>Ga0308419_1003048_pt1 | contig 10603 bp, 7 predicted proteins | sample HotsprSampleMS50_FD_203674 | JGI IMG/M metagenome (GOLD analysis project Ga0308419, IMG submission 203674) | Hot spring phototrophic mat microbial communities from Mushroom Spring, Yellowstone National Park, Wyoming, United States - 20090730_MS50 ... | reverse complement strand
ATCCCAATGGTTTTGACCCTATTATCGGTGCTGATATTACTGACCATGGATATACGCTTGGTTTCCGCACACTTGCCAAAGAGTGGGATATTGACCTATTTGCCACCTACGGACACAACCGATTCATGTATTCGGTCAGCAATACGCTCAACCGTTCGATGGGCACGGCAACGCCTCGCAACTTCGATGCAGGGGGCTTTGGTTTAGGACAGTTCAACAGTGGCGTTAAATTCAACCGCTACTTCAAAAATACTTTTAAAGGTCTCAACCTTGCTTTTGGAACAGAATTCCGCGCTGAGAATTACAACATTACGGCGGGTCAGCGCGAGTCATGGGATAACTACAATCCGGCGTTCCCTAGCGGCTCGCAGGGCTTTCCGGGCTTCCGTCCTTCCGACGAAGTGAACGCAAGCCGCCATAACATTGGCATATTTGCAGACCTAGAGGCGGATATCACCCGTTCGTTCATGATTGGCACGGCCTTGCGCTTTGAAAATTACAGCGACTTTGGCGGTACACTGAATGGCAAGCTTGCTTCGCGCCTTGCGCTAAGCGAAAATGTAGCTATTCGCGGTACGCTAAGCACAGGTTTCCGCGCGCCTTCGCTGCCACAGATTTATTTCAACTCCACTGTTACCAACTTTGTTAATGCGCAACCTGTGGAAGTGCTGATTGCCCGCAACAATAGCCCCGTAACGCGGGCGCTGGGTATCCCTCCGCTGAGACAGGAAACTTCGGTCAATGCAAGTGTGGGGCTTACTCTTACACCTTTGGATAATCTTATTTTCACAATTGATGGTTATTACGTAAAAATTGATGACCGCGTGGTACTCACCGGTCAATTCAGCGACGATGACCCCGAAATCGGTGCAGAGTTGAAGCGCCTTCGCGTAGGTAAGGCACAGTTCTTCACTAATGCTATCAGCACTACTACTCGTGGGTTAGACGTTGTGGTTTCGCATACGGCGAACATCGGCAAGGGTAAACTCTTATCTACTCTTGCTATGAACTTCAACCAGTTAGATATTGACCAAGTAAAAACCAATGATAAACTGGCAGGTAAAGAGGATATTTACTTTGACCTTCGCGAAAGGTACTTTGCCCGCGCCGCTGCGCCCAATTCCAAAATCAATCTGACTTTTGACTATAACAAAGGCAAGTTTGGGGCTTTGCTGCGCTTTGTGCGATTCGGTGAAGTGGTGCTCGCCAACTGGAACTACGACGAAACCGACTTAGATGTTTACTCACCCAAAGTAACTACCGATGTGGCGCTGCGCTATGCTTTTAGCAAACAAGCGGCTCTGGCAATAGGTGTTAATAATGTTTTCAACGTTTATCCTGACCGCTCGCTGCCCAGCCTGACTGAATCGGGTGGCGCGTGGGATCCCGTGCAAATGGGCAATAATGGCGCTTTTTATTACGCGCGTCTGAATATCCGTCTGAGTAAGAATTAACATTATGATGCGCAAGCCCCCTAAAAAATTGGGGGCTATTTTTTTGACGATTTTGCGGGCGCATGGTCTATGGTGGCACCTACGCACTGCTCAAAAACTTTTTGCCACGCTTTGGCATCACCACGCGATTCGTGGATATTACCAATCCCAATAAAATTCAGGATGCTATCAACTCGCGTACAAAGCTGATTTATTGCGAAACCATGAGCAACCCGCTGCTGGAGGTAGCCGATATTCCCATGCTATCCCAATTAGCGCATGAAAACGGGCTGCAATTAGTTGTGGACAATACATTTGCTCCGATGCTGGTTTGTCCTGCACAGCTTGGCGCAGATGTGGTTGTTCATAGTTTAACTAAGTACATCAACGGTACAAGCGATACGGTGGCTGGTGCTATTTGCGGCAGCAAGGCTTTTATCAACAGCCTGACCGATGTAAACTTTGGCGCAACAATGCTACTTGGTCCGGTAATGGATAGTATGCGTTCGGCAAGTGTGCTTAAAAATCTTCGCAGCCTTCATATCCGCATGAAGCAACACAGCAATAACGCAGCCTACCTTGCCAAATCTTTTGCCGATTTAGGTGTGCGTACTATTTACCCGGGGCTTACTTCGCATCCGCAACATGATTTGCTCAATCGCTTGCGCAATCCGGGATATGGCTATGGCGGTATGGTTGTTATAGATGTAAGCGCTAAGCAAGCAGCTTACAGCCTGATGGAGGCTATGCAGCAGGAAAAAGTGGGTTATCTAGCAGTAAGTCTGGGCTTTTTCCGCACTCTGTTCAGCTCGCCGGGCAGCAGCACCTCATCTGAAATACCAGAGACAGAACGTCTGCAAATGGGGCTTACTGATGGTTTAGTGCGTATTTCGGTAGGTCTGGACAATGACATAGCGGAAACTTTCCAACGCATCATTCGTTGCTTAAAGGCGGTAGGGATTTGATTTTTGCAAATTCATATGCTGTGGAGTCGGGGCACGCCCCGACTTTATTTAAAATCCAATACCAAAAAAGGTCCGTTCACCTTGTTTGTTGATACCCTCCAAAAGGAATCTGCTTTTCTTACGCGACAACATGCGCTGCAACTCTGCAATAGAACGCACGGGTTTTTTATCAATGTGTGTAATGACAAAACCTTCCTGTACACGGTTAGATTTGAGGATACCATCGCCCAGCCGCGTAATCTTTAGTCCGCTATCTAGCTTCAAATGCTTTTTTTCATCAGTACTGAGCTCCTCTATCTCTGCATTCCATTGCGGAATTTGCAGATGGGCGCTCATCAGCCCAATACTGTTCCGCTTATTTTTGAGGGTAACACGCAGCGTTTGTTGAACTCCTTTTCGCTCAATTACCACCTCTACTTTATCACCCGGACGATGACGGGCTACTATTTCCTGCAAACTTGACACGGTATTGACCTCTTTGCCGTCAATAGAAATAATCACGTCTCCGGCTTGCATGCCTGCATCAGATGCGCCACTGCCCGGATTAACCCCCGTAACATAGATACCGCGAATAGCAGTTAGGTCATTTTTGCGGGCAATTTCATCAGTTACTTCATTAATACTAACGCCCAGTAAAGCGCGCTGTACCTGCCCATAGCGGTACAAATCTTCCGCCACTTTCTTAGCCAGATTCACAGGAACAGCAAATGAATAGCCGGCATAACCTCCCGTGCGCGTAGCAATAGCCGTATTAATGCCTATTAGTTCACCTTTTAGATTAACCAATGCGCCTCCACTGTTACCCGGATTAACAGCAGCATCGGTTTGCAGGAATGATTCTATTGCCAATCCATCATTGCTGAACAGCAGGTTAATATTTCGTGCTTTACCGCTAATAATGCCTGCGGTAACAGTAGACGTCAGGTCAAAAGGATTGCCTACGGCCAGCACCCACTCACCGACTTTCACTTCATCAGAGTTGCCATAGGTGACAGGTATCAGATTTTCAGCCTGAATTTTGACCAGCGCTAAGTCGGTTGTAGGGTCTTGTCCAATAATAGTGGCGTTGAACTGACGCTTATCTTCAAGGGTAACAATAATTTCATCGGCTTGGTCAATTACATGATGATTAGTCAGAATAAAGCCGTCTTCAGAAATAATAACACCTGAACCTGTAGAAATTCCGCCGCGTCGTTCGCTTTCTTCGTTGTCATCAAAAAAACCCATCATAGCTCCTGCACTGCCTTTGTATCGGGTGCGAATATGTACGACCGAAGGCGTACTGCGCTCGGCTGCCAAAAGGAAATTCATTCCTTCCGGAACTATAAAGTTTTTCGTAAGACTCTCAAAGGCGCTTGTGAGTTTTGCAGCACCGACAGTTGCACTCAAAACAGGCTGAGGCGCCGGTTTCTGTTGAAAAAATAACAGATAGCTTCCCAAAGAAAATGACCCGCCCATAATAGCAGCTACAAATACCGACACAAAAAACCAACGTTTAGTAATAGCAGCCATAATTATTTTACTTAATTTTTTCAATTTCAGCTTTTAAAGCCTTGTACTCGGCAATATTAGGTTCTAGCTTGACAGCTTTTTCTATGTCTTGCAACGCCTGCTGGGGCATTCCCTCTTCAAAATATATCGTCGCCCGATGATAGTAGGCTTCCGCATATTGGGGCGATAATTCAATTGCTTTACCCGTATGAGTAAGCGCATCAGCAACTTTTCCTTCAAAATATAAGCAAATTCCCAAATAATTATGTGCCTCTGCGTTTGTAGGGTTAAGGGTAACACACTGCATCATGTCTTCTTTTGCCTTGATATAGTTTTTTAGGGCAAAATATGTTAGTCCGCGATTATAGTAGGCTTCCTCATTTTTGGGGTTCAGATTAATGGCTGTATTATAATCGCGAACGGCTCTCCAGTTATCGCCAATGATAGCATATACATTACCCCTATTCAAGTAGGCATCAGCATCTTTAGGTGTGCGAGCAATCACTTTGTCATAATCCGACAGTGCATTGATAAACTGGTTCAGCCGGAAATAGGCATTGCCCCGATTGTTATATGCCTGCGTAAGAGTGCTGTCTAACTCAATAGCTTCGGTATAAGCATCAATGGCTTCCTGATAGACCCCTTGACGGAATAGCGCATTACCTATTTCTAATTTTTCAAGATGTTTAGTTTGAGCTTCTACTTGCAGCGTTGCAACCCATAAACCTATGATGGTTGCAATAGACAAAAAAGATTTCATGAATAGCTTGTTTCAATTTTATACCTTTACAATAGCAGTGCCTGCCGATGCTGATTCGTCTGTCCGAACACGCAACATGTTGCCTTCTACATCGGTTACATAGACCCATTTACCTGCCTCTACGAAAGAATCGAGCGAAGTGGCTTCATAGAGTTTGCCTTCAATTTCTACTTTCCCCGAAGGACGCAGAACAGTGCGCACCAGTGCAGGTTTACCCACCAAACTTTGCAGCGCAACACCCATCGCATAACCATCTTTGGCATCAAGCGCCTGATTAAGAGCTACCTTTCGGAAAAAACGGGAATTGATAATACTTTTAGCTGCATAAAGCAAAGCAAAAATACCTGTTAACACACCTGCTAGCACCATTGTTAACGATGTAACCGCATCGGCAGTATGCACCTGCTCAAAATCCATACCCTTGTTGGGCAAAGCAGCCAGTACAAGTCCGCTTACTAATAGTATAATACCACTGATGCCGGCTATGCCAAAGCCGGGAACAATAAAAATTTCAGCGGCTATCAATAGGAAACCTATTGTGAAAACGGCAATTTCCCACCATTCAGTAAGCCCTATCAGATAACAGGAACCAAAGTAAGCCACTGCTGCCAACAAGCTGGTCAATATGGGAATAATGGTTCCCGGTGTTTTTACTTCCAGAACAATCCCTGCTATGAGCATAAGAATCAGCAATGTGCTTACCCAAGATTGAGTGCAAAAAAAAGCTATATCGTACAATAAATCGCTGCCTGCCATAATCAACTGAAATTTTATTATTTGCCGTACTAATATAAGCAAAATCAGCAACAAGCGTTAGGCAATTGATGGAAAGCCGTCAAACATTTGCACACCCGTACCATTGCGATTAGTATAGGCAATGCCCTGCGGTATTGCCTTTGCACCTTCGGCAAGGTCATTTCTAATGAGCAGCGCGCCGTCCATGTCCACATAGTCCAGCATTGGGGCTAAATGTGCAATAGAGGAAATACCTACACTGGATTCTGTCATGCAACCCATCATTACCTTCATGCCCAACTGGCGTGCCTGTGCAATCATTCTAAGAGCAGCGGTAGGTCCGCCACACTTAGTCAGTTTGATATTAATGCCGTGAAAGTAATCTTTACAACGCGCCACATCCGCTTCGGTAATACAACTCTCGTCAGCAATAACAGGCAGACGGCTGTGTGCGAAAACTTCTCTTATACCTTCCCAATCATCGGCTTTCAGCGGCTGCTCAATAAATTCTACCCCCAAATGCATTAACTCTTCCGAATAACGAATGGTTTGTTCGGCTGTCCAACCACAGTTAGCATCTACCCTGAACCGCGAATCGGTATGACGGCGCAATTGGCGAACAATTTCTAAATCGTGGTCTGTACCCAGTTTGATTTTGTAAATCGGCCAAGGTTGCGCCTGCATTTTGGCAAGCATTACATCCACTGTATCAATACCAATGGTGTAATTACTTACAGGGGCATCAGCAGGATTCAGCCCCCAGATTGCATACAAGGGTTTCTTCATTTTGCGTCCGTAGTAGTCCCATGCTGCTTCATCTAGCGCACATTGCGCGAAAGGCAATTCATGCAAATAAGGCTGTGCATCTTGCCACAACTGTTCTGGTGTTGAGAAGTCATAATTATTTAAAAGAGGCTCTAAGTTGGCTAATGCCTGCTCTAATTTCTCAAATGTAACACCATAGTAGGGGTTTTCAGTGGCTTCGCCATAACCCACCGTTGCTCCGTCGGAGAGCGCAAGAATCATTGTATTTTGGTGCGTGCGCGAGTCGTAAGCAATTGTAAAACGATTGCGCAGTTCAAGCACATAGCGGCGCAGAAAAATTTGCATAAGGAAAACGATAGTAGTTAAACTTAAAATTACGGTTTTGGTTCTAATATTGCGTAACCCAAAAATGTACTGCAAATCATGCAAACGCAAACTTTCCCTGTCAATAAGTTCGGTACAGCTGTTTCTTTTGAAGACACTGCCGTGGCTTTTGCCATGAAAACCGATGCGCAACTCTACCAAAGTTACTTGCTCTTCAAATCTATTAATCAAAATTGGTTGGTTAGTACAGGAACAGAACTGGTACAATGGGGACTCAAAGTAGGACTGCCTATTAAAGGTTTGCTGAAAGCTACGCTATTCAAACAGTTTTGCGGCGGTGAAAGCATTGACGAATGTATGCCTGTCATTCGTCAAATGGCAAGGCTGGGCGTAGGCGCTATTCTGGACTATTCAGTAGAAGGGGAAAAAACCGAAACAGGCTTTGACAATACGCGGCGCGAAACTATTGCCACTATCCACCAGGCAGCAAAATATCGCAAAGAAATCCCTTTTTGCGTGTTCAAAGTAACAGGTCTTGCACCGTTCCGCTTATTAGAGAAAGTTGCGGCAAGCATGAAGGGCGAAAGTATGCCGCTGCTACCTTCCGATTTGAAAACCTTTGAGCGCGTGCGCGAACGAATCGATGAAATTTGCCGCACAGCAGCAGAAAACGATGTGCGCATATTTATTGACGGTGAAGAGACATGGATTCAGGATGCCATTGATGCGCTTGCCTATGAAATGATGGAAAAATACAACCGCCGGCGCGCTATCGTTTACAACACCTACCAAATGTACACTACCGACCGCATAGAAAAATTGCAGCAAGCGCATGCATTAGCCATAAAACAGGGTTTTTATCTGGGTGCTAAGCTGGTGCGCGGCGCTTATATGGAAAAAGAACGCGCCAGAGCAGCTCAAATGGGCTACCCTGACCCTATTCAGCCCAACAAGGAAGCATGCGACCGCAATTTTAACGAAGCCCTCAGATTCTGCATTGACAATAAAGAACGCATTGCTTTGTGCGCAGGCACACATAATGAAGACAGTTGCTATCTTCTAACAGCACTCATGGAAAAGTACAATATCAAACCAAATGACCCTAACGTGTATTTTGCCCAACTCTACGGCATGAGCGATAACATTTCGTTCAATTTGGCCAAGGCAGGCTATAATGTTGCCAAGTATCTTCCTTACGGACCTGTGGAAGCTGTAATGCCCTATCTGTTCCGTCGCGCACAAGAAAATACTTCGGTAGCAGGTCAAAGCAGCCGCGAATTCCTACTCGTACAGCGCGAATTGCAACGGCGTAAAGGAAAGCAAAACGTATAATTACAGCGACTCAAAATATCCCGATAACAGATGCACTGATTTTACAGAAGCGCATCAAAAACTACATTCTCACTAGTATGAGCGATTTTTAGGAGAGTTTAAATCTATTTGAAGGAAAACTCAGCAAAAAAATCTTCTATGCTTAATGCCCCAACACCCAGACAAAAGGCAGTGATTACCAATGGTTTACAGATTAAACAATCACAGTAGTGTGCAACAAGCAATACTTGTAACTGCGTTGCAACATACCCTCAGTCAAAGATAGTATCACATCTTCGGCATTACCGCTTTTAAGTTTTAGGTAGTGAACCAAAACAAAAGTAGGTCATCGTTCACTCAAGACTTGCTCAGCATGCAATTTTGCATTCATGTTGTTTGTGTCTTACAAAAAACGGCGAAAAAAGCCCTACACCGTAAAAATGTTAAGCCTTCTTCTGAGATATTTGGAAAGGCTTAATGTATCGCGGTTCAAAATAAGCTATATCAACTGGACAAGGGTACTGCAGCGCAATCTCTCCAACAAACCGCGCTGAGGGCTGAATATTGGCTAGTAAGTGTTTGTCAGGATGATGCACAGCAGCTAGCGTTTTTGCTGCACCACTGCCAAAAAACCACAACGAGCGATTGCTAAACATAGCAAAAGAATCTGCCTGTAACACATGCGGCTCAGAAGAAAGCAGGCATTGACCATGAGCATCCCATACGGCGCGGTAAATTTCCATGCGGCGGGCATCTACACACGGGCAGAGCAATACGTTTTCTGGCAGAATACTTTGCGCCATCACACCATAGCACATTGCCTGTAAGGTATCTACCGACAACAAAGGAATACCAAGAGCAAAACAAATGCCCTTAGCCGTAGAAATACCGATGCGTAAACCTGTATAAGAACCAGGGCCTTCGGAAACAGCCACCGCCGTTAGCTGTCGCATGGTTAAGTCGCTGTGCCGAAGCAATTCATCGATTATCAGCGTCAATCTGCCCGAGTGCGACTTTTCCTGATTCAGTTCTGTGTAGGCAATCAACCGCCTATTGCGGTGCAAAGCTACCGAGCAGGTGATGCCGGAAGTTTCTATACTAAGCAGTATGCCGTCCGTTGATATACTCAAAAATAACTACAAGAGTTAAGTCAATGATGATGCAAAGCTATTGCACGGGTAGTTCATTTTTCAGGTGCTTATCCATAAAGCGGACAATTTTTTCGTACACTAACTGTTCATTTCCCCTCTTGGTAAATCCATGACCCTCATTGGGCAATATGACGTACTCCAACGGTACATTATTTTTGCGAACAGCCTCTACAATCTGGTCTGATTCTATCTTCAACACACGTGGGTCGTTCGCTCCTTGAATGACAATTAGTGGGCGACTGATATTTTTTGCATGAAACAGCGGGGACTTGTTGTAAAGCATGACTGAATCGGCTTGTGGGTCTCCAATTTCACTGTAGAGTTCTTTGCGTGCAGCCTCCCACCAAGGCGGAATGCTGTTTAAAGTGCGCAGCCAATTAGATACGCCAAAAATATCTATGCCCAAAGCAAAGGCATGGGGGGTAAATGTTAAGGCTGCCAATGCCATGTAACCACCATAGCTGCCGCCTGCAATTGCAATGCGTGTAGTATCTACGTAACCCAGATTTTGTAAATAGGCTTTGGCAGCTATACAATCTTTCAAATCTACATCCCCGTGTTTGCGGTCATCGGCAGCAAAAAAGGTTTTGCCATAGCCCAAACTACCACGATGATTTACTGCCAGTACTACATATCCTCTGTTTACCATGTATTGAATCAAAGGTGTGTAATTTAGGCGTGATTGACCGCCCGGTCCGCCGTGAATCCAAAGTACAGCAGGTAACTTCGTTTGCTGTTGGGTTGCTGCATGAGGCGTATAAAGAATAGCAGGAATCAAAAGACTATCGTAAGATTTATAGCGTACTACTTGCCCTGCTACCAAATTATTGGGGTCAATTTCACGGCTTAGGGAATTGGTAAGTTTTTTATACCTACCTGTGGCAAAGTTATACACATATAAATCATTGGGCGAGCGTGAACTGTTCACATAAAAAGCCATCAGTTGTTCGCTGTCCGAAATATTAACCGAAGATATTTCCCCTTCGGGTAGTTTTGGCAGATTCAACAAACGATTGGTTGTTGTTTCATAAATTCTAATTTCTACACGGGCATCGCGGTTGATATATTCTACCCTATATTTCCCTGTACGCGAGTAATACACTTTGTAAACGTCCCAATCAGCGCGGGCAATTTCTTCTACTTTACCGTTGGTTAAGTCGCAATTTTTTACATATAGAAACTCAGAATCCTTATCAGTTACGAAATATAACTTGTGCGAATTAGGTTGAAATCCCAACGGATTTTGCACCACATCACCCTCCAAAGGATTAACAGGCAAGGTTTTACGAAGTTTTGTATCATATACATACATTTCTGAGCGGCGGCGGGAAATCGTTTTTTGCAGCGCCACATAGCGCTTGTCATCCGACACGCACACAGGCCTCATCGCGTCCTCATTCTGATAAATCATTTGCGCATTGAAATTCTCAATATCCATTTCATACAAATCGAACAGCTTTTTATCGCGGCGGTTAGAGATGTAGAAGAAACTTTTACGGTCGGCAGCCCACATCAGAAACTCCGATTTAGCCGTAGAATCGGGTGTAATATTGCGCAACATCCCGTTTTTCTCTTTGACGAACAGATTGGTGATTTCATTGCCTCCGCGGTCGCTTTTAAATAAAATCCGCTCATCCTTAGGAAAATAGGATATGGCATAAATGGCAT
>Ga0308419_1003045_pt1 | contig 10611 bp, 9 predicted proteins | sample HotsprSampleMS50_FD_203674 | JGI IMG/M metagenome (GOLD analysis project Ga0308419, IMG submission 203674) | Hot spring phototrophic mat microbial communities from Mushroom Spring, Yellowstone National Park, Wyoming, United States - 20090730_MS50 ... | reverse complement strand
CAGCGCTGGCCCGGCGCGAGCGGACCCGCCGCCGGCGCGCCGCTCAGCCCCATCACCCCGCTCCGGGGTCTCTCGTCTCGGCATCTCGGAAACATCCATCCTCGGGCGTCCTTCGACAAATGGATGTCCAAGGAAAAGAGGGCCAGCTCACCGACTGCAGAAACATCGACGGGGCTTCGACTGTTCACGTTGGTTCAACTGCGGTTCCCGGTAACGCGTCGGGCGGAAAGCGGGAAAGGCGCTCGCACGCCGTCGCGTGCGCTGCCGTCGCCGGCGACTGCGCCGGTTGCCGATTGAGGCTTGCCTCTGCCGCGGTCTCTCAGACCGCAGCGCGGGCCTCGAGGCGACGCGTCAGCAGCGCGATCGGCCAACACGCGAGGAAGAACGCGACAAGGAGTGCACCGTAGAACGGAATCAGCAGCTCGCTTCGCCGTTCAGCACCGAGGGCGTTGCGGGTCATCGTCAGCGCCTCCTCGACGCCGACAATGCTCGCAAGCGGAGTGGACATCAGGAGGATCGCATAGAGGTTCATCCACGGCGGAAGCATCCGCTTGAGGCATTGCGGCAGGATCACGAGCCAAAGCGTCTGAGACCGCGATAGTGCTAGGCTTGCCGACCCTTCCCACTGTCCCGAGGGCACGGACTGCACAGCGCCGCGCACAATCTCGGAGACGTTCGCCATCACGGGTAGAGTGAGCCCGACGGTCGCGCGCACCCAGTTCGGGATCGCGAGTGTGGTCCCGACCAGGGTGATACGGAACGGCAGCACGTAGATGCAGTAGAACAGCAGCACGAGCCAAGGCGCATTGCGGAAGAACTGCGTGAGCGCGGCGGATAGGCGCGACAGCCAGCGCATCCGCGCGACCTGACCGAGACCGAGCAGAAGCCCAAGCACCGTGCCGACCGTCATGGCGATCACGCTGATCAGCACATTGAGAACGAAACCCTCGCCGATCAGCGGTGCCCAGCGGACCAGAGCCGCCATGGCACCATCGATGTCAGAGTGCGCTGGCTGCGCCCAGGCGGAGGCAGCGAGCACGAGCAGCACTGCAAAGCACACCGCCTTGCCCTCTGCAGCCCGCCTCATCGCTCGCCGAACCCGGGCAGGCGCATCGCGCTTTCCCAGCGATGCATCGCCCACACGAGCAGCGACACGAGCCCGATGTAAACGAGCAGGAGCATCGTCATCATCTCCGGCACGTTGAGCGCATCAGACCAGATCTGGTTCGAGACGTAGAGCATCTCCGGCACGCCGATCGCGTAGGCGAGCGTCGTCGTCTTGACCAGATTCACGAGGTTGTTGTTGAGCGCTGGGAGGCAGATCCGGAACGCGAGCGGCAGCACCACGAGGCGAAAGGACTGAAGCCGCGTCAGCCCGAGCGCGGTCGCTGCCTCGGCCGTGCCTTTGGGCACCGCTTCCAAGCCGCTGCGGAAGATTTCGACATTGAAGGCGCCCGCGAACAGCGCAAGCGCGACAATTGCCCAGGCGACGTTGCCGATCAAAGGCGTGGGAAACCCGAGATCATCCGGCACGGTCGGCGTGATCGAGCCAAGGCCGAAAAAGAAGAAGTACATCTGCACGAGCGGTGGCGTGTTGCGGAAGAAGGCGACATAGCCATCGGTCAGCCAGCGCAAGGGCGCGATCGGCGATTTCTGCGCTGCGGCGCCGAGGACTCCAAGTGCCAAGCTTGCCAGGAGCGCGGCAGCGGCGAGGTAGACGGTCATCAGGAAACCCGACCAGAACCGCGACCGGTCGAACGGGTCGTAGACAATGGTGAGATTAAGCCCCGCCGAAGCGTTCAGCTCACGGAAAAGGCTTTCGATCAAGTCCAAGGGGCCATGCGGGCGAGGGGCTTCCCCGCCCGCCTCGCGTCACTGGATGTGGTCTTTCAGCGCCTCATGCATCCGTCTCAGGAATGCACTTTCGGCGATACCGGCTTCCCTCTCCCAAGCGAGCAGCTTGCCGGATCGGTGCCAGTGCGCGACCATTCCCGACATGAACCGGCCCCAGGGCCGGTCGAGATCCTCAAGACGGACGGCTAGGCCCCAGGGCGTGTCGCTCTGGCTCGGCAGCGGCATGTGGAAGTCGCTCCACTGTCCGGAAGCGAGCATCACCGCGATCAGGTTGTCGTCGTAGAGCCACCCGACGCAGCGACGCTGGCGCAGCGCCGTCTCAACCTCGGCAATCCCGGTAAAGGCGATGATCTCGAGACCGAACCGTTCCGTAGCTGGGCGGTTGTACCAAGCGCCCTGGATCGCGCAGAGTTGGCGGCCGCGCAGCGCGTTCCAGTCGGTCGTCGTCACCTGGCGCGGCAGGAGCACGTTGTATCCCGAAGAATAGTAGTTCGGGTGGATGATTCCGACCACGCGCCGGCGCTCCGCCGTGTCGGACATCGTAGCGATCATCAGGTCGATTTGCCCTTGCGCGAGGAACTGCATCCGGTTGGCTGCGACGACCGGAACGAACTCGGGCCGAACACCGATCGTCGCGGCGACGTCCTTCGCCATCTCGATCTCCATGCCGACGAACTCGCCGGCCGGCGTGCGGAACCCCCAAGGCCGGTAGTCACCGCGCACGCCGACGCGCAGCACCCCCTCGCGGACGATGCGCTGCAGCGTGTCGCCCTGTGCCTGAGCCGATGCTGCCCCGCTCCAGGCGCTGAGACCAATGCCAAGCAGCGCCGCAGCGAGCGCCGCCCTACGATAGAGCGTGATGAGCCTCATCCCTTCTCTCCATTCCATCTTTTGTTTTCACAGCACGAGCGTGTTCCCAGAACGAGCGTGCGGCGACCGCACCACCCCTCAGTATTCCCGCCGTGCGCTGCTCTGCCAAGCCTTGGAGCACGCCGCGATCGGCAACGTCTCTCCGCGGCAAACACGTGTCCTTTTGCGGCAAGGGCAGCGAAGCCCGATCGTGACATCACCAGCGAAAGCTCAGGAGCGCCCCAGTGCATGCGATACTCGGCGATCACGCTTCTCAGAAACGCGTTCTCTGGCAACCGGCTCTGGACGCCCGCTTGGCGTGATCCCGAGCCGAAGCCCGGTTACGACACCGTCATCATCGGCGGCGGCGGCCACGGCCTCGCCACCGCGTACTACCTCGCTGCGGAGCACGGCGTCTCCAACGTGGCGGTGCTTGAGAAAGGGCTGATCGGCTCGGGCAATGTCGGCCGCAACACAACGATCATACGCTCGAATTATCTGCTTCCCGCAAACACGCATTTCTACGAGCATTCGCTCAAGCTCTGGGAGGGGCTCGAGCGGGAGCTGAACTACAACGCGATGGTCTCGCAGCGTGGTGTGTTGAACCTGTTCCACTCAGATGCGCAGCGTGACGCCTATGCGCGGCGGGGCAACGCGATGCTGCTTGCAGGCGTGGATGCCGAACTGCTCGATGCCGAGGCAGTCCGAGCGATGGTGCCTGGGCTCGTGATCGACGATGCGCGCTTTCCGGTGCGCGGCGGTCTGTTGCAGCGGCGCGGCGGAACGGTTCGGCACGATGCGGTTGCGTGGGGCTATGCGCGGGCGGCGGACGGTCGCGGTGTCGACATCCTTCAGAATACGGAAGTGGTCGGCATGCGGATTGAGCGCGGGCGCGTGGTCGGTGTCGAGACCACGCGCGGCTTCATCGCAGCACGCCGGGTCGGGATCGCGGTCGCGGGTCACTCATCCCAAGTCGCTGCGATGGCGGGGCTGCGGCTGCCGATCGAGAGCCACGTGCTTCAGGCATTCGTCTCCGAAGCCGTCAAGCCGGTGCTCGATACCGTGGTCACTTTCGGTGCCGGACATTTCTACATCAGTCAGTCGGACAAAGGCGGGCTCGTCTTCGGCGGCGACATAGACGGCTACAACAGCTATGCCCAGCGCGGCAGCCTTGCCGTGGTCAAGGACGTGATGGAAAGCGCCGTGGCGCTGTTCCCCCGTTTCTCGAGGCTTCGCTATCTGCGCCAGTGGGGTGGGATCATGGACATGTCGATGGACGGCTCGCCGATCATCGATCGCACGCCGATCGAGGGTCTCTACATAAACTGCGGCTGGTGTTACGGCGGGTTCAAGGCGACGCCTGCCTCCGGTTGGTGCTTCGCCCACACCATCGCAACTGGGGCTCCGCACCCGCTCAACGCCCCGTTCCGTCTCGACCGCTTTGCCTCTGGCGCGGTGATCGACGAGAAGGGCGCTGGAGCCCAGGCCAACCTCCACTGAGGCGCGAGCATGCGGATCCCCTGCCCTTATTGCGGCGAGCGCAGCCGCGAGGAATTCACCGTGCTTGGCTCTGCTGAGGCGGAGCGGCCCAGCCCCACCGCCAGTGCGGAGTCGTGGGTTGTGTATCTGCATCTGCGCGCCAACCCGGCAGGGGTGCACCAGGAATTCTGGCACCATACCCATGGCTGCAGGGCCTGGCTGATCGTGACGCGCGATACCGTCACGCACACGGTCCTGGCCGTCACCCCGGCGCTGGATCGGGCTCGCGCGGCAGCATGAACGCTCCCGAACGACGTGCGCTTCCCCGCTGGTCGGAGCCGTCCTCGGCGGCGACGGAGGCCGCCGCGCAGGAGCAATCACAGCCATCCCGCCTCGCCGCGGGCGGGCTGATCGACCGCTCCCGTCCGCTTTCCTTCCGCTTCGACGGCGTGACGCTGCGCGGCTATGCCGGGGACACGCTCGCCTCTGCCCTGCTCGCCAATGGGGTCACTCTGGTCGGGCGGTCATTCAAGTATCACCGCCCGCGAGGCGTCCTCTCGGCAGGGGTTGAGGAGCCGAATGCGCTGGTCGAGCTTCGCTCCGGAGCGCGCCGGGAGCCGAACACACGGGCGACCACAATCGAGCTGTTCGACGGCCTCGTAGCGCGTAGCCAGAATCGCTTCCCTTCCCTACGCTTCGATCTCGGCGCTGTTGCTGGCCTGTTCTCGCCGCTTCTTGCCGCTGGATTCTACTACAAGACATTCATGTGGCCTGCGTCGTTTTGGGAGCGGGTCTACGAGCCGCTGATCCGGCGCGCGGCCGGGCTCGGCCGGGCATCGAACGATCCGGATCCGGACCGCTACGAGCGCTCACATCTCTTTTGCGATGTTCTCGTGATCGGCGCTGGTCCAGCGGGGCTTATGGCAGCCCTCTCCGCCGCACGATCGGGCGCCCGCGTCGTTCTTCTCGAGGAAGATCGCGCGCTCGGCGGTCGTCTGCTCGCGGAAACCGAGCAGGTCGGGGGCCTTCCAGCCTGGGCCTGGGCCGAACAGGTGGGAGCGGAGCTCGCTGCAATGCCGCGCGTGCGCGTCTTGACGCGCACGAGCGCTTTCGCCCTGCTCGATCATGGGGTGGTGGCAGCTCTTGAGCGGGTCTCGGATCACCTACCAGAACCTCCTCCGTTCGAGCCGCGGCAGCGCTTCTGGACGATCGTCGCCCGAAGCGTGGTGCTGGCGACCGGAGCGATCGAACGGTCGGTCGTCTTCCCAGGGAATGATCGACCGGGGGTCATGCTCGCCGGGGCGGTGCGCTCCTACCTCAATCGCTACGCCGTTCTGCCCGGTCGCAGCGCCGTCATTCTCGCCGCAGCGGATGAGGCTCTCCGCACCGCCCAGGCACTCGAACGCGCCGGAGCCTCCGTTGCCGCGGCCATCGTGCCGTCAGCAGAGCGGAGCAATCCTCTCGCGCAGGCTCTCGGCCGGCTCGGGGTGCGGGTCGTCGCCGGCGGCGCCGTGGTCGCGACGTCAGGGTGGCACCGCCTCCGTTCGGTCCGGCTGCGCGACGAGACAGGGCGAGCCTTCTCCGTGGAGGCTGACCTGCTCGCGATGGGTGGAGGGTGGAACCCCTCGGTCCAGCTCGCCTGTCACCTTGGCCACAAGCCGAGATGGGACGACCAAGCCGCAGCCTTCGTCCCCGCCACTCTGCCGCCTCGAGTCCATGCAGCCGGCGCGGTTCGGGGAGCGGCGACGACCCATGCTGCCCTCGCACAGGGCAGGGAGGCGGGCCTTGCCGCAGCCGAGCGGGCAGGGTTCAGCGGTGCCCTCCCGGAGCTGCCTGCGGCCGAAGACGCGCCGCGCTCTGTCCCTCCCCTGTTTCGCATGGCGCGAGGCCGCGGCAAGGCCTTCGTCGACTTCCAGCACGACGTGACCGATTCAGACATCGCCCTTGCCTACCGGGAAGGGTTCCGGGCGTCGGAGCACGTCAAGCGCTACACCACCCACGGCATGGCGACGGACCAGGGCAAAAGCGCGGGCGTTGCCGGGCTTGTCCTCCTGGCGCAGCTCTCAGGACGGAGCATCGCCGCGACCGGCACGACCACGGCACGCCCACCCTGGACGCCGGTCACGATCGGGGCGATCGCAGGGCCGCATCGCGGCAAATCGTTTCGGCCAGCGCGTCTGACGCCGACCCATGCCTGGGCGGAGGCGCACGGCGCTGCCTTCGCCGAAATTGGGCTTTGGTATCGCGCGCAGTGGTATCGACGGCCAGGCGAGTCGGGGTGGCGCGACAGCGTCGATCGGGAGGTGCTGACGGTGCGGCGGGCGGTCGGGATCGCCGATGTCTCGACCCTTGGCAAGATCGAGGTTGTCGGCCCTGACGCTGCACGTCTGCTCGATCTCGTTTACGCGAACACGATGTCGACCCTGAGACCGGGGCGGATCCGCTACGGGCTGATGCTGCGCGAGGACGGTTTCGTTCTCGACGACGGCACGGTTGCCCGGCTTGCCGAGGACCGGTTCTTCCTCACAACGACCACCGCCAATGCCGCGCGCGTGATGCAGCATCTCGAGTTCTGCCACGAAGTGCTGCGGCCGGAGCTCGACGTCTCTTTGCTCTCTGTAACCGATGCCTGGGCCCAGCTCTCCGTCGCTGGCCCGAAGGCGAGGGCGCTGCTCACCGCGGTGATCGATCCGGGCCAGGCGCTCGACGATCGCGCCCTGCCGCACATGGGCTTTGCCGAAGCGAGGGTCGGTGGCGTATCCGCGCGGCTCTATCGGCTGTCCTTCTCCGGTGAGCGCGCCTACGAGATCGGCGTTCCGGCCGACCATGGCGAAGCGCTGATGGAGAAGCTGGTTGCGCTCGGCGCGCCCCTCGGTGCGGCGGCGTACGGCACAGAGGCGATCGCTGTGCTGAGGATCGAGAAGGGCCATCCTGCCGGGGCCGAGCTGAATGGGCAGACGACGGCGCGCGATCTCGGCCTCGACGGGCTGATCGCGGCCGATAAGGACTGCGTCGGCAAGGCGCTTGCCAATCGTCCCGCTCTCATCGATCCGGAGCGGCCCTGTCTCGTCGGGCTCAGACCGGCGGATGGGCGGACGCAGCTTCGGGCGGGAGCGCATCTGCTGCGGCTTGGGGCGAAGGCTCAGTCGCAGAATGACGAGGGCTGGATCACCTCCGCCTGCTTCTCGCCGACTCTCGGCCATCCGATCGCGCTGGCTCTTCTCGCGCGCGGCAGGGAGCGTCATGGAGAGCGGGTCAGGGTGTACGACGCTCTTCGCGGAGGCGACACGGAAGCGATCGTCTGCCCTCCCGTCTTCTACGATCCGGAAGGGAAACAGACGCGTGGCTGAGGTGCTCCTCGAGGCGCGCTCGCCGCTTGCAGCCTTGCTCCAGTCGGGGCGCGCCGGCCGCGCCGACGGGCCGGCCGGCGTCAGACTGCGCGAGCGTCGGCCGATCGGCTCTGCCGCGCTTCTGCTTCGCTCGGGAGGTCGCGAAAGGCTCGCCGCGGCGCTTAGGGCCGATTTCGGACTGGAGCTTCCGGTTACTCCGCGCCGCTCCGCCCGTGCGTCCCTCTCGCTCGTCTGGTCGGGGCCAAGGCAGTGGCTCGCCTTCGAGGACCGGAGCGAAGCCTGCCCTGGCCGGAGCTTTGTCGCCGGCCTCGCTCGCGCCGTGGGCGATGCTGCCACCGTGATTGAGCTTTCGGGCGCTCGCGCTCTTTTCGACATTGAGGGGCCGGAGACGGAGACTGTGCTGTCCCGGATCGTCCCCGTCGATCTCGACTCGTCGGTGTTCGGCAATGACGCCGTCGCGCTCACGCTCGCTGGGCATGTCGGGGTCGCGCTCTGGCGGCGCGGTTCGGCAGCAGCCTTCACGCTCGCGTGCTCTCGGTCCTTCGCGGCGAGCCTTGCCGAGGCGCTGATCGAGGCCGCCCTCTGTGTCGGCTGCGAGGTGCTCGACCCAGTCTGATCGGCAGTGACGGAACGGGGCTTCCGGTCCATACTCGGCGGCGGCAGTGAGAATGACGGTGTCTCGAGCACTCGCGGCTGGACGAGCAAGGGATTTGCGAGACGGTGCGCCGGATCGGCGGGGAAGCTCCCTGCGGTCAAGCGCCCGTGTTGGCGGAACTGAGGGCTCTGGGCCGCGCCGACTTGGCTTCCTGTTGCTGCCCGACTTCGCCGTGCTCGCCTATGCCTGCGCAATGGAGCCTTTTCGTGCTGCCAATGCTCTGGCGGAGCAAACGCTTTACACGTGGCGTCACATCGCTCCGGGAGGGGGGCCCGTCTCTGCCTCGAACGGGCTTACCTTCCTGCCTGACCAGGGAACCGACCGCCCCTCGCAGGTTGACGACCTGATCGTCTGCGCCGGCGGCAACCCTGCCGCTTTCGACGACCCGGCGACCTTCGCCTGGCTGCGTCGGGAAGCGTCGCGCGGACTCCGCCTTGGCGGCGTCTCAGGTGGGCCCGAGATCCTCGCGCGCTGCGGCTTGCTCGACAAGCACCGATGCACGGCGCATTGGGAGTACATCCCGGCGATGCGGGAGCGCTATCCAAAGCTCGCTCTCACGCGCTCACTGTTCGAGATCGATCGCGACCGCTTCACCTGCTCGGGCGGCACCGCTGCACTGGACATGGCGATCGCCCTGATCGCTGCGCAGCATGGCAGGGCGCTTGCCAATGCGGTGGCGGAATGGTTTCTCCACACCCGCCCGCGCGCTGCCAACGAGCCGCAGAGGATGAGCCTTCGCGAACGCTACGACGTGCGCCATCCCGGACTGTTGCGTGTGCTCGCTGCCATGGAGGAGAATCTCGAGGCGCCGTTGCCGCGCTCCGGGCTCGCCGAGCTCGCCGGTGTCTCTGTCCGCCAGCTCGACCGGCTGTTCGCAGAACAGATCGGCGCAAGCATCGGCCGCCACTACCGAGCGCTGAGGCTCGAACACGCTCGGCGGCTGCTGCGCCAGACCTCGCTGTCTGTGATCGAGACTGCACTCGCGTGCGGGTTTGCAAACGCTGCGCATTTCTCGCGGGCGTATCGCACGCAGTTTGGCCGGGCGCCGCGACTCGACCAGAGTGCTGGTTCCGTGCGCCGCCATCGACGCTGAGTCAAGCCGCCTCACCGCGCCGCGGGCGAAGTAACAGCTCCACTCGAGTGCGACCGAGCCGGCGGATCGGAGGGAGCGGAGGGCGGCACCCGGAGTGCCGAAGTCGCCCGGAGCACAAGTCCGCCCGGAGCACCCGATTGCGGCGTAGCGCGCTTGCGCGGGAACCGAAGCGCGGCTTCGGTTGGCACCCCTGCCGCGTCAGCCGCGCGACACATGAGGGGCCGCATCACTGAACCGCTCCGGCGCCGGCGATGTGCGCGTTCCGGAGGCCAGATCGTTGTCGCTGCGAGGGGGGAGGCGCAGTGCCCGACGAGATCTCTGCCGAACGGCTCGCGCGGGTGAGCGCTCAGTCGAGGTCGAGCGGGCGCAGCACCACCGGCTTACCTTCAGGGTGGCGCGCACCGCCGCCACAGGGGTCGAAGTCGAGCCGGTCTGGCAAATCGAGCAGTGTGTGCCCGTAAAGGTGCAAATGCTTAATCGCGGCCGCGCCGTCGATCGCGATGGAATGGATGTCCTCAGGCAGGTAGCACATGCCCTCGCCCGGTCCGATTCGCACATGCTTGGTGGCCGTGACGTAAGCCTTGCCGTCGCGATCCTCGCGCTGCCATAGAGTGGTCGGCTCCTCGCCCTCGATGCCGACGACCACAGCCCAGGTCGCATGGTTATGCGGCGCCGTCCGCTTGCCCGGCCCCGGCCGATACACGTAGAGCGCGAAATCTCCGTTCGGATCCTCGCTTAGGCCGAACAGCGTCTCTATCTCCCCCGCTCCTGAGGGCGGTGGGAAGGCGGTATCGGGGAAGAGTTCGCGGCGCGCCGCAAGGGCCAGAAGTGCCTGTTTGACGCGCTCGAGACTGGAGCGGGTAACGCCCTCAGTCGCGATGATATCGCGGACCCTGGCCATGGTGGTGGCAACCTCTGCGGTTCGCTCCGCGGCCACCGTCTTGGTTTCGTCACTGTTCACGGTGCACTCCTTCGCCGAGGCCTGCCAAGTCACGCACTCGGAAAAACATCCGGCAAGCGGGGTCCAAGGGCAAGCCTGCGCTCGGGCTCTCCGGGACCGGCCCCGAGCGTGGGTCGCAACAGGCGCGGCAGAACCGCAGCACGCAAACGCCCGGGAGTGAACGCTGCGGCGAAGGCACCGACAACCGAGCCGGGATGTCTTCATCCGCGCCCGAACGGGGCTTCCATGTGGCGACGTCGACCAGGGGTTGTCCCGATCTCTGTTGAAAATGGGGGGGCGGCGTTGCCCACCTTGAGCCGATAGGCTCTGGGTGTCGAATCCAAAGGAGGCGAGCAACGCCGTGAGCAAGAGTAGCACATCCGCCAACCGT
>Ga0308419_1003038_pt1 | contig 10633 bp, 8 predicted proteins | sample HotsprSampleMS50_FD_203674 | JGI IMG/M metagenome (GOLD analysis project Ga0308419, IMG submission 203674) | Hot spring phototrophic mat microbial communities from Mushroom Spring, Yellowstone National Park, Wyoming, United States - 20090730_MS50 ... | reverse complement strand
AGATACCAGAGATGGTAAAATAGGAAAAGGAGGTGGCCTTAATAAAATAAGAATCACTGGCCTTGATAAATAAGAACAGCTGGCCTTGATAAATAATATTCACCGGCCAGATTGATAAGAATAGGCAGCATAACCTTGACCCCTGATCTATTACCCTCGTTATTACTTGCCATAACCCTAACTTCCCTTGCTCACTATCCCCTAATGCCTTGTCTATCCCTAATTCACACCCTACCTTATATACCACCCATACCGCTCCCACTGACTGCCCCTGCTTATATTTTACTGCCTTTAATGCATCACTTAATTTAGTGAGTTCATGCTTATGTCTTAACGCTATCTCTATTGCCCTTATCTCCTCAGGTCTGCTTTTGGTTAAATTTGCAATGGTGCGATGCTTTACTTTATTGCCTTCTATATATGATTCGCGAAGAAGATATCTACTGTAAGTTTTGCCTTTGATTGTGATCTTTGATTTATCAAGATACATTGTGAGTATATATTAACATATTATGACAGGAATGTCAAGCATATTAACTATTTATTAGTGGCTACATTTTTGTGATGTAATGACTAACTTGCTGTCTTTATTGTGTTTCTGGATTTTTAAGAGGGGAACATCCGTTTTAAGCAGCAATACAGAAACAGACAGATAAAGGAGTTTACTCAAGAGGCCATGCAACTGCTATTGGCCTATCACTGGCCTGGCAATGTAAGGGAACTAAAGAATATGATTGAGAGGATCGTAGTCCTCGAGACCGAACCTGTTATAGGGGTCAACCACCTCCCATATGAGATAAGTCGTAAGGCAAAAGACAGCCCTGTTAGAGGTGCCCAATTTGTCTTACCAGATGAGGGTATCTGCCTTGAGGACCTTGAGAAGGACCTGATAAGACAAGCATTAAATAGGGCAAAGGGCAACAAGACCCTTGCTGCAAGGCTCCTAAACATCACCTACGACACCCTTAGATACCAGTTAAAGAAATTTGCCTTAGAATAGTCCTCTGGTGAAAACACCAAACACAGTTGGTGAAATCACCAAATTGCCCCGCATAACTATTCTGCTGGACCTCAAGTAATTCAAACACTTCCCTTATAAGGCCCAGTGGCATATTCGTTGCTGTCATTTCACATTGCTTAACCCAAAAAATGCAATTAAAAAAACCAAGAGTGGAGGTAGGGCTGCCCCCGACCGACGCCACCCCCACCCACCCGACCGACACCAGCCACAAGGTGGGCAACCACTTCCCTCTGGGAGCAGTGTTTCAGTTAAGCCGTGCGTTGGAGGTCACTTATCCAAAGCTTCAAAAAACTCCAATTTAATAGGTTCTTGGCAGTCCTGCCACCACTGCCCTTACTTAGATGGTGTTGTTTGCCTGGTCGCAATTATGAATCCTGTAAATAGCATAGCCGACAGTCCTGCCATCATCGCCCCAAAATAAAAAGGGGCCGATGGTGAGACCTTGTCCCAGAGCAGTCCGGCTATAAGGCTTGCAGGCAGGAGCGCAAGGCCTATGCACATGTTGTAAATCCCAAATGCAGTGGCCTTGAATTCGGCAGGTATAATGGTAGCCAGGAATGCCTTCTGCACCCCCTCAGTGAGTCCCATAAAGACCCCATAAAGGGCAAATAGCAGCCAAACGGTTAGGGGTGTAGCCACCGTCGCAAAGCCCAAATAGACAATGGCAAATAAGACAAGGCCAATTAGTATTACCTTTTTTCTGCCAAACCTGTCTGCTGCCAAGCCTGCTGGCATCGCCGAAAAGGTGTAGGCAAGTGTAAATACGAGGTAAAGTATCGGTATCATTGGCGCTGACACACCGGTCTGCTCCGCCCTGAGTATAAGAAATACATCTGAGGAGTTGCCTATCGCAAATAATGTGGCAATAGCCACAAAGCCCTTAAAGCGCCAGTCAAAGTGGCTGAATGTCAGCTTTGGCCTATCAGATGCCTTATGAGGCGCTGATGCCCCAGGGGTTGCAACCATTGCCTGTCTCTTTCCGGATTTCACCTCTGTAATGAAAAAAACTATCAGCAGCACTGCGATCACTCCAGGTATCATTGAAAGCCAGAATACGAGCTTGAAGTTATTTGCAAAAAGACTCAGAAGGCCAAATGCAATGGCAGGACCCACCACTGCGCCAAGGGTATCCATTGAACGATGAAAACCAAAGGCCTTGCCCAGGGTCTTGCTGTCAGTGGATTCAGCGATAATCGCATCACGAGGGGCGGTGCGAATCCCTTTGCCAAGACGATCTATGAATCTGAAGGTCAGCACATGCTGCCAGGTGGATGCAAGGGCAACAATGGGACGGCTCAATGTGGAGATGCCATATCCAAAGGCCATTAGCCACTTGCGGCTGCCTATCCTGTCTGAAAACCAGCCTGAAAACACCTTGAGCAGGCTGGCCGTTGACTCTGCAATCCCCTCAATGAGCCCAATCAGAGACTTGTTTACCCCAATCACATTTGCTAAAAACAGCGGCACAAGGGGATAGATCATCTCAGAGCTTAAATCCATAAAGAAGCTCACAAACCCTGCTACAGTTACATTTCTACTTAGCCCAAAGGGTCTCTTCTCTTGCATGGTTATCAGGTAGTGAGGAATGATCTAAAATCTTAGCGTTGCCTTCAGCCTGTTTGGATTAAGCAGTAGGTCAAGGGCATCAAGGGGAGATTTAACAAGAATGTCTGCCGATCTGATGGCATCTATTGAGCAACCCTCCTCAAGACACACCGCTATGCCAACCCTTGCAAGGGCAAGCATACGCCTATCATTGTTGCCATTGCCAAGGGCAATTACAGAGGAAGCACCAAGAGCTCTGACAAAGTCCTCTTTCTGCACATCATGGTCCTCGCCAGTGAGTATGTGCACTTCACAGTCAATGCCTTGCAGTTCTGCCCTTGCCATGCCAAAGGTATCGGCAGTAAGGACATGGACTTTCAACATAGCTGCTATCCTCTCAAGACGCTCCCTAACACCAGGTACAAGTCTCCCATTTACCGACAGTGTGCCTGTAAAATCAGTGACCAAGTGTTCTAACCTTACACTACCAAAGCCCGGGACACCAAGTTCAAACATTTATTGCGCCTCCTTTGGATTAGTATGTTTGCGACAGGCTTTTTTTAAGCCCTGTCAGCAAGGTATTTAGCTCATTTAGCCTTGCCATTATATCTGTTAGCTGCTGCTGCCTTTCTCTTACCTCTAACTCTCCTCTATTACGCTGCTCTAATCCTTTTTTAACTGCCCTTTCTATGCCTTCAATTGTAGCCTCAATCCTCTGAAGCATCTCCCACCTGAATGCCAGCTTGCTCCTTTGTAACCTATCCTCAAAATCATTTCCAGCACTTCCCAATTGCAGATCCACAGCCCTGACAAGGTAGTCCTGCATCTTTTTGAGCATTATCCTGTCTCCAATAAACTTTGGCAGGCTGAGGGTTAGTGAGGAGGAGATCATCTCTATCCCCCCTGGCTGCTCTTTGAACCTGTAATAGAAGTGAGACTTGGCAGACCATAGCGCCTCTGTCTTTATTGCCTCAAAGGGAATCTCAAATAGGTCTGAGGAAAACTGCATAAGCGCATCCACTGTGTCGTTGATCCTTTCTGAAAACCTTTTGCATTTGGCCTCAAAGGCCTTTGCAAGTCTGTCATCTTCCATCTTGCGCCATAGGTTGAATGCATCCCTGAGGCGGGTTATAACACCCTCTTGCAATGCCTCTCTGAGTTGCCTTGAGGGCAGTGCCCTGACCTCTACAAAATGCCTCTCCAGATTGATCTGTTCCTGTGCAAGCAGTTGTTTCCTAAATTTGGTTATATCCTCATCAAGCAGGTCCTTTGACAACCGCTTTATCTCGCCCTCAAGGAGTATGTCAAAGTCCTGTTTATCAAGCATCACTTCCTGCTTTTTTGCCTCAAAGATCGCTATCTTTTTCTGAAGATCCTCAAGGGGATGTGTGAGTGACTTGATCTCCAACTCTGTCTGAAATCGTGCCTGAGAGAGCAAACGGAGGAGGTTGTTTGTTATTGAGAGCAATAGGACATTGCCCTTTTCTTTTATGAGAAATTCATTTAGCAGATCAGAGAACTGCCTGATATGGCTCTTATCTATGAGCCCTTCATCACCTGCGAGCTTGCCCTCAAGTGCGAGTCGTGAGGAAAGTGGGAATATCTTTACCTCTGTACCCATTGCCTCTTTGAGCACAGACCTTGCAAAGTCCATAGCCTCCTGCAGGTCTTTATCTCCAAGATAGTCCGCCTTGTTTAGTATAAAAAAAATCTTGTTTGAGTGCTCCTTAACATCGCTCAGGAAATCTAGTTCTGCCTTGCTAATTGGCTGATCAACAGAGATAAGAAACAGGGCTGCATCTGATTTTGGCAGATAATGATAAGCCACATCTGTATTGTGTTGGTAGATGGAGCCTACACCTGGGGTGTCTATTAACCTGACTCCCTCCCTTAGATAGTCCGACGGGTAGGTAATCACCACTTCTCTGACATCTTTGACATTTCTTGGATTGCCCTTTTCGGTTACATAATCAGCCAGGGTATCTTTGTCTATCTCTATCATTCTATCATCATTAAAGAAGACCCTTACAGTGAGTCTTTCGCCATATGTTATTATCGTAACGATAGATGTAAGCGGCACCACTGCCACAGGCAGTAAATCTGCCCCCATAAGGGCATTGATAAGGCTTGTCTTGCCACGTTTGAATTGACCAACTACTACCAGATTAAATACATTGCGATGGATCTTCTCAGACAGTTCCCTGACAGAGTGTCCGTCAATGGTTTCAATGGCAAGCATCCTGGGAATGCAGCCAAGCAGGGCCTCTTTCATCGCGGCATAAGACAGCGGATCTGACTTTATGGCCGTAATCTGTTCCACCTATTGGCCTCCCTTGTTGGGCATAAAAAAACCTGCCCCAATTTTAATTGAGGGCAGGAGTCATCATCTTCAGAGACTGAAGCGGTTAATGGCGAACCCCATCGCCGTCACTAAGCTTCTATGTTAACAGAAAAAGACTTAAGGGTCAATGAACTTATCTTTCCTAAACCTGGGTCAACGGCATATAAGCCCTCGGATTAAAATCCAGACCTGCTACCTCTCCTTTGATAAACCTCTGGTAGGCCGCAGCAGCAATCATCGCGCCATTGTCTGTGCAAAGTGCCTTTGGGGGCAGAAAGACCTCCAGGCCATCGGTCCTTTGGACTTCAAGCAGCCTGTTTCTCAACTCATCGTTGGCAGCCACACCGCCTGAAAGTGAGACCCTGCAAACACCTGTATCCTTTACAGCCCATAATAATTTTGTCACAAGGACCTCAACGATTACTGTCTGAAATGAGGCAGCAAGGTCTCTTACAGTGGTATCAGTGAGTTCATTTCCTGCCTTGAGTTTGTTAACAGTGTTCTTTACATAGGTCTTTAGTCCACTGAAGCTAAAGTCAAGGCAATCAGGCAGTAGTGGTTTAGGCAGTTTAAAGGCATCCTTATTGCCCTCTCTTGCAAGCTTATCAATTATTGGTCCGCCGGGGTAGCCAAGCCCAAGCATCTTTGAGAACTTGTCATAGGCCTCACCGGCTGCGTCATCACGGGTCTTACCTAATTCTTTGTATATGCCATGCCCCTCAATACAAAAGAGGCTTGTATGTCCCCCTGATACCACTAATGATAAAAAGGGGAATTGAGGTGATATATCGGATAAAAAGGCTGAATAGATATGGCCCTCCAGGTGATTCACTGTAACCACAGGCCTATTTAATGCATAGGCCAAAGACTTTACAAAACAGCAGCCTATAAGTAATGAACCTATAAGGCCGGGTCCAAAGCAAACAGCAATGGCATCAATCCCTTTAAAGGTTGTCCCTGCCCCTCTTAGGGCCTCTTCTACTACAGGTATTATGTTTTCGGTGTGTCTTCGTGAGGCAAGTTCTGGGACAATCCCTCCGTATCTTTTGTGTATCTCTGCCTGCGAAGATACGACATTTGACAGGATTACTGTGCCGTCTTTTACGACCGCTGCAGAGGTGTCATCACAGGAGGTGTCAATGCCAAGTATCAGCATCCAGAAATGTCTAACTACATTGAACCATAAGAGTGAAGCCCACTAAGCAGGAGATTTACCCCAAGGTAGGTGAATATGGTTGATATGAAACCCACGAGGGCTACTATGGATATTTTTACCCCTCGCCATCCCCTTAACAGCCTTGCATGTATATAAAAGGCATACACAAACCATGTGATTAGCGACCAGGTCTCCTTTGGGTCCCAGCTCCAGTATCTGCCCCAGGCCTGATCTGCCCAAACAGCACCAAAGATAAGCCCTCCTAAGGTAAATACAGGAAAGCCAACGGCAATGGCCTTGTATGTCAGGTCATCAAGCTGCTCTGCAGTTATAGAGAATGGTGTTATGAGCCTCTTGATCTTAGTGCCGTAATTCCAAAAGGCAAAGATCACTGCCAGTGCAGTTAGGTAACTGAGCATGGAGACCACAGTGGAATCACTCCTAAAAGTGGCCTTAAAGAGATAACTCTTGATGAAGGCCTTATGAGATAAACCGGCTACCTTAAAGGTCAAAAAGTCAATACCCATAGCCACCAACACCACAGTGAATATGGCAAGCACGAAGGTCCAGAATATGTATGAGGGGCTCTTTTTGTTGTCCGAGACCATTGATAGATACATTATGGCTGTGGCAAAGGATATGGCAAAGCCTGCGTAGGCAATAAAGCTCATTGCGACATGGGCCAAGAGCCAATTGCTCTGTAAGGCAGGCACAAGGGGATGGATATCCTTTGACATGCCAGAGATGTCTACAAAGGCCAAGGCCATGCCTGCTATAGGTGTGACAAAGGCACCAAAGGACCGGTTTTTATACCTCCATTCAATCAATAGGTAGCCCAAAATAAGACACCATACGAAAAATACGAGGGATTCGTATAGGTTTGTAAGGGGTATGGAACGCAGTAGTCCCATCTGCCCAAGGTCATAAAACTCCTTCCACCTCATACCAAAGGCTACTGTGTGGGCCAGTAGACCAAGGCAAGTCAAGGTGGTAGCAACAATACCTACAGTCTCCTTTTTAAAGACAAGGTATGTTATGTATAGAACCATTGCCAGTATATAAGAAATAGCCGATAAGCCAAAGAAATCTGAACTATCCACTGCGGTCACCTCCTCGTAATTTTAAACCAAATTGGGCGATCCTCTCAATCACAAGGCAAAAGATCGGTCCTTAGAGCGATACCCTTTGTATCTGTAATCAGAATTGCATTTTGGATTAATGGCACCCATTTAGTGTGAGTATATATGGTCTCCTTACTTAGTCAATCCAGTTGCCTTGATAAGGTTTGCGGGGCAATCTCATCAGTCGCTCTTGAAACGATCACTCTACTTAGGTTTAAATCTACCTCAAGGGCTCAATCATCTTTTGTATCTTCAGTTCAAGAGAGTTCCTATATTTGTTTGACCAGGCCCCGATCTTGACCTCTGTGGTCTTGCCTTTATCTGTCAAGACGAGCCAGATCTGACGGTGACTCATAAAAAAGGACATGTAAAGCCCAATTGACATAATAAGACAGGCTAAATACACGATCCACACGCCCGGGTCTTTTCTGACCTGAAGGCCTGTATATTGCGAGCCCCAGAGGTCCACAAACTCTATGGTGCCCTCTGCAAAGACCCAAGTGTTTGGGTATCTCTTAAGCACCCATTGCCTGTTTTTCACCTTATTACCCTCATAAAACTCAAGTAGTACGGCAGGATTATTCATAGACTCGGCATAGGTAAAGAGCTTACCAGATTCATCTACTCCGAGGGCTGGGGTGAAATCAACAATCTTTATCTTTACATTACTTTCAGGGATCGTGAAGGTCTCATCAAAGGGTATCTTAAATTCCTCTTCTTTGTTTGTCTTGGACCTCACCTTGAAGTGAAAGAGCGATTGTGGTGACGGGGCAAAGCCATAGCTGGATTGGTAAAAGGTGATACCTTTGTACCTAAGTGGCGTATTTACCTCTATCTCCTTTTTTAGTACCTCTTTTCCGTTTTCATATACAGTTAGAAGGCTCTTATAAGACTTTGGGGTGTCGGTCCCTTCATAAAAAGAGACATCAAAATCATCGCATCTTATCTCAAAGCCGAGGGGGATCTCCTTTCCGTTAGGTAAGTAGGCCACAGAAGAGGTAGTCCCCTCAAGGAGATTGAGATGTCCATTAAATCCCTTGAATAACCCAACTACTACTCCTATGAATAACAGCAAGATACTCAAGTGGGTCACATACACACCGAGCCTGCTGTATCTACCTGTCTCGGCATAAAACTGTACCATGTTTTGTTCCCTTGATTGCAGGGGTTTAAGGCCTGCCTTTTGCATTATCTGCAACACCGATTCAGCAACCCTGTCAATGCCTTTGCTTACAATAATGGATTCTTTTATGGGCAAGGCATCGATCTGGGTCTCACTAAGAGGCTTGATTGGTTCCTTGACTATCTTAACTATTGAGGGCAGCCTCTCAATGGTACAAACCACAAGGTTTGCAACAAACAAAAACAGCAAGGTTACAAACCACCATGAGTTATACATGCTATTGAGTCCTACTGCATCAACAAACCTATATATATCTGGTGCATAAGTAGGACCAAAAAGCCTTGAGAGGAGTTTTAGATTCTTTTCTGGCTCTGCATTTTGCTCAATTAGGGTGCCTGCAATAGAGGTGATGCCAATAGCAGTAAATACAAAGATCGCAAGCCTTATAGACGCAAAAAAGTCCCATATCGTATCAACTACACCCTTTCTGCCCTTTTCTTGACTCATTTAGGTGGTCAGTATCCTAAGGGCCTTAAGCCTTGTTGGGTGTTTGAGTTTTCTTAAAGCCTTTGCCTCTATCTGCCTGACCCGCTCTCTTGTTATTGACAGATGACGTCCTACCTCTTCAAGGGTATGATCCCTGTCAACTCCAATCCCAAATCTCATCCTTATAACCACCTCTTCCTTTTGGGTTAAGGTCTTTAAGACCTTTTGGATATGCTCAGAGGCCTCTATTCTCTCTGAGTCGGAGTAAGGAGACGGGCTTGATTTGTCACCAATAAAGTCCTCAAGTTCTGTGTCTTCATCGCCAATAGGTGTCTGAAGGGCTATTGGGTCTTGTATTGCCCTAAAGACCTCTTCTACTTTGCGGACAGGCACCTCAAGTTTCTTTGCGATCTCCTCGTTAAGGGGCTCCCTACCGAGCTGCTGTGTCAGTTCCCTTGAGGCCTTTGTCACCCTGTTATAAAACTCCATCATGTGCACAGGCACGCGAATCGTCTTTGTCTGATCAATAAGGGCCCTTGTAATAGCCTGTCTTATCCACCATGTAGCATAGGTGCTGAACTTAAAGCCCTTTTCGTACTTGAACTTGTCAACGGCCTTCATAAGGCCAATGTTCCCTTCCTGTATAAGATCAAGCAGGGGGAGGCCTCTGCCCACATAATTCTTTGCAATATTGACCACTAATCTGAGATTTCTGGTGATTAACTCTTCCTTTGCCCCGTCAACAAGATACCTTGCCTTTGTGATCTTATCCCATTTTTCTAAAAGATGGTCTATCTTATTGCCCGTTTCATGCTCTATACCCTTAAAATCGTTCTGTATCTCCTTTGCCCTTTCTTCAAGCCTTTTGACATTCATACCCTTTTTCTTCTTCTCTGCTATTATCTTTCGGAGTTCCTTTAGACCTTCCAGTCCCTTCTTTTTTGTGTATTTAGAGAGCTTAGCATTTGCATTTTCTACGGTCTTTACTAACTCTTCAACTCGTAGAATCGTATGCCTCAATGCCTCATCGGCCTTCTCTTCCTCGGTCATAAACTCGTCTTCTTCATCTATGTTGATCTGCTCTTTGATTCGTTCATAAAGGGGCATATTGGTAATAGTGCCCTTAATGATCTCTCTTCCCTCTTCAAGCCTCTTAGCTAACTCGGTCTCCTCCATCTTTGTAAGGATTGATATATCACCCATAGAATTGAAATAGGCCTGAACCAGGTCTTCAGTCCTCTCGTGTTCCTCAATCTCCTCTTCACCATCCTCGCCTGCCTGAGGGCCATCATCATTGTCAACAACCTTAACCCCCATGTCATTGAGCACATCCATTAAATCTTCTATCTCATCGGGGGAATAAAACTCAGAAGGCAAGGCATCGTTTAATTCATCGTATGTGATTACGCCTCTTCTTTTTCCGAGGGTTACTATCTCTTCAAATATGTCTCTCTGTTTCATAAAACAAATTTACCTCTATCGTTTTTGTTTGTTAATTTGTTTTGGCGGTCTCAAGTATTTTAAAGGTACAATACTCTTATTACACATTTTCAGCAGAGTGAAAAGATTTATTTAATAGTCTTTCGGTATGATTTCTGGTTAGACACATAATTTTTTGATAAAAAAATAAAGACCACAAATTATGCGCCATAATTTGCGTCGCTGTTTCCTTTTCCTTTTTTTGTTTAAAAGCCTAACTATTTAGGTCTAAAATTTAGTAGGGGTTAAGGCACACGGTCTATTAGTACTGGTAAGCTGAACACATTACTGTGCTTACACCTCCAGCCTATCAAAGTGGTAGTCTACCACTGACCTTCAGGACCCTTTCGGGTCGGGAGAC
>Ga0308419_1003037_pt1 | contig 10634 bp, 11 predicted proteins | sample HotsprSampleMS50_FD_203674 | JGI IMG/M metagenome (GOLD analysis project Ga0308419, IMG submission 203674) | Hot spring phototrophic mat microbial communities from Mushroom Spring, Yellowstone National Park, Wyoming, United States - 20090730_MS50 ... | reverse complement strand
CGACAGGGCATTAAGACGAAACTTGCTCCGTGGCTCCGGTGCCACCCGCCATTGTGTCTGAACGCCTCCAATGCCCGACAGGGCATTAAGACGAACGCTACCGTGAACATCCTTTGCCTCCTGGTTTTCGTCTGAACGCCTCCAATGCCCGACAGGGCATTAAGACGTACTTGTGTTTTGCGCACTCGTGTCTTTTTCATGGTTGCGTCTGAACGCCTCCAATGCCCGACAGGGCATTAAGACACCGCCCAGGCCATTGAACAGGTCGTTGCGCCAGACAAGTCTGAACGCCTCCAATGCCCGACAGGGCATTAAGACGAAAGGCACGAGTTCCCAGCCCTGGGCATCGACTGTCCACGTCTGAACGCCTCCAATGCCCGACAGGGCATTAAGACTTAACCTTGCAAATTTGCGCTACAGCAGAAAAAGAAGATTCGTCTGAACGCCTCCAATGCCCGACAGGGCATTAAGACGATCATTACGCAGAGCAGTGTCAGGTCAATCCATAGCGTCTGAACGCCTCCAATGCCCGACAGGGCATTAAGACTAACAGGTTGACGGCGGATTGCACCGCCCCCCAATATTTTAGTCTGAACGCCTCCAATGCCCGACAGGGCATTAAGACTGAAGTACAGCCGCCGCCGGTGTGGGTGGTTAAAGGGTCTGAACGCCTCCAATGCCCGACAGGGCATTAAGACGAGAACGGAAATGATGTTCTCCACCGTCGCCCCGGGAGTCTGAACGCCTCCAATGCCCGACAGGGCATTAAGACACATGACGAAGGCTCGCCACATCCACGCGGCGGTCTTTGTCTGAACGCCTCCAATGCCCGACAGGGCATTAAGACGTCATCCGGATGCGGGGAGCCGATGATCATCTCCTCCGTCTGAACGCCTCCAATGCCCGACAGGGCATTAAGACGCAATCGGCCCCGATCTTCTCCCAGGCCCAGGCCAGGGCTTGTCTGAACGCCTCCAATGCCCGACAGGGCATTAAGACTTATCGATGTGGCAGTCGTGATGGACGGCCACTTGATTCGTCTGAACGCCTCCAATGCCCGACAGGGCATTAAGACGAAAGGGCGGTAAGGCCAGCCAGTGTGCCGCCAATACGTCTGAACGCCTCCAATGCCCGACAGGGCATTAAGACCACTATAATCGCCGCCCGGCGCAGCGGGGGGCGGGGGGCTGGATTCGTCTGAACGCCTCCAATGCCCGACAGGGCATTAAGACGCATATCACGTGAGGGCAAGCACGGCGAGGGCGATCAGTCTGAACGCCTCCAATGCCCGACAGGGCATTAAGACTCTGGACAAGCTGGGGAAGCAGCTGGGACTGGTGTTCGGTCTGAACGCCTCCAATGCCCGACAGGGCATTAAGACGAATGGCACGGAAGTGCGACCCGGGCGCGCCAGAGCCGGTCTGAACGCCTCCAATGCCCGACAGGGCATTAAGACCGCTCCAGAGGTCGTTTGAGGAAATTGTCCGCAAGCTGGGTCTGAACGCCTCCAATGCCCGACAGGGCATTAAGACCACCCTCCTGTTGGAGACGGTGACGAGGCACTCCCTCTGTCTGAACGCCTCCAATGCCCGACAGGGCATTAAGACGAGGAGCAAACACAACAAGAGGAAAGGAGAGCCATAAGTCTGAACGCCTCCAATGCCCGACAGGGCATTAAGACACAGTGCCGTCCTCTGCCCCCCAGGCCAGAGTATGCGTCTGAACGCCTCCAATGCCCGACAGGGCATTAAGACGTGCGGCCAGATTCTCGGCAGACAGGATTTCCTTTTGTCTGAACGCCTCCAATGCCCGACAGGGCATTAAGACGAAGGCTCAGGCGTGGACGGCATTCCCAGGCCCTGGGAAGTGTCTGAACGCCTCCAATGCCCGACAGGGCATTAAGACCTTCTTTGGCCTTCTCGGACAGACTTTGGTAATGTCGTCTGAACGCCTCCAATGCCCGACAGGGCATTAAGACCTTCGTCATTGCAGGTGGTTTGACTGCCCGCCTCTGAGGTCTGAACGCCTCCAATGCCCGACAGGGCATTAAGACTTTGCGCCGTTTGCCATTGCCTGTTGCCATAGAGAAGTGGGTCTGAACGCCTCCAATGCCCGACAGGGCATTAAGACGTCACATTGATAGACATCAGTGACCGGCCTGTGGAGGTCTGAACGCCTCCAATGCCCGACAGGGCATTAAGACGTGTTTTTCCGGCAGGCGGGCAGGTCGGGGTGTGTGTTTGTCTGAACGCCTCCAATGCCCGACAGGGCATTAAGACCCATTGACGGCGGCGGCCCGGCTGTTCTCGGAGGATGTCTGAACGCCTCCAATGCCCGACAGGGCATTAAGACACCGCACACGCTGCGACCCACCAGGATGGCGGTGTGGGTCTGAACGCCTCCAATGCCCGACAGGGCATTAAGACGAAACTGCGGCCTCCTGCCCAGGCCGCAGAATCTAATGGGTCTGAACGCCTCCAATGCCCGACAGGGCATTAAGACGCAACAGAACAAACACAATCGCGGCTTGCCCTTTCTGTCTGAACGCCTCCAATGCCCGACAGGGCATTAAGACCCACCCAGCGCGTTGCCCGCCACCGCGTCCCGGACGATGTCTGAACGCCTCCAATGCCCGACAGGGCATTAAGACCATCTTCTCCCAGTCGGCAGACAGGACGTACTTCGCCGCGGTCTGAACGCCTCCAATGCCCGACAGGGCATTAAGACTCAGCGGCGAGGCGGTCCGACTCTTCGTCCCCGTAGAATATGTCTGAACGCCTCCAATGCCCGACAGGGCATTAAGACCTATCTTGAATTGGTGTGCGTATCATCCCCGGTTGCTACTCTGGTCTGAACGCCTCCAATGCCCGACAGGGCATTAAGACCTTCCTGACCACATTCGGGATGCCATAAACGACCTGATCGTCTGAACGCCTCCAATGCCCGACAGGGCATTAAGACGTAGCGGATATGAACATTGCAGAAGACCCGCCCGCATCGGTCTGAACGCCTCCAATGCCCGACAGGGCATTAAGACACAATCGCGATGGTCTGTCCCGCGCTGGCTGTGGTCGGTCTGAACGCCTCCAATGCCCGACAGGGCATTAAGACGACCAGGCCCTGCGGCTCTGCCGACAACTGGACTGCGTCAGTCTGAACGCCTCCAATGCCCGACAGGGCATTAAGACGCTGCCACCCGTGCGATTAATCGCGCGGTTGCTGAGTCTGAACGCCTCCAATGCCCGACAGGGCATTAAGACCGATGAGTATCCGGTAGAACGTCCTCCCACCCATACCCGTCTGAACGCCTCCAATGCCCGACAGGGCATTAAGACCTGCCTTTTGGAAGCAGCAGCCAGGGTTGGTACTTCTTATCGTCTGAACGCCTCCAATGCCCGACAGGGCATTAAGACGCAGCGCCCGCTTCCAGCGCAGACGTTGTACGGGGATGCGTCTGAACGCCTCCAATGCCCGACAGGGCATTAAGACGCAATTCCCCCTCTGCGCATCGCACCACCTCTATCCGGTGTCTGAACGCCTCCAATGCCCGACAGGGCATTAAGACGGAGTTCCGGAAAATCGCCGCCGCCTACGCCGTCGGCGTCTGAACGCCTCCAATGCCCGACAGGGCATTAAGACGGAATACACGGCGACCGTCTGCTGCTGCCAGCCGCCGTCTGAACGCCTCCAATGCCCGACAGGGCATTAAGACTCAGCTTGTCCGTTCCCCCAATGGTGCAGACACTTACATCGGTCTGAACGCCTCCAATGCCCGACAGGGCATTAAGACATTCAAAGACTCCCTGCTCTATCAGTGCGCGCTCAATTTGTCCGAACGCCTCCAATGCCCGACAGGGCATTAAGACCCAGTGGCCGCCCGGCGTGACGGCCTCCACGACGACGTCTGAACGCCTCCAATGCCCGACAGGGCATTAAGACCAAAGATCTGGGCGGCCAGATTCTCGGCAGACAGGATTTCCGTCTGAACGCCTCCAATGCCCGACAGGGCATTAAGACGAAGTGGTGCTGCTGGACAATGACAGGAACGAACGCGTCTGAACGCCTCCAATGCCCGACAGGGCATTAAGACCGAGTTCTATATCGGATGCTGTCGGCGTCGTAAACTTGGTCTGAACGCCTCCAATGCCCGACAGGGCATTAAGACGCTCATAGAGACAACTTCGGCGCCTGCCGCCGCTTGATCCGAACGCCTCCAATGCCCGACAGGGCATTAAGACCAAGAGTAACGCATTGCGCGGCGCACATTCCAGAATTTTGTCTGAACGCCTCCAATGCCCGACAGGGCATTAAGACTGAGCGGCCACCGTGCCGAAATATCGGCACAACTCAAAGTCTGAACGCCTCCAATGCCCGACAGGGCATTAAGACACATTGAAGGTATCTAATAGCAAAGGAGGATAGAATGAGTCTGAACGCCTCCAATGCCCGACAGGGCATTAAGACACAGTTGCCGTCTTGCAGTACGGCAGCATCACGCAGTAAGTCTGAACGCCTCCAATGCCCGACAGGGCATTAAGACTCGCGCCCCCTGGCCAGGCGCTCCGCCTGCCCAATCCAGTCTGAACGCCTCCAATGCCCGACAGGGCATTAAGACAATGCTGATTCGCCTTGCCTGAATAACAGACCGTCTCATTTGAGTCTGAACGCCTCCAATGCCCGACAGGGCATTAAGACGTGGACCGGGCGCGCACTTACGACCGTGCCGTATTAGGTCCGAACGCCTCCAATGCCCGACAGGGCATTAAGACTTTCTTTTCTCCCCCAGGATGACTGCAGTGATGCGGAAAAGTCTGAACGCCTCCAATGCCCGACAGGGCATTAAGACTCAGTACGTCCAGCACGCTGCCCGGTGTCCAGAGTGGGTCTGAACGCCTCCAATGCCCGACAGGGCATTAAGACGGTTTCTATGCACCACCGGCGGGCAGCAGCGATTTCGGTCTGAACGCCTCCAATGCCCGACAGGGCATTAAGACGTATCATACGACCCGCTACTGGCAAACCGGCTGATTAGTCTGAACGCCTCCAATGCCCGACAGGGCATTAAGACTTATCCCCAGCCCTTCAGGCCCGCATCATCGGGCTGGGTCTGAACGCCTCCAATGCCCGACAGGGCATTAAGACGCACTTCTTGAAGAAGTGCGCAGGAAAGAAGAAGAGAGAAGGTCTGAACGCCTCCAATGCCCGACAGGGCATTAAGACTCCTCCAAAGCCCGATCAACGGTCTGCTTCAACTCGGTCTGAACGCCTCCAATGCCCGACAGGGCATTAAGACGCTTGTGGAAGCGCTTAAGGCAGAAGCGGAAAAACGTGGTCTGAACGCCTCCAATGCCCGACAGGGCATTAAGACCGTTCTGGACGCCGTACCATTCTATCCCACGTTTTTCCGTCTGAACGCCTCCAATGCCCGACAGGGCATTAAGACGTGCCAGCACGTTGTAGAAGTTCTGGTGCATAGCCTCCGTCTGAACGCCTCCAATGCCCGACAGGGCATTAAGACGTACGCCCCCATCAGTGAGGTGTGGAGGATGTCACGAGTCTGAACGCCTCCAATGCCCGACAGGGCATTAAGACTCCACCGTCCAACGTTGAGGCCAGCACACACCCCTGAAAGTCTGAACGCCTCCAATGCCCGACAGGGCATTAAGACGCCGCAGGCCAACCGCCAGGGAGTTGAACCCTGACTCCGTCTGAACGCCTCCAATGCCCGACAGGGCATTAAGACTTAAAGACTGTGCGCACCTCCCTGCCGCAGTATGGGTCTGAACGCCTCCAATGCCCGACAGGGCATTAAGACCCTGTAGTAGTGGATTAGCCCGACGGTCTCGGGCTTAGGTCTGAACGCCTCCAATGCCCGACAGGGCATTAAGACCAGCCAATTAGGGGCCTGCCCTGGCTGGCGGTGACAACGTCTGAACGCCTCCAATGCCCGACAGGGCATTAAGACGCCGGGTGTCCGCTGGTCCACCCGCTGGCGCGACCTGAGTCTGAACGCCTCCAATGCCCGACAGGGCATTAAGACCCATGACTCTGTGCACGGTCCGCCGTCAGGGATTTCGTCTGAACGCCTCCAATGCCCGACAGGGCATTAAGACCCATCCCGCTGGTCGCGAGAAGCCTGGATGAGTAGTTTCTCAGTCTGAACGCCTCCAATGCCCGACAGGGCATTAAGACGTAGCGTCGGCACTGGACGCTCAGGGATTGCCGTATGCGTCCGAACGCCTCCAATGCCCGACAGGGCATTAAGACCTTCTGGACAAGACCCGCCAGGCCGAGCGCGCCGCGCTGAGTCCGAACGCCTCCAATGCCCGACAGGGCATTAAGACCGGCGTGACCCGCCTGGCCCGGCGTGACCCGCCTGGCCGTCCGAACGCCTCCAATGCCCGACAGGGCATTAAGACCAGCCTTCCACTCCTCCAGGGACACAGCAGCCACGTTGGTCCGAACGCCTCCAATGCCCGACAGGGCATTAAGACTTGCTCATGGGTGTGGTGGTGCGGGCCGCCGGGCGAGAGTCCGAACGCCTCCAATGCCCGACAGGGCATTAAGACCCAGAGTGCAAACGTCGTGGGTGATGTTGTGGGCAACCACGTCCGAACGCCTCCAATGCCCGACAGGGCATTAAGACGGAGCGCTGTCGGGGGAAGACATAAACCGTTCGTAAAGTCCGAACGCCTCCAATGCCCGACAGGGCATTAAGACTCCCAGAGCCGGGGACGGAACTCCTGGGCTGGTATGAGTCCGAACGCCTCCAATGCCCGACAGGGCATTAAGACATATTGACCAACGTGGCAGTATTCCACCGTGTGTTCGTCCGAACGCCTCCAATGCCCGACAGGGCATTAAGACGCAGTATCGTTCATGAACAGACTCAACTACCTGATTGGTCCGAACGCCTCCAATGCCCGACAGGGCATTAAGACTCAATCCCGGCGCCCAGGTGTAAATAGAAGTGGCCGTTGGTCCGAACGCCTCCAATGCCCGACAGGGCATTAAGACGTGTGTTCTACAGTATCTTGATTATCCGGCACACAAAAAAGGTCCGAACGCCTCCAATGCCCGACAGGGCATTAAGACTGATATAAGCACTGCATCTGGTGTTAGCCCGGCGAGTGTAAGTCCGAACGCCTCCAATGCCCGACAGGGCATTAAGACGAAGGGAAGGGGGGTGGCCACCCCTTCCCCTGTGCGTCCGAACGCCTCCAATGCCCGACAGGGCATTAAGACGTTTTGCCGAGAGCACCCTCAGAGATTTGGAGGAGAGTCCGAACGCCTCCAATGCCCGACAGGGCATTAAGACGTTATCGCTGGAGTGGTGGGGGAGCCGGCCGCCATTGAGTCCGAACGCCTCCAATGCCCGACAGGGCATTAAGACTTGTCCTCGTCCGGCAGGCCGAAAGTGGCCAGTGTCAGTCCGAACGCCTCCAATGCCCGACAGGGCATTAAGACGCGGTTAGACCCGCAAGCCATGCAACTGGCGATTCAGGTCCGAACGCCTCCAATGCCCGACAGGGCATTAAGACTCAGTGGCCTGTCGTCCATCATTAGCCAGCAGGATTACGTCCGAACGCCTCCAATGCCCGACAGGGCATTAAGACTCATATGCTCCCGAGAGACGCATGACTTCATGCGCCTCTTCGTCCGAACGCCTCCAATGCCCGACAGGGCATTAAGACATGATCGTCTCCTCGTAGAACGACAGCCGATGCTCCGCAGGTCCGAACGCCTCCAATGCCCGACAGGGCATTAAGACCTATGATAAGTGCGGACTCATCGGCTACATAATAGTAAGTCCGAACGCCTCCAATGCCCGACAGGGCATTAAGACTTTCTGGCCAAATTCAGCCGGGGTTTGGCCCAGAATTCTGTCTGAACGCCTCCAATGCCCGACAGGGCATTAAGACTGTTGTGTTAGTCCGCACACCCAACGGCGTTATCCGTGCGTCTGAACGCCTCCAATGCCCGACAGGGCATTAAGACGCAACAGTGCTTGCTGCTCCTCAGATAGGGAGGAAGTGAGTCTGAACGCCTCCAATGCCCGACAGGGCATTAAGACGTTGCTAACTATAGGCGGAGTGGTTGTTACAAGCACAGTCTGAACGCCTCCAATGCCCGACAGGGCATTAAGACGCGCTCATTACCCTGGCGGCGGGCCTCGCATCGTACGGGTCTGAACGCCTCCAATGCCCGACAGGGCATTAAGACCCACATCAGAAAAAACTGCGGCCGCCTGCCCCGGCGTCTGAACGCCTCCAATGCCCGACAGGGCATTAAGACCCATAATGTGGGGCGGGCAATCGGCCCTTAGCTTTCCGTCTGAACGCCTCCAATGCCCGACAGGGCATTAAGACGAATTGGAGCGACTGTACCGGCGCGCGAACTATCTGATACGTCTGAACGCCTCCAATGCCCGACAGGGCATTAAGACCTGCCGTTGGCCAACAGGGGGCGAGTTAAGCGAACTAAGTCTGAACGCCTCCAATGCCCGACAGGGCATTAAGACATTGAGCCAGGGCCTGCGCTGGCGGCCGGGGCCGGCGCGTCTGAACGCCTCCAATGCCCGACAGGGCATTAAGACATAACCGCCCAGTTTATCCGGGACTGGTGCGACCAGTTTGTCTGAACGCCTCCAATGCCCGACAGGGCATTAAGACTTGACTGCCGCGCCGTAGGCACGATACGCCAGCGACGCAGTCTGAACGCCTCCAATGCCCGACAGGGCATTAAGACTCTTTTTCTGCGACTTCCTGCTGGCGGGCCCGCGTTTGTCTGAACGCCTCCAATGCCCGACAGGGCATTAAGACTCACCTCCTGGTTTCAGTTAATTCTGATGCGGATGTGTCTGAACGCCTCCAATGCCCGACAGGGCATTAAGACTCGTCTTCCGCCAGGGGGCGGAGTAGCTCCTGGGCCAGTCTGAACGCCTCCAATGCCCGACAGGGCATTAAGACCTTCTTCCAGCAGCGTTCCCACGATCCCCAGTTCCCTGGCTGAACGCCTCCAATGCCCGACAGGGCATTAAGACCTCCTGTAAGATGGGATTCCCCGAAAATTTCGGGTTAGTCTGAACGCCTCCAATGCCCGACAGGGCATTAAGACCCATAATGTGGGGCGGGCAATCAGCCCTGAGCTTCGTCTGAACGCCTCCAATGCCCGACAGGGCATTAAGACATAATTATTGAGCGGCGGCCCGGCGGCTCTGGGGGAGGTCTGAACGCCTCCAATGCCCGACAGGGCATTAAGACAGAAGGCTGGGCGGTGCCTGAGTGCGCCATCACGTGCGTCTGAACGCCTCCAATGCCCGACAGGGCATTAAGACGGAAAAAGGGCTATCGCCCGACGAGCAGTTGCTTCTACAGTCTGAACGCCTCCAATGCCCGACAGGGCATTAAGACCACTTCCATAATGAAGGTTACTGCCTCCTGACCTGGGTCTGAACGCCTCCAATGCCCGACAGGGCATTAAGACCTAAGTCATGCGGTGGTATATAGCCACATATGAGTCTGAACGCCTCCAATGCCCGACAGGGCATTAAGACCGATGTGGACTCTTTTGCCCTGGTGGCCGGGGATGTGCAGGTCTGAACGCCTCCAATGCCCGACAGGGCATTAAGACTCTTCATGGAGCCATCTGTCTTTGCTCGCCTCCTCCGTCTGAACGCCTCCAATGCCCGACAGGGCATTAAGACAGAGCGCGCGGTCGGCGATATTGAACGGTGACGAGGGCAGTCTGAACGCCTCCAATGCCCGACAGGGCATTAAGACGCAGCCGACCTCAGTAATCATCCAGCCGCCGGTAGGTCTGAACGCCTCCAATGCCCGACAGGGCATTAAGACGGATTATAAGGTATACACCCTCCTGCCCTCCCGTGCGTCTGAACGCCTCCAATGCCCGACAGGGCATTAAGACGCAGGCAACTACGGTATCCGGGGGGTACTCGCACACGGATGGTCCGAACGCCTCCAATGCCCGACAGGGCATTAAGACGAACTCGGCCTCGTGCGCCGGATGTGGAAGGCAGGCGCGTCCGAACGCCTCCAATGCCCGACAGGGCATTAAGACGACCACCCGCCGCTGGTGGCGGCGGCGGTCTGCTGCGTCCGAACGCCTCCAATGCCCGACAGGGCATTAAGACCTTCATTCTGTCTTCTCCTCGTTCGCTTGATTTTGGGATTGGTCTGAACGCCTCCAATGCCCGACAGGGCATTAAGACGAAAGGCCAGCCGTTCCAGTACTGGACGGAGGAGACGTCTGAACGCCTCCAATGCCCGACAGGGCATTAAGACGTGGCCAAAGCGGTTGGCCAGCGCAGGCGAAATGGGAAAGTCTGAACGCCTCCAATGCCCGACAGGGCATTAAGACGCGGATAGACGGCCGTCGCCTGTCCACCGTCACTATACGTCTGAACGCCTCCAATGCCCGACAGGGCATTAAGACGAACCGCCAGAGGCCGGGCGCGGCTTCGCGCTGGTCTATGCGTCTGAACGCCTCCAATGCCCGACAGGGCATTAAGACGCACGTCGCGGGCATCAAATCGGGCTTTGGCGACCGCATCGTCTGAACGCCTCCAATGCCCGACAGGGCATTATTGATCTTCGCTTTTTCAAAGTAACAGT
>Ga0308419_1003036_pt1 | contig 10637 bp, 7 predicted proteins | sample HotsprSampleMS50_FD_203674 | JGI IMG/M metagenome (GOLD analysis project Ga0308419, IMG submission 203674) | Hot spring phototrophic mat microbial communities from Mushroom Spring, Yellowstone National Park, Wyoming, United States - 20090730_MS50 ... | reverse complement strand
AAACGGGGGGATGGGGGAACCCGGTTCCCCCATGTTCACCTCAGCCGTCCATGCGATTCGCGCACACCGCCCGATGAACATCGCCTGGGAGCGCGGGCGTCCCGCCCGCGTCGCGGCTCCGCGGGCAAGGTGACGGCCCCCCTCCCCAGCCCTCCCCCCGCTGGGGGGAGGGAGTCCGGCTCCTCCCCCCAGCGGGGGGAGGTTAGGAGGGGGGTCAGCGCCGCATGCGCGTAGGTGAGCAGCCTATGTTCACGGTAGCCGTCCATGCGGCTCCGCCGCACCCCGACGGGATGAACATCCTTCCTGGGAGGGCGCAGCCCTCCCAGACCCCCCCACCGGGTGGGGGTCTGGGGCAACCCGGTTGCCCCAGACCCCTGCGCACGGGCGGCGCCCGCCCAAACCCTCCTGCAGGCGGGGGAATGGGGAAACCGGGTTTCCCCATGGTCACGTTAGCGTGCGGCGCGAACGAAGCGCCGCACGCGTTCGACATCGACCGGATTGGCGATCTCGCCGTCAACCTTGATGCTGCTGCCCACGATGACGCCATCGGCGATGGCCATGAACGCGCCGATGTTGCGTTCGTCGGTTCCGCTGCCGAGGAGCAGGGGCATGTCACCGGCCAGCCGCCGGGCCTCGCGCACCTTCTCCACATCCGGAGCGTCGCCGGTCATGCGGCCGGAGACGATCAGCGCATCGGCGCCGAAAAAGCGTGTCCACTCGATATGCGTGGCGAGGTCAATGCCCGGAAAGCGCACCGAATGTTTCTTGTCCACGTCGGCGAACATCTTGATATGCTCCGCGTGCAGTTCCTTGCGGCGCCGCAGCAGATCGGCGGCGCAGCCCTCGTCCCAACTGCCCGCGTCCCATACCCCCGCGCCGGTGAACATGCAGACGCGGATGAAGCTGGCCCCGGCCGCAATGGCGATGCCGAGCAGGGCGACCCCGCCGTTATGCACCAGGTTGATGCCCAGGGGAAGCTCCGGCACGGCTTCGCGCACCGCGTGGGCCACAACGGCATGCGCGGCGATGCTCTCGGGTTGCAGGTGCGGCCCGGCGCGGAAGGGGATGTCCCACATATTCTCGACAATCAGCCCGTGGCAGCCGCCTTCAGCCAGGGCAGTGGCGTCACGCACGGCGTGCTCGATGATCGGTCCCATCCCGTAGCCCGTGTAGCCTGGGGCGCCGGGCAAGGGCCAGCAGTGCACCATGCCGATCACCGGTTTCGCAACGCCGAAGATCGACCGTAGATCGCGGATACGCAGCGCATCCAGACGCTCCTTCCAGGGTGGGGCCATACGGTGCTCCTTTCTCAATAACCATTCAGCCGTCCATGCGGCTCCGCCGCACCCCGACGGGATGAACATCCTTCCTGGGAGGGCGTCGTCCTCCCAGACCCTCCCACCGGACGGGGAAATGGGGAAACCGGGTTTCCCCATGCCCCTGCGGGGCGGGGGCGTGGGGAAACCCGGTTTCCCCACCCTCCTCTTCGAGAGCCTATGTTCACGTTAGCAGGGCTATTCTGTTCCGCCCGGGGCGGACCCTCCCGGCTCGTCTCCAGGCGGATCTTCATACCGGGTGCAAGTTGCTTGCCATGGTCATATCTTTTTATGATGACGCTGCGTTTATATTAGGTAGACAGGGTTCACATCTACGGTACCGTTGGCGGGGCGCGAGGAGGCTGCGCCTCCTGCAACCTCTCAGGCAGGGGCGCGGGGAAACCCGGGTCTCCCCCTCCCGCAGCAGGTAGTCGCACGGGCGCGCGGGATCCGCGGGGAGTTCTTGTTCAAGAAGTTACCAGGAGGTGATGCAGCGAATGATCCAGCCGGGCGGCAATCTCGGCCAGGGTCGGGATGGCTTCAGCGGCGCCGTAGCGACCGGCGGTCAGGGCGCCCATCACGTTGCCAATCGCGGCACTGCCGGGCAGATCGGCCCCCCGTAGCAAGGCCCATGCGAAACCCGCGGCGAAGGCATCGCCGCAGCCGTTGGTGTCGACAACCGTAACGGCCGGAGGCAAGACGTTCAGACGGGTGGCGCCTTCTCCCACACTGCATCCCTGGGCGCCACGCTTGACGGCAACGTGCCGCACACCGGCAAGCAAGAGTTCGTCCATGGCCGGTCGCACGCTCATGCCAGGCACAAGCGCTCGCAGTTCATCTTCGTTCAACGTCAACAACCAGAGCCGCGGAAGCAGGGCGAGCACCAGCCGGCGCGCCGCCCGGATGGTCGGCAGACAGAGATCCAGCGCGATAGGAACGCCCCGCGCGTCAGCCAGATCCATGGCCCGCACCGCCGTCGCCCGTTGCGGCCCCTCCAGCAAGGCGTGACCGCACACGAAGAGCAGGTCACAACGTTCCAGCATCATCGTCTCGATCGCTGTGGGATCGCAGCGCACATTCGCGCCCCGGTAACTTACAAAGGTGCGTTGCCCACCCGGGCTGACCACCACGCCGCACAGACCGGTCGGCGCGTCCTGGTCGCGCTGGACGTGGCGCATGTCGAGGCCGGCCCGGCGCGCCGCGCCCAGGGCGATCTCCGCCGCCGGGTCATTGCCCACCCGGGCGATCAGGCGCGCGGTTGCTCCCAGGCGCGTAAACGCCACCGCAACGTTGAGCCCGGTGCCGCCACCGTGCCAGTGCAGACCGTCGGCAGGCACATCAGCGCCTTCTTCGGGGTAAAATGGTACAGTGAAGGTCAGGTCGGCGTTCAGATCACCGATGATCGCAATGGTGAATGCAGATGTGATCGGCATAGCAGATGATGTGCGTACGTGTTCGCATGTTTCCTGGGAGCGAGGGCAGTTTGCCCGCAGAGACGCGACGCGGGCGGGACGCCCGCGCTCCCAGGCGCGGGTGTTACCCCGGGTGTGAACGGTTACAGGATGTGCTTTCGCTTGCCACGTCCAGGGAGTGTAGTGTACAATTTCCATTCACTGTCGGCAACCTCTGGCTGGCATCGCAGAGGCGCCTGAGCGAATCCGCTGCCGCGCCATTGCTGTCGGTTACCACTCGCTGACTGACCCCCGGCCAGAGGTGCCAGGAAAGCTATGGAAGAGATTCTCATTATTGACGATAGTGAGCAGATTGCCAGCCTGCTGGCGAACCATGTCCTCCCGGAATTGGGCTTCACGGCCATTGTTGCGCACACCGGGCGCCAGGGGTTGCAACGTATCCGCGCGCGCCTTCCCGACCTGATCTTGCTCGATCTGCAACTTCCCGATATGAGCGGTCTCGACTTGCTACGCATGCTTGCCCAGGAGGGTCACGACGTTCCTGTGATCCTGATGACCGCTCACGGCTCCGAGAGCATCGCCGTGGAGGCCTTCCGCCTGGGGGCGCGGAACTACCTGATCAAGCCCTTCTCCGACATCGAGGCCCGCGCCGTCATTGACCAGGCGCTGCGCGAGCGCCGCCTGCGCCGGGATAAGGAACGCCTGACTGCCTCGCTCCAGCAACGGGTCCAGGAGTTGACCGTGCTCTACCGCATCGGTAAGTCGGTCACCGGTCTGATGGATCAGGAGCAGTTGCTCCAGCGCATCGTCGAGGCTGGCGTGTTCATCACGCAGGCCGAAGAGGGTTTTCTTCTCCTGCACGACGAGACCCAGCAGGAACTCTACCTCCGCGCGGCGAAGAACCTCGGCGAACAGCGCGCCCAGAGCCTGCGCGTCCCCATTGATGATTCCCTCGCCGGGCAGGTCTTCCGCACCGGCAAGCCGGTGCGCCTCGACCAGTCACGCGCCGGGGCGGCGCTCAAAGTGAAAACGGGCTTTCTGGTGCGGGCCATTCTGCAGGTGCCCCTGATGCTCGGCACGAAGGTGAAGGGCGTCCTGGCGGTTGATAATCGCGTCGCCGATCGCACCTTCTCCGAGAATGACGAGTACCTCCTGGCGACCCTCGCCGACTATGCCGCCATTGCTATCGAAAATGCCCGGCTCTATGAGCAGGTGAAGCTGTCGGAACAACGCTACCGCGATCTGTTCGCCAATGCCTATGATTTGATCTTCATACTTAATCAAACGTTGACGATCACAACGATTAACAAAGTCGGCGAACAACTCACCGGGTATAGTCTGGCCGAGCTGGTTGGGCGCCCCCTGCGCGCGCTCTGCGCCCCCGAGTCATGGGCCAGCGCCGAACCGTATCTGCGTGAGTTGCTCGCCGGGCGCAGCGTTGCCCCGTTTGAACTCGAACTGGTGCGCCGTGATGGCGAGCCGGTGTATCTCGAGGTCTCGGCCCAGGGGATCCAGAACGGCGTCGGGTTCAAAGGGGTGCACTGCATCGCCCGTAACCTGACCGAGCGCCGCCGCCTTGAGCAACAGCTCCTGCAGTCAGAGAAGCTCTCGGCCATCGGCCAACTGGTGGCCGGCGTGGCCCATGAATTGAACAATCCCCTCACCAGCGTCAGCGGGTACGCCCAGCTCTTGCTGCGCGATGAACGCCTGCCCCCCGAGCCGCGCCAGGATCTCGAACAGATCTACCAGCAGGCCGAACGGGCTGCAAAAATCGTCCAGAACTTGTTGATCTTTGCCCGCGAGCATAAACCCGAGCGGACGATCGGCTCGGTCAATGAGGCCCTCCGCCGTGCCCTCGCCCTCCAGCAGTACCAGTTGCGGGTTGACAACATCGGGGTCAGGCTGGAGCTCGATCCAGCGCTGCCCCCCACGACCGCCGATTTCCATCAGCTCCAACAGGTCTTTTTGAACCTGATCACCAACGCGCGCCATGCTATGGTCCAGAAAGGCGCTCCGGGCACGCTGACCCTGCGCACCAGTCTCGAACAGCGCCCCGCTGGCGATGCGCACATCCGTATCGAGGTGATCGATACCGGCGTGGGCATTCGCGAACGTGATCTGCAGAAGATTTTCAATCCATTTTTTACTACCAAGCCGGTGGGTCAGGGAACTGGCCTGGGTCTGTCGATTTGCTTCGGGATCATCAAGGAGCACGAAGGCCAGATCTGGGCCGAGAGCCAGCTCGGCGTCGGGACGTGTGTCGTGGTCACGCTGCCGGTGCGCGAGGCGCCGGCTGAGCGCGCGCCAGAGGTCATCCCTGCCGGTGAGGCTGCGGAGCCGCTCGCGAGCCTGCGGGTGCTGGTGGTGGATGATGAAGAGCCGGTTGGGGTTTTGCTCGAGCGTATGCTTCGGCGCCTTGGCCATCGCCCGACCGTCGTTGGTAGCGGCGAGGCGGCGCTGGAGATGGTAGAACGTGAAGGGTTTGATGTCGTGCTCTGCGATGTGAAGATGCCCGGTCTGAACGGCTTCGATCTGCTCGGCGCCCTTCGAGCGCGGAACCCCGATCTCGCAGAACGCCTGATCTTCGTGAGCGGCGATACGCTGAGCCACGCTACCCGCGCCACCCTCGAGCAAAACGGGAACCTGTTCCTGGCAAAGCCCTTTTCTTTTGAGCAGGTTCGGCACATCCTCAATCTGATGCTCAAACGGCGTTCCATCGGTTCCCAGAAATTCTAACGTGAAACTAGACTGCTGGAGCAGGGGTGTGGGGAAACCAGGTTTCCCCACGCCCCTGCCCGCGGGAGGGCTTTGCCCTCAAGCGGGGTATAGGGAACCCGGGTTTCCCCATGCCTCCGCCCGCGGGAGGGTGTGGGAGGGCGCAGCCCTCGAGCAGGGGGATGGGGAACCCGGGTTTCCCCATCCCCCCATTTGCATCGGGCGTCGCGCCGCCCGGCGGCATAGACGGCTACCGTGAACATAGGCTGCTGGAGCAGGGGGATGGGGAACCCGGATTTCCCCATGCCCCCACCCGCGGGAGGGTCTGGGAAGGCGCAGCCCTCCCAGGAACAACCGTATGTTCATCGCGGCGTTGTGCGCGAGTCGCATGGACGGCTACCGTGAACATAGGCTGCTCACCTACGCGCATGCGGCGCTGCCCCCCCCTCCTGACCTCCCCCCGCTGGGGGGAGGCGCCGGACTCCCTCCCCCCAGCGGGGGGAGGGCTGGGGAGGGGGGCCGTCACCTTGCCCGCGGAGACGCGACGCGGGCGGGCCGCCCGCGCTCCCAGGCGATGTTCATCGGGCGTTGTGCGCGAATCGCATGGACGGCTGAGGTGAACATAGGTTGGGAGCGCGGGCAGCTTGCCCGCGGCGCCGTGGCGCGGGCGTCTCGCCCGCGCTGCCGGGCCGGTTGCAGCGGGCGGTGTGAGCCATGCGCATGATCGTCTCACGTGACTATGGGGGAACCAGGTTCCCCCATCCCCCCGCCCGCGGGAAGGTAAGGGCGCAGCCCGTGCGCAGGGGGCTGGGGACACCGGGTTTCCCCATCCCCCCGCCCGTGGGAAGGTAAGGGCGCAGCCCGTGCGCAGGGGGCTGGGGACACCGGGTTTCCCCACGCCCGCGCCCGCGGGAAGGTAAGGGCGCAGCCCGTGCGCAGGGGGCTGGGAGGGCCAGAGGCCCTCCTGCGGGCAGGGGCGTGGGGGCGCAGCCCGTGCGCAGGGGGCTGGGGACACCGGGTTTCCCCACGCCCGCGCCCGCGGGAAGGTGTGGGCGGGCGCAGCCCTCCCAGGAAGAACCTGTGTTCATCCCGTCGGGGTGCGGCGCAGCCGCATAGACGGCTGATGCGACTAGCGGCGCAGGTGTGATCAATGTCCAGAGCACTGTATGATGGGATGGCAATCGGGGTGCTGGTGCTGTACGCGCTGCTGGCCTGGAGCGCCGAGGGCGGGGCGCGCGGCGCGCCCCTCGACCCGGTCTGGGCAGAGGTGCAACGCCGGGGAACCTTGCGGGTAGCGACCGACGTGGGCTTCCGGCCATTTGCCTTCGAAGAGCATGGGGAACTGACCGGCTACGATATCGAACTGGCCCGGGCCATCGCTGCGGCACTGGGCGTAACGGTCGAGTTCGTGCCCACGGGCTTCGACGGGCTGTACGACACCCTGGTGAGCGGCCGGGCCGACATGATCGCCTCGGCCCTGCCCTACGCCCCCGAACAGGGCTTCCGCGCCCGCTTCTCACATTTCTACTTCGATGTCGGGCAGGTGCTGGTCGCGCCCGCCGGCGCGCCTGTCGCCGGGATGGCCGATCTGCGCGGCCGGGTGGTCGGGGTGGCCCTGGGCGCCGACGCCGACGCCCTGGCCCGGCGCATGCTGCGCGAGGGCGCGGGTTTCACGCTCCGCCCGGACTATGACGACCCCGCGGCGGCCCTGTCCGACCTGCGGGCGGGCCGGCTCGACGCGGTCATCACCGACATGGTGACGGCGCTGGAGGCGACCCGGGGCCGTGCCGATCTGCGCATCGTCGCGGCGCTGACCAGCGAACCTCTGGCGCTGGCCTTCCCCCGTCCGGCCTTCCGGCTCGAAGCCGAAGTCAACCGCATCCTCGACGCTCTGCGACGCGACGGCGCCTTCGCGCGGCTGAACGAGCGCTGGTTCGGAATGGGCGCCGCCGCCGCCCCCGGCGGGATGGAGAAGCCAGGGTTCCCCACACCGCTGCCCTCAGATCTGGGGCCACTCCCGCAGGCTTTACAGAAACTTTACACAAATCTTAAACGGGCATGAAAAAGCTCTGGTAGGCTGGTGACACCGAGCAATCCATCGAATAACCCGAAACATCGGTTCTGAGGGGTGCGCCGCGGAACGCGGTCACTTCTCGCATCTCTCCGCGTACCAGGCTCGTCGTGGCGGGATGATTCGCCCGTGTTCGCCGAAACCGCATGGCTTCGGGAGGCGGATGCGATTGCGCAGTGGAAGGCGCCACGAAGCGTCGAACGTAGCGAGCAAGGAGGCCCTCAATGACCGACCTCACCAAGCTCCCTGCCGAGGAGCGCGCCAGGTTGTACTGGCGAGAGAACCTGCGCCTGATCACCACGCTGATCATCATCTGGTTCGCGGTCTCGTATGTGCCGGTGTTGATCGTCAATCAGTTGAACAACATCGTGATCGCCGGCTTCCCGCTGGGCTACTACATGGGATCGCAGGGATCGCTGGTGGTCTTCGTGATCCTGATCTTCTACTACGCCTACGCGATGAACAAGCTGGATCAGAAGTACGGCCTGAGCGACCGCGACCGCTAGCGCCGCGCCGTCCATCACGAGCGTCGCTGTTCCGACGCAACTGGTATCGCGCTCAGTCGCATTTGTGCGCCCCGTGGTTGAACGACGGTGTCACCGCCAGAGCCGGCCAGCCGCGGCTCGCCCTCCACGGGCTATCCGCTGACGAGTGGTGTTGCAAGTGTCAGGAGTGTGACCATGGCTGTCTCTTCTTCGAGCGCCCAGAGCGTCTTCCGCAACAAGATGGCGCGGTACTATGGGCTCTTTACCATCGGCTTCCTTATCGTCTCGACCATCATGTTGCTGCTGGAGGTCTTCGCCGGTCTGCCGTCGCGGATCATCGGCTGGGTCTTCCTGCTGCTGACCATGGCGCTGTACGCCACCATCGGGATCATCTCGCGCACCAAGCTGCTCGATGAGTACTACGTCGCCGGGCGCAACGTGCCGGCCGTGTTCAACGGCATGGCCACCGGCGCCGACTGGATGAGCGCCGCCTCGTTCATCTCGATGGCCGGTACGCTCTTCCTGATCGGGTACGATGGTCTGGCCTACATTATGGGCTGGACCGGCGGCTACGTGCTGCTGGCCCTGCTCTTTGCGCCCTACCTGCGCAAGTTCGGCCAGTACACCATCCCTGACTTCGTGGGCGCGCGCTTCGGTGGCAACACTGCCCGTGTCGTGGCCGCCATCTGCGCCATTATCGTGAGCCTCACCTATGTGACCGCCCAGGTCGTGGGCGTTGGCCTGATCATGCAGCGCTTCGTCGGCGTGGACTTCCGCCTCGGTGTGGTGCTGGGGCTCTCCGGCGTGCTGGTCTGCTCGTTCCTCGGCGGGATGAAGGCCGTAACCTGGACCCAGGTGGCCCAGTACATCATTCTGATTACGGCCTACTTGATCCCGGTGACCTTCCTCTCGATCAAGCTCACCGGCTTCCCCATCCCGCAGTTGAGCTACGGCCAGGCGCTGCAGAACATTATGCGCCTCGAACAGGAGCAGGGCCTGTCCAAGACCGCTGAGTCGCCGGTGGTGCCGGGCAAGTTCGTCACCAGCGGCTATGTTCCGCCCTTCAATGAGGGCATGAGCAACGCCTCGGCGCGCGCCGCCGTGACCCAGATCAACACCCAGTTCGGCGCCTCCCTTACCCCGCCCGAGGCGATCACCATTCCTGACGCCAAGCGGCCCGAACTCGGCGACTGGCGCGGCACGCCCTGGAACTTCTTGGCGCTGATGGCCTGTCTCATGCTGGGCACCGCCGGCCTGCCGCACATTCTCATCCGCTTCTACACCGTGCCCTCGGTAAGAGAGAGCCGGATGAGCGTGGGCTGGTCGCTGTTCTTCATCTTCCTGCTCTACTTCACCGCCCCGGCCTACGCGGCCTTCTCGCGCTGGAACATTCTCGAGAACGTGGTTGGCAAGCAGGTCAGCGACCTGCCGGCCTGGACGGAAACCTGGGGCCGCAATGGGTTGATCGCCATCCGCGATTTCAGCGCTATCAACGGTGTGGAGATCGGTAAGGAGCCCTCCTGGGTGAAGAACCTGGAGAAGTCCAAGGCGGTGGTTGTCGAGGATCTGAACGGCAACGGCCTCATTGACCTCGGTCCTTTCGAGAAGATCGATGACAAGACCGGTCGCGCTGGCGAGATCTCCGGCACCGGGGTGACCGAGAAATCGGTGGACGGGATCGTCCAGTATGGCGAGATCGGCACGCCGACTGCCGCGACCATTGACGGCGACCTGGTGGTGCTCTCGGCGCCCGATATCGCGGGTCTGCCCTTCACCATCGGCGCGCTGGTGGCCGCCGGTGGCCTGGCCGCGGCCCTCTCCACCGCCGACGGGTTGCTGGTGGTGATCGCCTCGGCGGTGGCCCACGACATCTACTTCCGCACGATCAACCCCAGGGCCAGCCTGCAAACCCGCATCATGCTGGGCAAGGGAATGATCGTAGTGGCCGCCGTTGTTGCCGCGCTGCTGGCCCTCCCCCGGCTGGCGCTGATCGCCCAGATGGTGGCCTGGGCCTTCTCGATGGCTGCGGCAACCTTCTTCCCGGTGGTGTTGCTCGGCATCTTCTGGCGGCGCGCCAATGGCCCCGGCGCAATCGCGGGCATGATCGGCGGTCTGGTCGTCACCATCTTCTACATGGCGACGAACTATGTGAACCCGGCCTTTAACGTGCTGGGCATCACCCACCTGGCCGCGGGCATTTTCGGCCTGCCGGTGGCGATCATCCTCTGCGTCGTGGTAAGTCTGGTGACCAAGGCCCCGCCGAAGGAGATTATGGAACTGGTGGATAATCTCCGCAACCCGATCACCGACGATGAGACGATGGCGAAGTACGGGAGCCGCGGTTCGGCCCAGGCCCATTGATTGGAAGCGTGGAGTGAAGGCCCGGGGGGGCGGCGCGAGGCGCGGCCCTCCCGGGTTCCCGGCCTGTCTGGTTGGTGGGGGGTGGGTAAACCTGGTTACCCCACGCCCCTGCGCGTGGAAGCAACCCCTCTTCATGCCGCGGCAATCTACAATCCGCCATCTAAAATCTACAATGGTAGCAGCTACTCCCACGCCCGTAGTTGCCCCGCCCAGTAGCGCCCGGCCCGCAGCAGGCGCTCCTGGTGGCGCTCCAGAATAACGTAGGCCAGCACCATCA
>Ga0308419_1003032_pt1 | contig 10646 bp, 5 predicted proteins | sample HotsprSampleMS50_FD_203674 | JGI IMG/M metagenome (GOLD analysis project Ga0308419, IMG submission 203674) | Hot spring phototrophic mat microbial communities from Mushroom Spring, Yellowstone National Park, Wyoming, United States - 20090730_MS50 ... | reverse complement strand
AGAACCGTCGGGGACGCTTTATGAATACAAAAATGTCTTATTTCGGTGGACGCCGGTTCCCCGTGCGGCCGAGTACCAGGTGCAGGTCCTGAGGGGAACGGCCCTTTATACCAACACGGCGTGGACCGCTGACACTCAGATGCTGATCCGCCTGTCCAATCAGGCGGCGGCTTACACCTGGCGGGTGCGGGCGCGAAATGCGGCGGGCATTGGCGCCTGGACGCCGCCCCGGGCATTCAGCTATGCGCTGTTGAAAGCGCCGAAGCTGGTTGCTCCGCTCAAAGGGGTAATTGCACCGACCAAGCCGGAGTTCATGTGGCGAGAGGTGGCGGGAGCCAGGACGTACCGTGTGACGGTGCGAAACCTGACGACAGGCCAGGCGTGGGCGTGGGCAATACCTGCCGGACCGAATCCGTCCTTGGTTTCTCCCGTTAAGCTCCCCAAGGGGGAATACGCCTGGCAGGTTCAGGCGATCAATCCCAGTCAGAAGAGCCCCTTGAGCGCCGAAGGCCGGTTTAACCGCTGAGCGCATCGGCTATGGATTCTCTGCCGTTTTTGACCGATCTGGCTCTGGTCATTGCGGCCGCGGCGGTTGCGGGAGTACTCTTCGATCTGTTTCGAATCCCACGCGTGCTGGGGTATGTTGCGGCCGGGATCTGTCTCGGTCCTCATACACCGCTGTTTGTGGTGCGATCCCCCGAAACGATTCAGACGTTGGGATCATTGGGCCTCATTTTCCTCATGCTCTCGCTCGGCATGCGGTTCAATCCCGGGCGTCTCTTTCGGGCTGGATACGGTCCGCTCATTGTGGCGCTTCTGGATGTTCTTTTTATGCTCTGGCTGGGCTGGATGATCGGCCGGGCCTTTGGATGGGGACCGGTCGAACGCCTGTTTCTTGGAGCGGTTCTGTGCGATTCCTCAACGGTGGTGTTGGCCAAATGGCTTGAGGAACGGAGCGACGAGCCGGAGGGGGAGGGACGGCTGGCGGCTTTTGTGGTCGCGGTGACGGTGATCGAGGACTTGCTGACGATCGGTGTGATTGCGCTTCTCAACGGTCTGGCGTTGCAGCGAACCGTTCAGGCGGATCTGGTCGCCCGCCGCGTCTACGAGCTGGCCGTTTTTCTGGCGGCAGTGGTGGTCTTCGGATTTCTTTTGGTTCCCCGTTTTCTGAGGCTGGTGGAACGGATACGGCAGGAGGAGACGCTTCTTCTGGCCATGGCCGGCCTGGGTTTCCTGGTGACCTATATTGCTCAGCGTCTGCAGCTCAGCCTGGCCCTGGGAGCCTTTGTGATCGGCGCGGTGATCGGCGAGTCACCCCGTGCGGCCCGCCGCCGGGAACCGCTGTTCCGCCCCTTGCAGTATCTGTTCACGCCTCTTTTTTTCGTCTATATCGGACTTTCCTTGGATCCCTCCCTCTGGGTTCCCCAGATTCCCCGGATTCTTCTCTTAAGTCTTCTAACGGTGTTTGGCAAAGCGACGATCAATACGGCCACAGGACTAGGTGTGGGATTGCCGCCGGCGCAGGCGCTTCGCGCGGGAGTACGCCTGGCCCAGGTCTGCGAATTTGCGCTCCTGGTGGGTGCCATGGGCGTGTCGCTTCATGTGTTTCCGCCCTCGTTTCTGGGGGTGTCAACCGGTGTTGTGCTGGTCACCCTTTTGCTCAATCCTCTCGTGGGCCGGATGGCGGAACGGGCCATTCCGACCATGGCGCAGCGTCTGCCGGATTCGTGGATCGAACGTGTCCGTCAGTATTCCGGTTGGCTGGGTTGGATGGGACGGCAGCGGCTCGACAGTGCGGTCGGCCGTGTTGTTCGTCGTTCGTTCTGGACGATTCTCCTCAACCTGCTGCTGGTGGCGGCGGTGTTTGGACTCGCCACCTGGGCCTCCCGCTGGTCGGATCTATTCCGCTGGATGCCGACCGGGTGGGGAGGTCCCTCGACGGTGTTCTGGCTATTGGCGATGATCGTGAGTCTGCCGATGTATATCACGGTCATTCGAAAGGCCCATGCCCTGGCCATGCTGGCGGCCGAGCTCAGCGTGCCGAGTCCGTCGGGTCGGCGGTGGGTCTATTCGCTCCGGCAGGCGATCGCCAATGGGATCACGAGCCTGAGCGTAGCGGGGCTTGGCGTCATTGTCTTTCTATTGAGTTCTGCCCTATGGCCGAGTTGGCCTGTCGTCGCCGTCAGCGTGTTGCTGCTGGCCGCCGTGATGTGGCGGGGTTGGTATGCGCTGGGCCGCTTATATGGCGAGTGGCAGCAGATTTTGCGTTCCGAGGATGAGGAGTTGTAATGGCCCCGCGGGCGCGCATCCGGGCCAGGAGCCGGTCGAGCACATCCAAAGGGAGCCCGATGACGGTGGTTGGGTCGCCCTGGATCCGGCGGATCAGGGCGCTGCCGCCGTGTTGAAGGGCATAACCGCCGGCGCAGAAAAAGGGACGGACGGCCGAGACATGACGGCGGAGCCGTTCCGCTGGCCAGGACCGCAGCGAGACGCGGGCGAGGGCGGTTCCCTCACACCGCCAGGGACGTCCGGCGGGTCCCTGGGCCATCAGGCAAAGAGCCGTCATGATCATGTGCGTCTCTCCCCCGAGACGTTTGAGCATCGCCACCGCCTCGGCGGCATCCGCCGGTTTCCCCAAACAGCGGCCGCGATGAACGACGATGGTGTCGGCCGCCAGAATGAGCGACCGGGGATGCCGGCGGAGTGCGGCGTTCGCCTTCAGCCGGGCCAGCCGAAGGGCGTACGCGCGTGGGGATTCGCCCCGGCGGGACGGGGGTTCCGGGCAATGGGTGGGCGCCTGTCGGAACGCGAATCCCGCGGCTCGCAGCAGTTCCGCCCGCGCGGCGGAGGCGGATGCCAGAATCAGTCGGGGACGGGGAGAACTCCTGAGAGGCGCATTCATTGGCTCGGCCGTTCGGTAGGAATGGCGGGACCCTACCATCTTGCGGGCGCGTTCGTCAACCGCGACCGGACGCGATCGTGAATCCTCGGTCGTTGACAGTAGACCCACGAAGGCGTATAGTCAAAATTATGTCGGATCAATATCATTACGACCAGCGCATGGCCATAGCTCTGATGGGGATTCTTCTAGGGTTTTCGATGGCACAGGCGCAACCGATCGGGCCGACCCGCCTCTATGATGGCCTTGTCCTCTATATTCCGAATCGGTCGGCCACCCCGTTTCGTATCGTTCTGGACGTGTGGGATCTGAACACGCTCTCCCGGGCGCCGGCCGAGCTGCTCGTCAAGGTCTATGACCCGACGGGGCATGTGGCGGTGCGGGAGGTTTTGCCGGACGACGGAGTGACGGCGCCGCTTTCGGCCCCTCCCGTGGCTGGATGGGATCACGAGGCCTGGTATCTGCAGTCGGCTCTCACCCGTGGGCTCGAACCGCTGATTTCGTGGAGTCGGCTAGCCGATCCGGAACGGCTGAAAGGCCTGGTGGTCCGGACGTTCACCTTCGATGTCGCGCCGGCGACGGCGGGTGTCTATCGTCTGCTTTTGGCCGGAGTTCCGGATCATGTGGTACGTATTCGACTCGAGCCAGATCGCTCCGTGGGGCAACTGAGTACGCAGAACTGGCTGTATGGCGCGGCGGAGATGTTTCGGCAATCTTGGTTGTATGTTCCCCGCGGAGCGAAGAAAGTGGATCTCCTGCTGCTCGAGGTGGATCGGCCGGCTTCGCGGCAGGTGGCGCTTTTCGATCCGAAGGGAAATCCGATTCCCCTTCAAACTGCGGCCGGAAATGCCCCCGAGAGAGAGACGCCCGGATTCCGTCCTCCACCGGTGGGGTTCGGTCAATGGGAGGCATTCTTTCCGGCCCCCGGGGCGTATGACGACCAATTGCTCCGACTTGAGGTGAGCGACGGACCGAATGCGTATCTCCTTACGGCCTGTTTCGGCCTCTCGGCGCCGGTTCCCTCGAAGCGGATGCGGCATACGGTCAACGCCGTCTTCGCCCCCGACCCCGAAACGGCTCGAATTCTTCGGGGAGGATCGCTGGAATACGAGGGCCGTCTGTTCTGGCATGGCTTTCAGATTCGTTATGCCGAATGGCTGAAAACGTTAACGGATGAGGAGTGCCGTATCCCGCCGGGACTACCGAGACGTCCGGGATATGTCTCGCCCGGATCGCATGCGCGGCCGCCTGAGGATTCGGCCGACGTCTGGATGCACCATTATCCGGCCCATCGGAACCCCCAGGTTCTGAATGCGGCCCTCCGGGAGATGGCCAACGGCCTGAATGCCATGGGGCCAGGCGATCACGTGGTAACCGGTCCTTTGAAGAATCTGGCCTACGAGATGGGCTGTTACGGATTTTTCTACCACCGTCCCGCCTGGCGGATTCTTCGGGAATCCGATGCCCCGGAAGGAGCCAGGGGACCCATTCGGGAGTTCGTTCTGATGATGGGCGACCGGTTGGCCTTTGCCCGGGGGGGCGAGTTGATCAATGGGAATGCCCTGGCGAGTCTTGTGCAGGCCCTTCGGTATTGCAACGAGGCGACGCAGGATCCCCTCCAGGAGCGTCTGTTCAACGACTATTGGAATCGGTTCGTGAACGGCGGATTCGGGGATCGGGTCGGTATCGGTCCCTCAGGCGCGATTCAGGAGAGTTTCGGCTACGACCACAACTATGGCAGTTACGTATTGCTCGGCTGGCGGGCCGTATTGAGCGACCTTCACGATCCGCGATTCCAGGCGGCCTGGGAGCGGGTGATGACTCTCTACAGTTACACGCATACCGTCGGTGCGGGTCAGGGCGCCTGGAGTTCCCGAACGCATGGAGGAATCGCGGGAGGCGCCTACGATCCGCAGGATCCCCGTTTTCGCTGGAAAGGCTTCGGCGGGCCCGATCTGACGGAGGATGTCAACGGCGGTCACGAATTTTTTGCCGCGCGCCGGCGCGGCTATTACCTCCTGACCTACCATGGCCGCCTTTCCCCCTCCTGGATCGGAGACGGCTTTCAGGGTCAGGTCGGCTATGGGGGAGGGATGATCACCGCCCTGGTGGTCCCGGCTCGGGGGGCGGTGCTGGCCTCAACGCTCGAGGGATCCTATGGAGCGGGCATGCACCGCTCTCAGTGGCTGAATTTTCATCTCCACACCCTGGCCGGTCTGCTGCCGGACGGGCAGCCCTTTGTGGCGGCCGATAGTGAACACCTCGACGCCCGGCTGGAGGGAAACGTGGTGACCAGTTCGGGAGAGATCCGAAATTCCTCGCTGCTCAGCGCCCGGCGATACGATTTCCGGGAGGATCGCATCGTGGCTCACGTGCACCTCATGCGGGCCACAGGGGATACCGTGTTCGACCTCTGGGGGGGGCGTCCGCGATGGAGAGGACGTGTTCGCGAGGCCTGGGAGATGATTCCTTTTGTCCAACCACCGGCCCGCGGACGTAACCCGTTCGCCCCCACTCGCGTGACCTATTGGAAAGCCGACCATGCGGAAGCCGAACTCACTACGGAACCGGTACAAACCGACGAGATCCTCGTGGACCGCGGTGGGTACGGCGTTCGTTTGCGACTGGATCGAACACGAACGGTGCGGAGGGGGGCGAACGACACGATCATGATTCAAGTTGCGGCGGAACCGGTCGAGGCCGAGCAGGTGACCTTGTCGTATGAATTGATTCCATTTGAGTGGGAACCATCGGGTCGCGGAGCGTCACCATGAAGGTCGGCATTGGCCTGGCGATATGCGGAGTCGCGGTGGCGTGGGGGGCCTCGGCCGAGGAGATGGTGCTCGTGGACGAAACGACTCCCCCCGCACCCATCTGGGCGGAAGCCGCGGTGGCCGACCATGCCCAGGGGTTGGCCCGCTATCTGAAGCAAATCTCGGGACATCCCTTTTCCGTGATGGTTACCAACGCCTTTCCCGAGACCCGTGGGATTGTCGTCAGCCGGCTCGATCCCATCGAATCGGACGGGCTGAAAGGGGACAGCTTTCTCATCGCGTGTTCCACGAACCGGCTCCGAATTGCCGGGACGACGGCCACCGCCACGGGGTTTGGGGTCTACGGATTTCTGGAAGAGATGCTCGGGTGCCGATGGTGGTCGGTGGACGAAGAGGACGTTCCCTCCCGGCCGGTTTTACGGGTGCCGGTGACGAACCGCCTCGTGGCGGCGATCTTTACGCAGACGATTCTCATGAACCGAGAGGCCCAAAACCGGCTTAACGCCTTCGAATACAAGTGCCGCGTTCGATCCACGGAGGTATGGTCGGGCAGCCACACCCTCTATCCCCTGCTTACGCCTTATGCGCAAACCAATTGGGAGTTCTATCCCTATGACGCCAAGACCGGACAGCGGGCCCCGAATAATCTTCATTTCTGTTACAGCGCGCCGGGGATTGCTGAAGCCCTCGCCGAGGCGCTGGCGAAAGAGATTGAGCGGCGGAAGGGCAATACCCGCGATGTGATTTACATGGCCGGTATGGGCGACTGGTATGGGGGCGGCTGCGAATGTCCCCGTTGCCAGGCCATCAACCTGGAGGAGGGATGGACGGATACGAAAGGAAAGCGGCATCCCATCATGGGCGGGACCAACCTACGCATGATCAACCGGACGGCGGAGATCCTCGAGGCCCGCTATCCCGGTGTGAAGGTGGGATTCATGGCTTACATGAGCATGGAGGCGCCTCCGACGATGACCGTTCCCCGCTCGAATGTCTACGTCCGGATCCCCCACCTGCGCCATTGCATCGTACACGGGGTTCGGCAGTGCGAAAAGAACAAGGCTTACGACCGGAATCTCCGCCGGTGGATCGAATTGGCGCCAGGACGGGTGCATGTCTGGGATTATGGCGTCAATTTCGGCGATAACTTCATGTTTCCCTTTCCCGTTCTCCTCTCCATCGCCGACAATATTCGCTATTACGCCGCCCTCGGAGTGGGGGGCGTTCTGATTCAGGGCAACTACGTCTCCACCGGCGGCGATCTGGTGGTGCTCAAAAACTACGTGTGGCACCGGTTGCTCTGGGATCCGACCTTGGATCCCCTGGATCTGACAAAAACCTTCTGCGAGGGGTATTATGGACCGGCCGCGACCCCACTCTTGAATTATGTCCTGGACTTGGAGCGATCCGTGGATCCTACCGTATGGACCAACCGGCATCTGGATGAGTTCGTCAAACGGGACGGGGTGCGCAGGAACTATCTGACGCCGGAGCGGGAAGCCCGGGCGCGCGCTTTTCTGGAGGAAGCCCGCCATTGTGCGGCGGGTCAGGAGCCCTTCGCTCGGCGGGTTGAGGAGGCCGCCGCAAGTCTCGAGGCGTTTGCGCTCTGGCATCCAGGCCCCTTCAAGGAAAAAGAGGACCGGCTCGTCCGGGCGGATCTCGGCGATGCCTACACCTATGACCGGGCTGTTCACGCCTCCCGCTATTCCCGCCAGGCGTCCGCGCGCGAGTGGGGGCCGTATCTGGGTTATCAACTGAATTTTCTGGCGCTCCAGGGTGGACCTCTGGCGCGTTTGACATGGGCCGATTGCGAGGCGACGGTGGCTCCGGCGCTCGGGATGCGAATCCGGCAATTGCGGTGGAGGGGGCAGCCCCTTTTGCATGTTCCCAACGATCCGCGGGCGAAGGGGTGGCCCAATCTCGGAGGGCTCTATGAACAGGTCCATCCCGCCTGGATATCGGGCATCTGGGAAAGCACCCCTACCACGACCGCAGCCGTCATGCGCGCGGATGCCCTCTCGAAAGGAACGGCTCGGCAGAGTGATCAAAAAAGAGTCCATTTCGATCCCGACGGCACCCTTCGCATCGAGGTTCGGGGGCGACGGGTGGCGCGGTCTTCCGATGACGAGAGCACCCGCGCGACCCTTGCGGCCGAGTATCAGACCGCCCGCGACGAGTCGTGGCGGGTAGATCTCCTGACCGGGCCGGATCGTTGGGAACCGCTGGCAAGCCGAAGGGCGTTGGGGGCGTTGCGGACGGGGGTGGCCACCAGCGAATGGACGATGGCAGGACGTGAGACGCCGGTGGAAGGATTCCGGGTCGTGCTGCCGAAACGGGGTTGCGTCGTGGTGGATCACTGCCTGCGGCCGCCTCTGGTGAAGGGACGCGTGGAATACGACGGCGCCTCCGGTGTGATCAAAACCTTCTTGCAGACCGGCCCCCATGTGCTAGAGTCCAAAAATGAGAACCTTTGGCTTGAACGGACGTTGAAGATACAACCCGAGATGGAGGAGAAACCGTAACTCATCATTGACTTTCCGAAGGGGGGCGCCATAAACAGAACCAGAACGCCAGGTCGAGCAGGAGAACTCGGAATCGTCATTCTCGCGGTGATGGCGGCCGGGGTCGGGCAGGGGGCTGTCCACACCTGGAAGGGAGGAAGTGGGTTGTGGGATGATGACGCCAAATGGACCAACGGTGTGCCGTCTGAGGGAGCCGATGTGGTGATTGCGACCGGAACCGTCTTCCTGACGAACGTCACCGCCCGCCTCAATTCGCTGGAAATGAAGGGGGGAACTCTTTTCTTTTCCAACAGCTGGGACGCCTGTGTCGTCGCGTCCGATATCTGGATTCGGGGGGCCGCGACGGTCCGGCATCAGACGAACTATGCCTCGACGACCAACGCCTTCGGGGAATGGCCGGTGAACAGCCGGATCTATTTTGTGTGCACGAATTTTTTCCTATCGGGCACGATCAATGCCGATGTCTCGGGGTGGGTGTCCCGGGTCGGAACCTATCCGGCGGCTGGACCTGGCGGAGGGCGCGACTCGCGGGCAGGCGCTGGTTATGGGGGATATGGCGGAAATGCCGCCGATGGTGGGGGAGATCCTTACGGAAGCATCACAGAACCTTCCCTGCCAGGAAGCGCGGGCGCTTACGACGGCGGCACTGCCGCCGGGGGGACGGGAGGAGGAGCGGTTCGCATCGAATCGCATGGAGGGACGGTGGTGGTCAACGGCACCATCAGTGCCAATGGCAATATCGGAGGATCCATTCGCGGCGGGGGCTCCGGCGGAAGCATCTGGATCTCCTGCCGCGTCTTTGCCGCCACGGGAGGCACGATCCGGGCCATCGGGGGCGATACCGGCTATTCGGGAGGCAGTGGTGCCGGCGGAAGCGGAGGGCGCATCGCGATCCATTACGACCCCGTGGCCCAGGCGTCGGCGCCCCCGGTGGATATCCGCCTTCTGGCCTCGCGCGGAGCCTTATACTCCGGCTATACCGCCGATCTCGGCTCCATCTATCTGCCGGACGCTCAGCTCCTTCCCGAAGTGATCACGGGAGTGGAAGGGCAGATCTACGGCCCGACCAGTTGGACGCCCAATTCACTGGTGGTCTCCAATGTGCGGGTGCGATTCGCGGAAAAACATTTTGTCCTTTCCGTTTCCAACCATATCGTCGTCATCGGCTCCAATGGCCGATTGGAGATGGGGGGAGGCTCCCTGCTGGACCGCAGCCTGGGCGGTTATCTTTCCTATACGCCCGAAATGCAGGGCGAAGGATCGGGAACGACCATGCTGGGTCGTGTGGTGTACAGCGAGGCATCAAGTATCCTCCGTTGCGGAGGCGATTTGATCGTGACCAATGGTGCGTTTTTGCGCGTGTTCAGCGGACCGACGAACGACGCTGTTCCCATTGGCGCCCTGGTGGAGGTCGGGGGAGATATTCGGGTATACCATACCAGTTGGATTTTGCCCGTATCCAATCCCACGAATGGCGGCTCTCCGCTCTTTCGAGCCCAGAACATCATCGTCGGTCTTCCCCCGACCGGAACAAACTGTGGATTCTGGGCGGTTCAGGGAGGGTTCCGGGGCGGTGGCGGGAACCGCCAAAAGGGGTACGGTCCCGGTGGTGGCGGCGACCAGGGAGGAGGAGGATATGGGGGACGCGGAGGTCATCCGACGACCGGCGGCCCTGCCTATGGTGTCTCCAATGCCCCTGTCCACTGCGGTAGCGGTGGCGGTCGCGAGGGAACGACAACGAGCTATGCCTACGCCGGTGGAAGCGGTGGGGGTTTGATATGGCTCGAGATCACGAATCGGCTCGTGCTCTATGGGCAGCTGAACGCCACCGGCGGTATTGGCACGGATCCCGACGGAGGTGCCCGACGCCCCGGCGCCGGCGCCGGGGGCGGGATTTGGGTGCAATGCCGACGCATCGAAGGAACGGGTGCCTTCTGGGCCGATGGCGGGCGGGCCCGAACCACCTATACGTGCGGATCGGGTGGTGGCGGACGGATCGCGGTCATAGGCCCCAAACGGGCCGATTTCGGGGGAACGCTTTCCGCCCAGGGAGGCCGGGCGAAGACCGGCTACGAAGGGGATGCTGGGACGATTTACTGGGAAGAACGACCGGCGATGACAGGGACAATAATCTCGATCCGCTGATGAAGGAGCAGGCGATGCGTCGCACGCTACTGGGTGTGTTGTTTTTATGGGAGGCAGTCGGCTCATTCGTCGCCATGAGCGAGGAGGCTCCCATCTATCGGCTCTATGATGACCTAGCTCTGTTTTTTGTCCACGCCAAGGGCGGATCCTTTGTTTTGCGGCTGACCGTCCGGGATTTGAATCGGTTGGCCTGTGGTCCGAGCGAGTTGATGGTTCATCTGTACGATCCCCAGGGGCGCCTGATCCTACGGGAGGTGTTACCGGACGATGGCGTGAACCCCAGGAACGGGGGACCGACCCTGGCGG
>Ga0308419_1003031_pt1 | contig 10647 bp, 6 predicted proteins | sample HotsprSampleMS50_FD_203674 | JGI IMG/M metagenome (GOLD analysis project Ga0308419, IMG submission 203674) | Hot spring phototrophic mat microbial communities from Mushroom Spring, Yellowstone National Park, Wyoming, United States - 20090730_MS50 ... | reverse complement strand
CTGGATGGCAACATCAAGCGCGTGCTCAGCCGGGTGCACGGGCTGAGCGCGCCGAAGGAGGATGAGCTGTGGCGCCTGGCCGAGTCGCTGCTCCCCCCTGGCCGCGCCGGCGCGTTCAACGAAGCGCTGATGGACCTGGGGGCGACCGTCTGCACGCCGCGCGCGCCGAGGTGTCCGGCCTGTCCGTTGCGCGCGCTGTGCGCGGCCCAGGCAAGCGGCGACCCGGAAGCCTACCCGGCGCGGTCGAACAGGAAGGCCACCCCTCACCATGAGGTGGTCACGGCGGTGGTCGTGGATGAGCGGGGCCGCGTGTTAATCGGTCAGCGCCCTCCCGATGGGCTGCTGGGCGGCCTGTGGGAGTTCATCAGCTCGGAACTGCGCCCATCGCGCGGAGGCGAAGATACCTCCGGCGGCCGATCTTCCGCGCTGCTGGAGCGCATGATCGTCGCCCGCACCGGGCTGCGCATCGGTCGGGCCGAGGTCACCTTGTTAGGCGAAGTGCGGCACGCTTTCACCCACTTTCGGATCACCCGGCACGCCTGGCTGGTGCGACTGGCGACTGGGCGCCGCGCAACAACGTTGCAAGCAAAGGGCTACAGCCACTTGCTGTGGGCTTCGCCCGCCGAACTGGAGGGCCTGGCCCTGGCGCGCAGCGACCAAAAAATCTGGCAGATGTGCCGGGACAGACTTACTGCCCCCTGATGGCCTCGTAAATGGCGGCGACGTCGGGCGATTCCTGCCACAGCCAGTCCACGTTGAGCCAAAAGCCCGGCAGCACTGTGGAGCGGAACACGCCCTCTGCGCCCAGCGGGGCGGCGTAATAGCGGCCCTGTGCGTCGCGCACGTAGAAATCGGCGCGTTGGCGGCCTGGCCGAGGGTCAATCAGCCAGTATTCGCGCACGCCAGCCGCCTCGTACTCGTCGAACTTGGTCACGCGATCACGGTATACGCTGTCGTCAGAGATCACCTCGATCACCACATCGGCAGGGCCGATGAACGCTTTGTGCGTTTCTTCGCCTGGGTTGCCGGCGAGCGCCACGAACACATCCGGCTCGCGGGCGTTGCCGCCAGCCTGAGCGCGCAGCGTGTATGGCCCGGAGAACACTTTGCCTAATTTGCCGGCGCTGACGAAGAGGTTGAGGAGCGTGATCAGCAAATTCACCACCTGTTGGTGCGTGTTGCTGGCGGGCATGTATTGCACTCCCTCGCCGCCGATCCACTCGGCCAGGCCACCCTCCGGCTCCCAGGCGAGGAATTCCTCGTAGGTCATCGGGCGCGCCTGAACGACGCCGAGGCGAGCAGGATCGCCCGTTTGAGCCCCCGGCGGATGGTGCAGCGTAGCCATGTCGCAGATGATACGACGCGCAACGCCAGGCGCGCAAGGTCAATGTACGCCCGGCGACCGGCGCGCCGCGCCACGTCGGCCTAGGGGATGGCTCACTCCTGGCGGATGGCGCGGGCGATCTCCAGTTTGCCCAGGCGCAGCATCGGGTAGATGGCAGCGAGCAGCGCCGAGACCACCGCTACCAGCATGGCCTGCGCGAAGGTCTCCCATTGCAAGTCGAGCCGAATGGTCCAGCCGAAGGAGCGCAGATTGATGATGTAGACCAGGATGAGGGCGAGCAGAAAGCCGGTGGGCATGGAAAGCAGGCCGGCTGTGCCGCCCATCAACCCCGTCTCCAACAACACCATGCGCCACAGTTGGCGCAGCGTCATGCCGTTGGCGCGCAGCATACCCAGCTCGCACGTGCGCTCGATCTGCAGCGCCATCAGTGCGCTGAGCACGCCGATGAAGGCGACGACTGTCGCCAGCAGATTGAGCGCGCCGGTGATCGCGAAGGTGCGGTCAAAGATCACCAGCGCACTGGCGCGCAGCTCGCGATTGGCCGAGATCACCAAGTCGCGACCGGCAAATTGCCGACGCAAGCGTTCGGCGAACTGGGAGACTTCTGAAGTTTGGGCCGTGGACGGCAAATACAAGGCCAGCGAAGAAATCTTGTCGTCGCCCCAGTAGCGCCGGTAGGCGTCGTGGCGCATGACGACGACGCCGGCATCTGAGGCGTAGTCGTAGTACACTGCGGTCACGCGAAACTCGCGCTCGCCCTGCTCGGTGCGGAGGATCAGCCGATTGCGCTGCGGCGTGATGCCGTATTTATTGGCGAACGGCTCGGAGACTTGCACTTCGTCCCGGCCAGCCATGCTGCGCCAGAGATCATCGGCCGGTCGCTCGGCCCACACGAACGTATCGGCCGGTCGCTCGCGCTCGGAGCGAATGGCCAGCAGGGTGGCCGTCCTGAACCCGGCTTCGGCTTGCCAATCAGCCACCTGAAAATCTACCGGCACGCGACGAAAGAGCGTGACTTCGGACACGTCGGGCAGCGCCTCGAACTGGGCTATGACCGACGGCTCGATGGTGGGATCGCCAGCGTTAGCGCCGGCGGTCGGCGGCGCAACATACACGTCTGCTGTTAGCGAAGTCTCCAGCCACGACTCGACGGTGGTGCGGAAGCTGTTGATCATGCTTTGCAGGCCGATGATGACTGACACGGCCACCATGAGCGAGGCGATGGCGATTGCCGTGCGCGAGATAGCGCTTACCACCCCGCGCGCCGACATGCGCCCGATCAGGCCCGTGGTGCGGTCGAGCAAAGGCGCCAGCCCGCGCATGAGCACCAGCGTCAGCACCGGCGAGACCAGCGCCAGCCCGATCAGGACAAAGAAGATGCCGCCCAGGTTCACCACCAGGGCGCGCGTGAGCAGCAACATCATTCCCCCGATGGCGAACAGGGCCAGGCCGCCGATAGCGATGCGCGGCAACAACCACCGCACGCGCTGCTCGCCGACCGAGCGCTTGAGCGCGGTGATGGGCGGGATGCTGGTCGCTTCGTAGGCCGGGGCAAGCGCCGCCAGCACCGAAGCCACCAGACCAAGCCCAAACCCCTTGAGCAGGGTCAGCGGGTCAATCGTCACCGAGCGCACATTGACGGTGTAGTACAGGTCGTTGATGGTCTGGCTCACCAGCCCGACAGCCCCGCGCCCCAGCACGATCCCCAGCCCAATCCCGACCAGGCCGCCGATCATGCCGAGCAGCAGCGTCTCCAGCAAAATCTGCCGGAAGATCTCCCCGCGAGTCACGCCCAGGCAGCGCAGCGTGCCGATGACCGGCCGGCGCTGCACGACGGAGAAGGTGATGGTGTTGTAGATCAGAAACATGCCGACCACCAGGGCCAGCAAGCTGAGCGCGGTCAGGTTGAGGCGAAAGGCATCGGTCAGGCTCTCTACACTCTGGCTGCGGGCGCGCGGCTTGACGATCTGTGCGCCCTCCGGCAGGATGCTGCGAATGCGTGCGAGCAGAGCTCGGCCGGCCTCGGTGCGCTCATCGGCGATCAGGTCAATGTGGCTGAGCCGGCCGGACATATTGAACAGCTCCTGCGCTGTGCTGATATCTACAATGGCCAGGCCGTCGAGGGCGCGCCGGCTATCGTCGTCGGCGGGGGTGAGGATGCCGGCGATGCGCATCGGCTGTCGTTTGTCGCCAACGCGCAGGGTGACTTTGCTCCCGATGCCCAGGCCGTAGCGTTCGGCCATCGCATCACCGATCAAGACGGCGTCGGGCCGGACGAAGAAATCGGTCAAGTCAGTCTGTTGAAAAGCGGGGTTGCCGCGGCCCAGGTAACTGCGAAAGGGGGCGTCGGCGAAGGCATCTATGCCCAGCACGCGCAACGGTTGCTGGTCCAGCTCAATCGCTGTGGCATACGACTCGACCACCGGCGCAGCTGCGCTCACGCCCAGCTCGACCTTGAGGCGGCGATAGATGCCCTCGTCCAGGCCGATTCCGCTGCCAACGACCTGGTGGGTGGCCCTGCCGGCCACCGTCTCGGTGCTCAGCTCGAAGGCGCGCGAGGCGCTGCCGTTAGCCAGGTCAATGGCGATCGCCATAGCCACGCCCAGGGCTACGCCGAGGACGCACAGGATGGATTGGAAAGGACGACGAAGCAGATAGCGCAGCCCAGTTTTGAATAGCGTCATCAGGGCAAGAGAGTAACAGCCGCGATTAAGAGCGAGATGAGCAGACGACACAGCCACGGCGGCTGCGGGGCGTGAGCCTGGACGCTCCTATACAATCCGCGCACGGTATGCGCTTGAATGCGGCCTGCAACGTCGCTCGCCCTCTGCTCATCCTGGTAGCTCTGCTGGTCGCTGCTGCGGCGCGCCTGGTGCACGCTGCGCCGACGCAGCAGGCGCCGCTGTTCAGCGGCGCCTGGAGCAGCACCGAGTGCGAACCGCGGCCGGGCGCGCACTTTGCCCGACGCGAGCTCATCATCTCCGGCGAGACCTACAGGCTCGACCTGGTCTCGTTTGCCGATGCCAGGTGCACCATCCCCACGCTCCGCACGCGCTATGAGGGCCGCTTCGTGGCGCGGAATCCCTCGCCCGTCATCCCCGATGCCTGGGAAGTGGAGTTTACTGCTCGTCAGGTGCTGTTGACGCCGTATGTGCTGAACACGGCGGACTTCCTCAACAGCGCGCCGAAGGGCACTTGCGGCCGGGAAAGCTGGTTTGTTGGCATCGAGCAGGAGCTTGCGGCCACGTCGGGCTGTCCGTTGATCGGCGTTGATCTGCGCCGGCCCTTCGTGGAATATGACATCGCGACCATACAAGGCGACCGGCTGCTTCTGGGTCAGCGACCGCTGGACGGGGGCTACCTCCTCGCGCCAGGACGACGCCCCGTTGCCTTTGGCCCGTCGTTGCTGCGCACGGGCAATGTGACGATCCTGTTGCCTGAGGTCGGTGAAGACCACTTGCTGGCGATCTTCCTGATCGCAGCAGGGATTCTGTTGCTGGTCGGCAGCTGGCGAGCAGGCAGGGGCTGGCGTGCGCGCTTAGCGAATGCCGAGCAGCTCCACGTCGAAAGTCAGCCGCGCGTTGGGCGGGATGACGCCGCCTGCGCCGCTGGCGCCGTAGGCCAGCTCAGGGGGAATGATTAGCCGGCGTTTGCCGCCCACGCGCATAGTCGCCAGGCCCTCATCCCAGCCGGGGATGACCTGGCCCACGCCGAGTGTGAACTCGAACGGTTGGCCGCGCTGCACAGAGCTATCGAAGACTGTGCCATCGTCCAGATAGCCGGTGTAATGCACGATCACCGTTTGCCCTGGCTGTGGCTGGGCTCCTGTGCCAGCCACCTGGTCAACGTATTGCAACCCGGACGCCGTCGTAACGAGGTTCACCTGGGTTGGCAGTGCTTCCGGCAACGGCAGTTGTTGTTGAGGACGTGGGGCAAGCGTTGGCGCGTTCTGGCTCCCGCCGCTGCCCACAAACGAAAGCGCCAGCAGCAAGATGGCGGTGAGTGCGATGCCGGCAGCTATTGTCAGGGCGTTTGTGGTTTGTCTGGTCATGTTCCTCGCGCAGCCTCTGGCTCCCCGTCGGGGTCACTTGTCGTCGGCGATGACGCAACACAGCACCAACTCTTTGGCTGCCTTTACCTCGTCCAGGCGCTTCATCGGCGCGGTATGTGGCGCGTCCTTCAGCAGTTGCGGATTTTGACGGGCCTCCTCGGCGATGCGCAGCATGGCATCGCAGAAGCGGTCTAGCGTCTGCTTGGACTCGGTCTCGGTTGGCTCGATCAGCAATGCTTCGGGCACGATCTTCGGCAGGGGGAAGTAGTTGGTTGGCGGATGGAAGCCGTAGTCCATCAGGCGCTTGGAGATGTCCAGCGCGACGACCGATGGCGCGCCGGCGATTTTGCCTTGCGCGCAGGTCTCGTGCATGCAAAAGCGTTCGCCATGAGGGAAGGGATAGGCCTCGCGCAGCCGGGCCTGCACGTAGTTGGCGTTTAGCACGGCGTGCTGACTCACCGAGCGCAGGCCGTCTTCGCCATGCACGCGGATGTAGGTGAAGGCGCGCACCAGCATGCCGAAGTTGCCGTGAAACGCCCGCACGCGCCCGATGCTCTTGGGCGGCGTGTGCCACTCGTAACGCCATTCGCCTTCTGCTTCCTCGATGGCACGCACGATCGGGCCAGGCAGGAAATCCACCAGCTTCTCGTTCGCTGCTACCGGCCCGCTGCCCGGCCCTCCGCCGCCGTGGGGAGTGCTGAAGGTCTTGTGCAGGTTGTAGTGGATCACGTCGAAGCCGATCTCGCCTGGTTTGGCGATGCCGAGCAGGGCGTTCATGTTGGCGCCGTCGCCGTAGACCAGGCCCCCTGCCTGGTGCACCAGGTGACAGACCTCCTCGATATGCTCCTCGAACATGCCCAACGTGTTCGGGTTGGTGATCATCAGGCCACACACGGTGTCGTCCAGGTGCGCCTTGAGCGAAGCGAGGTCTATGTTGCCGCGCGCGTCGGAGGGGATTTCCACTACGGTGAGACCGGCCATGGCCGATGAGGCCGGGTTGGTGCCGTGGGCGCTATCGGGGATGAGCATCTTCGTCCGATGCCGATCGCCGCGATCGAGGTGATAGGCGCGCATCATCAAGATGCCGGTGAACTCGCCCTGCGCACCGGCGGCCGGCTGCAGGCTTACCCCTGCGAACCCAGCGATCTCGGCCAGGTAGGTCTGCAGCTCGTGCATCAGGCACAACGCGCCCTGGGCGGCGTCCTGGTCGAGCAGCGGATGAAGCCACGCAAAGCCGGGCAGCCGCGCAGCGTCTTCGTTGACGCGCGGGTTGTATTTCATGGTGCAACTGCCGAGCGGGTATAGCGTCGTATCTATGGCCAGGTTCAACTGAGACAATCGCGTGAAGTGACGGGTGACATCAACCTGGCTCACTTCCGGCAACGGCAGATGCTCGCGCAGCAGACCGGCCGGCAGCTCATAGGGTGGCACGTCGCTGTCGGGCAGATGAACGCCCTTGCGCCCGGGCGACGAGAGTTCGAAGATCAGGGGTTCCACGGTGCAATCTCCTCGGTCTGGCAGGCTATCTTAACGCAAACACGGACGGCGTAGTGGGCGCGGTCACCTCGGCACTTCGACGCTTGTCGCCAGTCGGCTGAGGGTGAGCGAGTCGGCGCCGCAGACGAATTTGATGAGGATCTGGCCGCCGGGCGAAAGATATGGGCCGACATGCGCGTTCTGCGTCGCCATCTCCGATGCGTCTGCGACCACCTGATCGAAGGCGCGGGTCTGCCAGTTGAAGAGCCAGATGGATGTCTGGCCCAGGGCGCTGAGGGATGTGCTGGCGTTGTTCAGCTCTATGTTGAGCGCGATCCGCGCAACGGCGCTCGTGGTGCGCACATCCAGCCAGGGGGTGAGGGCGACGATGTGCTCCCCCAGCTCCATGGATAAGCCATTGTCGTTGAGTTCGGAGCTGGAGCTGGTGGCGACGACGTTCCACGTGAACACGTCGGGCGGCAGCCCCTGGCCAGCTTCGACCAGGTGTTGTTCGACCGGCAACCGCCACAGCCGCAACGCCCGGTCGGTATACTCTGCGCCGTCAATGCTGACGCCGGTGGTGTCGCGCTGCTCCCAGCAGCCCAGGTAAGCGCCTGGGCCGACGCTCTCCGCGCCGAAGATGGCCGTCACCAGCCCGGCCTGCGCATCCTGGCGGATTGGCTCATCGCTGAAGTCTTGCCAGTTCACCAGAGCGTCGGTGATGGGTGGCGAGTTCTGCTCGAAAGGGTAGCGGCTTCCCCGCATGCTCGATGTCCCCCCCGACGAACTGGGCCTGGATGAGCGCCCAGACGTGCCGAACGCGAACAGCCGCTCGCGGCTGCCGTTGATGGCGCGCAGCCCCAGCAGCGACTGGGGGTGGCCGATGACCAGGTTAACTTTGACATCAGCCGCCTCGCCTGCTGCCAGGTCGCCGATGGCCTGGTAGTCTTTGCCAACGACGAGCGTGCAATCTCGCAGCCGGTGCGGGGTGTCGTTGCGGACGCTGCCGCTGATGGCCGCAGCCGCGTTGCCGGTGCCGGGGATGAAGCGCAGGGAGGCGCTGATCGGCAGCAGCGTCGCTCCGTCGCGGGCGTAGACCGTGCGCAGCTCGCTGTTCGTCAGTGCCAGGCCGACGATGCGGCTTGGTTCACCGATGACGAAGGTGACGGATGGGCCCGGTTCGTCCGACGTTCGCGGCTGATCTATCAGATGCGCCAACGAGCGACCGGCTTCGACGACCGCCTGGACGCGGCGCGGCGAAAACAGCCCGAATACGCCGAACGATTGTGCGTCGCCGGTCGCGGCGTCACCCAGGGTCACACTCAGGCGGTGCACTTGAGGGACGTTGCCGCGCAGCCGAAAGCCGGTGAGCAGGCCAAGCAGCGTGAAGAGGATGACGATGACCGGCACGGTCACCCATGCCCAGCTCAGCTTGCGCAGCCGGCGCAGGATCAGGAAGTTGAGCGGGCCGATCACTAGCACATACAGCGCGAAGAAACCGCCTACCACGAGGGGGGGCGGTGGGCTGGCGGCAGTCAACGCGCCAGCGGCGAACGACGCTGCCTCGCCCCCGCCAATGAAGCCGACGTCGCTGGCGAGTCCGGTGCGCCCCCCAAGCAAAGCGGTAAAGAGCGCCGCCCGGCCGCCCCAATCGCGCAGCGGCGCCAGCGCCGGGTCGAAGGCCAGTTGATCCACGATGCCGCGCCCCGCTTCGCGCCGAAGGATTAACGGCGTCTCGTTCGAGCCGGCCAGGTTGCGCACGTGCGACGCGGCCGGCTGAATGCGAACGACCGGCACAGGCTCAACAGGAGGAGGCGCTGGCGTCCCCAGCGAGACCGGGGCAGCCAGCTCGACCAGGGCGCTGACATCGGCATTGACCAGGGCGCGCTCTGAGCGTCCGGGGGCGATTTCGGCGAACCCGGCCAGCACCAGGGGCGCGTCTGGCCCGCCGCCCAGGATTAAATGGCCGCCTCCCGCTACCCATTGCCGAATTGCCTCGCGCTGCGCCCGCGTGAAGGCGCCGGTGTCTACCCCGGAGATCACAAGCACATCGGCCACGTCCAGGGCGGCGACCCGATCCGGGAGCTGATCGAGGCGAAGTGATGCCAGCGCGCTGGTGCTGCCGTTGGGGGCGCGCACGTCGCCGATGAAGTTGAAGGCATCTGGTGGATCGCTGACAATCAGCACCAGGCGATCGGCAGGCGCGAGCTGGCGGATGACGGGCGTGACAGCAGCCAGGACCTGATCGCCGGAGATCAGCCGCACCTCTAGCGAATCGCTCCCTGGCGGGGCATACAGCATCATCTGGCGGCGCGCGTTTCGCCCCAGCGACACCGATTGGGCGAATCGCTCGGTAGTGACCAGGCTGGTGTTCGTCACCACCACTTCGCCCTCGATGGGGTCGCCGGCGTTGACCAGCGTGATGCGCATGGGGATCCACGCCTTCTCCTTCACGTAGGAGTTGAACCCGGCATCCACGATCAGGCTGACGCGCGCGTTTAGCTGGCTCGCTGGTTCGGCATGGGAAGGGACGCTGAAAGCGACGATGCCTGCGACGCACGCGAGCGCGAGAAGGGGGGAAGTTCGCGCGCTCCTGATCACTGCGCAGCGATTATAAATCTGGTATTCTCGCCTTCGCGATGATCGAAGCTGCCCCCATCGTCGCTGCATTTGCGTTGATTTTGCTCGCCGTCGCTGTTGCTGTAGGCCTCGCGTATCTGCGCCGCCGGGACGAGATGCGTCGGCAGCTCGAGGCGCGCACGGCGGAGTTGCAGGCGCTGAGCGACGCTGTCGGCGCCATCGCTGCTGCCTCGCTGAATGAGGATGAGCTGTGCAGGCTGGTGTATGAGCGGGCGGCGCAGGTAGTGGATGCCTCCAACTTCCAGCTTGGCCTGTTCGACGGCAGCCGCTACGTGATCAAGCTGCGCTACAGCCGCGGTGTGGAGCAGCCCAGATCGCAGTTCGACCTGTCGGAAGCCGGCGGCATCGTGGGCTGGTTGCGCGAGCGCGGCCAGCCGCTGATCGTGCGCGACTTTCAGCTTGAGATGGATCGCCTGCCGGCCAAACCGCACTACGTCAGCGCTCATCCTCCGCGCTCGGCGGTGTTTGTGCCGATGGTGACGCGCGACGCAGTGATCGGCGCCGTCGCCATTCAAAGCGAGCGGCCGAACGCTTATGGCGATTCCCATCTGCGCATGCTCAGCATCATCGCCAACCAGGCGGCAGCAGCTATTCAGAATGCCCGCGCTTTGCAGCGCGAACGCACGCGCGCCCGGCAGATGGAGTTGGTGAGCGAAGTGGCGCGTTCGACTGCTTCGCTGTTCGACCTGCCATCGCTGTTGCCGCGCCTGATTCAGTCCATCCAGTCCGCGTTTGGTTATCGCTTCGTCGGCATCTTCCTGGTGGATGAACTGGGCCAGATCGTGTGCAGCGCGGCCAGCGACCCCGATGTGATCGGCAGGCGACGCAGGCCGGGCGAAGGGTTGGTGGGCGCGTGCATCGCCGAGGCGCGGGCGATCGTGGTGGATGGAATGTCGCGCAACGGGCACCCTGAGTCTGCGCCGGAGACGCCAGCTACGCAGAGCGAAGCAGCCCTGCCGCTCAGGATCGGCGAGCGCGTCATCGGCGCGCTCGACTTGCAATCCGACTGCCCCTGCGCGTTTGGCCCGGACGAGGCACACTACCTGGAGGTGCTGGCGCAGCAGGTGGCCGTCGCCGTTGAAGATGCGCGCTTGTACGAGCAGTCGGTCGAGCGCCAGCAGCTAGAACAAGAGTT
>Ga0308419_1003029_pt1 | contig 10649 bp, 10 predicted proteins | sample HotsprSampleMS50_FD_203674 | JGI IMG/M metagenome (GOLD analysis project Ga0308419, IMG submission 203674) | Hot spring phototrophic mat microbial communities from Mushroom Spring, Yellowstone National Park, Wyoming, United States - 20090730_MS50 ... | reverse complement strand
CCTCACGCGCATCGCCCAGTATGCACGGCGCGCGCCGAGAACCTTCCGAGACTTCGCCGACGAGTTGACGCATTGGCTGAATCAGGCGTAGCCCTACTCCACGATCCCCCGTATCGCCCCCACCGACGGGAAGCCGTGCGCCGTGAGGTAGTCGCGCAGCCCCTGCACGATTTCGGTCGCCAGCGTCGGCTGCACATAGTTCGCCGTGCCGACCTGCACCGCGTGCGCGCCCAGCAGAATGAACTCAATCGCATCGTCCACGCTGCTGACGCCGCCCACGCCAATCAGCGGCGTATCGGGCAAGGCTTGGCGCACGCGCCATAGGTGGTACTGCGCGATGGGCTTAATCGCGGGTCCCGACAGCCCGCCGACCTTGCTTGCCAGGCGGAACTGGCGTTTGTGCGCGTCCACGGCGACGCCAAGCACGGTATTGACAAGGCACAGGATGTCCGCGCCTGCTGCGACGGCTGCCTGGGCAGAGGGCGTAATGTCGCCCGCGTTTGGCGAGAGTTTGGCGATCAACGGAAGGTCGGTTGTCTGACGCACAGCAGCGACCACCTGCGCCGTTAGGTCGGGCTGCACGCCGAACTCCATCCCACCCCGCGCTTGGTTGGGGCACGAGAGGTTCAACTCCAGCGCGGCGACGCCCTCCGCGCGAGCAAGTTTCGCGGCGACCTGCACATACTCGTCGAGGGTCTCCCCCGCAACGCTGGCGACGACCGTCGCGCCCGTCTCGCGCAGGCGCGGCAGCGTCTCCACAAGAAACGCATCGACGCCGTCGTTCTGCAGCCCGATGGCGTTCAGCATCCCTGCGGGCGTCTCCGCCACGCGCGGGGGCGGATTGCCCATGCGCGGCGCAAGCGTCAGGCTCTTGGTCACCACCGCGCCGAGCTGCGCCAAGTCCACCCAGTCGCGGTACTCCAGCCCGTAGCCGAAAGTGCCCGCCGCGACCATCACAGGGTTGCGCAAGTGCAACTTTCCGAGCGAAACTTGCAAATCGGGCGTCATTCCCAGACCACCTCCTCCGCGCGGAACACGGGTCCTTCGGTGCAGGCGCGTTTATACCACACGCCGCCGTCGGGCGTAGCGACTTTGACGGCGCAGCCTAAGCAGACCCCCGTCCCACACGGCATCGGCGCGTCCAGCGACACTTGACACGGGACGCCCCGCTCGATACAGATTTGCGCCACAACCTGCAACATCCGATTCGGCCCGCAGGCGTACACTGCCGACGGGATAGGCTCCTGTAGGGCGTCCTGAAGCAGGTCGGTGACATAGCCCTGATAGCCCTGCGAGCCGTCGTCGGTGGCGATGCGCACCTCCGCGCCCAGCGCACGGAACTCGTCCAGCCCCACCAGCAGGTCGCGGCGTCGTGCGCCCGCCAGTATCAGCACCTGCTCGTCGGCTGGCAGTGTGGGTGCAAGGCGCGCGGCGAAAAAGCACAGCGGCGGCGCGCCCACCCCGCCCGCCGCCAAAATATGCCGCCGCGCCGTGCGCACAGGCACAAAGTAGCTCCCCAGTGGTCCCAGCGTCTGCACTGTCGAGCCGATGGGCTTGAGCGAGAGCAGCTCGGTGAACGCGCTCTGCACCGAATAGAACACACTGAACACGCCCTTGTCGGGATTCGCCCGCAGGATGCTGTAGGGGCGTCGCCATAGGGGCGCGTGCGTGCGCATAGGGCGCAGCATCACAAACTGTCCTGGCGTCGCCCGTTCCGCAATCGGCGGCGCGTGCAGAATTAGCTCATACTGGTTCGTGGCGCGTTGGCGATGCTCCACCACCACTGCGGGCAACTCGTAGCGCATCATCAGGTACAAGTGTACCTGCTAATGCCCCGAATGCGACGCCTCCTTCGCCGACTTCTCGGCGTGCGCGTTACCCTCCATGCCTTCGGGCAGCTTCAGCCACTCCACTTTGCCCTCGCGCAGGTGGTACACGCCCCCTGCAAACTGCACCTTGCCCGCCTCGTAGTGCTTGCGCACGATTTCGCTGCGCTCCAGAATGACGCGAATCGTGTAGCGCACATTTTCCTGAATAACGCGCTCTATCAGTGCGTCGCCCTTGAGGTGGGGGTGCGTGTGGCGCAGTTGACGAATCACAGGCTCGATGTGCGCGACCAAATGCGGCAGGTGCCCCTCCAACGGTTTCCCAGCAACTGCCGCCTTGACCGCGCCGCAGTGCGTGTGTCCCAGCACCACAATCAGTGGCGCCTTGAGGTGTTCCACGGCGTACTCAATCGAGGCGAGGTTCTCCTCGTTGACGATGTTGCCCGCCACGCGCACGACGAACAGGTCGCCCAGTCCCTGATTGAAGATAATCTCTGGCGGCACGCGCGAATCGGAACACGAGACGACCACCGCGAACGGACGCTGCCCCTCCGTCTCCAGTTGGTAGCGGGTCATCTCGTCCGCCTTCGGCGTCGTTACTGTGCCCTTCGCAAACTGCTCGTTGCCGTATTGAAGCTTACCCAACGGGTCTGTGGGTATCGGTTTGGGCTGTGGCGCGAGCATCCGCCCCGCGACCACCCCGATTCCTGCCGCAATTAGCCCTACCGCCAACGCCTTCACCAACAGTTTCATCGCTTGGGGGATTCTTCCACACCCCGCCCCGTGTGCCATAATATTGCCGTATGCCAGCGATTGTTGTGGAGCGACTGTCCAAAACCTACTCCTCCTACAAACGCCCGCCTGGGGTCTGGAGCGCGGTCAAGAGCCTCTTTCGGCGCGAGCGGCACGAGGTGCACGCCGTGCGCGATATTTCGTTCACCATCGAGGAAGGTGAGCTGGTCGGCTTTCTGGGACCCAACGGCGCGGGCAAGACCACCACGCTGAAGATGCTTTCGGGCATTATCTTCCCGACGGCGGGCGCGGCGCGCGTGCTGGGCTATGTGCCGTGGGAGCGACGCGCCGAAATGCAACGCCAAATCGCACTGGTGATGGGGCAGAAGATGCAGCTCTGGTGGGACCTGCCGCCCTACGAGTCGTACCTCCTGCTCAAAGCGCTCTACGAAGTGCCCGACGAGGTGTTCGAGCGGCGCGTCCACGAGCTGGCGGAGATGCTGGAGATTCGGCATGTGTTGCACACACAGGTACGGCGGCTGTCGCTGGGCGAGCGGATGAAATGCGAGCTGCTGGCGGCGCTGTTGCATCGTCCGCGCGTGCTGTTTCTGGACGAGCCGACCATCGGGCTCGATGTCGTCTCGCAAAAGCGTATCCGCGAGTTCCTGCGCGACTACAACCAACGCGAGCGCACGACGATTCTGCTCACCAGCCACTATATGCAGGATGTGCAGGAGCTGGCGCAGCGCGTGCTGATTATCCATCACGGGCAACTCATCTTCGACGACACGCTCCGCGCACTGGTGGAGCGGTACAGCCCCTCCAAAGCGTTGCATCTGCGCTTAGAGCAGCCTGCCGACGCCGAGACGCTGGGTCGCTTCGGGCGCATCGTGCGCATCGACGGTCTGGAGGCGGTGCTGGAAGCGCCCCGCGAGCAGGTCAGCCGCGTCGCCAGCGAGATTCTGCAGTCGCTGCCCGTGTACGACATCACTATCGAAGAGGTGGACATCGACGAGATTATCCGTGATGTCTTTGCGGGCAAGCGCGAGGCGAATGCGCTTATCCACACGCCCTAATACCCATCGCCGAACCTAAAAACAGCAGTTGACGACCCACTCCTCAAGGTTCCCCGTGATTGCAGGGGGAACCGAACCCAGGCGCGGTTCCCCCCCGCTTCGCGAGGGGAACCGCGAACTCTGGCAATGCAGTTGGTATTAGATAAGCAACCCTTGCGCGATTGAGTCACTTGAGCGTCATCGGCTTGAACATCCACCAGCCTGCCAAGTCGCGCTGGTCGGCATAGTGGGGCGAGGTGGGGTCTTCGCTCTGACCCGGCGGCAGCACCGTCTCGCCGAAAAACTCCGCGCCGAACTGGATGATTTGGATGTACGAGCCGCGATCGGTGTACGGCACGCCAGGCATCTTGTCGCCCCAGCCCATGCGGGGCGCGCTGTAGCGCCAGAGGTTCATCGACTCGCCATGCCGACGCTTCATCTGGGTAATCGCGTCCGCCAGCGCGATGGTCAGCAGCTCTTCAGGTTTTTTGCCGTTGAAGTAGTCGTGCTGGCGTGGCACAGCGGCTTGCCTGCCCAGCAGCGCGTAGCCGATGTAGCTGGGCTGAATAGCGAGGCGGAACAGGTCGGGGCTGAAGAAGTTGCCAAGGTCGTCCGCGAACACGCGCGTGCGCACAGCGTCCAGCCAAGCGTCCCAGAGCGCCTTTGCCGCGCTGCCCTCGCGCTCATGGCAGTCCCACGATTCCAGCAGGCGCACAGCGGCGCGCAGCTCGTCGCTGAAGGCGCGTTCGTTGCGCTTGACGATGCGCAGCATCATCGGCAGCAGCCTACCTGCATCCTCGTCATACTCGGCAATGTCGCGAATATACGCCTTCACATCGTCCACAGTTAGGCGCGGCTTGCTGCGAATCAGGTCATTCAGGCGGTAGACGCGGAAAATCATGCCCCACACAGGCGTGTCGGCGTTCTCCCACCACACGGCAGGCTTGTTGTTCCAGTTCGCGATGTAGCCCTGCTTTGGGTTCACCACGCGCGGCATCTCGGAAAAGGGCATAATGCCCTTCCAGTCGTACTCGCCTGTGCCGAGCGTGGGCAAGCGCGGGTCTAACCCGTCGGCGCGGATGGGCGGGCGCCCACAGTAGAAGTAGGCGATGTCGCCCGTGCGTGTGGCGCAGAAGGCGTTGAACGAGGCAGGAATGTGCGACGCCGCGCGCTCGAAATCCGCCACTGTGCGCGCCGTCAGGAAGCCGTAGTACGCCTGAAACGCCTCCAGCTCGTTGTTCCAGTAGCTCAGCTTGATGCTCACCGCAACCGCGTTGCGTGCGTCGTTCGCCACGACAGGACCGTACACGCTGCGGTAGACGGTCAGCTCCACAGGTTCACCGCCTTTGACGCGGATGGTCTCCGTGCGCTTCTCAAGAGTGCGCCAGGTACCCTTGTACCAGTAGCGTTCGGGGTTCTGCGGGTCAAGTTTCAGAATAAAAGCGTCCACGAAGTCGGCGATGCCTGAGGTGAAAGTCCACGCGAGGTTCTCGTTGGTTCCAATCAGCACGCCGGGCGTGCCAGGAAAGGTCATCCCGCGTGCGTTGATGCCCGCGCCGCTGAGGTGAATCTCGGCGGCGATGTGCGGCAGGCTGAAGCCCATCTGCGGCGCGCCGACCAGAATCGGCAGCCCCGTTGCGGACTTCTGCGGACCGATGACGATTGCATAGCTCCCGAAGTGGGTATACAGCCCGTGTTCCTGCGCAAACTCGATTTGCGCTTCCCCAGAGGCAATGCGCAGCGCGGGCAGAATCACATTCAGCCCGATGTCGGGCAGCAGCTCCAGATGCTTGCGCATCTGTTCCAGCGTCTGGCGCGGGTCGCGGCGGTGCGCCTTGCGCGAATCGTCTTCGGGGGGCACGGTCGTCGGCGAGTTCGGGTCTTGTATCCACAGCAGGTCGTTCACCCAAGTTGGGGCAAGGTCTTTGTTGCGCGCCTTGAGGAGTTGGTAGAAGGCGTAGTTGCGCAAGTCGCCCGCGGACATCACCCCGCCGAAGCGACGCAGCATCATCACGGCAATCGCCACCGTGTCGGTCTGTCGCCACGGGCGCGGCTCGATGCCGTTCTCAGCGTACTGTCGGGGCAGTTTGTTCGTGCGCTGCGCCTCCTGAATCCATGCGTTGATGCCCGCGGCGAAGGCGTCCAGCGCATCTTGCAGCTCGCGCGGCAGGCGATTGATTTGCGCTTGCAGTTCGGCGTCCGTGTAGCCTTCCGTGCGCGCGGCGCGGTCTTGCTCAAGCGCGCGGCTGCCCATCACCTCTGCCATCTCGCCCCGCGCCTGCCGACGATACAACTCCATCTGCCACAGCCTGTCCTGCGCAATCGCGTAGCCGTTGCCGTACAGCAGTCCGTACTGGGTGCTGGCTTGCACCGTCGGCACGCCATAACTATCGCGGGTGATGCGCACGGTATCGCCGCGCACACTTAACTCCACAGTTTGCGGCTGGCTCCAGACCGTCCAGCCGAAGCATACGCCTAAAACGAACGCAAGTCCTGTCCGAATCATCATATCAAAAAACCTCCCTGTTGCTGTGCAACTTCGCATAGGGAGGTTTTTCGACTCAGCGTTCGAAGTTCCTGCGAGTTGGGTTATACCAATCGCGCAGCCAAAGTTCACAAAAACGAGTATGCCCGATAACCCCCTCCTTAAGGTTCCCCCTGCAAGCAGGGGGAACCGAACCCACGCGCCCCACGCGGTTCCCCTCGCGAAGCGGGGGGAACCTTAAGGAGGGGGGGGCAATTGTAAACTCTGCCCTTGCGATTGGTATTAGAAGCTCAGCCCGTAGGTCGTGCTGAAATAGATGACCTTCGCAGGCGTGCCCAGTTGCATGCGCAGCGCGTCGTCATGCACATAGCGTAGCGCGGCGTTGGTGTCCACGCCGTTGTATTCCGCGACGACCGAAAACCGATTGCCCAGAAACACCTCGCCGCCGCCAATCACCTTGTCACGGTAGATGCCTGTGCCGTAGCCGATATGCAAGCGCAAGCCGACGACGGATTCAGGCGCTTGGGTGGGCACGCGCACATTCACGCTCGCCATGCCATAGACCGTCTGATTGATGGCGTCGAACGGGTCAATCGCGCCGAACCCCAGCTCCAGCCACTCGAAGTTCTGCGGGATAATCGTCACCTTACCAGTAGCGATGACCTTGTTGTTCAGGTTATTGCGATCGACGACCGCGCCGCCGACTCGATACTGTCGAAGATGCCCCAGTTCACCGAGACGGTGCGGATGTCCTTGCCAAACGCGGTACCGAGTTGGAACCGCTCCACGCGCGTGGTGGTGGAGGTGGGCACGGTAATCAGCCCTGTGGAACCCAGCAAAGTATTGACTCGAATCGCAGGATTCTCGCCGCGCGGCTCCACCTGTCCCAGCGCAACCGCTAAAGCCATTAGCAACGCTCCTAAAGTGATGAAAGTTCGCAAGGTTCAACCTCCGTGTTCTGTGAAGTATACCTGAAAGTTATTCTGAACACCTGCTCGAAGGCGCGCGCAACCGCGTGTTTGACTCGTTCCATCGGAACCGCGCGCCCCAGCGCCTGCTGCAACGAGGTTACGGGACGGTCGGTAATCCCGCAGGGCACAATTGTCTGGAAGAGGCGCAGGTCGTTGTTCACATTCAGCGCAAAACCGTGCATGCTGACCCACTTGGTCACCTTGACGCCTATCGCGGCGATTTTGGCGTCGCCGATCCACACGCCCGTGTAGCCCGCCTCGCGATGCGCTTCAACGCCGAATTCGCGCAGCGCGTCGATAATCGCCTGTTCAATGTCGCGCAGGAACTTGTGCAGGTCACGCCCGTGCTGGGAAACATCGAAAATCGGGTAGCCGACCAGTTGCCCAGGATTGTGGCAGGTCACATCGCCGCCGCGATCAGTCGGGTGGAGTTCAATCCCCTGCTGGGCGTAGAATTCGCGGGCGTAGCGCAGATGTTCTGGGTGGAACGCCTTGCCCAGTGTGATTACGGGCGGGTGTTCCAGCAGCAGCAGCGTGTCGGGGATTGCGCCCGCTACGCGCTGGGCGTGCAGTTTGCGCTGCAGTTCCAGCGCGTCGGCGTAGGGCACAATCCCCAAGTCGTAGAGTTGGGCAGGTCGTCGCTCCATCACTGGACGCTGGCAGCGCGCTGGATGGCTTGCTCGATGAGCGGGCGCAGCGCAGCAGCAGGTAGCAGGAACGCCGCGCGCGAATCGTCGCCGAAGTTCGAGCGGAAACCGAAGTCCACCTCCTCGTCTTTCAGCCCGTGCTGCAAAATCACCAGCACGCCGACCGCCTCGCCCTTCATGTTGTAGACCGGCAGCCCCAGCTCGCTGATGTTGCCCTCCATCAGGAACGCCTTGCGCGGCTTGCTCACCTCGCTGATAATCCGACCCGTTGAGAAGTAGGGCGCGTAGTCGTATCCCTTCGGCAAGCGCGAAACAGACAGCAGCTCCTTGCCGACCGCAAGCTCTTCATTCGAGAAGGCGATGGGCGTCACGGTGCGCCCCTCCAGATTCGTGATTTTCAAGAACGCAATCCCCAGCTGCGAGTCGGTGGCGACCAGCTTCGCGTCGTACTCTTTGGTCTCCGCCCCGAAGATAACCTTGAAGCTCTGGGGCGTGATGGTCAGGCTCACGCTCTCGTCGTCCTCAATACCGACAAGTTGCTTGAAGCTCTCGGACGACAGCAGCACGCCCGACGCCATAATCAGCCCGTCGCTGGTCAGCACCACGCCTTGCAGTGTGAACTTGCTCTCGTTGGACTCGCTCTCATCTTCCGCTTTGACATCGATTTTGATGACCGCGCGCACGGTCACGATGTTCGATTGCACTTTCTCCAGCACTTGTTTGTAGGCGTTGCCCGCTTCGGGCGTTGCTTGCGTCCAGCCAAGCAGCGGCAGGCACAGCGTCAGAAGGCATAGTAATCGCATAGTCTCCTCCTATTGGGTGATCTCCTTCCAGTCAGGCTCGATGAAGACGAACGAGGTCTCGCGGTCGCGCAGCACATAGAGGATGACGACGGGCGGTTGCTGCTGCACGACGGTCTGCATCGCCTGCTGGAAATCTTGGATGGTTTGGATAGGCTGCTCGTTGATTGCCAGGATGAGGTCGCCATTGCGCAGCCCCGCCAGTTGTCCCCAGCTGCCGTTGGGCACTTCCGTAACCAGCACGCCCTGTTGGTCTTCGCGCCAGCGGTTGCGCATGCGGTCTAAGGCGGTGATGTCGCGCACGGCGAAGTCGAGTTCGTTTTGGCGCACGCTACGGGCGGCTTCGGCGGAGGCGGGGCTTGGCTCCATCACCACGCGCACTTCCTGCCGTTCGCCGTTGCGCACGATGGTCAGCGTCGCCGTCTCGCCGATGGGCAGCCGTTCGATGCGTCGCTCCAGGTCGCGGGCGTCCTGCGTGCGGAACGCCTCCAGCGGCTCGCCGTTCAGCGCGACAATCAAGTCGCCGACTTCCAGTCCCGCTTTGCTCGCCTCTGTGTAGGGCAGCACCTCCGTGATGCGGAAGCCCTTCAGGTTCGGGTCGCCCAGCGCTTGCGCGACGGGCTGCGTAATGACCTGCGTGCGCACGCCCAGCCACGCTTTGGGCAGCTCGACGCTGGGGCTGGGCGACGACGGCGGACGGTTGCGAATGACCGTAATCAGCGTCTCCGTGCGCCGCTGGAACACGATGGGGATGTTCTCTTGGTCTTTGTGCGCCTCGATCGCCTCGCGCAGGTCGCGCAGGTTGCGAATCGCGCGCTCGCCGAAGCGCACGATGGCGTCGCCCGTGTTGAGTTTCGGCTCGGCGGTGTCCAGCGGGTAGCCTGCGCGGATGCCCGTGATTTGCACCCCCGCTTCGGGCAGGCGGCTGGCGCGCGCCATCGGGCGCGTGATGTCCCGCGCCGTGCAGCCCAGCGTGCGGAACTCGTCCTCCTCGCCGTAGTACGGCTCCATGCGCTCCACCTGCGCCTGCGCGGTCTCGCGTGCGCCGTTGCGCAGGTACTCAATCGTGACCGTCTTGCCGATGGGCAGCTCGGCAATCTGCTGGTAGACCAGCGGGATCTCTTCGGGGAAGCGCGCGTTCACGGCTTGCCCATCAATGCGTAGCACGATGTCGCCAGGCTGGAGACCCGCTTTCGCAACGGGTGAGTCGGGGGTGATGGAAGCCACCAGCACGCCCTCTGTGCGGCGCATCTTCTCGACGGGCATCGCGCGGAAGCCCAGCCAGCCGCGCTCCACGCGCCCCGTGCGACGCACCTGCTCCAGCACCACGCGGGCAATCCGCGACGGGATGGCAAACCCAATCCCCGAACCGCCCAGCTGGTTGATGCCGACCACCTCGCCTTGCAGATTCACCAGCGGACCGCCCGAGTTGCCTGGCAAAATCAAAGCGTCGTGCTGAATCCAGCGGGTCAGCATCCCCGAACGGTCGCCCCGCTCGAACTCCGCGCCCTCAAGCTCCTGATTGAACGGGTTGAGGAACACGCGCTTGGGGTTCGACACAATCCCCAACGTCACGGATGACGCCAGCAGCAGCGGGTTGCCCATCGCCAGCACATAGTCGCCTGTCTTCAGGGCGTCCGAGTCGCCCAGCGCGGCGTGGGGGAACTCCCGCTTAGGCGCGTTGGCGGGCAGTTTGAGGCGCAGCACGCTCAGGTCGGTCAGCGGGTCGTGAAACAGCGCCTCCGCCTCCAACCGTTCGCCCGTGCTGAGCGTGCAGAAAATCCGCACGGCGTCCGACGCCACATGGTAGTTGGTCAGCACCAGCCCGTCGGGCGAGACAATCACCCCGCTGCCGCCCCCCAGCGAATACTGCGCCCGCCCGCCGTCAAAATATCGATCCACCACCAGAATATTCACCAGCGCGGGGAAGACCTTCTCGCGGGCGCGCTCTATGTCCCGACGCAGCGCATCCTCCAACGCCGCGCGACCCTGCGCCTGCACGCTATAGGATAAAAGGAGCGAAAACCCCATCAGTAGTCCGAACAGCCGTCTCATAGGCGAAACCAACCTCGCCAAAAGTATACCGCATGGTATACTTCAGCAGAGGGGACAGGACGATGGGAGAACTGATAC
>Ga0308419_1003024_pt1 | contig 10656 bp, 11 predicted proteins | sample HotsprSampleMS50_FD_203674 | JGI IMG/M metagenome (GOLD analysis project Ga0308419, IMG submission 203674) | Hot spring phototrophic mat microbial communities from Mushroom Spring, Yellowstone National Park, Wyoming, United States - 20090730_MS50 ... | reverse complement strand
GCTAAGAGGTTTGTAGTAAAGGATGTAACGCTGGAGGTCAATTCTGGTGAGATAGTGGGCCTGCTCGGACCAAATGGGGCAGGCAAGACCACGACATTCTATATGATAGTTGGTATGTTAAACCCCGATGAGGGCGATATTAGCATAGATTCAGAGAGTATAAATAAACTCCCCATGTATAAGAGGGCACGAAAGGGGATAGGCTATCTACCCCAAGAACCCTCTATCTTTAGGAGACTTACGGTACGGGAAAACCTTATAGCAGTGCTTGAGTTGACAGGGTTATATAATAGTCGAGATGCCCTTATGGGCCGTGTAGATGAGATTATTGAGGAGTTCAACCTCGGTGCCTTTGCCGATAGAGATGGCTACAGGTTGTCTGGTGGAGAGAGGAGGAGGGCCGAGATAGCGAGGGCTATATCACTGAACCCAAGGTTCATGCTCTTTGATGAGCCTTTTGCAGGCATAGACCCGATCGCTATTAGTGACCTTAAGCGGATACTCATGTATCTTAAGTCTAAGGGTATTGGCATCTTGATCACCGACCACAATGTGCGCGAAACCCTGTCTATTACCGACAGGTCATATATAATCAGTGATGGGACTGTTATAGCCCAAGGCAGTTCAGAGGATATAATAAATGACGACTCCGTAAGGAGCGCATATTTAGGGGAGGGGTTTAGATTGTAATGGGCCTTGAAAATAGATTAGACCTCAAGCTTTCGCAAAGGCTGATCCTTACACCTCAGCTCCAGCTTGCCATAAAGCTCTTGCAGCATACGCAGCTTGAGCTGTCTCAAGCCATTAATCAGGAACTCATGGAGAACCCCTTTTTAGAGGAGAGGCAAGACCCATACGAGGAGGATGCCCCATCTTCGGAGATGGAGGAGGTAAGGACAACGGCAGACGATGATGCTGCAGAGTTAGATTATGAGAGGCTCATTACCTTTACAAACGATGAGTACTTTGAGGAGAGGGGTAGTGACGGCAGGGACCTTGGTTATTTTGGCACCGACACAGAGGAGTTGCCTTCCTATGAGGCCTTTTACGCAAAAAAACCTGACCTGTATGAAGATTTACTCTGGCAACTAAGGCTCTCCGATGCCGATGAGGCCTTAAGGAGGGTTGCAGGGGCCGTTATTGCAAACCTTGATGAAGATGGCTATCTGAGGGTCCCAGCGGAAGAGATAGCCCAGATATTGGGTATTGAACCCTCTATGGTTGAGGATGCTATAGGTCTTGTCCAGACCTTTGACCCCCCTGGAGTGGCTGCAAGGGACCTTAGAGAGTGTCTCCTAATACAATTAGGGCACCTTGGGCTCAAGGATTCGTTGGCCGAGAAGATCGTCAGAGACCATCTAACAGACATCCAAAACAAGAGACACCATGCTATTGCAAAGAAATACGGCGTAAGCCCTGAGGAGCTTATGGCTGCAATAGCAGTTATAGAAAGGCTTGAGCCATGGCCTGGGCGACAGTTTTCAGGTGCAGAGGTCACATATGTGGTCCCTGATGTCTTTATTGAAAAGATTGACGGAGACTACAGGATTGTGCTTAATGATGAGGGAATCCCTCGTCTGACCATTAACAACTACTATAGAAAGCTCCTCAGCAACAAGGATTCCCTCTCAAAGGAGGAAAGGGATTTCCTGCGAGACAAGCTTAGAAGGGCCATAGAGCTTACCAGGAGCCTTGACCAGAGGAACAGGACTATATACAAGGTGTCGGAGAGCATCCTAAAGTTTCAGAGGGACTTCTTTGACTTTGGGAGCAAATATCTAAAACCCTTGACCCTCAAGGATGTAGCCATGGATGTGGGAATGCATGAGAGTACCATAAGCAGGGTAACCTCAAACAAGTTCCTCGCCTGCTCGCAAGGCGTATTTAGCTTCAGATACTTCTTCAGTAGCTCTGTCAGTGGACAGGAGGGCGATGTCTCTTCTACTATCGTAAAGGAGCTAATCAAGGAGATTATAGGCTCTGAGGACCCCATGAAGCCCTTGAGTGATCAGGCTATAGCTGACAAGCTGCAGGAAGTGCACAAAATAACCATTGCAAGAAGGACAGTAGCAAAATATAGGGAGGAGTTGAGGCTGCCGCCTCAAAGTGGTAGAAAGAAGATCAAGATCTAAGACAAAGGAGGCTGTATATGAACATCATCGTCACTGGTCGTCATTTGGAGATCACTGAGGCACTGAGGAATTATGCAGTGGAAAAGATCGGTAAATTTGAGAAGTATCTGTCAAACATCAATGAGGCTGTTGTGACCCTCAGTGTAGAGAAATACAGACACAAGGCAGAGGTCCTCCTAAAGGTAAACGGTGTGATGATCCAGGCAGAGGGCACCACAGGGGAGGTCTATTCAGCCATTGATGGTGTGGTAGAGAAGCTTGAAAAACAGGTGCTTAGATACAAGGAGAAGCTCCAGTCCCACCGAAAGGGCGAAAAGAGGACCGTTGCCACCGCCCATCAGGAACAAGAGAAGGGCAGGATAATTAAGCATAAAAAATTTGACATGAAGCCCATGAGTCCCGACGAGGCCGTGCATCATATGGAACTCTTAGATAAGGACTTCTTTGTCTTTGTCAATGATGCTACTGGGGCAATCAATGTAGTCTATCGCAGGAAAGACGGTAACTACGGCCTTATTGAGCAGACATCATAGATGGGTTATAGAGTGGTCATCCTCAGCGGGCTTTCAGGGGCAGGCAAGTCTGTGGCCCTGAGGGCCCTTGAGGATGTGGGATATTTCTGTATTGATAACCTACCTGCCGTTCTGATCAAGCCCCTCATTGAAAACCTCAGAGGTAGAGACAATCTCAATCACCTTGCCGTAGGCCTTGATATTAGGGAAAAGGAGTTTCTGCCTGAGGCATCGGATTTGCTTGGTAGCCTGAGAAGAGAAGTTGACTTACAGATAATCTTCCTTGAGGCCACTGAGGGGTCGCTATTAAGGAGATACCGTGAGACCAGAAGACCCCACCCAATGACTGCCGTTGGTACGGCCAAAACTCTACAGGAGGCGATTGTATTAGAGAGACATATGTTAAGGCAGATTCGGGACGATGCAGACCGCATTATTGATACCTCTAACTACAATCCCCATGAACTACGGAACATTATCCAGTCTATGTTTTCCCCTTCAACGGAAGCTAATGGGCTTAAGGTAAGTTTAATGTCTTTCGGTTTTAAATACGGGCCTCCCCACAGCGCAGATCTCCTATTTGATGCCCGATTTTTGCCAAATCCATACTTTAATCCCTCTCTTAAGCCACTAAAGGGGACCGATGAGGAGGTATTTAACTTTGTCATTAACCACAGCGAGACACAGAGGTTTCTTGGACTCATATTAGAACTGTTGTGTTTTCTCATACCCTGCTATATAAAAGAGGGGCGAAGTTATTTAACTATTGCCATAGGTTGCACCGGGGGGAGACATAGGTCTCCTGCACTTATTAAATACCTCTCAAGGGAGTTAGAAGAGAGACTTCAGATAAGGCCTATATTAATAAACAGAGACATAGACAATGAATAGGCCCATATACCTTGACCACAATGCCACCACCCCCCTCGACCCTGAGGTAAAGGCCGCTATAATCCATGCCCTTGACATATTTGGTAATCCCTCAAGTGCCCACCTCTTTGGCAGGGAGGCAAGGGCCGTAATTGACAGGTCAAGACAGTCTGTGGCCGAGTTGTTGAATTGCTCACCCGATGAGGTTTTATTCACATCAGGAGGCACTGAGTCCAATAATCTTGCCATATTTGGTGTGGCCTTTAAAAAGGGAAAGGGACATATAATCAGCACCTGTATTGAACATCCAGCAGTCTTAAACCCCTTGCAGAGGCTTCAGAGGCAGGGCTTTAGGGTAACTTATCTGCCTGTAAATTCAAGGGGCATCGTTGAGATTGAGCAAGTCAAGAAGGCTATTACAAAAGACACGATCCTTATAACTGTCATGCATTCAAATAACGAGACCGGCATGATACAACCAATTAGAGAGATAGGCAGTATTGCAAGGCAAAGGGGGATTATATTTCACAGCGACGCATCACAAAGCGTAGGCAAGATCCCTGTGGATGTCAGTGATTTATCCGTTGATCTTTTAACTGTTGCAGGTCACAAGTTTTATGGGCCAAAAGGTGTGGGTGCACTTTATATGAGAAAGGGCATTGCCATTGAGCCCCCTGTCCTTGGGGCTGGCCATGAGAGGGGGCTACGGCCCGGCACAGAGAACATCTTGGGCATTGCTGGGCTTGGCAAGGCCTGTGAGGTCGCAAAGAGGGAACTCAAAAGATGGATACAGCACAATCTCAGCCTTACCAAAATCCTCTATGAAGGAATAACTTCAAGAGTTGAGGCAGGGCTAAACGGTGCCATAGAGGGCAGACTCCCAAACACCCTTAATATCTCCATAAAGGGCATCAAGGGCTATGAGTTTGTTGAAATTTTAAAGGACGAAGTCGCCTTCTCTGCTGGTTCCGCATGCCATAGTGGACAATGTATGCCCTCTTCAGTCTTAATGGCTATGGGGCTTACAGAGGCTGAGGCACTCTCAGCCATAAGGTTGAGCACAGGCAAGGACAACACAACAGAGGAGGTCTTGACCGCATTAGACTTGGTTGTTACAAAAATACTCAAAATAGCATTATAATAAAAACTAATAATTCTATCCTTGACAAAATTTAGAAAGTTTATGGTATTTTTGTTGCCAATAAATAAGAGCGGAAGGTGAGACAATGTTAGAGTTCAACAGCTGGTATTTTGTTTTGCTTGCCAATTTCCTCATCCTCCTTGCAGTACTCAATTCTCTCCTATTTCAGCCCCTTAAAAAGGTATTAAAAGAAAGAGAGGGGACCATCAACGGTATGCTCAATGACGCAAAGGCCATGATGGCAAAGAGGGATGAGGCCCTAAAGAGGGTCAGCTCTGAGCAGGCTGCGGCAAAGGCCAAGGCAAAAGAGACCTATGAGAGGCTACGCCAAGAAGGCCTTCAGTATCAAAAGGAGGTTATGGGTAAGGCAGAGGCAGAGGCCCTTGAGATGATTGAGAGGGCCAGAAAGGAACTGCAAACAGAGTGTGAGCGGGTCAGGGCTGCCCTAAAGACAGACATTGAGAACCTCTCACAAGAGATCATGAACAAGTTGGTGAAGGCATGAAAAGAAAAAGAGTGACTTTTAAGAAATCGTCGTTGTTCTGTGGTGTATTTTTAGCCATCGCCTCTCCTGTTTATGCGGGCGGTGGTGAGATGGTGCATATGGGCCTGATGGATTGGGTCTGGAAGGTTGTAAACTTTGCGATCCTTGTATTCCTTTTAGTGAAGTTTGTCAAGAGGCCACTTCAAGACTATTTACAGCAGCGGAAAGAGACCGTGGAAAAGACCCTAATGGAGGCAAAAGAGGCTAAGGAGTTGGCCCAAAAGGCCCTCACTGAGGTAGAAGAGAGGCTTGCCCTTAAGGATAAAGAGGTGGCCGAGATTATTGAATCGGCGAGGGAGTCAGGCGAGAGGGAGAAGGCACGCCTTATCCAGGAGGCCGATAATATGAGGGTTAGAATAATTGACCAGGCAAAGATCAACATAGATTACGAGCTAAGGAAGGCAAAGGAGGCGCTCCAGCATGAGGCGGCTGAGGCAGCCCTACAGAGGGCAGAACAGCTAATTAAGGAAGAGATAACCGAGCAGGATCAGGACAGGTTGTTTAGGGAATCCCTTAGACTTCTGGAGGCTAAAAATTGAGAAAGGTCAAAGGCATAAAGAGGCTCGCAAGACAACTACTATCAAAGGTTGATATTGATGAGGTACCAACAGCAATAAGACAGTTAGAGGTCGTTGCATCCTTAATGGACAAAGACAGGGGCATAAGAAATATGCTTGTAAGCCCTTTATTGACCGTAGAGGAGGTTGATAAGGTCCTTACCGTCCTAGGACAAAAACTAAAGATGAGCGATAAGGTCACAGCCTATCTCAGATATATCAAAAATATAGGGGCTATAGTCGCCCTATCAGAGATCATCAGGGCCGCCAATGCCCTATATCTTGAGATAAAGAACCGAATGAGGGCAGTGGTCTTGAGCCCAGTGGAACTGTCTTCAGATAAAAAGAGACAACTGGAGGAGACCCTCAAGAGGGTTACGGGCAAAGATACCGAGGTGGAGTATCTTATTGATACCTCACTTATTGGCGGTATAAGGGTCAAGCTGGGGAGCATGATGTACGATAGCAGCATACAGGGCCAATTATGGCTTTTGAAAGATAAGCTCATAAAGGGGTGAAAAATGGAGATCAAGGTAGAAGAGATTAGTCAGGCTTTAAAGAGCCAGATCACTGACTTTGAGAAGCGTGTTGATGTCAGTGAAGTAGGTGTGGTTATCAGTGTAGGCGACGGTATTGCAAGGGTCTATGGCCTTGACAACTGCATGGCCTCAGAGCTCGTGGAATTCCCTAACGGTGTCTTTGGTATGGCCCTTAACCTTGAGGAGGATATGATTGGAGCGGTCCTCTTTGGCGATGACAAGCTTATTAAGGAGGGAGATATCGTAAAGAGGACAGGCAAGATCATGTCAGTCCCTGTGGGCGATGATATGGTCGGCAGGGTATTAAACGCCATTGGTCAGCCCATAGACGGCAAGGGGCCCATTAATGCCAAAAACACCAGAATAGTGGATGTGGTGGCACCCGGAATTGTGGACAGACAGCCTGTTAAGGAGCCCCTCCAGACAGGTATAAAGGCTATTGATGCCATGATACCTATAGGTAGAGGACAGAGGGAACTGATTATTGGTGACCGACAGACTGGAAAGACTGCCATTGCTATAGACGCAATAATAAACCAGAAGGGCGGAGATGTGATATGCATATATGTGGCAGTGGGCCAGAAGAGGGCCAGTGTTGCCCGTGTGGTAAAGACCCTTGAAGAGCACGGTGCTATGGCCCATACGATTGTCATATCTGCCACAGCGAGTGAACCAGCACCAATGCAGTATATAGCCCCGTATGTTGGGTGTGCGATAGGTGAATACTTCAGAGATAACGGTAGGCACGCCCTTATAGTATATGATGACCTTAGCAAACAGGCTGCCGCATACAGACAACTATCGCTGATCTTGAGAAGACCACCCGGCAGAGAGGCCTACCCCGGTGATGTATTCTATCTACATTCAAGACTCCTTGAGAGGGCTGCAAAGATGAGTGATGAGCTCGGCGGTGGTTCCCTAACGGCCCTTCCTATTATTGAGACACAGGCGGGTGATGTATCTGCCTACATACCTACCAATGTGATCTCTATCACCGATGGCCAGATATACCTTGAACCAGACCTCTTTTATGCAGGTGTCAGACCTGCTGTCAATGTGGGACTATCTGTTAGCCGTGTTGGCAGTGCTGCCCAGACAAAGGCAATGAAACAGGTGGCAGGCACATTGAGGCTTGACCTTGCCCAGTTTAGAGAACTTGCTGCCTTTGCCCAGTTTGGTGCCGACCTTGATAAGGCTACAATGGCACAGATTGAGAGAGGTCGGAGGATGGTGGAGATCCTCAAGCAGGATCAGTATGTGCCGCTTGCTATGGAAGATCAGGTCATGCTCATATTTGCAGGCACACAGGGACAGCTTGATGACCTGCCTGTAGAGTCCCTAAAGAGGTTTGAGGCAGAGTTCTTGGCCTTTATGAGGGACAAAAAGGCCGATATCAAAAATGATATTAGGGACAAGAAGGTAATAGACGATTCAATAAAGGAGAGACTCTTGGCTTCCATAGGCGAATTTAAGAAGACCTTTGTCGTCTAACCCCAAATAAAGGAATATGAGGTAGATAATGCCAGGGTTAAAAGAGATAAGAAAGAGGATAAACTCTGTAAAGAGCACAAAGCAGATCACGAAGGCCATGAAGATGGTCTCCGCTGCAAAGTTTCGCAAGGCTCAGGCCCGTATCAGTGAACTAAAGCCCTATGCAGAAAAGATGGAGGCCGTGCTCCAAAGTCTTGCAGGTTCCGTTGGCTCTGGCCATCCACTCCTTGAGGTGAGGCCTGTAAAACAGGTTGAGGTGCTCACCCTTACAGGCGACAGGGGCCTTTGCGGGGCCTTTAATACCAATGTCATGAAGGCAGCCCTCAAGACTATTAAAGACCTTGAGTCACAGGGTTATGCTGTATCAGTTAGCTCTATTGGAAAGAAGGGTTTTGACCTATTTAAGAGACGAGAGATAAGCCTTAGGAAGTCGTGGGTGGGCCTTTCAGGCAAGATAACCTATGCAACGGCCCAAGAGATAGCAAGGGAACTCTCTCAGGCCTTCATAGATGGGGTCTTTGATGAGCTGATATTAGTCTATAATGAATTCAAGTCAGCGGTAGTGCAGAGGGTCAAGACCAGCCAACTCCTACCGATGGCACCTATAAAGGGCGAAGACAGGTCTCCTGAGACCGTGGATGTGATCTTTGAACCTAACCAGCAGGCCATATTTGATAGCCTTGTACCGAAGAATGTGGAGATACAGATATATAGGGCGTTACTGGATTCTCAGGCCGCTGAGGAGGCCGCAAGGATGACGGCCATGGAAAATGCCACCAAGGCGGCAAACGACATGATTGCCCGTCTGACGCTCAAGTACAACAAGGCAAGGCAGGAGAGTATCACAAAGGAACTGATGGACATAGTGGGCGGTGTTGAGGCACTTAAGCAATAGGGCTTTCAAATATACAGGAGGGAGCAACGATGAATGAAGGAAGAGTAAGTCAGGTAATAGGGGCTGTTGTGGATGTGGAGTTTGATAAGGACATCCCACCAATATTAAACGGATTAAAGATAGAGCAAAAGGGCGACCCTGCAAAGGGCCTCCCAGAACTCAATATCACCCTTGAGGTGGCGGCACATTTGGGCGACAACAAGGTCAGGACCATTGCCATGCAGACCACTGACGGTGTTGTAAGGGGTATGAAGGTCGTGGATACGGGTCTGCCCATTGCAGTACCTGTAGGGAAAGGCACTTTAGGGAGAATCATGAATGTGGTGGGCGATCCTTACGACAAGTTGGGTCCCATTGAGACCACAGAGAGGCTGCCCATACACAGGCCGGCTCCAGAATTTATAGATCAGGAGCCGACCACACAGGTCTTTGAGACAGGCGTCAAGGTCTTTGACCTACTCGTCCCATTCGTTAGGGGTGGTAAGATGGGTATGTTCGGTGGTGCTGGTGTGGGTAAGACCGTTGTTATTATGGAGATGATCCACAACATCGCCCTCAAGCACGGTGGTGTGTCGGTCTTTGCAGGCGTTGGCGAGCGGACAAGAGAAGGTAATGACCTATATAGGGAGATGAAGGAGTCGGGCGTTATAAACAATGTGGCCCTGATATACGGACAGATGAATGAGCCACCAGGTGCCCGTCTTAGGGTCAGCCTAACGGCCCTTACCGCGGCTGAATACTTCAGAGACCAGGGGCAGGATGTCTTGATATTTATTGATAACATCTTCCGATACACCCTTGCAGGCTCAGAGGTCTCGGCCCTCTTAGGTAGGATGCCCTCAGCGGTGGGTTATCAACCAAATCTCGGTACAGACATGGGCGCCCTTCAAGAGAGGATAACCACCACAAAGAAGGGCTCAATCACCTCCATGCAGGCTATATATGTGCCTGCCGATGACCTGACAGACCCAGCAGTTGCCACGGCCTTTACACACCTTGACGGGACAGTGGTGCTGTCTAGGCAGATATCAGAGCTAGGTATCTATCCTGCGGTGGACCCCCTTGACTCTACCTCAAGGGCCTTGGACCCAAAGGTTATCGGTACAGAGCACTACAGCGTGGCAAGAAAGGTGCAGTCTCTACTACAGAGATACAAAGAGCTTCAGGACATCATAGCCATACTTGGTATGGAAGAACTCTCAGAGGACGACAAGATCACCGTTGCCAGGGCAAGAAAGATACAACGATATCTCAGCCAACCCTTCCATGTGGCAGAGGTCTTCACAGGCAGGCCCGGAAAGTATGTAAAACTGGAAGATACCATCAGGGGCTTTAAGGCCATTGCCGATGGCCAATACGACGATGTGCCAGAGCAGGCCTTTTACATGGCAGGGGCGATTGAAGAGGTTGAGGAGAATGCAAGAAAGTTGGGATGGATCAGATAGTTGTCTTATAAGGAGAGACCCTAATGGAAAACAAGATACGGCTTGAGGTCGTTACCCCCTATGGGCCTGTGATAGCAGAGGATTATGACGAGGTTACGGCTGTTGGAACAGAGGGGGAGTTTGGTGTCCTTGCAGGCCATGCAAACCTCGTTACCAACTTGCAGATAGGCATCTTACAGGCAAAAAAGGGAGCAAACACAGAATACTTCTTCCTAAATTCAGGCTATGCAGAGGTAACAGCAGAAAGGCTCATCATCCTCGCCGACAGTGCTGAAAGGGCAGAGGATATAAACCTCGAGAGGGCACTGGAGGCAAAGAGGAGGGCAGAAGAGAGGCTTAAACAGGATAACATAGACTTTGCCCGTGCCACTGCCGCCCTACAGAGGGCATCCACAAGGATAGCACTTGCAAGCAAGAAATAGGGCATAAGCACTGCCTCATAGGCCAAAGTGGACATTATCTTTGGTGCCTAAAACCCGCTAATGAGCGGGTTTTTAGTTTTCCTAAGTTGAGATCTCTCTAAGACGCCC
>Ga0308419_1003022_pt1 | contig 10658 bp, 10 predicted proteins | sample HotsprSampleMS50_FD_203674 | JGI IMG/M metagenome (GOLD analysis project Ga0308419, IMG submission 203674) | Hot spring phototrophic mat microbial communities from Mushroom Spring, Yellowstone National Park, Wyoming, United States - 20090730_MS50 ... | reverse complement strand
ATTTTGTAGCATCTGCACTATCCGTTTGATACTACTGATTCAGAACAGTTTTCCAGATAAACCTGTTGCTTCAGCATTCGGTTCCAGCCAAACGAAAAAGCCCGAGCAGGGGTTGCATCGGGCTATTCGGCTTTTCATAGAGCAGAGCTACGGTGCAATGCTTACGGGGAATGTGGCGTCAATATCAATTTCATTGCTTGGTGCAAGTGCCGCTGTTTTGCGTGCTGGCGCTGTGTAGTGATAGAGCACGATGCGCAGTGTTCCACTAGCTGCTGGTCCTGCACTGACCGTGGCACGATACTTCAAGCCAACTTCCAGACCGTTTTTATCTCTATCGGTTCGAGTAATCGTTAGGCGACCTGTGGCATTGCCACCTACAGTGTAGACAATCAAGTGTTCATCACCCTCTTCCTCAATTTCTTCGGTCTTATCTTCTGGCGGATTTTTTGATTCATCTTTGAACTCGATTTCTCCGTTGTAGGTAAGACCTGCACGCAAGTTGAGGGCTGTAATTTGTGGCGCATTACCGCCCGGTCCATCCAAGTCGCGCCAAGTGGCTTCAACGGGCGCGCCGCCTGTGGTTGGCGTTAGCTTGAGTTTGACGGTGGTGATTTTCTCTTGCTCATTTGCATCGGCAGGGTTATCGGTTTGTCGACAGCTTGTGAGCACTGCCGAAGTCATGAGCAGCAGCACAACAGAGACTTTGACATTGCGAATGAATTGCATGTTTGTGGTTTGCATAGTTAGTTCCAGGTTTAGTTAATGGAAACAGATTGAAAGAACAGGTTCAGCTTTTAGAAGTCCATCTGCCAGCGCACGATGACATTTCTGCCAGCGTCATCGGCAAAGTAGCGATAGCGGCTTAGGTAGTCACGATAGCGCTGGTCTAACACATTGTAAATTGAAATCATGAACGTGGTTTGACGCCCAAAGAGTGAGAACTCCATGCCAGACGACACATTCAAAAGTCCGTAGCCTGCAGGCGGCAGCGTGAGATTTTGCACATAAAACTCGTAGGCTTCTGGGTCTGAGACGGTTGGCGGCAGCGTAGATGGCATTTCCAATCTTGGATATTGGTCTTGCCTTCGAACTAATGTCGTGCTTATTTCAAGGTATGATTTTTCCAAGCCGATAAGCTGTGGCAAATCCAGATGCACGCCTGCAATGAGTCGGTCTGATGGCATGTTAATGAGCGGTTCATATCGCGCTTCATTCCACGCACGCACCAGCGAAAGCGAGCTATAGAGTTGAACGGCTTCGGTCACTTTCCACTCAAAAAATCCATCAATGCCGTGCAGCACTGCCGGGGCTTGCTGATAAAGAAAAGCTGGGAACGCCCCACGAATGGTGATGACTGGCTCAACTTGCGGAAAGAGATAGATGAAGTTTTCAATTGCATTTCGGTAGAGCGAAAGTTCCAGTCGTGTGCGCTGACCGACGTGCCGCAGGGTGGCATCCAGCCCAAAGCTACGCTCGATGTTCAGAGTGGGGTTGCCAATTTCGTACTGTGCAGCGCCGTGATGCACGCCATCGCTGTAGAGTTCATTGATGCTCGGCGGTCGCCATGCGGTTGCCGCATTGAGTGCCAAAGACCATTCGGAAGCAAATTGCCAAATTGCACCCAGCGCGCCCGTCATGGTCTGAAAAGTCTGACGATTTGCAATTTCCCCGCGTGCCAGCTGTTGGGCTATGCGACTGCTTCCAAATGGTGAAGCACTCTGCCAGCGCATGTCGTAGCGAATCCCAGCGTTCAGTGTCCAGTTTTCGCTGACCCATTCTTCACGCCAGAAGATGCCTGCTGTGGTGGCAGAAAAGTTTGGAATGAGTGCAGTGCGTCCCAGATTATGATTTGACTGCACGGTCAGTGCTGCACCGACCACACCCAGAAAGTTTCCGATTGGATTATGGTTCAAGCGCACTTCAGCGGTATGTGTAAAGAGCGTAAGGTCAAAAGCTGGGATGTTACGGCGACTGCGGTCTGTTCCTAACGGTACATGGGCATCGAACTCTTGACGCACATTTTGCTGATAGCCGTAGTTTATCTGCACTTTGCCGAGTTCGCCAGTCTGCACATTGGCGCGCAGAGAAATGAGGTCGTGCGAGATACTCTGGCGTGGAAAGTCAATAGCGTACGAAAAGGGTTCGGCAAAAAATGGCTGTAAGCGCTGCATACTGCTTACAAGGTCAGTTACATTTCCAATATGTGCGCTTTTGAGTACGCCCAGTTCTGTTGAGAAGCGGCTATAGTAGGCTGATATTTCTCCCCAGTCGGCTTTGTAGCCAGTGAGTGCAGAAAAATTCAGTTCAGCAAAGCCGGTGTTGTTGAGAAAGTATTGTGGTGTGGCGGCATCACCAGCGCGGCGGTAACTTGCTTGAAAGCGCCAGCCAATGTGTTCTCCGAGTTTGCCTTCTATCAAGCCCGAGCATGCCCCTTGCGCATTGTTGCTGAAGAGATTCATGTTCACTTCTCCTTTGAGCTGGGGGTCTGTCGGTAAGGGACGCGGCTCGATGCGAATGACGCCGCCAATCGCATCGGCACCATACTCGACACTGGCCGCACCTTTGAGCACTTCAATTTTTGCGGCAGCAAATGGATCGATTTCTGGTGCATGTTCTGCTCCCCACTGCTGTCCTTCTTGGCGCACCCCAGCATTAAGTACTAACACGCGCTGGCTATGCATGCCACGCACCACTGGCTTTGAAATTGATGGACCCGTCTGCAAAATTGTTACGCCCGGCAATTCTCGTAGCGTCTCGCCCAGTGTTTGTCCGCGGTGCTTATCCAATTCTGCTTTGCTTAGCGTTGCAATCGCTTGAGACGATTCCTGCAAGATGGCTTTCTCCCGCTCTGCCTGCACCACAATTTCCCTTTGCTCCACACTCAGAGGCTTAAGTGCAAAATCAATCTGCTGCGTCGCACGAATGACCAGCCGTTTTACTTCCGGTTCATAGCCTACCACACTTGCTCTGATTTGGTATTCACCGATTGGCAGTGCCTCGATGCGATAGTTGCCTTGCTTATCAGCTACTGCGCCAATCTTCGTAGAAAGCACGCTTACTGTCGCACTTGGCAAAGGTTCTCCTGCAACTTTATCGCGCACCGTGCCATAAATCGTGACGGTTTGCGCTGCTATAGAGGTGCTTGAGAGCAGCACAGCCATAAGTCCCAGCGTTAATGTTCTTACCACCTTTATCGCAAATGGTTTGCATTCTTACAATTTTCAAAAAAAAATTATGGGATATGATGTTCGCAGGATTCGCCTTGGCATGCAGCTTTGCTTAATCGCCAGTTAATCAAGTGAGCGATGGCTACAACTGAGGCGCCAACTGGTGTGACCACACTTTCTGCGCCCTCATCCATCAGACCTGAATGCGCCAAAAAGATGGCAAGAAAGCCTATCGCCAAGACATACACCGCGGTCGGATTATGATGATGCTTGAATCCGCATAGGAGTGCGGATACACCAACCACCAAGCCTACCGCAATCATGCTCATCTCTACAGCAGGATGCGCCAAAAATTCAAGTCCGACAAGTGGCAGTGTGGTCAATGCAAATGGCAATGCCGCACAGTGAAGGGCACACAGCGTCGATGCTGAAAACCCCACCATATCCAAATTGATTGATGCAAACTTGAACGCTGTTTTTACCTTTTGCATATCACTTGAAGCTGCAAGTTAGTTGCATTTCTTATCCGTCCATAAATTTAGGCTCTACATGAGAGCCTACTTATCTAACACTTCGTTAGGCTTTTTTGATTTCCTGTTCAAGAAACTTTATATCATCCTGTCCATTTGGAATCTTGACCAATTTTTCAGAGAAACGCCACTGCCCCGTCTTCGGTGATTTTGTCGAATAGACTAGTTTCACTGCTTTGAATGCCAGTTCTACTTTTTTCTTACTTGCCGCAGTTTTTGCTTCTTTCTTTGCCATGTAAGAGGTGAAGAATTTTAGTGTTTGCAAAAAGCATGTAAATTTAACCCCTTTGAGCCATAAAACCCAAAACCTCTCTGGTTCGTTACCAATATGTTAACTCAAGTTAGATTTATGACCACCTACCAGCTTGATGAGCTCTTTTTCACCGCTGACCGTTTGATTCATGAAGGACACGTTGCCAAAGCTTTGGAGATTTTGGACTCTATCACTCGTCAAAAACCTGATTATGGCAAAGCCTATAATCACTTGGCATGGATTTACGAACACAAATACTACCACTACGCTAAAGCCGAGACCTTATACCGAACCGCTCTTGCCTACTCACCCGAGTATGCGCCCATCTACAGCAACTATGCTAATCTGCTGCTCACGATGCGGAAATTCTCTGACCTTGAAGCGTTGCTCGAGAAAGCTCGGCATGTTCCGGGGACTTGCTTCGCCACGATTTATTACCTGTATGGAATCATGTATGAACTGCAGCAGCAATACGCGCTTGCCATAGAGTATTTCCAAAAGGCAATTGCCGATTCACTTAGTGATGATGACTTAGACCTCTATGAAAGTTCCATCAAGCGGTGCGAAAAGAAAGCAAAACTTTTCAACTCTGTCGCTCGGTTTAGCTGACCTTTTGCTGATGCTCTTCTTTTTGTGATACACCAGCGGATTCGAAGGTTGCCATTTCGCAGAGCAATTTTGCGGCAGCTTCAAGAATTGGCATAGCCAGTGCAGCACCTGTTCCCTCGCCCAAGCGGAGTTTTAAGGAGAGAATTGGTTCTGCTCCAAGATGCTCCAGCACGGCACGATGCCCCGTCTCATCAGAGCAATGCGCAAAAAAGCACACTGACTGCACATTTGGATTTTCTTTGATGGCAACCAATGCGGCAGCTGTGGCAATGAAGCCATCAATCACGATAGGCAGCCTATGTTCAAATGCAGCAAGCACCGCACCTGTCATGGCGGCAATTTCAAAGCCACCGACTGCCGCTAACCACTCCTTTGGCGCAGCACATGTTTTCCGATGCAACTCTATCGCCATTTTCACCATGCGAACTTTATGCGCCAGCTGCTCATCATCAATTCCTGTGCCACGCCCGACCAACTTTTCGGCTGAAATCGGTAAGAGTGCCGCACATAATGCCGAAGCAGATGTGGTGTTGCCAATGCCCATTTCGCCGATACCGAATAGTTCAATGCCGTCTTGTTTTGCTTTTTCAAGTTCGCTGCGTCCGATGGCAATAGCAGTTTCGCATTCGGCTTCGGTCATGGCAGGTTCATCAACGAAATCACGCGTGCCTTGTCGCACCGGTTCATTTCGGAAGTTTGGGGTGCTGATTGCCGAAAGCTCTCCTTCCACGCCCGCATTGATGATGCGCAGTTCAATTCCACCATGGCGCGCCAGCACATTGATAGCCGCACCGCCGTTTAGAAAATTCTGCACCATTTGCGCCGTTACCTTTGCTGGATAGGCACTCACACCACGACGCGCCACACCATGACTGCCTGCAAACACTCCAATCCGCTTGCGGCTCACGCTCGGTGAAAGCGAGTTCTGAACTGCGGCAAGCTGCACCCCCAGCTTTTCCAACATGCCAAGCGACCCTAATGGCTTAGTTTTTTGGTCAAATTTTTCTTGAGCAAGTTTTTCTATGAGCGATGTGCCAAGCATTTATGCTTTCAAGGTTTTTTTGAAAAACGCAATTGTGCGTTGCCATGCATCTTCTGCATTGGCTTTGTTGTAACCCCTTGTGTTGTTTGGATTCATGAAGGCGTGACCAGAATCTTCATAGATTTTTATTTCACATGTTCGCCCCAGTTCTTTCAATGCTGCTTCAAAGGCTCTGACACTCTCAACTGGGATGCCTCTATCTTGAGCGCCAAAAATGCCCAGCACACTTGCTTTGACGGCGCTTAGCTCATTTTTATCACCACTTACTCGTCCGTAGTTAATCACGCAGGCGGTCAGCTTTTCACCCAGTTCTTTTGCCACAGTCAAGGAATACGACCCGCCCATACACCAACCAATCGAGCCGATTTTTGCGATATTGACTTCGCCAAGGCTTTGCAAATACGCATAAGCACTTTTTAAGTCTCTGGCTGCTCGGTCTTTAGGCAGTCCGCTCATCAAGGCGCCCGCTTCATCTGGCTTGGTTGCCACCTTTCCGCGATACAAATCCACTGCCAAGACCACATACCCTTCAGCGGCTAAGGCATCTGCCATGCTCTTAATCCAGTCGTTGAGTCCCCACCATTCGTGAATCATGATGACGGCGGGATATTTGCCTTTCTCTTCTGGCATTGCCAGATAGGCTGAGACTTCTTCCTCACCTGATTTGTATGTCACCATTTTCGAAATGGTCTTTGCTTGCAGGAGTGAACTCCCCATGCTTAAGAGCAATGCGAGTGCCACAACGATTTTCATGCTAAGTAATGCGGTTTGGTTATTGAGATGACTTCAGGAGATATGTTTTGAGAAATTTTATTGAGCGTTGCCACACCTCACGGGCAGATGTTGCATGAAAGTTTTCATGGTTAGGTCGCAAAAAACCGAAGCCGGCTTCTCTATAGAAGTGTGTTTCGATGTTTTTGTGCAGCGCTTGCATTTTTTGCGTGAATTGTTCTACGCTGGCGCGCTCAATGCCGAAGTCTTTTTCGCCAACGTGAATCATCACTGGACAACTCAGCTGCTTTATTAGGCTATCCGCCGTTGGCAGCGGTGCATAATTTACAACGCAAGCCTCAAACTTTTCTTTTTGGTTCATCATGATATCGAGCGCCAGCATGCCGCCCATTGCTATGCCGAACAGTCCGATGTGTTTGAGCTTGTAAGTCTCTTTGAGAAACTGTGCCGCGTTTATGATGTTCTGACGTGCCGTGTCTTCAGGCAAGGCTCGTTCCAGTTCGTGTGCTTCCATCATATCTTCTGGCAACTTGCCGCTATACATATCGACAGCAAACGCCATGAATCCTTCGTGCGCTAAGGAGTCGCACAGAGATTTTATCCAGTTGTCTAAGCCAAGGTTATCATGCAAGACCAATACGGCGACTGAAGTGTTGATTTTCGGTTTTGCCAAATACCCTCTTGGCGGGGCTGTTTGCATTTGCAGTGTAGCAGTGATTAACATGGGGTTGGCGCCTGCCATCACTGGCATAAGTAGCATACAGGCTGCTTGTATTATGAAATGATGAACAGGTTGAATTCTCTGCATTTTTTATTAGTTTTGCTCACCTTTTTAGGAAGTGCCTAACTTCTTTTCCACAAAAACAAAACAATTCGGAGAATATCATGAAACGCATTCTTTTTGCCACACTCATGGGCTCGATTTTGCTTTTTGCGGCAATTTCGCCCTCGAAAGCTACTGCCTTCAAGCCCAATCACACTTCAGTTGTCGCTGACTCTACGGAGGGAGAAAAGAAAGCCGAGAAGAAGAAGAGCAAGAAGAAGAAAAAGTCAGAGTAACTGTTCGTTTCTCTACGGTTCTGTGATGCCCAAGCTTTTGTAGTTTGGGTATCACTTTTTTTGCAGTTTGCTTAAAACAAAAGTGCGTGACGCAAGACCCTGGCATCTGAACCCGAGCAATTCCAGACAGCCCTGCTTTACGCCACGCTTGCAGCATCTGATATGCCTTGCTGAAGAAAACTCTTCAGGGCGATGTGGTTAAAAACCTATAGTTACGCCAAGGCTGATGATTGCAACTCCATAGCCAATGCGACCATGCAGACCAAATCCATTGCCGAACCAGTAGTTTGCTCCAGCATGTCCGCTCCACCCCAACCCGCTGTATGAAATTGAGCCGAATCTATCGGAGAGTGTGTAGGTATAAAATCCTAGCATGAGCCCGATGTAGGGGTCAAATTTTGCTTTTGGCACGAAGTGATAATTACCTTGTACGCCTGCAACGATAGAGGTTACATTTGAGCCCGCTATGGAGTAGAGTCCTAAAGCGCCTACACCGCCGATACCAAACGATCCTGTGCCTTCGCCAAAGGCATTATCGACAAGGATATACTCTACATTTACTTGTGGCACGATAGGGAAACTGGCGCCGGAGGCAATAAACGCACCGCCACCATAACCCACGTTGCCTTGAAACAAGAGCTTGCCTGCTTTGATGTAGGCACTCTGCGTTTGTGTCGTTTGTTCAGGTTGCGCCAGCACGGTTTGAGTAGCGCCCACTACAAGGGCTAAAACCACGAGTAGGAGAATTAACTTTTTCATCTTTGTCACTTGTTTAGGTTATCAAAACACTTGTTTGGGTTATCAAAAAGAAAGAACGTTAAGCCCTCTGTCTCACTTGACGAGCATCATCTTTTTGGTCTCGATGAAGCTCCCAGCCTGTAAGCGATAGAAATACATGCCACTTGCTAAGCGTGTGGCATCGAAGCGTACTTGGTATTGTCCTGCATTTTGGCGCTCGTTCACAAGCGTTGCCACTTCGCGACCCAGCATATCAAAGACTTTCAAGTTCACGTTGCTGGTAGCAGGCAACTGGTAAGTGATGGTGGTGCTTGGGTTAAATGGATTCGGATAATTTTGCTCCAGCCAGAAGTGCGTGGGTTTTTCGCTTGAGTGTTGCGGCGTGGAGAGTTGTGTGGTCTCTCGTCGCCATACACCGCCGCCGTTAAAGTCATCGAAGCGATAGGCTAAGTAGGCGCTCGCCCCCATAAATGCCACCTTGCCTACGTTGCCAAGTAGTGTGCTTGCATTGCTTACTGGTAAGCCCGACATGGTGCGTATCCATGTATTCCCAGCGTTCGTGGAGACAAACAGCGTAGGCGGACCACCGCCAAGTGCCAGCAGTGTTGAGCCCGATACCGCAAGACTATTGACGTTATCTGTTGGGATTGGGTCGGTGGAGCCTGAGAGATTGAGCGGTGCCCAAGTTGTCCCGTTGTCAGTTGACCGAAAGAGCCCTCTGGGAAAGCCAATTCCACCGACCCACACGGTATTGCCTGACGCGGCAATAGCCTGCGCCCCAAACCCCGATTGGTTGAATGCAGTGGGTGCCCAAGTTTGTCCATTGTCGGTCGATGTCCACACCGAGCGGTCTCTATTTTCACCAGTGCTAATGCTGACGGCGGCAAACAGGCGTGAGCCGCTGACCGCAAAATCGTTCACGGTAAAATTATTGGGGAAACCTGTGTTTGCGCGCGTCCAAGTTTGTCCCTCGTCAGTTGAGCGGTAGATGCCACTTGCTGGTGCATACCCCAGCACCACATTACCTATTGTTACCAGCGGTCTAAACCTGGAGTCGCGGCTAATGCTCGGCAGCCCTGCTGTAACGCGGCTCCAACTGGTGCCATTGTTCGTGGAGCGATAGACCCCATTGTCAGCCGATGCAATAAGCGTGCTTCCTACAGAGGTGATGTCAAATACACTGCGCGGACGACCATTTGCTGTTGTTAGTCCTGAATTGACCGCTGTCCAGGTCGCCCCATTATCGGTGGAACGATAGACACCATAAAAGTCTGTGGCAATGAAATACGACGTGCCACTTTGATGAAATGCATGTGCCAGTAGCTTTGGCTCAAGTCCTGCATGGCTGGCGACCCAAGTATTTCCATTATCCGTGGAACGATAAATTCCATCATAGCCCCAGACAAAGATGCGAGGACCATCAGCCAGCACGCCGTAGGCAACAGGGTGAATCATTCCGTTCGTGATGAGTGTCCATGTATTGCCATTGTCAGTGGAGCGGTATACATTGCCATCAATTAGTAAGCCACCGAGTAATCTTGGCCCTCCAAGCGTGAGAAATATCGTTGAGCCACTGACTGCAAATCCTGAAAAGTATCGGTCACCTCCCGGTGCTGTGCCGGGGATAAGTGTCCAAGTATTGCCATTATCAGTAGAGCGGAAAATGCCCGTTAACTCTGGCAGTAGGGAATTGCATGCCGCCAGCAGGGTTGAACCATTTGTCGTCAAACAATTTACACTTGCCTGTATCAGCAAGGGACTTGTTATTCTTAGCCCATTGTTAATTTCAGTCCAAGTTTGTCCATTGTCTGTCGAGCGATACGCTCCTCGATTTGTGCCTACAATGATGCTGTTACTTGCGCCTATCGTGAAGGAGAGAATGGCTGTCTCAGCAGGTATGCCTTGATTGGATAGCGACCATGACTGACCTGCATTTGTTGAGACATATACGCCATTGTTTGTCCCAACCAGAATGCGGTCGGAAAGTGCCAGCAATGCTCTTATGGTAGGGTTTTGCGGCAAGCCGGATATGGCTTGCGTCCAAGTTTGTCCATTGTCGGTGGAGCGATACACCCCATTGAGTGTGGTGGTCAGAAAAAGTGTGGTGCCAACAGAATGCAGCTTTGCATCAATATCCATTGGGAGCACTCCATTTCGCACCGTTACTGTTCCGACTCTTGTCCAACTTGCTCCATCGTTATCTGACCGAAAAATGTCGAATGACGCTGCAGTGAGTGGCTCTAATGCAAAGAGCCTGCCACCATGCCGCACGATGCTTGTTGCCGCTGCGCTTGCAGGTAAGCCGTTTGTAACTCTTACCCATTGCGCCTGAAGTGTGTCAGTCAGCATGACACATCCTGCGAGGATAATCATGATGTACTTCATAGTTGTAATGATGTACTTCATAGTTGTAGCATTCAGTTTAGTGACAATTACTTGCAGCAGTAACGATGTGAAGGTAAATGGGGCGCGGCAAACTCTTACTACGGATTTTCTACGGATACATGGTGTAAGCGCTAATTTTTTCA
>Ga0308419_1003017_pt1 | contig 10675 bp, 9 predicted proteins | sample HotsprSampleMS50_FD_203674 | JGI IMG/M metagenome (GOLD analysis project Ga0308419, IMG submission 203674) | Hot spring phototrophic mat microbial communities from Mushroom Spring, Yellowstone National Park, Wyoming, United States - 20090730_MS50 ... | reverse complement strand
CGGCCAGATTTCTTTTAGACCGAAACCGGGATTCCGGCTTGAGAGCAGCGCCGGGCAGGACCAGGGCGACCATAGAATTTTTATTGAAGACTGGAGTTGCTTTTGATTGCGTTGAACTTCAGGAAGAAATTCGCCAGGGGCAAAGAATCGAAGAGTTTGTCCTTGAGGCCTATAGAGACCAGGACTGGGTAGAAATAGCAGCGGGCACTACTATTGGCTATAAAAGGATTATAACTTTTGAGCCAGTTGCCTCCGAGAAAATCCGACTGGTGATTAAACAAGCCCGCGACGCCCCAACGCTTAAAAGCTTCAAACTCTTTAAGCTACCCAACTCCATAAGAGCCGGAAGCTTTAACTGACGTTAGAACACTCTTTCGGCTTCAGCCTCAGGCTTAGACCTCACCCCTGATTGACAGAAGCTCTCCACCGCCTTAAATATATATTTATGAAGGCCAGAATAGCTTTTTGAATCAATAGGGCAACTGGTTTGTAGAATTTTGAGTTTTAGTTACTGACAGGAGAAGAGAGATTCTTGAAGGCATAAGTTTTCTTGACACCTTATGAACCATGGGTTAGGATTGATTTGCCTGTTGAGTAGATTGGATAAAGCTTTTATGGGTGCGAAAAAATGAAAAAAGCAAGAAAAATCAGGGTAACTTTTATCGTCTTTTTGATTATTATTTTGTTGCTGCAACTACCTGCTCCGGTCCAAAGCCAGGACAAAATAATCAAGAATTTGAACCAAAAATATCAGGAATGGCTTAAACTGGTTCATTACATAATATTGCCACAGGAGCGAGAAGTTTTCCTCAAGTTGAACAACGACCGGGAAAGAGACCTTTTTATAGAAACCTTCTGGAAAATGAGAGACCCAACTCCCGGGACTCCAGAAAATGAATACAAAGAAGAAATAATCAAACGGTTTAACTACGTTAATAAAAATTTCAGGCGGGGTTCAACCAGAGAAGGCTGGCAGACAGATATGGGCCGGATCTATATGATCCTGGGCCCGCCAGAGAGCATTGAAAGATTTGAAGGGGTTCTGGGTATAGTTCCCTGCCAGGCCTGGACCTATCACGGCGACCCCAATAAAGGTTTGCCACCTGTTTTTATTTTCCTGTTTTTTCAGCGGCACGGAAGCACAGAATATAAACTTTACGATCCGGCTGCGGACGGACCGGCCAGCCTCCTTCAGGACAAAAGAGGGCTGGACGGCCTGACTTATGAAGAACTCTACGAAAAGATTCAGGAAATTGCGCCGACTCTGGCCAATACGGCCATTTCTCTGATTCCTGGTGAATTTCACTACGATTATTCTCCCTCGCCGCGTTACAACATTTTACTGGCTGAAATCCTGAACTCTCCCAAAAAGGATATCAATCCATCATATGCCACCCATTTTCTCAACTATAAGGGTATGGTTTCTACCGAATATCTAACTAATTATGTAGACTCTGAAGGCCTGGTGGAGGTAATTCCAGACCCGGCAACAGGCATGAATTTTATCCACTTCTCAGTAGCCCCCAAAAGGCTTTCGGTGGATTATTACGAACCCAAAAACCAGTATTATATTCCCTGGCTTATGGATGTTAGCCTCAGAAAACAGGACCAGATCGTTTTTCAGTATAACCGCAATATGTCCTTCTATTTTCAGGAAAGCGAGCTGGATAGAATCCAGGCCAATGGATTGGCTCTGGAAGATACTTTCCCGGCAGCCGAAGGCCAGTACCAGCTGACTGTTCTTCTCAGAAATCCCGTCTCTAAAGAGTTTACTACTTTGGAAAAACAGGTGGTGATAAGCGAAACGGCTGGTAAACCCTACCTGGCCGGCCCCCTGATAGGCTACCGAATTGAACAATTCCCCCAGAATCAGCACCTGCCCTTTAAGATTAACAACACCAAATTCCTGGTTGACCCCCGGAATACCCTGGGGGCTCACGAGCCTCTGATAATAAGCTTTAACGTGGTGAATCTCAGTGAAAATCTAAGACAGAATGGAAAAGCCCTTATTCAGATTAAAGGCCTGGCTCCCAACAACCAGGCAGTTAAAGAGCTGGAGGTAAACCTCAAAGAAAAAGAATTCTCCAGGATAACCAGCTACTCAAGAGAAATATCCTTAAGAGATATGATGCCTGATTACTACGAAGTTAACCTGACTCTTCAGGACGGAGCAGGCAATCAGCTTGACCAGAAGAAGGGAACCTTTATTATCTCCCCCGAAAAGATAATCGGTCACCCTATCATTCAGGCTAAGAGTTTCTCTCTCAATAATCTTTTTGCCTACTACTACATGCTGGCCAGCCAGTATGACAAACTCAACCAGAACGAAAAGGCCGGCTTCTACTACGAACAAGCCTTCAAACACAATCCAAACTATCGCGAAGGGCTCAAGGATTACTGTCAGTTTTTAATCAAAACCGGGCAGTTCGATAAAACCCTAGAAATGGCCGAGCGATTAAAAGCGGAAGACAGCCAGGCTTTTGATTATCACCTTTTGCGGGGACTGGCTTTCCTGGGAAAAGAAGATTACAATCAGGCTCTTGACGAGCTTCTCAAGACTATTACCATTTACGACTCCGACATTAGAGCCCTTAACGCCTTGGGTCAGGTCTATCTAAAAACAAATCAGAAAGAAAGAGCCAGACAGGTACTGGAGGCTTCCCTCCGTTTGAACCCGGACCAGCCAGAAATTCGCAAATTGCTGTCTGCGCTGGAGAAAAAATAGAAAAAACGTAAACCGGTCTGGCTTGGTTCCCGGTTTAGCAAACGGTCCTTTTATCTCAAAGAACATCGGCCTTATTTTCTGTGCTCTGATTCCTAAATCAGCTTTTCTCTCTAAATATTACCGGCGAAGAAAGAATTAGCCATTAAAACCTTATCTTCAAAAGCTTTAAAACCCGACCTGCCCTATTTGCCCAGGAGTTTAGCCTCTTGACAGAGATTTTTTTCTCTGCTAATAGTTTTAGCAGTCTTCTGAATTAGATGAAGAAAGTGGAGAGAAATAAAGTGAACGGGCATTTGCCAGGCATTGATTCTTCAGCCCTCCTTTATAATCTAACTCCCCTCCATCTCCCCTGCATGATAATGTGAAGCCCGAATGCTTGCCTTCCTGAGTGAAGGCAGGTATTCGGGAATCCCGCCTCTTAACCCAGAAAACGGGTCTATTACTTCTATGCCTTAAGGAGGTAATTCATGTCAGGGAAAAGCCAGAAAAAGCCGGCCAGAAATAAACTTTCACTGCAGGAGTGTTTTATAAACGAACTCCAGGCAAACCGGTCAGAATTCCCGACCAGCTCAAAAAACTTTTTAAAAGAAAAGCCTGACCTGGAAGAAGGCTTCTCTTTCCCCGGCCAGTCATTTTTGAGAAAATTTCGGAAAGACCAGAAAATTCCGGTCGCTGTGCTCGGGGCTTCTGGTCTGGTAGGGCAGGTTTTTATTCAACTGCTCAGCGACCATCCCTTTTTTGAACTGGTCCTGGCTACCGCCACTTCCGAAAATGAAGGGAAAAAAATCGGGGACCTGGATTTAATTCAAAAGATAAGCGGTCTGGCTACAACCGAGGTGCCTCAAACTATTAAAAATATGCCTATCAGAAAGACCAGTTTAAACACCATCAAAGAATCAGGAGCCCGGATAATTTTCTGTGCTCTGCCAGCAGGCGAAGCCAGAACCCTTGAAACCAAACTGAGGCAGGCAGGTTTTTTTATTTTTACCAACGCTTCTGCCCATCGCATGGACCGGGATGTTCCCATTCTTATTCCGGAAGTCAGTTTCAGCCAACTTCCGCTTTTGCTGATTCAGAAGAAAAAATACGGGGGGTTCATAGCCGCTGGCAGCAACTGCTGTGTGGCCGGACTTTCCCTGGCTCTGAAACCCTTAATGGATTTTGGCCTCAAAAGAGTCAGGGTAACTACTTTCCAGTCAATCTCTGGAGCAGGAAGAAAAGGCCTGCCGGCCCTGGACATAAGCGGAAATCTCATTCCCTTTATTGATCAGGAAGAAGAAAAAATCATCAGAGAAACCCCCAAAATTTTGGGCTTTCTTCAACAGTCCTCCATTATTCCACAAAGTTTTGAAGTACATCCAGCCTGTGTAAGAGTTCCGATTCTGCAGGGTCACCTGCTTGATGTTGAAATTGACTTTCAGCGAGTGCCCACTTTGAATGATGTGCAAGAAGCTTTAGGTCAGCAGCAGGGTTTGGTCAGGTTAAGGCTGCCGTCCGCTCCACAACGGGCCTTAATCCTGCGGTTCGAACCTGACCGTCCTCAACCTGCGAGCGACCTCTGGGCAGGTCATCCTCAAAGAGCCCGGGGCATGGCCGTGAGCCTGGGACGGGTCCGTCAGCTAAACAACACGGTCCGCTTTTTTCTCCTTACCAACAACCTGATACGAGGGGCCGCAGGCAATTGCCTTCTGGCGGCTGAACTGGCACTGGCCCTTGGCTACCTGACTTAAATTAAAAGGAGGAAAATATGTCAAACCAGAAGCCTAAAAAAAATCTCAAACCAATTAAGAAAATAATTAAATTTGGCGGAAGCTGTCTGAGAGAACCCAGCTCTTTAAGAAATATCGTTTCAATCCTAAAGCAGGAAAAAGAACGGGTAGCTCTGGTAGTTTCAGCAGTCAGTGGAATAACTGACCTTCTGATTGATGCCTACCATCTAAGCTTGAGCCAGGACCGGAATTATCAGGGAATCATGGCTCAGATAAAAAACCGTCATTTACTGTTAGCTTCTGAATTACTATCTTTAAGCCACTTTGGTCAGTACCAGGCAAAAAGCCAGGAAATCCTCAAGCAGCTGGAAAGAACACTTAAAGGTCTCTCTCTAACCGGTGAATCCACCCCATCCTTGAAAGCCAGGGTCCTGAGTGCGGGAGAGCGTCTCTCTGCCTTCTTGCTGGCCGCGGTGCTGGAGGAAGCCGGTTTCAAGTGCCGGGTGTTCGAGACAGACCGGGTGGGTCTCGTTGCCAATCAACCTTCAGAAGAAGCAGAAGTTGTCCTGGAAAAATTCGACTTTCTATTCAGAAAGACAGCCGAGGAGATAAACCAGGATGATTATATTCCAGTTTTCACCGGATTCTTTGGAATTACCGAAGAAGGAAAACTTGCCCTTTTTGGCCGAAATGGCTCTGATTACAGTGCTGCAGTGATTGCCCGTGGTTTCCAGGCCACAGTCCTGACGACTTACAAGGATGTCCCAGGGTTTCTAACGGCCGATCCAGAGTTTATCCCGGAAGCCAGACCGGTCAACAGACTGAGCCGGAAAGAAGCTGCTGAGCTTTGTTACTTTGGAGCCCGAATACTCCACCCAAAAATCTGGCAACCGCTGGAGGGCCTGGAAACTACTGTGGAAATCAAAGAGTTTAGCCGGCCAGAATCCTTGGGGACCATCATAAGCAATTCGTCTGAAAAGGCAGCTCGCATCATTAAAAGTCTTTCGGTCAATCAAAACATAGCTCTGGTGAAGGTGGAAGGACCCGGGGTGGGTTTTAAGCCTGGCCTGATTGGGAAAATTGGCTCCAGATTAGCTGAGAAAGACCTGAACATCCTGACCGTGTTGACTTCTCAAACCTGCATTAATCTGCTGATGAGCCCGGCAGCAGCAGAGCTGGCCAGAACCAGGCTGGTTGAATTGAAAGAACCAGCCTTCAGAAAAATCACTCTGGAAAAAAACCTGGCCCTAATAGCCTGTGTTGGTGAAGGTCTCAGAGAAACCCCGGGAGTGGCCAGCCACCTGCTGTCCATCCTGGCCAGAAAAGGAATAAACCTGGAGCTTTTCTCAAGCGGCGGTTCAGAGGTAGCCCTCTATCTGGTGGTCAAAAAACAAGATGCGGGGCGGGCTCTACATCTCCTTCATGAAAAATATTTAGGTCCAGGCGAAGCCCGGGAAGAGCAGGTCGGTCTTACAATCACCGGTTGATTATCAACTTAGATTCTTAGGATTGCCAGCTAAAAAGACCAAATAAAGTGCAGATATCTGAATAACAGAAAAAGCCTGCCCCTGTCCAACCGTCTTTAGGCTTGAACAGGGGCAGATACTCTGTTATTGAGCTATGAGGTAAGAACCTTAACTTCTTAGAAGCGGTAATTGAGCCCGACCGCAAAATCCAGGGTTTTTCTCTTATAAGTTACATTGTAAGGGGGGAAGCTCCCGTAAGTCTCTGTCTTCTGATAATTCTTGTAGAAAACATACAGCGTTCCAACATCCAGACTCAATTTTTCATTTAAGTTAATCTTAAAACCCCCACCGACCGAATCAGCAGTTAGCTCATGATTGATATCATCCTGATACTGCGGGCTTAAGCCGAACTGGGTCCGGAGGTAACCGGCACTGACAGTCATACGCTGGTTCAGGTCGTATTCCAGACCAAAAGCCAGTTCATAGGTATTTTTTTCAACTAACTGCTCAGCCCCTTCCCAGTTGGCTTTTTTGTCAAAATAGTAATTGTAGGAAGCGTGAGCTCTCAATTTGGGGATGATAGCATACCTGAGACCGGCGGAAAGGATGGCCGGAAGGTCATTGCGAAATTTATAACCGTCAGGGAACATCCCGACATCATCCACTGTAGTTTTGTTGGTCAGCTCCAGCTTGGTGTTGAATTCATACTTTAGGGTAAAGACCAGAGCTTCGGTGGGAGTCAGGCTCAGGCTGAGTATGGGAGTGAACCCGGAGCCAGTCTGCTTGGCATCTACCTCTTTATCGGCTACCATCGCGGCGTAGCCGGGCTGACCTATCGACATGAAGAAAGTATAGGCCGAGACCCAGTTGCCACCAGGATTAATCCTTACATCTTTGATGTGACCCTGATAGGTATTGGTAGCCTGAATCATCCTGGCACCCACTCCCAGAGCAACTGCCTCGCTCAAAGCATAGGAAAAATTGAGCTGATAGCCCAGAAAAACCGATTTCCCCTTAAAAGCAATGTCTATAGTATAGGAAGTTGTCGGCACCCCCATACCGGTCAGAAGAACTGGCAGGGTGGAAAATGGAATCTCAAAGGAAGGTAACCCTCTGACAAATTCAGCCGAACCACCTCCGGCATTTGGCCCGAAGCCAAAAGAGACTGCCAGTTTGTTCTTCTTATAAACTGCATAGAAATCGGGAAAAATCGGGACCCGAACTTCTCCAGGATAATTGGGGTCTCTCAGCAAAGGAAAACTATTGACTATTGTTTTATCCTGAGAGATTACCTGGTTGTGCAGAGCCAGATGCCATCCATCAGCCAGCTTTACCAGCCCTGCTGGGTTGAAATAGACAGCATCAGCATCCAGGGAAGCATTCCTGGCCAGCAGCCGGATGTAACCAGCACTTTGGTTCTGGTTAGTGAGGATACCCCCGGCCATGGCATTCAAGGCCAGGATGGCCAGCATCACTACAAGAGACACCATTCTCCTCATTTCATGCCTCCTTAAATGAGTTTTGTAATATTATCTAAAAATCCAGAAAAATATCAAATTTTTTTTCTGGGGTGGCGAGGCGACTTCTCCAGCTAACAACATCACCATAAAGCCAGGGTTTTTCCTGCTTTTCAGCCATAATCCTTCAAAACAGGGATTTTATCCAGCCGGCAATATCCTTAACCACTTCTTCTGAAACATTGCCAGCCCGATAAAGATATTCATCCGGAGTTATCAACCCTTTGCCTTCCATAAAGAAATGGTTACAGTCCGGGTAAAGTTTGAAAGTAACCTTAGCTTTCCCTTTAAGGCCCTTTTTCCAGGCCTCAAAATCTTCTTCTGTCACCTGGTAATCTCTTTTCCCCTGAATGATCAGCAGCGGTTTATCTATTTTTCTGGCTTCTTCGACAGGGTTATAACCGCGTAGGTCCAGCCAGTAAGCTGGAGCCACCCCCAGAATAACCTCAGCTGAATTTGCATCAGCCCCAGTTAAAGATTTTATTTTGGCCACTTTGTTTTCAAGCTCCTCTAATCGCTTCTTCACTTCTTCGCCCGACAATCCCGAAATTGACAGCAAATATCTGTTCTGCTTCAGAATGGCATCTTCCAGTGGTCTGGTCAAGCCGGCCATGATGATAAACCCGGCAGCCTTTCTATCTTTTTGCCCCACCCTCGGTATCATCATCCCGCCCTGACTGTGCCCAAGAACAAAAATCCGATCCGGCCTAATGCCTGGAGTTTGACTTAGCAAGGCGACCGCCGAGATCGCATCGTCTACCGTTTCTTCATAGACTGTGAAGGAAGTTAAAAGTTTCTTATCCTGTTGTAGTTTCTGTCCATAAACTCTGGTGCGCTTTTCATACCGAAGGACAGCAATTCCATAAGTAGCCAGCCCCCAGGCCAGATCTCTAAAAGGCTTATTCGGACCAATTGTCTCATCGCGGTCCTGAGGCCCGGAACCGTGAACTAGCACTACCGCCGGAAAAGGCCCCTGGCCCACTGGCATGGTTAAAGTCCGCTGAGCCAGAATTCCTTCCCAGGCTGTTTTCAAAAGAGCAGGAGTAGCCTGCTTCTTTATGGTCTGATCAAAATTTCGGGTGCTTCTTCATAATTCTCCTCACTGAGATTTTTCACCAGCTCTCTCGCCCGATTTAAGAGCTGTTCGTTTGCAGCCTGCTCCTGATTAAAGAATCCGGCTACCGCCAACGTCATCCCCAAAACAATTAACATAACGCGGGAAATCTTTCTTGACCGATTTTTCTTTTCTCTGCTCTTCCTCCAGATAACTTATTGACATAAAATATTATACTGATCATATCATACCCCTATATCCAATCTGTTAGCACTGGTAAAACTATCAAAAAATTAAAATCCGTACACATTCACCAGATGATAATATATTAAGAAAAATCCTGGCTCTTTACCAATTACAACATTTGGCTGAGCGATATGTCACCCAATTGCTTTCTTCCCATCCTTGCCCTCCAGGTACTTCCCGGAAGGTGATGATAATTCTTGACATTTATTTCACCAGGGATTAATTAATTTTTAAAGGGAATGATTACAGAAGAGATTATTGTGAGGGAGGGTTTTCTTTTTTCTAAATTTCTTCTTTTCGGCTTTAACCGAAAGTTAACATTATCTGCTCTTCTTGCTTTCTGGACCAGATTTACAGATTTAACTCTTTCTGGCCTTCTGTCGTTTTCATTCTCTTCCCATCATCTGAGCTGAGGCGCCAAATTTGTGGAATTAAATTAATCCTTGTATTCTTATAAGTATTATAGGATAATACAGCTATGGCCGGACCAGGTAAAGACAATAATACTAACCGACAGGTCTTCTCTCTGAACTCCTGGCTGTGCCCTTTTAACTCAGCTAAAAAGCTATATGACCTAGCCTTCCTGAATTTCCATTCTAAACCATTAGCCATAGCTCTTCCCTCGTTTTCAAAAAAGACCAACTAATCTTTTTTAATCTTATAAACAAACCAAAAACAGGAGGTTATAAATGTCTGATATCTCTCCAAATGTCACCCTGGACAACAGTGGCCTGGCCTGTCCCCTGCCCATCATCAAGACCAAGAAAGCCATTGATGGGATGCAGGTCGGCCAGGTACTGAAAATGATTGCCACCGACCCCGGCTCAGTCAGCGACGTCCAGGCCTGGGCAAGCAAGACGGGCCACGAATTGCTGAAATACGAGCAGGAAGGTGACAAATTCATTTTCTACATTCGTAAGACAAAATAATTTTAATCACAAGGAGGACAAAAATGCCTGAACCAACAGCCAAAAGATTAGCTATTATTGCTCTGCATGGTTCATTGGACCTGGCTTACCCACCGTTTATTCTGGCCACAGCCGCGGCAGCCATGGACATGGAAGCTGCCATTTTTTTCACTTTCTACGGCCTTGAAATTCTGAAAAAAGGAAAAATTGATAAGTTAAAAGTACCACCAGTCGCTAATCCAGCCATGCCGGTCAAAATGCCCAACATACTGGCTATGCTCCCAGGTATGACCCCCGCTGCCACCATGATGATGAACTCCTGGATGAAAAAAGCCAGGGTTCCAAAACTGAGCGAGCTACTGGAAACAGCTAAGGAAATGGGTGTCCGCCTCATTGCCTGCCAGATGACCATGGATGTTATGGGCATCAAAAAAGAAGACCTGATTGACGGCGTGGAAATAGGTGGAGCCGCCACCTTCTTAGAATTTGCCAGCCATAACGCCATCACCCTGACCTTCTAAGGAGGAGAAAATGGCTGAGGATAAAATTTTAATCATCATGACCAGCGGTCCCGAGACCCCGCGGCGTTGTGCCACACCCTTTTTCTTCGCCACCCTGGCCACGGCCATGGATTATGAAGTGACCATGTTTTTTACCATTGACGGAACGCTCCTGCTCAAAAAAGGTCTGGCAGATTACGTTTATCCAAAAGAAGGCGGCAAATCAGCCGGCCAGTTCATGCGAGAAGCCATAGAAGCCGGGGTTAAAATGACCGCCTGTTCAGCCTCGCTTGAACTCCACGACCTGAAGCCAGAAGACCTTATCCCGGAAGCTCAGATTGTGGGTGGGGCAACCATGTGGCAGATGGCTGAGGAAAGCAAAACGGTTTTAACTTTTTAAGCCATGTTAAAAGCTTAGACTTAAAGGAGGTAAAATGGCTATTATCAGAGGATGTAACCTGCCTGAGGACCTTTATTATTACGCAGAAAAGCATCTATGGCTTAAACCACTGGGTGGAAATTTATTCCGGGTCGGATTAACCCCTATTGC
>Ga0308419_1003015_pt1 | contig 10677 bp, 10 predicted proteins | sample HotsprSampleMS50_FD_203674 | JGI IMG/M metagenome (GOLD analysis project Ga0308419, IMG submission 203674) | Hot spring phototrophic mat microbial communities from Mushroom Spring, Yellowstone National Park, Wyoming, United States - 20090730_MS50 ... | reverse complement strand
CGGTAATGTTGACACCGATGGTCGATTCCCTGTGGCCGTCCCCGTCCGGCGCCGGCGGCCGGGCGGGCAAGGCATCTTCCACGTACAGAAAGGCATTTTTTTCCAGGCCAATATTTACAAAGGCCGCCTGCATGCCGGGCAGCACATTTTCTACCCTGCCCTTGTAGATATTGCCCACCAGCCTCTGGTTTACCGATCTCTCAATATAAATTTCTACGGGTATCCGGTCTTCCAAGACGGCTACCCTCGTCTCTTCTTCACCTATGTTAACAATTATTTCCTTTAGCATGGCCTATTTTCCCTTCTTTTGCTTTTACGTCCAAAGCAGCTCTTTTTCTTCTCCGCCGTCCCGGTAAAGGCCGGTGCGACGGCACTCAAAGGGCGGGACCAGGGGGAGGCCGCTGTACTTTACCAGAGCGGCCAGCAAATCGTCCACCCGCACGTTGCCCTCGCTGGCGGTGCGGAGCACCGCCCAAAACACCACTTTCCCGCCGTTAACCCGCCCGGACAGGGCAAAAATGCCGGGCCGGATATCAACTGTCTTTTTGAGGGGCTTTTTGCCCGCCCGTTCTACAAAAATGTTGGCTAAAGACAGCAGAGCACCGACTGCCGCCTCCACCTCTGCCTGCCCCACGGGCCTCTCTGCGCCGGCCCTTATGGTGTAAGAGGCCTTTTGTACCAAAGACATGAGGGAAGGGTACACCGGCGGCAGCGGGCGCGCTTCTCTCACTCTTATGCCCTCGGGAAGGTTATTATTTAACTTTTCCGCCAATTCCGCCGGACCTACGGGTTGGGTTAACTCTATATCGGCAAACTCGGCTTCGCCGGCCACCCCGACCGGCAGGGGGGCCGCAAAGGCCATCACGGGGTGCGGGTTAAACCCCTGGGTATGGGCCAGCGGCAGACCGGCCCGGCGAGCCGCCCGCTCAAACGCCCGCAGCAGGTCGAGGTGGGAGAGGTAGCGGGCCGGGCCGTCCTTGACGTACATAAACCTATAAGGCGGCAGGATAATCCCCCCCTCTTTTTATCGCCATTTCTACCCCCAGCGAGGGGCAGACGCCGCACCCCGGGCACTCCCCTGCCCGGCAATCGCCCGTAGCAAGTCCTGCCAGGGAGCGCTCTAACTCCGCCGCCAAAAACTTTTTAGAAACCCCGCTGTCGATGTGGTCCCAAGGCAGAGGGCCGTTTATGTCGTACTGCCGGCAGGCAAATTCTTCCGGTGTCAAACCCTGCTCGCCAAAAGCCGCATGCCAAAGGCCGGGGGCAAAGTGTTCCGACCAGCCGTCAAGCCGGCAACCCAGTTCCCAGGCCCTCTCCAGAACCCGGCCCAGGCGGCGGTCGCCGCGGGAAAAGGCGGCCTCCATCAGGCTTAAAGACGCCTCGTGAAAACTGGCCGCAATTTTTTTCTCTTTTAGCCGGGCGGCCAGGTAGGACTGCTTTTCCCCCACCACTTCCGGCATATCCTGGGGCAGCCACTGGAACGGGGTGTGCGGCTTGGGCACAAAGGTAGAAACACTGACCGTCACTTTCAGGCGGCCGGCGGGCACCCCCGAGCGCCTGCCCACATCCAGCACTTTTCTGGCCAGACGGGCAATGCCGTCCAGGTCTTCCTCCGTCTCTGTGGGCAGTCCGATCATAAAGTAGAGCTTGACGGCGTGCCAGCCGCTTTTAAAGGCCGTTTCCGCCGTTTTTAAAAGGTCTTCTTCGCTGACATTTTTATTGATTACATCCCTTAACCGCTGAGTCCCGGCCTCGGGAGCAAAAGTAAGCCCGGTACGCCTCACCCGCTGCACTTCCCTGGCCAGCTCTATAGAAAACTTATCGGCCCTCAGCGACGGGAGGGAGACCCCCACCCCTTTAGCGGCGTGCTCGCTAAACAGGGCCCTTACCACACCGCCCACCGGCGTGTAATCAGTTGTGCTCAAAGACAAGAGAGATATCTCGTCGTAGCCGGTGGAAGCCAGCATTTCCGCCGCCTGGGAGATGACCGCTTTGGGTGATTTTTCCCGCACCGGCCGGTAGATAAAGCCGGCCTGGCAGAACCGGCAGCCCCGCGTGCAGCCGCGCATCACTTCTACCATCAGGCGGTCGTGGACGGCTTGAGTAGAAGGAACCACCGGCTTTTGGGGGTAGGGAGAGCGGTCCAGATCCCGCACCAGTCTTTTTTTAACCCTGACCGGCACGCCCTCCTCAGCCGGCACCACCCTGTATACTCCTCCCTCCTGCACGGTCCGGTAAAGGGAGGGGACGTAAACACCGTCAATGCGCGCCATACCCCGCAATATTTGTGGGCGGGAAAAGCCTTTATCTTTCATTTCCACAAAAGAGTCCAGCAGTTCGCCGAGCACTTCTTCGCCTTCGCCGACTACAAATAAATCGATAAAGTCGGCCAGCGGCTCGGGATTAAAAGCGCAGGGGCCGCCGGCTATGACCAGGGGGCAATCTTCGCCCCGGTCTTCGGTCTTCGTGGGAATGCCCGCCAAATTGAGGGCGTTTAGCACATTTGAATAGCTCATCTCGTACTGGAGGGTAAAGGCAATTATGTCAAAATGGGCTACCGGGCGCTTTGACTCCAAAGTAAACAGCGGCAGGCCGCGCTCCCTCATTTGGGCCTCCATATCCGGCCAGGGGGCAAACGCCCTCTCCATGAGGGCGTCGGGTCTTTGGTTTACCAGCCAGTACAAGATGTGCAGGCCCAGGTGCGACATGCCCACCTCGTACACGTCGGGAAAGATAAAGGCCACCTTTACTTTTGCCTTTGTCCACTCCTTGCAGACGGCGTTCCACTCGCCGCCCGTATAGCGGGCCGGTTTTTGAACTAGCGGGAGAATTTGTTCTAAAACTTGCAAATTATATGCCACCTTTGAATTATCGTGAAAGAACGCTTTTGGAAAGACTGCCTATTCATAAAATTATTACAACAATAATATTATAACCATGCGCTACCTTCCTGCAACGGCCGGTTTTTATTTAACATCCAAAAGCTCCCCTAAAGGCGCATCCAGCCTTCCCGCCAAAAGGGCGTCAATTACTCTGTCTTCGCTCAGCGTACCGTGCCGGTCAAAGTTTTCACCCAAAACCAGGATTAAGTGAAAGTATTTAGGCAAAAAATGCGCGTACACCTTTTTAACGCTGACATCCCCCAAACAGGCCATTACTTTTACGGGCAAAACCCCGCCCGACGCCAGTTCACCTTTTTTTCTCACCAGGTGCTGGAAAAAATGATAGAAAGCCAGATTTTTTTCCCTAGTGGCCGCGTACAGCAGAAAAATACCGGTAGCGGCCACATCCAAACCGCACAGCCCCCCCGCCATCCCCGCGACGCCGACGGCTGAAATTAGGACGCCAAAAAACTGCCCTAAGAGGGCGGCCCGGTAAGTGCCCTCCTTTAAACCAACCCTGCCGGCCAGCCAGGCCCGAAAGACACGGCCGCCGTCCAGCGGCAGCGCGGGGAGTAGGTTAAAAGCCCCTACCAAAAGGTTGCACTGGAGAAAAAAGCTGCCCAAGTTGCCGCCAAACAGGCCGTAATTAATGGCTCCCAGGCCCAGGCCAAACATGACCAGATTGGCAGCGGGACCGGCAAAAGCCACCAGCACTTCCCGCCGCGGGTCCAGCACCACTTCTTCACCCAGGCGGCTAACACCGCCAAACGGCAGTAATTCTACGCTTACTACCTTCACTCCCAACCTGCGGGCCGCGGCTACGTGGGCCAGTTCGTGAATAAAGACTATAAAAAAAGCAGCCAGCCCCCGTTCCAGTACCCCAGCCGCAAAAAACAGGCCCAAGAGGGCCAAAAATCCGTTGTGAAGGTGCACTTCTACACCCAAAAGGCGAACTAATTTCACCCGGCCCACCTCTTTTCTACCTGGTGCTGTCCACCTTTAGCTTGGTCAAAGGATTAACCAGCACCCCGTCTTCCCTCACCTCAAAGTGGACTCCGCTGCCGGCAAAGTCGCCCGTATTGCCGGCTTCACCTATGGCCTGGCCGGCTGCTACCTCCTGGCCTTCAATAACCACTGCCCGGGAAAGGCTCCCGTACAGGGTATAGCAGCCCGGACCGTGCTCGATAAGGACGTACTTCCCCAAAGCCGGCCCTTCACCGGCTCTCTTTACCACACCGCCGCTCACCGCCCGCACCGGACTTCCTACCGGCGCTTCAATATCAATTCCGCTGTGAAAGCGTTCCATACCGTCTACCGGGTCGGCGACCATGCCATAGCCGCGGATTATTTTGCCCGATACCGGAGTGGAAAGGTTGGGCGGCAAAAATACTTTAGCCGGCCTGGATACCACCGGCTGGGGTGAAGACAGGAACTTCCAGTCGTAATTGGCCATTTGCAGGCCAAATTGAACTGCTTTTTCCAGCACCGGCCTGTAGTCCCACTCCGTGGTCAGTACCTCCTTGAGCTTTTCCCTCGCCGCCACCCCGCGCGGGTGGTTGGTCTCTTTTAAAATAAAAAGGGCCAAAAAAATCAAAAGTGCGGCAGCAACCCTTAAAATTCCGGCTCTGTACGGCCGCACCGCACCGGGCTGCCAGCGCAAAGCCCTGCCGGAAGGCATCCAATCCTCCCCGCTGCCCTTGCCCCCGGGATGAAAACCTGTCCCCTTCAAATTTATCCCTCCCAACGGCCTTACCTCTAAAACCCTGTAAAATATATATTTCCTTTAAAAGGAAATATGACACGTTCACCGTAAATAATAAAAACCGCCCTTTTTACGGGCGGCTGGCGCTCAACTGTTGAAATGTAGGCAGTTTAAAATATGATTTTTTTCCTCCTCATATTGACATTTAACACCAGACCGATGGCCGCCAAGTTGGTTATCATACTGCTCCCGCCGTAACTGAACATGGGCAGGGGGATGCCGGTAACCGGCATAATGCCGGTAGTCATGCCTATGTTGACCACTACGTGAAAAGTTACCATCGACGCGATACCCGCGCAGAGCAAGTAGCCAAAGTTGTCCTTGGCGTTGACGGCGATATCAATAAAGCGGTAGATGAGGAGGAAAAAAAGCCCTAAGAGGGCCAGCGCTCCTACAAACCCCAGTTCTTCCCCTACCACAGAAAAAATGAAGTCCGTCTCCTGAATGGGCAGAAATTCCCCGTGCGTCTGGCTGCCCTGAAAAAGCCCGCGCCCCCAAAAACCTCCCTGACCTATGGCGATCTGCGACTGTATGATGTGGTATCCGTCGCCGTGCCAGTCCTGCCAGGGGTTTAAAAAAATGATGAGGCGCTTGAGCTGGTATTCCTTTAAAGGCACCCACAGGTTGAAGGACGTGTGGGCCAAAAACCAAAAGTGGGCCCAGATCCAAAGGGAGATTATGGCCAGGCCGCCCAAAATTAGCCCGGCTAATAAAAGAGGGCGGGCGCCGGCGGCAAAGAGCATGCCGAACATGATGGCCGCAAAGACCATAGACGTCCCCAAATCTGGCTGCTTTAGCACTAAAAGCATGGGCAGGCCGAAAAAAACAAAAGAAGGCACCAGATCCCGCAAATGCTGGAGCTTGCCGCCCCGCTGGACGAGAAACGCCGCGTAGCAGATAATCATCAGCAGCTTTGAAAATTCCGACGGCTGAAAATTAAAAGGGCCTATGCTTATCCAGCGCGTGGCTCCCAGTTCAGTGCGCCCGATTAAAATAACGGCCAGCAAAAGAACCAGGTTAAGCGCGTACAGTACTTTTACGCGCTTGGCCAGTTCTTCGTAGTTAATGCGGACCATAAAAACCATAGCCGCCAAACCCAAAAAGACATTCAACAGCTGCTTTTTGACATAGATAAAAGAATCCGCCCCGCTACTCCCGGCCGAACCCAGAACTTGCACCGGCTTGGTGGCGCTGTAGATAACTATCAGCCCGTAGAGGATGATGAACGCCGCGGTTAAAACCAGCGTGTGGTCCAGTTTTTTCAATGTCCTGCTGTCTACCAACAAGAAAAACCACAACCTTGCACTTGCCTTCTTTACTGCACCATTGTAATTTTACCGGCCCCGGCTGTCAATTGAGGTTTTCTCCCAAAAATAAAAAGCCCGCCTTTTGATAACGGACTCAAATATTCTTTGGAAAAACCTCAAGCAGTGGTCCGCGCCGCCCTTTTTATTCCCTTTACCGGTATGTTGGCGACCAGAGCCACTGTGGTACCGCTGGAATCTAGGCTGACTTCCAGCGACTCCTCATCTATTTCCATGTAGTTGGAAATTACTTTGATCAATTCAACTTTTAAGGTGTCCATCAACTGGGGAGATATGCTGGTACGGTCGTGCAATAGAACCAGCCGCAGCCTTTCCTTGGCCACGTTTTTGCTGCCGCCGTCCCTGCCAAACAGCTTGTAAAGAAAATCGAGCACCGGTATGCCCTCCCCCGCCTATTTAAGGCCGATTATTTTACGGAGCCTGCCCCACAGACCTGGCTCTTCCTCCAAGTTCATGAAAGGCACTTCTTCTCCCAAAAGCCGGGCAGTTATGTTCCGGTAAGCCTGCCCCGAACGGGAATTCTGGTTTAGAACCACAGGCTCGCCGCGGTTCGTGGTAATGACAATCATCTCATCTTCCGGAATGACTCCCAATAAGTCGATGGCCAGTATGTCAATTATGTCCTCAATGCTCATCATGTCGCCCTGCCTGACCATCTTCGGCCTGATACGGTTGATGATCAGTTTGGGCTCGCGCAGCTCAGCGGCCTCCAAGAGCCCTATTATCCTGTCGGCATCCCTTACCGCCGCCACCTCGGGAGTGGTTACCACAACGGCCTTGTCGGCACCCGCAATAGCGTTCTTAAAACCCTGCTCTATCCCGGCCGGGCAATCTATAATTACGTAATCAAATTCCTTTTTCAGTTCTTCGCACAGGGCCTTCATCTGCTCTGGGCTGACGGCAGTTTTGTCTTTGGTCTGGGCAGCCGGCAAAAGGTGCAGGCCCTCCAAACGCTTGTCCTTTATTAAAGCCTGGCGCAGGCGGCAGTTTCCGCTGGTAACATCTACCAAGTCAAATACAATGCGGTTTTCCAGACCCAAAACTACATCTAAGTTGCGAAGCCCAATATCGGCGTCAACCATAACTACCTTATAGCCCCTAGCTGCCAGTCCAGCCCCAATATTGGCAGTGGTGGTAGTCTTACCTACTCCCCCTTTGCCAGAGGTAATGACGATTACTTCCCCCATGCCAAAAGCTCCTCCTCCTGTAAAGTCAGCAAACTCACGGTGCCGTTCGTGCCTTACCCTTTAGTTAACCTTTCCCTGCCGCTCTCCCCAGCTCTGAATAGCTTCGATAGTCACTACACCGTCTTTTATCCTGGCCACTTCCGGCTGGTTAACCCAGTCCTTTTCGTCATCGGGCGGGCGGGTGATGTGGTTGGCAATTCTCAACTGCGTGGGCTGCAGCTTAAAAGCAATTACCACCGCACTTTCGTCTCCCGCTGCTCCGGCATGCACTACTCCCCTCAGAGCTCCCATGACTATAACATTGCCGGTCGCCACCACTTCCGAGCCAGGGTTTACGTCGCCGAGAATAACTACATTGCCGTTGTATTGAATGCTCTGACCGGAACGCAGGGTTCGCTGCACTAAAATGGTATTCTCGTCAACTAAACCCTCTTGATCCGGCGGAAAACCCCTCAAAATCCCCAAAAGACCGTTGTTTTTAACCCCAGCTTTGGAAAAAGTCAAACCCCTGTCCCCCTTACCAGTGCTGCTACCTCACAGTTAATTCTACGGCAGCCAACCAAATCCTGCTATTAAAAAACAAAAAAATCGGGGCAAAAAAACCGGTTTTTCCGCCTTATTAGACAAATATCAAACTATTGAACAAAATACCGTTTGGCATTTTAAAATAAATCACTCTGGGCTAACGGGGTTCACCTTTCCGGGAATCGGCAGACCAAAATAGGCGGCCAGCATATCCTCTGCCACCGGCCCGGCGGCAGTACCGCCGTGCCCGGCATGCTCTACGACTACCGCCACGGCAATCTCCGGGTTTTCATAAGGGGCAAAGGCCACAAAAAGGGCGTGCGTATCGCGGCCCTCCACTTCCGCCGTACCCGTTTTAGCAGCCACCTTGGGAAAATTGACAAAAAAACCGTAGGCCGTGCCGTCGGGAGGCTGGGTTACTTCGTACATGGCTTTTCTAATTACTTCCAAATTGGCGGGTGAAACGTTTACCCTGCCCAATTCGACCGGAGTGTTTTCTTTTATTACGCGCCCCGCCGGATCGATCACTCTTTGCACAATATAGGGCCGGTAGCGAATTCCGCCGTTGGCCACAGCCGCTACGTATGAAGCCAGCTCTAAGGGCGTGTAGCGGTTGTCTCCTTGCCCGATGGAAGAAATGATGGTGTCGTAATCGTGCCAGTCCAAATCCCACTCAATGGAGCGCAGTTCGTCGGCCCGGTTGCGCACCAATATCCGTCGCTGCTCATCACTGGCCGCCTTGGACAAAAGTTCACTGTACCTCTGTTCTATTTCCGCCACTTTTTTTCTTTCACTGTCGCTCAAATAAGGCAGGCGCAGGGCCAGCTTGGTTTGGGGCCCGGGTATTACCCCGCTGTCCTCCCCCGGCAAGTCAATGCCCGTCTTCTCGCCTAAACCGAACTGGCGGGCTATACGGGCAATTTCATCTATGCCCACGCGCATGCCCAGCTGGTAAAAGTAAACGTCGCAGGAAACCTTTATGGCTCTCACCAAGTCAACTTTGCCGTGTCCCCCCGGCTTCCAGTCGTGAAAAACTCTTCCCAAGAAAAAGTAGCCCGGGTCGTCAATAACATCGCGGGGCGTAATCTTGCCCGATTCCAGTCCCGCTAAGGCGACGATCATTTTAAAAGTCGAACCGGGGGCATAAGCCATGAGGGCGCGGTTGAGCATGGGTTTCCAGGGAGAATTAAAAATTTCCTCGAAATCTTTTTGGGTCAGCACCCCGGAGAGTTTGGCGGGGTCAAAGGCGGGGTAACTGGCCATAGCCAAAACGGCGCCCGAACGCACGTCCAAAGCTACCGCCGCCCCCGCTCTGGCCTCCTTGTAACCCTGTTTTAAGGCTTCGCGCGACGATCTGGCCAGCGCTTCCTCGGCCGCCTTTTGCACCCGGTGGTCAATGGTAAGTACGAGGTTATTGCCGGGAACAGGGGGCTTTATGCCCAAATCGCGCACCGGTCTGGCCAGTGAATCCACCTCTACCTGCCGGCCGCCGTCCTGGCCACGTAAGTACTGCTCATACTGGTACTCCAGACCCGACTGGCCAAAATTATCCCCGGGCTTATAACCTTTATCCTTGTTGGCCGCCAGTTGCTCCTCGTTGATCTGCCGGACGTAACCGAGTACGTGGGCCAACAGCTGTCCCATAGGGTAGTCGCGCACGGGCTCAATATCGATCTCTACTCCCGGCAGCTCCAGGCGCTGCTCCTCGATTTTGGCCACCACCTCCGGCGAAACCCGGGTAGCAATTTTTACCGGCTCGTAGAGGCGCTTTCTCTGTTCGATCTTTTGGCGTATTTCTTCCCGGCTAATACCCAAAATATCGGCCAGCCTGACAATGACTCCCTCATTTTCCTGGCGCCCCAGATTTACAATAGAAACCGTGTAGACCGGCTGGTTTCCCACCAATTTAACCCCCCACCGGTCAAAAATTTCGCCGCGCGGGGCCGGTATGGTGATTAGCCTCATCCGGTTTTCTTTGGCCAAAGTGGTAAATTTATCGTTCTGCACCAGCTGCATGTAGGCAAGCCTGACCGCTAAAACCGTAAAAAAGGCCAGCACTAAAAAGAGGAACACCTGCATCTTTTTCTCTTGAGCCCTTCTCTCCAAAACCAAGCTCATACCGCTAAAACCCCCGGTATTCCTTTTCCCTTACCTGAAAGACCCTTAAAAAGCGCTTGAAGAACGGCGGCACAATGACAGCTGTGTAAAGGGAAGCGGGCAGGATTACTCCCAAAAGGGCATACAGGGGCAAAATGCGCACGCCCAGGTTAAAAAGCAAGAAGTAGTTGAGCACAAGGCCGCCCAGAGAAGATAAAAACACCACGCCCCCCGCAATTAAAGGGCTTTCCCGGTAAAACCGCTCGCCGCAAATACCGGCCAGCCAGCCGGCCGACATCTTTACTAGGGCATTTAAACCTACATATGAACCGCAGAAAAGGTCTTCTACGAGGCCGGCGGCAAATCCCCACAAAGCGCCCTCGCGCGCTCCTAAAAGAAAACCGCTCACCGTCACCGTGAGCATGACCAGGTCGGGCTTAATGCCCGCTATACTTACGCAATCGAGTACGGTGGTCTGCAACAACAGTACCGCCGCCTGCAGCAGCAGAAAAATATAAAAATCCAGAGCTTATCACCTGCCAGCCGTCACACCCGTGACAATAAACACCTCTTCCAACTTGCTTAAAGGGGCAAAAGGCCTGACTACGGCAATTTTAAACATGCCGGTTGGCTCGTTTTGAACACTTTCCACCGTCCCTACCGGCAAGCCCTTAGGAAAGACACTGCCCAGACCGGAAGTAACTACGGTCTGTCCGGCCTCTACCGGCGCATCGTTGGCAATGTGGATCATCCTGGTCTTTCCTCCGCCGCCCGTAATTCCTTCTAAAATTCCGGGAGTCCTGGTCTCCTGCACGGTAGCGCTCACCCCGCTGCGCGGGTCACTGATTAAGAGCACCTCACAGGTAGAGGAAGACACAGACACCACCCTGCCCACCAGG
>Ga0308419_1003014_pt1 | contig 10679 bp, 10 predicted proteins | sample HotsprSampleMS50_FD_203674 | JGI IMG/M metagenome (GOLD analysis project Ga0308419, IMG submission 203674) | Hot spring phototrophic mat microbial communities from Mushroom Spring, Yellowstone National Park, Wyoming, United States - 20090730_MS50 ... | reverse complement strand
TTCTCCAAAATAAACGTAATACTTCCGCTATCTTTTTGTTTATCAATAAGATACCCCAAATCTCCATTACTTTTGTTTTTGAGTTCCTTGATGAGTTCTTTTGTGAGCATTTTTCAAGGCTTTTTATAAGTGCGAGCTATGTTTTTTGTAAGACTTTTGTATATTCAGTTTTGATAGTTAAAGTATTTGAAAATCAATCAGATTTTACCTTCCAGCACATCAATTTCTAGTGCAAGGCGTTCCCAAAGTTCAGTTTCTTTTCTGATTTCTGCTTTTAATGCATCGTATTGGGCGTTAATTTTCGCCATTTCTGCAAGATTGGAATAAACTGCAGGCAGCATCATTTCCTCTTCCAATTGTTTCTTGCGCTGTTCGTGGGCAGCGATGCGGTGTTCGATCTCTTCCAGCTGTTTTTGAATTTTTTTGAGTTGCTTGCGCACATCTTCGCGTTCGGCATCGCTCCAATTGTTTGCCTTAGGCTTGTCGTTGCTTTTGGCAGGGGTAGCTTTGGTCGCCTGTGGAATATTGGCTGCCGCCTGTTTTTGCTGCTGACTTTGCCAATAGACAAACTCATCGTAAGTACCCGGATATTCCTTGATTTGGTGGTTTTCTATCCACCAAATTTTATTGGCGATTTGCGAAACAAAGTGGCGGTCGTGCGAAACAACTACAAATGAGCCTTCGTATTGCTGCAAAGCCTGAGTCAAGATATTCACCGATTGCATGTCCAAGTGGTTAGTAGGTTCGTCTAACAGTAGAAAGTTAGAGCGCGAAATGAGCGTAAGTGCTAGCGCTACCCGCGATTTTTCGCCGCCGGAAAGTATTTTGATTTTCTTAAATACGTCATCGCCGCTAAATAAGAAGCAGCCTAAAATATTGCGCAATTCAGCTTCGGTTTTGTTTGTGCCTGCTTGTTTGAGTTCTTCAAGGATAGTGTTTTCTAAGTTCAAAACTTCCAGTTGGTGCTGTGCGTACATAGCGGTTTGTACATTGTAGCCCAGCTGAATTTTGCCTTCCGCAGGTTCTCTGCCTTTGATGATGCGCAGAAGGGTAGATTTTCCGCGCCCGTTTGCACCGATGAGAGCAATTTTATCGCCACGCTCAATGGTGGCACTGCTGTTTTGCAAAATTACATGGCTGCCGTAGGCTTTGGAAATATTTTCCATTTGAACGATGACCTTGCCAGGTTGTTGGTCAAACGTAAAGCGGATATGGACGCGCGCCATTTCGTCCGCTACTTCTTCTACTTTTTCCAGGCGTTCTAGCGCTTTTATACGCGACTGCACCTGCCGCGCCTTGCTCGCCTTTGCTTTGAATCGCTCAATAAATCGCTCTGCCTGACGGATTGCCTGTTGCTGATTTTCAAACGCATTGTTCTGAATTTCAGTACGTAAGGCTTTTTCTTCCAGATAAAATGAATAATTGCCCGGATAATAGTTCAGCTTTTGCTGTGCCACTTCTACAATGGTGTTGCAGACATTGTCTAGAAACTCGCGGTCGTGCGAGACGACCACAATAGCGCCTTCGTAGGTGCGCAAATAGTTTTCCAGCCACTCAATAGATGGCAAGTCTAAGTGGTTGGTTGGTTCGTCTAGCATCAGTAGAGAAGGCTTCATCAACAGCATTTTCGCTAACATAACGCGCATCCGCCAACCGCCCGAAAACTCGCGCAAGGGGCGATGCAAGTCGGACGTAGCAAATCCTAGACCCTCGAGAATTTCTTCGGCTTTGGCTTGCAGGCTGTACCCGTCCAGCATCTGAAACTCTTCCTGTAAAAGCCCTAGTTTTTTTACCAAATCATCGGAATATTCAGTTTCCATTTTGGCTAAAATCAAATCCATTTCGTGTTGCAGATGGTTCTGACGTTCAAAGGCTTCCATTGCAACAGCCAAAATACTGTCTTCGGTTTGGTAGCTGAGCAAGTCCTGACTCAAAAAGCCAATGGTGCAATCGCCGCTTTTTTCAATGCTGCCTTCGTTAGGTGTGTATTCGCCCGTGATGAGGCGCAAAAGGGTGGATTTGCCTGTTCCGTTTGCGCCAATTAAGCCGATGCGGTCTTTGGGTTTGATGTGCAAAGAGGCTTGACGATATAAAGCGCGGCTGCCTATGTAAAAAGAAAGATTATTGACCGATAACATGCCGCAAAATTACGCTTTCGCAGGCGGCTTACAACGCAGGATTTTAAGGTAAGCGACTAATCCTCAAAAATTTGCGCCGCTTGAAAACTCAATTGCGGAAAAATGACGCTTGTTGCGATGCTATCACCCGAATACATGTGTCGCAGGCGGTAGTGTTCTTCGCCGTCCAAAACGTGCTGCTGAATCACTTCTTCGTAAGGAAAAACAATCCAGTATTCACGCACGCCGTTTTCCTGATACAGTTCGTATTTGGTTTCCACTTCTTTTTTGGAATTGCCCTTGGAAAGGATTTCCACAATCAGGTCAGGCGCGCCGATGCAGCCCGTTCATCTAGCTTGCTGCGGTCGCAAATGACGTACAAATCGGGCTGTACGACCGTGTAAACTTCCTTGTCACTCATTCCCTGTGAATTTTTCACTAATCGCACATCAAAAGGCGCAGTGTAAACTTTGCATAGCTTATCGGTTTGTTGTTGCAATGCCTGAAAAAAATACACGCTCAGCTTGATGGAAATCGCCTGATGCTTGCGGTTAGGCGCGGGCGACATGCGGAAAATCCTGCCTTTGATAAGCTCTACTCGTTCGCTAAATTGCCAGCGCAAGTAGTCGGCATAAGAATAAAAGCCGTTCAGGTCTAACTGTTCAAGGTTGGTGATGAGTTGCATAAGCACATCAACTTTTGCCGTACATGACAAAGTACGGAATATTTCCCGATTTATTTTTTTGCAAAGCCGCCTTTTTTCACTTAGTTTTATGAATACCAACGGCTCATGCCAGTCTCTCTTCATTCCTGTTTTCTTACTCATGCTATCCTGAAAGTTATGCAGCGATTGATGAACGATTTCCGAACCTTTGCCTTCTTTGTCGGACTGCTTTTGGTCGCCTTCATCTTTATCGGTTGTTCTACCTCACAAAAAATCAAAGTAGAATCGGATTACAGTTACCACGGCAAGTTTAAAAAGTACAAATCCTTTGATTTTGTAAGAGATGCAGCAATGCTTAACGATACGGCAATCAATTTGCAAAACCGGATTATTGAAGATGAAATCCGCTTTCGGATGGGTTTGATGGGCTACAAACAAACTGACAAGAAGCCAGACTTGCTTATCTCTTATCGCATTTTCTTTGACGATTTGCGCTTCACAGGCTTCAATCAACCTGATATAGAAGAATGGATTCGCTACGAAGACGAAAAGGAAAAATATGACCCTGTTAAATATAACTTGCGACAGGGAACACTTCTTATCTTATTCTTTGATGGTAAACAACAGCGCACCGTTTGGCAGGGCTATGCTTCGGGTATCTTTGGTAATGCACTTTTTGCTAGTGAAAAAATGCTGAAACGCCCCGTTCGCGCTATTTTTGACCGATATCGCTTTTTAGCCGAAGGCTTTTCTTACGATGAGCGTGTGCGAAACAATACTAACAGAGAAAACAATGAATAAAACTAACCTGCTTTTTGTTGTTGCCCTGCTGCTGCTAATTTTGATGGGCGTGTTACTGTACTTTATGTTCCATTTTAACCGATTGCAGCTTGCCGGAACGGCAAAAATCTCATCCGATACCTTATCTTTGGCACAAACAAACCGAACAACAACCATGCATACTATCATCAACAGCAATCGTGCGCCCGAACCTATTGGTCCTTACAATCAGGCAGTGCGTGCAGGTAACACGCTCTACATTTCGGGACAAATCGCTATCAATCGCCAAACAGGCGAAATGGTGACGGGCGACATCGCCTCTGAAACGCATCAGGTTATGCGCAATTTGGAATACATCCTGCACGAAGCAGGTATGGGCTTCCGAAATGTGGTAAAATGCACTATCTTCCTGCGCGATATGAACGACTTTGCGACCGTCAATAACATTTACGGTCAATATTTTGTTACTCATTTTCCTGCCCGTGAAACCGTACAGGTATCCCGCCTGCCCAAAGATGCAAGCGTAGAAATTTCCTGCATTGCCGTAGCGCAATGAAAATTGTAAGGACACGGATTTTGATGATGAGGCAGAAATAATCCATGCTGTAAGTTTGCGTGCGCGCAAGTGCGGCTACTAGGAAAAAGCCGCTTAATCCGTGTTCTAAAAATAACGCGGCAGCCTATAAAATCAGCTATGACACAACTTCAACAAAAGAAAAACAATTTGTTTTCTGTTCTGAGCGGACTTTTTTTAACCAATGCGCTAGTTGCCGAAATGGTCGGTACTAAAATTTTCTCACTGGAAAAAACATTGAATCTTCCGCCTGCGCAAATTCCACTACTGGGCGATTTTGTGTTAGATTTTAACCTAACAGCAGGAGTAGTGCTTTGGCCAATTGTTTTCATCACAAGCGATATTATCAATGAATACTTTGGCAAGGCAGGGGTGCGCAAAATTTCCCTTACGACCGCTGGATTTATTGCTTACGCCTTTGTGATGATTTACCTTGCTACACAGTTAGTACCCGCCGACTTTTGGCTAAGTATCAACAGCGCCGACAGCGCGGGCAATCCGCTGAACATCAACGAAGCGTTTAATCGCATTTTTCTGCAAAGTCTAGGGATTATCATTGGCTCATTGGTGGCGTTTCTGGTGGGGCAGCTGCTGGATGCAGTAACCTTCCAATGGATTCGCCGCCTAACAGGTAGTCGCATCATCTGGCTACGGGCGACAGGCTCTACACTAATTAGCCAACTGATTGACAGTTTTATTGTGCTAGTTATTGCTTTTTATGTATTCGGTAACCCTCGCTGGAAGTTTGAACAGGTTATTTCGGTAGGCATTATCAACTATATCTATAAATTTGTTGTGGCTCTAATAATGATTCCCTTGCTTTACATCATGCACTTTGCCATCAAATCTTATTTAGGAGGCAAGGCATCTGAACAAATGGCTGATGAGGCATCAAAAACCGAGCTATTTGGATGATGTCCTATAGGGGAAGTACTATTAAACTATAAAACATCGTCCCTAAACGTCCTATCTTTCAAGCCTTTGCGCATGAATGAATACCTCGAGTACCGTTACCACGACATGCGCCTGTTTCGCATCGTTTGTAATCCTGAAACGGCACCTGATTTGCTAGCGATAGAATTTCGCAAGCCTTATGGCACGGCATTCAGCGTACTCAATCTTAGCGAAGGCAGTCTGCCAATAGACAACTGGCAACCGCCCGAGCAGCCGCTGACCTATCATCTGGCGGGCTTGACATCGGAACTGCTGTTGCTCTATCAACAACAAGGCAGATTCTACCCCGACCTGCGCGGCATTTGGGCATGGGAGATAGCAAGTACAACGCTGCGCTGGCAGCAGCCCGACGACTACCTAACCGAAGTAACTGAAAAAGCGCTGCATACGTACCGAATAGAACAAGGCGAAATTGTGCGCCGCAGCCTTGACCCAAACACCGGGCAAACAATAAAGCCTGATGCTGACGACAAAAGTATACCAATTCCAAAAATTTCTACACCTGCTATTTACACCCAGCAATCTGTTCATTTTGAGGAGATTGCCGAATATGTGCAGCAACTGACAAGCGAAAAGCCTGCTTCTTCCATTCACTATTGGGAAAACAGCCGCTACATGCTTTTTGCCTACGACACAAGACCACATGTACTCAAGTGGATGGCTTATGAAGCTGCCACAAGCACAATAGTCGCGCAGGCAATCCTTACCGAAAAAGCAAATGGCTTTGCCGAAGACGTATTTTTTGTGATGAGCGAAAAGTTAGTGATTTTGTTGTTGCCCGATGGTATACAGGTATTTGAAATGAATTTGTAACTTTATGTCATGCTGAAAAACATATCGGCTTGTCAGACGGCAATACTTAAACAGTTATGAAATTACCAACAGCTTATCTGCAACAACGCAAAGAAAAATTAACGGCTATTTTGCAATTGCCGCCGAAGGATTATGTGCCTGAAACGTTTCATAAATTGCGTGTGGAAATCAAAAAACTAAGAGCTGTTGTTGCGCTTGTGCAAGCTGCTGCACCTGCCTGCCGTATTCATCAGCAAGGTTTAAATGCGCTGCGTATTATTTTTAAAAGCGCAGGTTTTATTCGCGAACGGCAGTTGGAAGCCGCATTTATACAAAACGCGCCGCCGCGCACGTATCAAAATGGTTTTGCATTATTACAACTCAATCTGATGCTGGCCGAAGAACTGGAAAAAGCGCGTTTTTTTGCCTATCTGAAAAGTAGTATCCCACAAATTATCCGACAACTTTTGGATGATTTATCCGATTGCGCAAATCAACTTGAAAAGGCAAGAGTGAAATGCGTGTTACAACAGCAAAATGAGCGTATGAGGCTACAACTGCGCACCTGCGATACCACCAACGAATGGCATCTGTTGAGAAAGCAGTTAAAGGCACATGAATATGCCCTCAAAAGTTCTGTCTATCAACCACTAAAATGGAATTCTGAACAAATAGTGCAAGTGCTGGACTTACTTGGCTTATGGCAAGACTGTGAAGCGATGAAAGCAAGTTTTGGGCAGTTGTTGAAAACTCATCATGCGTCCTGTGTGCAAGAGGCGCTGCACCTGCTTATCAGGCAACTGGATGCTAAGCAGCAAAACATTGAAAGCCAAATAGTTGAGCTAAATATTATGAATAACACAAAAATTAAGCGCTAACAGCTTCTTAGAAAACTGTTAGCGCTGTGTATAATTGTCAATAAAACCTAATCTATACCAGTGCTTCCTTGTTCTGTGCGATGGTGATGATTTCGTTGTCAGTCAGGCGCGTGGTCAGCCCTTGTGTTTTAGGTATTTCGTAGTGGAAGAAATATTTCATTGCCTGCAACTTGCTTTCGTAGAAGGCGGTATCATCATCGCTCAGACCGCCTACAACTAATGCTTTATGAGCGGCAATGCCCTGTTTGAGCCACTGCCAGGCGATTGCATTAAGGCTGAAAAGTTCCATGTACAGTGTCGCATCGGCAAGGAACAGCTCTGCATTGCCTTTTTGTGCAATTCCCATCAAATGGGCAGTAACTTTTTGCAAGTTGAGCGTTTCTGTTTCTAGAATACCCGCATATTTTTTCAGGCTATCATAAGTAGCTGCTTCCTGAATAGTTTTAGCAACGGTTTGCATGTACAGCGCGCCTGCTTTGCCATTTTGCATGGTCAGTTTGCGCCCTAATAAATCCAGCGCCTGAATGGCGGTAGTGCCTTCGTATATAGCAGTAATGCGGATATCGCGATAGAGTTGCTCCAAAGGGAAATCTTTGCAGAAACCGTAGCCGCCCAGACACTGCAAACCCGCGCTTACAGAAGCGATACCTGCCTCGGAAGGATAGGTTTTAGCAATTGGTGTAAGCAGTTCTAGCATCAGCAAGTTGTTGGTTTTTTCTTCGCCTTGGGTAATGTGCGCCCAATCGGCAAACTTAGCCGTTTCTATCAGCAAGCTAAGAGAACCTTCTACAACTGCTTTTTGGAAGAGCAAGAGGCGCTTCACATCTGGATGGTTGATAATCAGCGTCGGTGGATTGAGCGGATTCTTCTCGTTTAAACGGCGACCTTGCGGACGCTCTTTGGCATATTCCAGCGAGGCATGATAAGCGGCAGATGCTATTCCAGCAGCAGTAATGCCTACTAAAATACGGGCTTCGTTCATCATTTGGAACATATAAGAGAGCCCTTTGTTGGGTTCACCTACCAAGTAGCCGTAGCAGTTGTCATTTTCACCTAACATCAAATGCATGGCAGGTGTAGCTTTTTGTCCCATTTTATGATAAATGCCTGCGGGCAGCACGTCGTTATCTACCAATGCACCGTTTACTACACGCTTCTTGGGTACGACAAAGAGTGAGATACCTTTAGTTCCGGCAGGGGCGCCTTTGATACGCGCTAAGAGCAAATGTACCACATTATCTAGCACATCCAAATCGCCGGCAGAGATGAAAATCTTTTGTCCTTTGATTTTATACATGCCGTTTTGGGTTGGTTCGGCGGTTGTTACAATATCGGAAAGAGAACTTCCCGCCTGTGGCTCAGTGAGCGCCATAGTGCCTTGCCACTCGCCCGCATACATGCGTTCCATGTAGGTTTTTTTCAGATAGTCGCTGCCGAAGGTGCGAATCAGGTTAGCCGCGCCTGCGGTCAGCCCTGTGAAAGGCATAGCACTGTTGTTGGCTGCCTGAAAAATAAACTGCCCTAGCGCATTGATAGATTCAGGCAATTGCATGCCGCCCTCGTCCAGAGGAACAGTCGCGTTAATCCAGCCGCCTTCTGCCAACGCCTGAATAATGTTCTTCACTTCGGGGTGTACCTTCACTACGCCGTCCTTCAAGTCGGGTTCGTTGCGGTCCATATCGGCGAAGTAGGGGAACAGGTGCGTATCTGCTAGTTGAAAGGCAGCATCTATCATCATGTCAAAAGACTCGCGGTCGTGGTGCGCAAAGTATGGGTACTTGGTGAGCGCAGATAAATCGTGTACCTCATGCATCAGGAACTTCGCATTGCGCTTACTTGCGTAGTGTTTAGCCATAATTTTCCCGTTTTTTCAAAATAGTATGCATACATAACAAATCTAAGAAAAGCAGTTGGGAAAAGCTACAGCTGGCAAGAGAATCTTTCTAACTTTGTGTATGATTCACTACAACGCCTTTGCCTTAGACAATGGTCTACGGGTAGTAGTGCATGAAGACCATTTTGTGCCTACTGTCGCTATTAACCTGTTGTATGATGTTGGTTCACGCGATGAACGCCCCGATAAAACCGGATTTGCCCACTTATTTGAACACTTGATGTTTGGCGGCTCTGCTAATATTCCGCAATATGATGAGCCGCTGCAAAGAGTTGGCGGAGAATGTAATGCCTTCACCAGCGCTGATATTACCAATTATTACCTCACGCTGCCCGCGCAGAATATTGAAACGGGCTTTTGGTTAGAATCTGACCGCATGTTGTCGCTTAGTTTCAAGCCCGAAGTATTGGAAATACAGCGCAAAGTGGTCATTGAAGAATACAAACAGCGCTACCTCAATCAGCCTTACGGTGATGTGTGGCTGCGCCTGCGCCCAATGGCTTACAAAGTACATCCCTACCGATGGGCAACCATTGGGAAGGATATTTCGCATATAGAAAACGCCACGATGGACGATGTGAAGGAATTTTTTTTCAATTATTATCGTCCGAATAATGCAATTTTGGTAGTAGCAGGAAACACTACAACTGAACAAGTCAAACGCCTTGCCGACAAATGGTTCGGCCCTATTCCTTCGGGAAACGTACCGAAGCGCCAACTGCCCTGCGAACCCAAACAGACTGAAGCCCGCAGCCAATACGTAGAAGCAGATGTTCCCGTAAGCGCAATTTACAAGGTTTGGCACATGTGCGAGCGTCTTGCGCCAGATTACTATGCAACCGACCTTTTGAGTGATGTTCTGGGAAGAAGTAAGTCTTCACGGCTGTATCGCTGCTTGGTTGAAGAGCAACGCCTGCTTACTTCGGTAAGCGCCAGCATTTGGGGCAGCATAGACAGTGGCTTGCTCACCGTTTCGGCTAAACCTGCCAAAGGTGTAAGTCTGGAGCAGGCAGAGGCTGCAATCAACGAAATTATTGCCGAATTGCAGTCTGATTTGCTTGCCGAGGAGGAGTTGCAAAAAGTAAAAAACCAGGCAGAGTCCACGCTAATTTTTGGTGAAATGGAGATACTAAACCGCGCTATGGGACTTGCATACGCTGCGGTTCTGGGGAATCCCGATTTTATCAATCAAGAAGTAGACAAGATACAATCTGTTACAACCGCTCATGTTCGCCAAGTAGCACGGGAAGTTCTGCGTCCTGACAATTGTTCAACTTTGTATTATCACGCTAAAATCAGTTGATTTTGGCTTGGCAATTGTAGTAATTTGACTACAACCAATTTTTGATTACAATTATGAAAAAGTTCAGTTTATTTGGTTTACTTGTGCTTTTATTTCTTTGTACAGCCTGCCCTTATCAATCTACAGTTCCTGTGGATGAACCTAATCAGCCTGTCAGGAAAGAGTTTTTAGGTAAATGGAAGGTAGACGCTGCCGCTAAAGATTTTTATGAAGTTACAAAGACAGATGAAAACATTTATCAAATTGTGGAACATACACACAAAGTAGAAGGCACGGTTGAACGTAAAACCTATGTCGCGCATACTTCTGCTGTTGGCGATATGACTTTTCTAAATGTGAAAATGACCCGTCAGGGTGCTAACCCTGTTCCCAATGCTGACTTTCTGATATTTAAAATGAAATATGTCGAAGGGGATAAAATTACGCTTTTGCCTGTTACTGAAAATGTGCGTGAAAAATTTGATAATTCGGCTGCTTTGCGAAAGTTTATTGAAGAACACGACGCATTGAGTTTCTTTTATGAAAAAGAAACCGTTTATACAAAGGTAAATTAACAGGTTTTATCCGCAAATATACTCAGGCGCTTCGAGTTATTCGGGGCGCTTTTTTATTGAAATAGCACTTGTAAATGGGCTGCCGATACAAAAACTGTACATATAGAACAGGAAAAAGTAGCCAACTAAGTGCCTTTATAGGAGCTTCAAAAGTAATATCGTCTATGAT
>Ga0308419_1003007_pt1 | contig 10689 bp, 10 predicted proteins | sample HotsprSampleMS50_FD_203674 | JGI IMG/M metagenome (GOLD analysis project Ga0308419, IMG submission 203674) | Hot spring phototrophic mat microbial communities from Mushroom Spring, Yellowstone National Park, Wyoming, United States - 20090730_MS50 ... | reverse complement strand
CGAGTACAGGCAAACTCACCATCAGCAGTGCCAGTACCTGAAGTCGCACCACTGGCAAAGACAGCAAAGCTCCCGACAAGAAGGGAGCCATTCCCTTAATGCCCACAGCCAAGCCTATGGACAGCAGTAGCACCTTCAGCAAAAACACTAAAACTAGCCCCCAGCGATCGCTGGCACAATACTTATCTCATCCCCGTCAGCTAGCTTCGTATCCGCCCCATCTAAGAAGCGAATATCTTCACTGTTGACATAAAAATTCACAAAGCGGCGCAGATTGCCCTGCTCATCGCAAATCCTTGCCTTGATCCCAGGACAACTAGCTTCTAGGGAATCTAGCACCTCACGGATGTTTTCGCCTTCACAGATAATTTCTGCACGATTGTTGGTCAAGTTCTGCAATGGGGTGGGAATCAGTACTTTTACAGCCATAGGTACTTCAGTAGTTTGACAATAACTTTAGGATATTCAGCATAAATCCTACTGCCTTTCCACCATACCAGAAATCCCCGCTTTTAATTTTGTCTAAATCAAAAGATAAACAGACTTTAATCTTGTAGCCTTAGTATCTTTCGTAACCTAAATAACTTTTTGCCTGAGGAACTCAGATGTCTATAAGCAGTAGGGAAGCCCTTGCCAGTCTCAACATTCTCGCCTGTGTGGCAATGGCTGACGGCAAAATCCACGCCAACGAACGCACTGCTCTCACAGTTGCCCTAGAAAGCGTTGTCCATCTTGAAGATGCCTCCCAGATAGACATCCAGTCCGTGGATGACCTACTGCGCAATGCCCAAGGGGAACGACTACTTGAATACGCCAGTCTAGTTTCCTCCCCCGCCGCCCGTGAACTGGCATACAACACCGCCTTTGCCATGGCAAATGTGGATGGGGATTGTGCTCCCAGCGAGCAGGAAATTTTGGAGATCCTACAGAAAACCTTTGGCATTCCCGAACGCAAAACCAAGACTCTGCTTTCCATCCTCCACAATATGCGGCAGGCTTTCCACCGTCAAACCCCAGTAGTACCCATTGCTGATGCCGCAGAGCGCCAAACCGCAGTGTCCCAGTTGTGCCTGCACTATGCCACTCTGTGCGCCATGTTTTGGGTATTTCCCACCCTAAATGTGGCGATCGCCCCCGATATTCTGGTTTGTACCTATCAATGCCAAATGATCCAAGAAATTGGCATCTGCTGGCAGATGCCCCCCGAGCAAATTGATGCCTATGCTATTTTCAAAGGAATAATCAGCGGCATGAACATTGCAGGCTTTCGCGATCCCGCCAGTAACTTAACTAAGATGGTGCCTACGGGAGCCACCATCGGCGGAGTTGCCAATACCTATGCCAACACTTGGGCACTGGGGGACAGCGTAAACCTCTACTTCAGTCAGGGGTCGCAGGGGCAACCAGTGGATATGGCAATGCTCAACCAGCATTTCCGCCATGCCTGCGAGCGGGGCATGCAACTGTACAAAGAGAATGCCAACGAAGTGCGCCAAAAGATGGCGAGCCTCAAGTAGACATAGGGTCAGGGAAAGAGTTTTTGTCGTTTAGTGTAGAGATTATGCCAAGATTATCTGGCAGTAGCCAAGGAGCATAACCACAAACTAGATGACAATCACATGACAGGTCAGCAAGTAAGGGTCATTGATGCCATAGTTGGCTTGGAGTCTTGGGATTACATTAGCCCCAATGCAGAAATTGAACCTCAATTTACTTCTTCTCCTCTAGTGCTGGGGAATGCTCTGGTGGATATGTACAGCACCAGCGGTGCCCCTGGTTTTGAACACAGAGAAACCATAGCTTCTCTGCAGGCAGGAGCGATCGCTGGAGGATTTGCCAAGGTGGGTATTTTGCCCCATACTGATCCTCCCATAGACAACCTAGCTAGTGCGGAGTTTTGGGCAAAGCAGGGCGCACCTTTTTTGCCTTGGGGGGCAGTTACCCGCAGGCTCAAGGGGGAGCAGATGGCTGACCTAGGAGAACTAGCCCCTCTGGTGGTGGGATTTACCGATGGCAAGGCGATCGCCAATCTAGCCCTAGTGCGGCGTGCTATGGAATACATCAAGCCGCTGGGGAAACCATTGATGTTGATGCCCCAAAATCCAGACCTCGCCCGCGGTGGAGTGGCGTATGAAAGTAAACTATCAGTGCAGTGTGGACTGGGAGGGATGCCCATCACTGCCGAAACTTCAGCCTTGGCAGCGTTAATTGAGCTAGTGCGTCTCACCCAAACTCCCACCCATTTTATGCGTCTGAGTACAGCCCGCAGTGTGCAACTGATTGCTCAGGCAAAAGCCGACGGTCTGCCAGTTACAGCCAGCGTGGCTTGGTCGCATCTCTGTCTCTCAGAACAGTACCTGCCTAGCTACAACACCAACCTAAAATTTGTGCCGCCTCTGCCCAGCGAAGCGGATCGGTTGGCGTTAATTCAGGGAGTCAAGACTGGGGTAATCGATGCGATCGCCATTGATCACACCCCCTACACCTACGAGGAAAAGATGGTAGGTTTTGAACTCGCCCCCCCAGGAGCGATCGGCTTGGAATTAGCACTGGCTGTACTGTGGCACGAACTGGTGGAAACCCACCAACTGACAGCCTTGGAACTGTGGCAAGCCCTGAGTAGCAAACCCGCCCGCTGTTTAGGCATTGCTCCACCTCAGCAAAAAATCTGGTTTGCCCCCTACACCCCTTGGACTGCCAACTGTCTGGCATCCCTATCTCGCAATAGCTTCTACTGCGGTCAAACTCTCAAAGGCAAAGTGGTCTCGGTGCAATACAGTTCAACCCCCAATTTGTAGAAGGAAAAACGGAACTTCTTGCTCACAGGAATTTTCCCGCAAATAGGATGAATAACTCAGAATACAAGTGAAAAATACCTTCGTTTTTTAGAGAAAGTTCCATGATTGGAACTGTTGGAATTTCACTCCACGAATGATGTCATTCCGATTGATAGGTGATCATGAAAAGGGGAAGGTATGACGAATGTCAACTGGCACAAGTTGCAACAACAACTGTTTAACTGAGCAGACCAATGGGATGTGCCCCTAACAAAAACCGTCCATAAGCAAGCGGTATGAGGAGAAACTTTCATGTATGGTTTTGCAAGCGAGTGCTATAGTGATGTGATAGTTTAGTTCAATTCTTGGAGTGTCGGTAGTGTGTCAATATATTCTAGAGAAAGTACCAATGCTAGATAAACTACGGAATGATTTCTGTTTCCCAACGCTTTGAGCAGTTGCGCGATCGCGCTGAACCTGCCCTGATTCCCTTCATCACAGCGGGCGATCCCAGCCTCGAGCTAACAGCCAAAGCACTCCTCGCTTTGGATCGGCATGGGGCGGATTTTATTGAGTTAGGGGTTCCCTATGCTGACCCCCTCGCCGATGGACCAGTGATTCAGTCAGCGGCAGTGCGCGCCCTAGCTAGAGGAACTAAGTTAGCAGACATCCTAGCGATGGTTACAGCCATTGCCCCCCAACTGCAAGCTCCCCTGATCCTCTTTAGCTATTACAATCCCATCCTCAATCGGGGCATAGGGCAATTTCTGCAAGCGATTTACAAAGCGGGAGTGCGGGGTTTGGTAGTGCCAGACCTGCCCCTCGAGGAAGCAGAGGTGTTGCTCCGCCCCGCCAGCGATGTGGGGGTAGAGGTTACTATGTTGGTAGCTCCCACCAGTCCGAAGGAACGCCTAGAGGCGATCGCCCAAGCCTCCCAGGGATTTATCTACTTGGTGAGCACCACTGGCGTTACAGGAATGCGGCACACCGTCGCCCAGCGGGTCAAAACTATGATCGAAAATCTGCGCACAGTTACCGATAAACCTATCGGGGTAGGGTTTGGCATATCCCAGCCTGAACACGCCAAGCAGGTGATCGACTGGGGGGCAGATGCGGCAATTGTGGGCAGTGCTATGGTGAAACGCCTAGCAGAATCCCAAGATGTCAATGCACTAGCTCAGTTCTGTGCTACCCTAAAGCGGGCAATCCGCAGAGATTAGTCGCCTATGGCATGGTTAGTAGTTGGCACATTTGCTGGTTTGTTGGTATTAGCCTATCTGGTCAGCGAATGGCAGTATCGCCACAGGCTAGGTAACGGCTTAACCCTAGATTGGGGGCTCTGTCAGTTTGAAATCTACGAACCACACCACTATCAACTGCTAGTGGAATATACTGCCACGAACATTACACCCAACAGGGATGTATTTATAGTGGAAGTCCATCCCCATCTCACTCTACTTTCCGATGGCAGTCTGAACTCCGTAGTTACCCATGTGCAGACCTTCAGCAAACACCCCGACGCTCCACCGCGCCAAGATGGCTATTGGGAGAGCTACATAGTGAAAGCAAAACGGCAGACCCAGTTTGAAGTACACATTGACATCAGGGGCAATAATCTGTACGAGTTGCGATCGCTCTGGCTACGGCTAGAGTATGTGGTCTATGGCCCCGCAGGTAGGGAGACCCGCTATCGTCACACCATAGTTCCCCTGAAATTTCCCCGTCCCACCCCCACTTTGCCGTGGCAAACCACTCCCCAAGCAGATGTACTGCCCATTCGTACCCATCTGCTCACCACCGCCGATGATCCCGTTAGCGTGTTGAAACGCTATGTGGTGGAATACGCCCAAACAGGAGACATCGTCGCCTTTGCAGAAAGTCCCATTGCCATCATGCAGGGCAGATTCATCCATCCCAGCGAGGTGCACCCTGGTTGGCTTGCTAAGCGCCTGTGCTACTATTTCATGCCCACCTCCAGCCTAGCTACCCTTTGTGGCTTACAGGTGCTAGTGGATCAGGTGGGGGCATGGCGGGTATTTTTCGCTTTTGTGGTGGGGGGGCTTGCCAAGGTGCTCTTTGGGCAAGGTGGGGTGTTTTACCAATTGGCGGGGGAACAGGCACGGCTAATTGACGATGTGACAGGTACTCTGCCCCCTTACGATCAATTTATTGTCCTAGGACCTGAGCAACCGCAAAAAGTGGTGGAGGACATCAAAGCCCAAACTGGGCTAGAAGTGGCGATCGTCGATGTCAACGATCTGAAGCGAGTCAAAGTACTAGCCGCCACTGCAGGGGTATCAGAGAGTTTGTTAAATGCAGTGCTGATCGATAACCCCGCTGGTAATGCCGCTGAGCAAACGCCCATAGTACTGATCCGTCCCCATAAAAAAGACGAAGAGAAAACAGCATAGGCTGGCTTTTTTAGACTTTTGAGCATGGCAAGACTGGCATGAAGATATTAGATCGTCAGGGTCTTCGTACCCCCATCTTATTGGATATTCCAGATGATGAACTTGAGTGGCTGGTGCACCGCATTCTTAATACTCTGCCTAATCCTTTGCCAAATCTCTGAATTCAAGTATTCTTGGTAGGTCAGACATTTGAGCTACTTTTTCCATTAAACTTCTGTGCTCTAGCTCAGCTACCAGCCAATCTGCTTCAGGATTGCCGTGGGGTGGTAGGTCATGTTCCATACTAGAAAATGTAAAGAATAGAGAACAGTACAATCCAAATGATGTCCACAAAGTGCCAGTAGATGGAAGCCGCCGCAATGCCAAAGTGATTTTGAGCGGTGTAATGCCCTGGTTTGAGAGAACGCAGGAGTACTGCCAGAATCAGGCACAAGCCAATGATGACATGCAGTCCGTGAAAACCAGTCAGCACATAGAAAGTGCTCGCAAAGATATTGGTAGTTAAGCCAAAGCCCAGATGCTGGTATTCGTACAACTGCCCCGCAATGAAGATCGCCCCCATCACAAAGGTAGCTAGGAACCAGAGTTGCACTGCTCTAATTTTGTTTTCTTTGATGGCGTGATCGGCTTGGTGAATTACAAAACTACTGGAAACTAGGATGATGGTGTTGATCCCAGGTAGGAGAATTTCTAGTTTCTCTGTACCTGCGGGGGGCCATTCTGGGGCGATCGCCCTAAAGGCAAAGTAGGCAGTAAATAGCCCCAGAAACAGCATCCCTTCCGAAAAGAGAAAAGTGATTAGACCAAACACCCGCAAATCTGGATGGGCTTCAGCATGGGCTGTTTCTACTGCTTGGCTGTCAACAGCAATGTCGGTCAGTTGGGTAGCTTCCATAGCCTAATCTTCCTTTCCTATTTATTCCTATTTAGTGCTTCACAGTAGAGGCCCCATGGTCAGCTAGCAGTTGCTCTAGCTTGGCGTAGTCCACTGTGCCATAATCGTAGGGATGGGTGTACAGTGGCGGCGTGCCACGCCAGTTGTGGGGAATGGGCGGGGAGTCAGTAGTCCATTCCAAAGTGAGCGCCTTCCATGGATTGCTAGGAGCTTTGGGCCCCTTGAGCCAGCTATAGACCACATTCACCAAGAAGGGAATGGTGGAAATGGCAAGGATGAAAGCGCCAATGGAACAGATTAGGTTAATTTGCGTAAACTGGGGATCGTACTGTGCCACACGGCGGGGCATACCCTGCAAGCCCAGAATGTGCATGGGGAAGAAGCAGAGATTGAAACCTACAAGGGTCAGGGCAAAGTGAATCTTGCCCCATGTTTCGTTGAGCATTCTACCTGTCATCTTGGGGAACCAGTGGTAGATGCCTGCATAGATACCAAATACTGCACCACCAAAGAGAACATAGTGGAAATGTCCCACCACAAAGTAAGTGTCGTGGACATGGATGTCAATGGGCACAGAACCCAGCATCACCCCTGATAGCCCCCCTATGACAAACATGCCAATAAAGCCCATAGCAAACAGCAAGGGACTTTGTAGACGCAACTTACCACCCCAGAGGGTCGCCAGCCAACTGAACACCTTAATTCCTGTGGGCACAGCCACCAACAGGGTGCCAATCATAAAAAATATCCGCAACCAGTCAGGGGTATCGCTGGTGAACATGTGGTGCGCCCACACAATCAAACCCAGTACACAGATCATCATGCTGGAATAGGCGATCGCCTTGTAGCCAAAAATGGGCTTGCGAGCATGAGGCGGTATAACCTCGGAAATAATGCCAAACACTGGCAGAATCATCACATACACCGCTGGGTGGGAGTAAAACCAGAACAAATGCTGGTAGACAATGGGATTGCCTCCTCCCGTGGGATTGAAAAAGCTAGTGCCTGCCAGTAGATCAAAGGCCAAGAGAATCAATGCCCCTGCCAACACTGGTGTAGCCACTAGCACCAACACTGAAGTAGCCAACATCGCCCAGCAGAAAAGGGGCATATCGAACAAGCCCATGCCTTTCGTGCGCATAGACCAGATGGTCACAATAAAATTCACTGCCCCGAGAATGGAGGAAGTGCCCAAAATAATCAAGCTGAAAATCCACAATGCCTGCCCAGTGTGCTGTTCCGTAAGAATGCTCAAAGGAGGGTAGGCAGTCCAACCCGTGGAGGCAGGACCTACAAAGAAACTGCTAATCAAGAGCAATCCCCCAGGAATAATCAGCCAAAAAGCAAGGGCATTTAGGAAAGGAAACGCCATATCCCGCGCTCCAATCATCAGGGGCACCAAGTAATTGCCAAACCCTCCCGCCAACGCAGGCACAATCCACAGAAAGATCATGATCGTGCCGTGCATGGTAAAAGAGCCGTTGTACCACTCGGGAGGAATTAAATCTGAGTCAGGGGTAGCCAGTTCCGCACGAATTAGGGATGCCAATGCTCCCCCCAACAAATAGAACGCAAAGGTAGTTACCAGATACTGGATACCAATTACCTTGTGGTCAGTGCTAAAGGTGAAGTATTCCCACCAAGGGGTGTGTTCCTTGTGCTCGTGGGGGATCACCTTCGAGAGATTAGAGATGGAATTTTCTGCTATGGTCATAGTCCTAAATCTCAGTGAATTTACTCCAAGAATCCTGACAAAAAACTTAGTGATGATGCCCCACCTTGCCCATCAAATACTCGGACTCAGTCATCTTTGCAACCGCCACCTTAGGCAAGTCCTTACCTTGCGCCACTTCCAACTGTTCATTGAGCCACTTTTGATAATCTTCCTCTGACTCCACGACCATTGTCGTTCGCATACCCCCATGGTAAGAGCCGCATAGTTCAGCACAGACTACTGGGTATTCCCCAATTCTGGTGGGATAGAAATCCAAGTGGGTGGGAGTACCAGGAACGGTATCTTGCTTGAGGCGCAACTGGGGCACCCAGAAGGCATGCAGTACATCCACCGCACTCAAATCCAAGTGGATGTGCTTATTGACTGGCACATGGAGTTCCCCCGAAGTAACCCCGTTGGGGTAGTTAAAAATCCAAGCGAATTGCATTGCCTGCACACCAATAGTCACCTTTTCTGAATGGGGAATAGCTGGCATTGCCCCCTCTGCCTGCGCCACCAACACTGACTTGGGATGATGGTGCATGTGGTGTGCCATCATTAGGGCATCCGTGCCCCGCATGGCGCTATAGACATCAAAACTGTAGAGTGCTACCCACATCACAATCACCGTGGGGATCGCTGTCCAGATCATCTCAAGGCGGATATTTTCATGCCACGGTGCCCCGTCTTGTTCATCGTGCTGGCGCTTGCGAAAGCGGAACAGGCAGTACACCAGCACCCCTTCCACAATCAAGAACAGACCAAAGGCAATGCCAATGACCGCACTGAACAACCTGTCGTAGAGTACCGCTTCTTCACTAGCGGCAGTGGGCAGTAGCCCGTGATTTTGGCTATACCAGAAACTGGCGGCAACCACCAGTCCGATCAAAACCAATAGAGACAGCAGAGTTTGGCGTTTCATGGGCAGTGGGGCAGACTAACTCAAACACCTTCCATATTAGGGGAAGACGCTAGGGAAATGGCAATTTAACAATATTTCTTAGGAATCGCTTTAGATTTTGGACTTAGAACGACAGTTAAGCACTGCGGAAAGTATCTTTAATAACAGCCCGCGCCGCCAATTGGCTACGGGTGGCGGTGAGAATTTCCGCTTCGCGGCGCAGGCGACTGGCTGTACTGCGCAATTCCAGCAGGGATTGCTGTTCTAGACTAGCCCCTTGAAAGTTGCTGGCAACCCAGTAGGAAAGCTCCAAGGGGTTGCGGGGAATGGGAGGGAGATCGATCTCCTGTTCAGTCAGCTTCTGCAACAGGCGCACCACATCGTTGAGCAATCCTCGCACTTCCTCTGCTAGGGCTTGGGCTTGATCTGGCTCGCTGTGGTCTTGATCCTCTAGCCACTCCACTAAACCCACCCGAAAGGGTGTTTGGCGAATGTAGCGCAGGACTTGAAATCTCTGCTGACCAATGGTGAGCAGTTTGAAGCGGTCATCGGGCATGCGATGGTACTGCACCACTTTAGCACTACAGCCAACCACTGCAGGCTGGCGCGAGACGGGGTCAAGCATGAGAACTCCAAAACAGCGATCGCCATCGAGAATAGTGTTGACCATCATGCGATAGCGATACTCAAAAATGTGCAGTGGCAGAGGCTGATTGGGGAACAGCACCACTTCAGGCAGGGGAAACAGGGGAAGCTCTCTGACAAAGGAAGAATTGACTGACATTGCCACCACTCAAAACATAAGTCCAGTATAGTCCAAGAACACTAATGGAGTACAGATTTAGACTGAGTCAGAGCAGTAGTGCTGTCGCTGGAGTCTTGCAGGATAGGAATGGCAATCACAAATTCCGTACCCACCCCCTCTTGGGAGTTGCAAGTCAGAGTCCCTCCGTGGTTTTGAGTAATTATCTGGTAACTGATGGACAAGCCTAAGCCTTTGCCCTTGCCCACTGGTTTGGTGGTAAAGAAGGGATCAAAGATGCGTGGCAGAATGTGCTCAGGTATGCCCCCTGCATTGTCTTGGATACGGATTACGGCGGTATTGACCCCCTGAATTTCCGTGGTGATCCAAATGCAGGGTTGCCAGTCGGGGGGCTTCTGCCAAGTCCTTTGCCAAGCTAACTCACTGGTGGTCGTTTCTGCCACGGGGCGCAGAGTGTCATCGAGGGCATCAATGGCATTGGCGATGATATTCATAAACACTTGGTTCATCTGCCCAAGGTAGCATTCCACATTGGGCAGTTGGCAGTAGTTCTTGATTACTTTAATTTCCCCCCGCTCGCTGTTGGCTTTGAGGCGGTTGTGCAGAATGACTAGGGTGCTATCAATGCCTGCGTGGAGATCGGCGTAGCGGCGCTGACTGCTGTCAGCACGGGCAAATCGGTTCAGGGACTGCACTAAGTTGTGGATGCGCTCTGCACCGATGCGGATCGAGTTCATAACTTTGGGGAAGTCCTCTAGGATGTAGTCGAGGTCAATTTCCTTTAATTTAGCTTGGATGGCTGGCTCAGGCTGGGGATAGTAGTGCAAATACAGATGGAGCAGGTCAATGAGCTGGGTGATGTAGTCATGGGCGGGTACTAGGTTGCCATAGATGAAGTTGATGGGGTTGTTGATTTCGTGAGAAATACCTGCTACTAACTGTCCCAAGCTGGAGAGTTTCTCGGTTTGAATCAGTTGGGCTTGGGTATTTTTCAACTGTTTGAGGGCGGCTTCTAGTTGTTCTGCCTGCTGGCGGGAGCGTTGTTCTGAGGCGCGCAGGGCTTCTTCGGCAATGACGCGGGCGGTGATGTCCCGATAGCCCCACACCCTGCCCACGCACTGTCCCCCAATGCGCTGGGGTTGGGAATAGCGTTCAATAGTGCGCCCATCTTTGAGCTTTACTAGATCAAAGCTATCTGCTTCGGTGGTCAGATGGTCAATCAGATTGG
>Ga0308419_1003006_pt1 | contig 10692 bp, 9 predicted proteins | sample HotsprSampleMS50_FD_203674 | JGI IMG/M metagenome (GOLD analysis project Ga0308419, IMG submission 203674) | Hot spring phototrophic mat microbial communities from Mushroom Spring, Yellowstone National Park, Wyoming, United States - 20090730_MS50 ... | reverse complement strand
TTAAGATCTTTGTTGTTTGTGCGGGACTCAGGAGAAGAAGTAGTAGAATCAACTTTAGATATAAACTTTCCTCATCAATTATTTTTGTTGTATACGCAAAAAATGTATGCTGGATTTTTAATTTCTAATTTACCAAGTAAAATTCTTTTAGCAGGACTAGGTGGAGGAAGTATGGTACATTTTACAAATTATTATTTCCCTCAAATTCAAATGGATGTGGTAGAGATAGATCCTGATGTCATAAAAATTGCTAAAACCTATTTTTCCTTAAAAGAAAAATCTGGAACTAAAATTTATAATGAAGATATATACAAGTTTTTAAAAAATACAAATCTAAAATATGATTTAATTTTTATGGATGCTTTTTTAAAGCCTTCTAGTACAACAGATCCTACAGGTGTGAACCTCAAACAAAAAGAAAAAGATTTTTTTCAAGATTTAAAAAATCATTTAAATCCAAAAGGTGTAGTAGTATTTAATATAAACACTTATGATGGTTTTCAAAAAGATATTCTTTCTATGAAAGAAAATTTTTCCAATATTTATATCTTTAGAAAAGGACTTTCTGGAAATGTAATTGTAGTTTGCTCTATGGAAAAAGAACGTTACACGAAAGATTATATGTTAAACAGAGCTTTAGAAATTGATAATATCTATAAACCAAGTTTTAAATTTCAAAACCTAGTCTCTATGTATGACTTTGAACAAAAAACTTTAAAATACTAAAGCCAATCTTTCATTCTAATTTTATACAATTTTCCACATCTTGTTTTCTTAGTGGGATTTACCAATCTATCTAAATCTTTTTTTTCTGAATCTAAAGCACAAATAAAGCAGTTTTCCTCTCCACCCTTAGGAGTATTAATCCACAAGTAAACATGTTGACAAATTGGGGAGTAAGTAAGTTTGACAGAATCAATTCTATACTCTTTTTTTAAGACAATTCCACAATAAGAATAAAAGTTTTTTACTGTACAAAACTGTTCTGCGTAAACATCAAAAATTAAAAAACTAAAAAGTAACCAAATTTTCACTATCTTTTGTTGTTTAAGAAAGCTAAGATTTTACGAACTATAAATCTTGGAATAAAACCAACTAAGCTTGCTAGGCTCCAATTTAAAAACCCCGGTATTTCGATGACTTTACCTTTTTTTAAAGCTTTGTAACCAGCTTTAGCTACAGAACTTGAATCCATTGCAAGAGGTCCTTTAAACAAAAGGGGGTTATTAATTTTAGCTCGTTTTTGAAATTCAGTTTGAGTAGGACCTGGACATAAGGCAGTAACTTGAATCCCATATTTTTTTACTTCTTCTGCTAAACCTTCACTAAAGTGTAAGACGTACGCCTTAGTAGCGTAGTAGTTTGTCATATAAGGACCTGGTTGAAAGGCAGCAGTAGAAGCTACGTTTAAAATAAAACCTTTTTGATTAGCTACCATCTCAGTCAAGTAAAGCTTTGTCAAATGCACAAGAGAAGTAACGTTTAGCTGAATCATACCAAGCTCGTCTTCTAGAGGTAAATTTACAAACTCTCCACAAGAACCATATCCTGCATTGTTTACTAAAGTTTCAATGAAAAGATCCTGTGACCTAGTAAACTCGTACAATTGTTCTACAGAATTTAAAACAGAAAGATCTACGGGAAAAATAAAAACTTCTATAGAATATTTTGACGTTAATTCTCTTTGGATTTCCTCTAATTTATTTTGATTTCTAGCTACTAAAACTAAAGGTTTTTTGTCTTGTGCAAAAAGTTTAGCTAGTTCATAACCAATTCCAGTGCTAGCTCCTGTAATTAGTATTGCTTCTTTTAATTTTTTCATGTTTACCATTTTCCTTTTAGTAAATTATTCTGTCAAAAAGATTAGGTGAGGTGTAAGAGTGCTTTCGTTTGCTCAAAAAATTTTTAATTTTCCCGATAATCATGAAATTTCTCTAGCTGTAGCAGGTGGTGGTTGTAAGGCTTTTTATGCTTTAGGTGTAGGTTATAAACTAAGAACTTTTGGAGTAAAGTTTAAGAGGATGTCGGGAGTAAGTGCTGGGGCTGCTATGATTCTAGGGATTTTATCTGAGACAGAAGAAGCAAGTGTAGAATACATTGAATCTCTTACACGTCGCAATGAGAAAAATTTTGACTTAACTCGGATTTTAAAAGGAGAAAGACCTTTTCCACATGAAAGTATATATCGCCGTACTATTCGCTATGGATTAAACTTAGAAAAAGTTCACTCGTCTGGTGTAGAAATTTACATTCCAGCTGTAGCTGCTTTACCAAAAAGAAAAGATAAGTTAGGGGACCTAATAAATAAAGCTAAGCTAATTTCCCAAACAGCAAGTGCCTATATACTTGATGAGAAGGATAAAGAAAAGGGTATCCCTTGTAATCGTGTTCAAAAAATTATTGAAAAGTGGAATTTAAAAGAAATTATTTATACTAATAAAGATCTTTATAATCCTGCTATTGTAGAACAAATTATACTTAACTCTTCTAGTATTCCTCCTGTAGTTGCTTTTCAAAGTAAAGATGAGCTTTACTTTTTAGATGGTGGGTTAATAAATAATTTACTTTTAGAAGTTTTTCCTCACCACGAAAAAAAAATTGCTATTTACTATGAAAAAACTACTTTAATGGGTAAGTCTCCAGAAGTTTTAGAAAATACTTTGTTTTTTTATCCTTCCCGTGAACTACAAATTACAACTTTTGACTATACAAACCCCGAAGGCTTAATAGATGCTTTTGAGCTAGGAAAAAAAGATGCTGAAGATAGAAAAAATGAAGTTTTAGCCTTCTGTAGAAAGACCTTTATGGATTATCTTTTAGTATAATTTTGCTTTCTCTAAGAAAAGTTAAAAAAAAACTGGAAAAAAAAATTATTGGGATACTTCTATGATAAAAATACAATCTATGCCTTTTAGTGAACTTGCACCTTCTTTTTCAAACAAAGGAAATATAATTAAAAATACCTATGGTCGTTATCTAGATGAGTTTAGTGAAGGAGATATTTTAGTACATCCTAGGGCTTTTACAATTGACCGTAGCTTTGCTCAGGAATTTGCAACTGTGTTCATGGATGCAAATCCTCTTTTTCTTTCTGCTCCCTACGCACAAGCTCATGGTTTTAAAGATATGCTAGTTTCTCCTCTCATGGTATTTAACTTAGCTTTGTCTATGGGAGTCCAAAATGACTCTGAAAAAGCAGTCGCTAACTTAGGGTACTATAATGTTCAATTTTTAAAACCTGTCTATCCAAACGATACCTTGACTTCTCGTACAAAAGTTTTAAAAATTGAGGATAAAGGTAAAGATAAGCCGGGTATAGTTCATGTTCGTACTATTTGCCTCAATCAAAACCAAGAGCTAGTTTTACAGTACGAAAGAAAAATTATGATCAATCATTCCAATGGAAAACCTAAAGGAAACAGCAGACCTGCTAGTAAAGATGCTTTTTTTCCAGAGCAGTCTAGCCCTACTATTGAACTTCCTGAACTTAAGCTTCCAACTGGAGAACTTAAAACTACTACATGGGAACATACGTACTTTGAAAACTTTCATGCAGGAGATATTTTCATTCATTCAAATGGAAGAACTATTACAGATGAACACTTAGGTTGGACTTATAGAGTAGGAAATACCCATCCCTTACACTACGATAGGCTATATTCTAAAGGTTTAAGTGGTCCTATGAGTGGAGAGCCTATTGTATATGGTGGACTTGTGTTTGCTTGGTTGGTAGGGCTTGCTTCTCGGGATATTTCTGAAAATATGATTTGGGAACTAGGCTATACTGAAGGTTATCATACTCAACCTGCTTTCTCTGGAGATACTGTCACTGCCATCTCACGCATTCTAAAAGTAGAAGATGTAGGAAATAAATATGGAATTCCTGCTGGAGAAGTCCACCTTCAACTCATAGGTCTTAAAAACATAAAAGCTAGTGAAGCTTATGAGAAGTTTGGTGAAGAACTCTTTTTAAAAGAAAACGACAAAAAGAAACATGGTAAAGAAAAAATCCCTGAAAAAATCTTTGAAATTGAAAGAAAATTAGTGATAAAGAAAAAGTAACCTTCTTTTAGAACCCCTCACCTTTTTAAAAGGTGAGGACAGAATTTTTGTCGTTTGCGATTTAAATTTTACAAATATATTATAGTAAATATAATTGATCCAAAGCTAAAAATTCAATAAATATTTATTGAGTTAGTTTGGTATACTAAAAAAGGATTTTTTGTAAAAAATAAGTTTGAGTACTAATTTAGGAAAAATCTTTTTTCCTTAAAAAATTTTTCTCTAGGCAATTTGTGTTCAGGAAGGTTATCTTTTTTTGATAGAAAAGGAAAAATTTTAATGCTATCTGTTAATTTTTTCAGAAAAAATCAAAAATTTTCAAACTAAATCCTTTGTTTTTTGCATTATATAATATGGAGGATTTTTTTTATGATAAGCTATTTTCATCGTAGACACGACAAAAAGATAGACTTAAAAGAGTTTGAAAAGTCTACTGTGTCAACTTTACTTATTCCTAAACATTTGGTAGAGAAGTTAGATTTAGTTATCCCTTATGTAGAAAATTCTAAAACTAGTAAGAAGTCTTATAAATTTAAAGACGGTTTGAAGAAGCTCTTAGATAAGTATAGAGGTTTGCTGGCAAGAGGGTATCTTCCGTTTCAGGAGAAACCAAAGTTGACGTACCAGGAGGAAGGTTTGGATTTACAGAAGTTCTCTTTTCGCCCTGAGGAGGCAGATTGGTATGAGTTGGGAATTCTTGCTTATGGTTGTGGAGTCTCCCGGTGCTGGTTGTTTAGTTTTTTAGTAGAACTGGATTTGTCCTTGATGGGGAAGTTTATAGACCAAGCAAAGGCGATATTTGGAGTTACTTCAGCCGACATCTCAAGGCCTAGGCTGATTCAGCAAATTTTAGGAAAACGACGGTTTATACACAGGATCTTATACTTTCGACTGTAGCCAAAAAGCCTAAAAACCATAAAAAGGCTACAAGCTTTTTGAACAAACCTACAATAACTATAAAATCCCCTGCTCAACTATTGGGTCAGGATTTTTGCAAGCTAGATAAAGCTTGATATAATTAAAGGGTTATAAAATTTTTACGATTTATCTTCTGCCTTTTAGCTTATTCCTTTGGTATTTCGGCCACTATTTCTAATAGAGATAAGAAATATTATCTAATCAACTATTTATTTACTTGTTGTTGAGGATGAAACAAAAAATATAAGCTATACAAAAAGGCTAATACAGCTATAACACCTAAAATAGATTTTTCAGGAGTATCAAAGATTGTTCCATTTACAATTTTTCTTTGTTTAGGAAATTCATTTTCAAAACTTCCACCTCTAAAACTCAATTTTACTGTTCTAGACTCATCGTATTTAACTCGATAAGCTTTCATTCCTTCGGGAATTTCTTCTGAAGAAATAGTCTCTAATAAATTAGAACTACTCACCTTCATATCGGTAGGTTTTATAAAAAGTAAAGTTTCATTTTCTTTTTCAAAAATTAATTTATCTTCTAGTTCAATTGTTTCTGCTGTACTTGAAATCAAATAAGATATATGTAAACTAGATTCACCGGGTAAGATAGGTCTTTGTATTACCTGCCCTAAATTTCCAGGACTTAAGCTAAGTGGAATAGGCATCCCTTTTTCACCTTGAAGAAGTTGAGCAGTGATTTCTTGAGCTTCTTTGGGTATAAAAACTTCTAATCCTTTAGAATTAAGTATAGTGAACTTGGGATTAGATTTGTTGTTTAGTAAATATAATTTATTTACTAAAAGATGATTTTCACGCTTAGAAACTTGTATAAGTCCTTTAATAGTTAAAAACTTTTTTTCTTCAGTAGTCTCATATACAATAATTTCTTGAGTAGTATCTCTAAATTTTGGGACAGGAGGGACAATTTTATTGTAGTTTACACCTTTATAATTTACTTGAATGAGTACGGGACTTTCATCATCTATAACTTGAGTAGGTAAACTAAATTCTCCTTGCATATTTTTAGCTTCATAAAATGGTAGCATTCCTCCGCTTAGTAAAATGAGCTTAAGATCTACAGTAGCTAAGTTTCCTGTAGTTCCATTTTTTACTTTTATACGTGGAGTCCAATTGTAAGGAAAAATAGAAAGTGAAACAAAGAGCAAAATACAAAAAAATCTCATCTCAAAAGTAGTAAATTTTTTAATTAGTTTTTCGTCAAGGCTAGAATCTCCTCTTCTTTAAGAAAAGCATCTACAATAGCTTTACGAAATTGTTTAGTTTTTGTAAAAATTCCAGATACATGACCTGCTTTTACCCATCTGAGTTCACTTCCTTTCCAGTGTTCGTGTAATCTTTGAACTGATTCGGGTAATACATATCCGTCTTTTGTTCCACCTATTACAATCGAAGAATTTACAGCTAGTGGGACTGGCAGAGAACTAAGTTCATAGAGTATCATACGTGAACGTACATATTCTCTAGCAGTTTGAATGTCTCCATCTAAGTCTTTTGCTATTGCCTGCCAAGCTACAGAATTAGAAAGCATCCCTTTTAAAAATACGCTTTCAGGAGAATGAGGACCTAAACAAGAAATTACAGGTGTTCGCAAACGACAAAAAGCACCTACATAAGAAGCAATAATTCCACCCATACTAATTCCAGTTACAGCTACAATAGGATAACCTTCTTTTTGAAAATAATTTACTAAACTAATGCCTTCTAAAATTGTTCCTGCTGCCATTTTAAAGAAATCACTTAAAGTATTTACAAACACATGAAATTGAGTTTTAGGTTTTCTTTTTCCATAGTAGGGAATTTCTAAAATTACAGAAATAATTTTTTTCTTAAGTAAGGGAAGAGCTAATCCTAGTAATCTTTTAGAAAAACCTTGATCTCCTGTGGCTGCAAAATGAATACAAACAAATGGTTTATGAGGTATGTTTTTAGGTACTAGCATTTTTATATAAGCTATTTTGCTTTCTTCTGGTAAATGGTGTGAGTAAGGTGAAAGAAAATTTCCCGATAAGATTTTTCTAGAAAAAATTTCTTGAGTTTTTATCCAATTTATATCAATATTGGGAGAAGATAAAAAAAATTCCAATTCATTTTGAAGACTTTCTAAGTAAGTAAAGTCTCCAATTCCCTTTTTAAAAAATTTTAGTCTATTTGTAAAACTAGAAGCAAGCTTATCAATTTTACTATACATAATTTTACTCAAAGTATAAAACCCAAGTTTCATTTTCTTGAACAGAACTTCCAGCCTCTGGAAATTGTTTTACACAAAATCCCGAGCCATGAACTTTATACTTTACTTTATACTTTTGAAGTATAGAAATTGTTTCTTTTAAGCTTTTTCCATTTAAATTTGGGACAAAAGAAGTCTGAAAAGAATCTATTTTTTTTGGAAGAGTAGGTAAGCTATAGATATTTCCTTGTTCTGTAAAATCTATAATTGGTATTATACTTTCTACAACTTCTCTAAATACGGGTGCTGCAAGTCCTCCTCCAGAGTGAACGACACTAGCTGGTTCATCAAATAAAATTAAACCTACAATTTGGGGATTTTCAGCTGGAAAAAATCCTAAAAAAGAAGCAGAAATTAAACCTTGTATATATCCCTTACCTGGTTTAGCTTTTTGTGCTGTTCCTGTTTTTCCTGCTATAGAATAATCTTCAAGATATGCATTTTTTCCAGTACCTAATTTTACAACTTTTGTCATAGCCCTAAGTATATGTTTTGTAGTATTTTCTTCTATCCCAATATACTCAGTTGAGGGATGAAATTGTTTTACTATATCCCCATAAGCATTTGTAATATGAGAGACAATAAGAGGAGTTAAAATCCTTCCACCATTTACAATAGCTGCTGAAGAAATAACTAACTGTAAAGGTGTAACTCCTATTCCTTGTCCAATAGCCAGGTAATATGCAGAACTAGGAGCCCAATCTTTTAGTTGAGGTAAGTAACCTTTAGCTTCATAAGTAGAAAAACCTGTTTTCATACCAAACTTAAATTTTTTCAAGTAGTCATAAATTTTTTCATCAGGTACTTTACGAATAGCTTTTATAATACCAACGTTACACGAATATTGTAAAACCTCATCTAAATCAACTAAACCATGTTTATCAGAACAATGGACAAGCCTGTCTCCAAATTCTACATAGCCGGGACAATAAAATTTTTCATTTAAGTCAATTAATTTTTCATTAAATAAAATCATGGCAATAAAAATTTTCATAGTTGAGCCAGGTTCATAGATATGTCGAATTGCCCAATTTGTTGTTGACTCTGCTGGATACTTCCAGTACTGATTTGGATCAAAATTAGGAAAACTTGCCATAGCTAAGATTTTTCCTGTATGGACATCCATAAATATGCCTATGGCTTTTTTAGATTGAGTATTTTTAAAAGCTTTTTCTAAACTAGTTTCTAGTCTATATTGGATTAAACTATCAATTGTTAAGTGTAAATCATGACCTTTAGAGAGTTCTGGATCTGTAGGAGTTAAAAGTTCTTCATGAAACATAAGTTCAAGACCTGCTAAGGCTTTGTTGTCGTCCATTCCAGTAAATCCAATGAGATTAGAAGCTAAGGTCCCATTTGGATACACTCTCTTGTATTCTTTTTCAAGACGTACTCCAGGTAAACCCATATCCATGATTTTACGTGCAGTTTGATTGTCTATTTCTCGTTTTAATAAAAAGTAACGGTCTTTTTCTAAAATTAAGGACTCAATTTTAGAACTAGCTACATTTAAGTATTTAGAAAGCATAGTAGCTGTAAAATGAGCATCATACACTTCTTCAGGATTAATGCCAATAGTAGAAGAGTCTTGAGATAGGGCTAACTCCATTCCTCTTCTATCCAAGATAGTGCCTCTTTGAACCTTTACTTCTTGTTTAGAGTTTGCTATTTTTTTGTTTAAAAAACTTAAGTAGAAAACTCGAAAAAATAAAACTCCAAAAAAAAATAATATAAATAAAATTAAGTTAGATAGTCGAGATTTTGAATCTTTCATAGTTAAAAAATATATACAACTTTTCCTCTCAAAGCTTCTTCAGGTACAAGTCCCATAGTTCGAGAATCTTGAGAAACCGCTCTGTTGTCACCTAAAAGTAAGTAGTAACCCGGTGGAATTCTTCCTTCTGACTGTATGCTATAAAATGATTTAGACTTCATGGTTTGAAAATTAGCTTTCGGTGGACTTGTAACATCTGATAGGGTATATGTTTCATTTAAGGGTTTGTTGTCGATAAAAATTGCTCCATTTTTAAAACTATAAAAATCTCCCGGAAGTCCTATGAGCCTTTTTAAAACCAGGCTTCCGTCTTCTGTTTCAAATAGGAGGATATCTAGTTTTTTTATATCTAAATTTTTAAATTCATATATTTGTTTTTTTGAAAAACGAGTTGGAAAGTTATATTTATAAACTAAAACTAAATCTCCATGCTTTAAAGTAGGCAGCATGGAATTTCCTTCTACATAGTAGATTTGAAATAGATATAACCTAATAAAAACTAAACTTAAAATGAAAAAAAATAAGTAAGCTCCATACTTTCCAATTTTTAAATAAATGTTCATGTTTGAAGTGCCGCAAGTATTTTTTTAGCACTTGCGTTTTCTGCATCTTGTGCTAAAACTACTTCTCCAAGATCTTTGGCTCTAGATGGATCCCCAGCTATTCTATGTAAATCAGCTAAATTAATTAAATTGTTTAGATTACTGGGATTTAAGTCTAGAGCTTTTTCTCCTGCTTGGATTGCGTCGGCGTAGTAACCTAGTTTTTTGTAGGAGATAGATAAATAATACCACATTTCTTCTTCAGAGGGTTCAGCTTGTAGGAAGTCATAGATGACACGTATGGCTTTTTCGTAATCTTTTGTTTTAAAACACAGCAAACCATACAGTTTATTGAGTTTTGGGATATTAGGATCTAGTTTGTAAGCTTCTTCCATTCGAACTTTGGCTGCATAGATATCTCCTGATAGATATAAACGTTTACTATCTTGATAAATTCTATTAATTTCATGGATTTTTCCACTTGGGGTTTTTTGAGGACTTTCTAATATTTCTGTGGGAGCTTGTAATTCCAGATACTGTGGAAAGTAGTCCAGTCTTAAAAGAGATAAATCATCTGTTATTGCTCCTTTTGTTTGAAGAATTCTTTCAATTTCTTTAATATCTCCTCTAGCTTCTTCTACAATTCGTAAAAATAAGGTTTCATCTTCATTGATAGTTCTTACTGGTTCTTCTGGTGTCAGGTCTATATCATCTCTACCATCTGAACCTAAAATGACTATATCTCCTGGTTGCAGTTGAAATTTTTGGACTTCAAATTCATATTCAGACTCTAAGCCTAATTTACGAAGTTTTAGACCTTCTTCAAAAAAACTTGCTTTTCCATCCCTATATAAAACTGTAAAGGGATGTTCTGCATTCCAAAAGTACATTTCTCCTGTTTCTTCATCTACTAAGACTACAGTAGCTGAAATCACCATAGTTCCGTTAAAAGATTTAAATATAGCATGAATTTCTTGGTATACATTGGTGAGCCACTGTTCGGGTGTTACATCTAAAACTCTGTTGTTAGAAGCAGAACGAGCCATAATAGAGTTCATGACAACTCCCATTACTAAAGATCCACCTGCTCCTTGCATAGACTTTCCCATGGCATCTCCATTCATAGCCATAATATAACGTTTAAAA
>Ga0308419_1002999_pt1 | contig 10705 bp, 7 predicted proteins | sample HotsprSampleMS50_FD_203674 | JGI IMG/M metagenome (GOLD analysis project Ga0308419, IMG submission 203674) | Hot spring phototrophic mat microbial communities from Mushroom Spring, Yellowstone National Park, Wyoming, United States - 20090730_MS50 ... | reverse complement strand
GGCTGAACGGCTGTTCCTTAGAGGCCGCGATCCCCGCCAGCAGGTTCTCCGCCTTCTTCTCCGCGAACCCCTCCAGTCCCAGCAGGTCCTCCTTCCGCAGGAAGTAGAGGTCGGCGATGTCGTGGACTAGGCCCCGGTCCACCAGCAGTTGGGCCGTCTTCTCCCCCAGCGACTCAATGTCCATCGCCCCGCGCGAGGCGAAGTAGGAGATGCGGCGGACCAGTTGGGCCGGACAGGCCGCGTTGGCGCAGTAGACGGCCACTTCCCCCGGCGTCCGGGCCACCGGCTCCCCGCATGCCGGACAGCGGTCCGGGGGCGCATAGACCTTTTCCTCCCCGGTCCGGACGTCCACCACCGGCCCGACGATGTACGGGATGACCTCCCCGGCCCGCTTGACGATCACCCGGTCGCCCACGCGGATGTCCTTCTCGGCGATGTAGTCAAAGTTGTGCAGGGTCGCTTTGGTAACGGTCACCCCGCCGATAGGGACGGGCTCCAGGACGGCGTAGGGGGTCAGCACTCCGGTGCGGCCCACGTTGACCCGGATGTCCAGAAGGCGCGTCGTCGCCTCCCGACCGGGGAACTTGTAGGCCAGCATCCCCCGGGGCGTCCGGCCCACCACCCCCAGGTCCGCCGACACCCGCAGGTCGTTGATCTTGATGACCATGCCGTCGGCCTCGTAGGGGAGGGTATCCCGTTTCCGCTCCCACTCCTGACAGGTGGCGACGGCGTGCTCAAAGTCGGGGCAGTAGGTGGCCTGTTCGGGGACGGGGAAGCCCAGGGCGCGCAGGTACTGGAGCGTCTCCCACTGGGTGGACGGCGGGGCCGGCTCCCCCTCGTAGGTCACCACCTGGTAGCAGAGCAGGCTGATGGGCCGCTGCGCGGTGATCCGGGAGTCCAGTTGTCGCAGGGAACCGGCGGCGGCGTTGCGGGGATTGGCGAAGGTCTTCTCCCCCTTCTCCGCCTGGCGACGGTTGAACTCCTCAAAGGCGCGCACCGTCATATACGCCTCGCCCCGGACGACCAGGTAGGGCGGCGGCTTCGGGCCGTCGGGCGCCGCGGGGATGCGCAGGGGGAGTTGGCGGACGGTGCGCAGGTTGGCCGTGACGTCCTCTCCGACTTCGCCGTCTCCCCGGGTGGCGCCCAGGCTGAAGGCCCCGTCCCGGTAGTGGAGGACGACGCTGAGGCCGTCTATCTTGGGCTCCACGACGAAGTCCAGGCGGGTGCCCGGCGGGAGCAATTTGGAGATGCGTTCCAGCCAGGCCCGCGCCTCGTCGGGGCCGAAGGCGTTTTCCAGGCTGAGGATGGGGGCCGGGTGGCGGACCTGGGCGAACTCCGGGGCCGGGGGGGCGCCGACCCGCTGGGTGGGCGAATCGGGCGTGACCAGTTCCGGGTACTGCTCCTCCAGCCGTCGCAGTTCGGCCATCAGCGCGTCGTACTCCGCGTCGCTGATGACGGGGGAGTCCAGGACGTAGTAGCGGTAGTTGTGGTAGTGAATCTCCTGGCGCAGTTGCTCTACTCGCTTTCGTACCTCCTCCGGCACCATAGACCTCACCTCCGTTGGGACCGCTGTCGCTCAATGGGACACGGATAGGCACGGATGATACGGGTTTTCACGGGTTTTCATCCGTGCCAATCCGTAAAACCCGTGTGTATCTGTGTCCTGATTTCAAAGGACACGGATGGGCACGGATGGTACGGATTTTCACTGATTTGAGTCCATGCTCATCCGTAAAACCCGTGTGTATCCGTGTCCTGATTTCAAACTGTCAGGTAGCCAGACAAACCACTACATCCGCCACAAACTGACGGTTTCTATGTGGTAGGTCTGCGGGAACATGTCCACCGGCTGGACGGCCTCCAGGCGGTACCCGGCGGCGGTCAGGCGGCGGGCATCCCGGGCCAGGGTGGCGGGGTCGCAAGAGACGTAGACCAGGCGCGCCGGTCGGGCTGCGATCAACCCCTCCAGCGCCTCCGGCGAAAGGCCCGTGCGCGGCGGGTCCACCACCGCCGCATCCAGCGCCCCCGCGCGGTCCGCCAGCACCGCCTCCAACGGCCCCTCCACCACCTCCACGTTCTCCCGCCCGGCGACGTTCTCCAGCAGGTCATCCACCGCCGCCGGGTCTATCTCCACCGCCACCACCAGCCCCGCCCGCTCCGCCAGCGGCAGGGTGAAGAGGCCCACGCCGCAGTAACCGTCCAGGACCACCTCGCCGCCCTCGGGGGCCAGGTAGTCCAGCACCAGCCCGACCAGTCGCTCCGCCTGGGGGGTATTGGCCTGGAAGAAGGACGGGGCGGAGACCCGGTACGTGTACCCGGAAACCCGTTCAGTGATGTACGTCTGGCCGATCAGGGGGACGGCGAGTCCGTCCGAAGTGAGGAGGACGCAGGAGACGGGGAGGTCTATCTCCAGTTCCGGGGCCTCGTCCTCCGCCGTCTCCAGAATGAGCATCCGGTCGCCGGTGGTGGTGCCGGCCCGCAGGGTGAGGGCGGTCAGGTCCGGCAGGTCCAGGTCCAGCGCATCGTAGAGTTCGGAGAGGTACGGGTGCAAAACCAGGCATTCCTCTACGGGGACGACGTCGTGCCGGTCCTCCAGGCAGAAGCCCAGGCCGCCGGAGGAAGCAGGATGAAAGCGGGCCTGGTTGCGGTAGGCCCAGCCGGTGGGGTCCGGGAGAGGTGGGAGGACGGGCGGGTCGGGGAGGCCGCCGATGCGGGCCAGTTGCTCCGCCACCACCTGCGCCTTGAGGCGCAGTTGGGCCTCGTAGGCCGCGTGTTGCAGGTGACAGCCACCGCAGCCGTCGGGGCCGAAGTACGGGCACGGCGGCACGACCCGCTCTGGAGAGGGCTCCAGGACCCCCACCAGCCGCGCGCGGGCGTAGCGGGAATGGTCCTCCACGATTTCGGCGCGCACCGTCTCGCCGGGGAGGGCGTAGGGGACAAAGATGACCTTGCCCTCGTGCCGTCCGATGGCCGCGCCCCCATGGGCGATACCGGTCAGATGAAGGGTGAGCATCGGTTTTCATTTTACACCTTCCTGAGAAGGGCGCAACTCCACCGATGGAATTTGCCTGGAGACGGAAATCCGGTACAATAGGCACGAAAGGCGCGAAAGGCACGAAATGAAGCGGGTTCTTCGTGTTCCTTCGTGTCCTTCGTGGTTTTCTACCAATCCACTCCCTTCTTCCGATAGGAGGTGCCCATGGTTCCCGTCTGGGTTCAAAACGTGGTCCGCGTCGTTCTGATCCTGGCCCACCTGGCCGGGCTGGTGGTCGCCGTCATCCTGCTGGTGCGCCGCAAGGGGACGGCGCCCATCCTGGCGACGGTGGCCTTCGGGCTGCTGGTCCTCCTGGACGCCGCCCGGATTGTGCAGACGGCCCTCCTGCCCGCCCTCAGCCGCCAGGTTCGCGCCCCGCGCGTCCTGCCCTGGATCGGAGGGAGCGCCACCTGCTGCTGCGGCTTCCTGGACCTGGTCGCCTGGGGATGCCTGATCGCCGCCATCTGGATGGGGATGGGAGGGGAGGAGAAGGGGGAAAGCGAAGCGTGAAAAGTGAAACGTGAAAAGTGAAACGTGAAGGAGGAGGTAGAGTATCCGTTTGCTCCGGATGAGCGATTTTGAGTACCACCTGCCACCGGAACTGATCGCGCAGGAGCCGGTGGAGCCCCGGGACGCGTCCCGGCTGATGGTTGTGGACCGCACCACGGGGACAATTTCCCACCATGTCTTCCGCGACCTGTCGCAGTTCCTCCATCCGGGGGACCTGCTGGTCCACAACGAGAGCCGGGTCATCCCAGCGCGCCTGTTTGCCCGCAAGCCCACTGGCGGACGAGTGGAAATTCTGCTCCTGCGTCCCCGCTCCGAGACGGTCTGGGAGGTGCTGGTGCGGGGGCGGGCGGTGCGCGTCGGCGGCCGTCTGGAAGTGCTGGACGGTCCAGATGGTGCCCCGACAGGGGCCGGGGCACAGGTCCTGGAGGAGGGAGAGCGGGGACTGCGGGTGCTGGCCTTTGACCGCCCGGCGCTGACCCTGGCAGAGGCAGTTGGGCAGACCCCCCTGCCGCCGTACATCCATCGGCCCATCGCGGACCCCGAGCGGTACCAGACCGTCTACGCCCGCACGCCCGGGTCGGCGGCCGCGCCGACGGCCGGCCTCCATTTCACCCCCGAACTGCTCCTCCGCCTGCGGGAGATGGGGGTGGAATCCGTCTTCGTCACCCTGCACGTGGGGCTGGACACCTTCCGACCGGTGAAGGAGGAACGGCCAGAGGAGCACCGGATACATACCGAGTTCTGCCGTCTCCCACCGGAGGCAGCGGAACGGATCAACCGGGCCAAAGTGGAGGGGCGGCGGGTGGTCGCCGTCGGCACCACCTCGGTGCGGGTCCTGGAGACGGCCGCGCTGGCGGCGGTGGGCGGTTGCACCGATGCCGAATCCTGCCCCTGGCGAACCGTCATCCCCTACGAGGGATTGACCGACCTCTTCATCTACCCGGGCTTCCGCTTCCGGGCAGTGGACGCGCTCATCACCAATTTTCACCTGCCCCGGTCCACCCTGCTCCTGCTGGTGGCGGCCTTCTGCGGCAAGGAATTGATGGACCGGGCCTACGCCGAGGCGATCCGTCTCCGCTACCGGTTCTACAGTTTCGGGGACGCGATGCTCATTCTATAAAGAACGTGCCAGGCACTTCAGAAGTGCCTGGCACGTCAGACACCCTCTTAGCAATCCGGGCGACGATATCGGCGAAGGCAGCGGGGTCCCGGCCCCGGCGGGTGGCCCCCAGGCCATCCACGTCGGGGTCCGCCAACAGCGCCGCCGCGTGTTCCGGCGTCACGCTCCCGCCGTAGATGATGCGGGCCTGCCCGGCGACCTCTTCGCCGAACCGCTCCGCCAGCCAGCGGCGGATGGCCCGGCAGCCCGCCGCTGCGTGGGCCGGCGGCACCGGCTCCGGCTGCCCGATGGCCCCCTCCGGCTCGTAGACGAAGACCATTCGGGCCACCGCCTCGTCGTCGCAACCGTCCAGCAGGACGGAGAGTCTTCCGGGGTCAAACACCCTTCCTGCGGCCTCGCCGACCAGGAGGATGGGGCGCAGGCCGCCCTCCATCGCGGCCCGGACCTTTTGGTTTACCGCCCCGTCGTCCTCCTGCAGGCGACGGCGCACTTCCCAGTGGCCGACCATCACCCAGCGGGCACCGGCATCGGCCAGAAGTTCCGCCGAGACGGCGCCGGTATGGGCCTGACCGGGGCCGGGCCACAGGTCCTGACCGCCCACCGCGATGGGTGTTCCTCTGATGGCGGCAGCGACCGTCGCCAGCGCAGTGTATGGGGGGCAGAGCACCACCTCCACGGTATCCAGATAGGGCCCGGCGCGGGCCAGAAACTCCCGCACGAAGGCCAGGCTCTGGGCAATCGTCATCGCCATTTTCCAGTTTGCCAGCGCGAACGGTCGTCGGACCACAGGAGCCTCCCCTGGAGCGTAACAAAAGAATGACTTCACTGCAAAAACTCACCGCAGAGACGCCGAGAGCGCAGAGTTCTACTGTATAATCTCTGCTTGAGTGCATAGAGATTTTACCACGAAGGGTAACTACCTACCACCCTCTGTTGCGTTGATCGTCAGGCGCGGGGGCCATCCACGAAGGAGCCACGAATACACGAATGAAGGCGCTATTCGTGCATTCGTGAAACATTCGTGGACGGCTCGCCCCGCCCAACAGAACCAGGGCAGGTAATTACCACGAAGGACAGAAAGACAACATGGACATCCAGAAAGTAGAGTACGGAGGGTGGTCCAACTGCTACCGGTGGTCCAACGGACTGGTGGACCTGGTTATGACCACCGACGTGGGCCCGCGCATTATCCGGTTCGGCTTCGTCGGCCAACCCAACGAATTCAAAGAATACCCGGAGATGCTGGGACAGGTGGGAGGGGACGAGTGGCGGATTTACGGCGGGCATCGGCTCTGGCACGCGCCGGAGGCGATGCCCCGCACCTACTTCCCCGATAACGGCCCGGTGGAGGTACAAGTCCATCCCACCTTCATCCGGGTGATCCAGCCGGTGGAGCCTACCACGGGCATCCAGAAAGAAATGGACATCTCGCTGGAGGCGGACCGTCCCCACGTCCGGGTTGTCCACCGTCTGCGGAACTGCTCCCTCTGGCCGGTGGAGTTGGCACCCTGGGCGCTCTCGGTGATGGCGCCCGGCGGGGTGGCCATCCTGCCCCTTCCCCCGCGTGGACGACATGAGGAGCACCTGCTCCCCACCGGCGCCCTGGTCCTCTGGGCGTACACCGACCTGAGCGACCCCCGCTGGACCTGGAGCCGCCGGTACATCCGGTTGCGCCAGGACCCAACCCGTGCCTCGCCGCAGAAGATAGGGGTTGTCGCGCCGGTGGAGAACTGGCTGGCCTACTGGCGGGATGGCCATCTGTTCCTGAAAGCCTTCTCCGTCGTCCCAGGGGCCTGCTATCCCGACCTGGGCTGCTGCGCGGAAGTGTTCACCAACGTGGAGATGTTGGAACTGGAGACGCTGGGCCCGCTGACAATCCTCCTGCCCGGAGCGACTGTGGAGCATACGGAGGACTGGTGGCTCTTTCGGGACGTGCCGTTCCCGGAGGAGGATGAGGATATAGAGCGGGTCCTCTCCGCTGTACAAGAACATATGGACTGAGGTTTGGATACAAGTTGGAACAGAGGCATCTGCAGGGGTTCCTTGGCCCTTCTCCAGCGGCTTTGCCCTCACCCCTTCACAAGTGCAGGTTTTGCATTGCTCTTGTTCGGAGTGGGCGGAGGGCCGCTTTTGCCCCCTTGTCCCCTTTGATTCCCTCTCTCCTCAACTGAGTAGGGATTTTGCGACGGCGAAGCCGCCCGCCGCAAAATCCCTCCTCTCCTCCCCTCTCCCGCCGCCGGAAAGCGAGCGGGAGAGAAAAGGAGGCAAGGGGTGGGGTGAGAGCAGAGAGAAAGCAAGGGTCCCAACATTATGGGGGTTTGACGCCCTTCCCTATACCTGGTATAATGCTTCTGCCAAAATTGCCTGGGAGGAAATGGGTATGATTGACGTCAACGACCTGCGTCGAGGGACCACGTTCATTCTGGACGGGGAACTCTACAAAGTCCTGGAGTACCAGCACCATAAGCCCGGACGGGGCAACGCCATCATCCGCACCAAACTGCGCAACCTGCGCACTGGCGCCACCGTCCAGCAGACTTTTCTCTCTGGCGAACGGGTCCAGGAAGTGCGCATTGAGCGTCGGGGGGTCCAGTACCTCTACAACGACGGCGACCTCTACTACTTTATGGACACCGAGACCTACGACCAGGTTGGCGTCCCGGCGCACGTACTGGAAGGGCAGACGGGGTACCTGAAAGAGGGCATGGAACTGGTCATCTCCATGTACGAGAACCAGCCCATTGAGGTGGAACTCCCCACCGCCGTGGACCTGCAGGTGGTGGATACCGAGATGGCTATCGCGGGCGATACCGCCACCAATGTAATGAAAAAAGCGACCCTGGAGACCGGGCTGGAGATTCTGGTCCCCCTCTTCGTCCAGGCCGGAGACACCGTCCGGGTGGATACCCGCACGGGGGAGTACGTTACCCGGGTATAGCCAGAAAGAAAAAGAATATATTTTTCATTGCGGCGGCTTCGCCGCCGCAATGAAAAATATATTTCTTTTGGAGATGGACGATATTCGCGCCGCCCTGGCATATGCTGCTGAAGCGATTCGGTGCGAATGATGATCCCTGATACGCTGTTGAAAGTTTAAGCCAGGAGAAGACTCGTGACCCCCCGTCTGAAGTGGACCCTCATCCTTGTTGGCCTGCTGCTGCTCATCTTCCTCTTCGGCCCGGGCCTGCTGGAACTCGTCGCTGGCATCACCACCGACTGGCTCTGGTTTGAGGAAGTGGGCTACCTCTCCGTCTATCAGACCCGCCTGCTGGCCACCGTCGTGGCCTTCCTGAGCGGCGGCCTGCTGGCGGCGGCCGTTCTGGCGGTCAACTGGCTCCTCATCCCCGCGCGCCTGACCGAAAGCCGCATCCTCCGCCCCTTCCGCGCTCGTATGGGCTATGCCAATATCCGCACCCTCCGGGGCGTCCTCATCGGCGTCGGACTGCTCATCGCCTTCATTATGGCCGAAGTCCTCTCCGCCCAGTGGCTGGATTTCCTCATATTCCGCCATGCCACTCCTTTCGGCCTGACCGACCCCATTTTCGGCCAGGACGTCAGTTTCTACCTCTTCCGACTGCCCGTCTACGACCTGCTGGCGGGCTGGTTCCTGGCTCTGGCCATCCTCAGCCTGCTGGGCGCGCTGGTGGTCTACGGGGCGTCGGGCGCGCTCGGGGACCGCGGCCCCATCGCCCACCTCTCCATCCTGGGCGCGCTGACCCTGGCCCTCATCGCCGCCCAGTACCAACTGGCCCGTTTCCGACTGCTCATCTCCAGCCGGGGCGCCGTCTTCGGCGCCGGCTACACCGACATCCACGCCCGTATCCCCATCTACCACCTCCTCACCGCCGTCCTGCTGGTTGCCGCACTCCTCTTCCTGATCAACGTCTACCTCCGCCGCTGGCGCTTCCTCCTCATCACCGCCGGTGCCTGGCTGCTCCTGACCGTCGTCAGTTCCCTCTACCCTGCTGCCCTTCAGCGCTTCGTCGTCGCCCCCAACGAACTGGCCGCCGAGCGGCCCTACATCCAGCACGCCATCACCTTCACCCGCATCGGCTTCGGGCTGACCGACGTCCGGGAGCAGGATTTCCCCGCCGAGGGAGTCCTCACTCCGGAAGTGCTGGACGCCAACCAGGCCACCATTCAGAACATCCGTCTCTGGGACTGGCGTCCCCTTCTCACCACCTACGGGCAACTCCAGGAGATTCGCCTCTACTACGCTTTCAACGACGTGGACGTGGACCGCTACGTCCTGAGCGACGGACTGCGGGAAGTGATGCTGGCCGTGCGGGAACTGGACGTGGACCAACTGGCCGAGCAGGCCCAGACATGGGTGAACCGCCACCTGGTCTTCACCCACGGTTACGGCGCGGTGGTGAGTCCCGTCAACGAATTCACCCGTGAGGGACTCCCGGTCCTGCTGGTCCGGGACCTCCCGCCTCAGAGCACCGACCCGGCCCTCCAGATCACCCGTCCCGAAATCTACTTCGGCGAGTTGACGAAAGAGTACGCCATTGTGAATACCACCGAGCCGGAGTTTGATTATCCCAGCGGCGACCAGAACATCTACACCCACTACGACGGGCCGGCCGGAGTGCCGCTGGGCGGATTCCTCCGGCGGGCCCTCTTCGCCGTCCGCTTCAACAGTTCCCAGATCCTCTTCTCCTCCGCCCTCCGCCCCGATAGCCGTATCCTCTTCCACCGGCAAATCCAGGACCGGGTCTGGACCCTGGCGCCCATTTTCTGGTACGACCCCGACCCCTACGCGGTGATTGCCGACGGCCGCATCGTCTGGCTGTACGACGCCTACACCTGGAGCAACCGCTTCCCGTACTCCGAGCCGTTCAACGATGTCAACTACATCCGCAACAGCGTCAAGGTGGCCATAGACGCCTACACCGGCCAGACGATGTTCTACGTGGTGGACCCGGCCGACCCCATCATCCGCACGTACCAGGCCATTTTCCCCGACCTGTTCACGCCGGTGGAGCAGATGCCCGCCGTCCTGCGGGCCCACTGGCGCTACCCAGAGCGACTCTTCCGCGTCCAGGCCGCTGCCTACGCCGCCTACCATATGGACGACCCGCAGGTCTTCTACAACAAAGAGGACCTCTGGGCCGCGCCAACGGAGGTCCGGGAGCAGGGGGAGCAAGAAATGGCTCCGTATTACGTGGTGATGAAACTGCCCGATGAGGACGAGGCGGAGTTCCTGCTGATGCGCCCCTACGTCCCTAACGGACGGCGCAACATGATTGCCTGGCTCTATGCCGATTCGGACGGTGAGGACTACGGGCAACTGGGCGTCTACAAATTCCCCAAGCAGGAACTGATCTACGGGCCCATGCAGATAGAGGCTCGCTTTGACCAGGACCCGATCATCTCCCAGCAGTTGACCCTCTGGGACCAGCGCGGTTCGCAGGTGATCCGCGGGAATCTTATGGTCATTCCGATAGATGATACCCTGCTCTATGTGGAGCCACTCTATCTACAGGCAGAGGCGGGACGGTTTCCAGAATTGAAGCGGGTGCTGGTAGCCTACGGCAACTCAGTGGCGATAGCGGAGGACCTGCCGACCGCGTTGGCGCAGGCCGTGGGGCTGGCGGCGCCGCCGGTTCCCCCGCCGGTTGCTCCCCCCACCGCCTCCCCCGACGTGGCCGCGCTGGCCCGCTCGGCGCGGGCCCATTACCTGGCGGCTCAGGAATGCCTTCGCCGGAACGACTGGACCTGCTACGGGCGGGAACTGGAAGCCCTGGGCGCCGACCTGGAAGCGCTGGTTGCGGCCACGGAGTCATCGCAACAATAGGGAAACGAGGTGCTCCGCCCTCCACTCCGGGTGTGTCCCAGTTTTGTCGGGCTGGGCCGCTGGCCTTTTCGCCTGGCCGTAAACGGCCAGGCTCAGGCGAAGATGAGGCGCGAGAGCGCCCCTCTCCACCCTGGCAACCCGGGTTCCCGAAGGGCTACCGAAGGGAAAGGGCGCTTCCAGCGCCCTGGGCAACCTCAGCCAGGCCGTTTACGGCCTGGCCCACCGGGCTCCCGATGATTTT
>Ga0308419_1002994_pt1 | contig 10717 bp, 9 predicted proteins | sample HotsprSampleMS50_FD_203674 | JGI IMG/M metagenome (GOLD analysis project Ga0308419, IMG submission 203674) | Hot spring phototrophic mat microbial communities from Mushroom Spring, Yellowstone National Park, Wyoming, United States - 20090730_MS50 ... | reverse complement strand
GGTTCAGCATTCTTCCCGTCAGACCAACCTCTGACCCCAGGGATTTTCGCTCATGCGTGAAGTGGGTTGGCATTTCACGCACTATTTATACGAGGAGGAAACGAGTCAGCCATGAAGCGATCTGAAATCAACGCCCTGATCCGCGACGCGGATGCCTTCTGCAAACAACACCAGTTCCATCTGCCGCCGTTTGCCTACTGGACGCCGGCTGATTGGGCCGGCAAGGGGCCGGAAGTCCGCGAAATTGTGGACAAGCAGCTCGGCTGGGACATTACCGACTTCGGCGGCGGCGACTATCGCAAGATGGGCCTGTTTCTGTTCACCATCCGCAACGGGTCGCTGGAAGACTTGAAGCGCGGGGCCGGCAAAGTGTACGCCGAAAAGCTGTTGATCGTGGATGTGGATCAGGTTACGCCCTATCACTTCCACTGGAGCAAGGTGGAAGACATCATCAATCGCGGCGGGGGCCGGCTGGTGATCCAGGTCTACAACGCCACGCCCGACGACCAGTTGGCCGACACCGATGTGGCCGTCAGCACCGACGGCGTGCTGCGGACGCTGAAGGCCGGCGACAAGGTGGTGTTGCAGCCGGGTGAGAGCATCACCCTGCCGACCCGTCTGTATCATCAGTTCTGGGCCGAGGGCGGCCGCGTGCTGGTGGGCGAAGTGTCCACCGTCAACGATGACAACAACGACAACCGCTTCCTGAACGCGCCCGGCCGTTTCCCGGAGATCGAGGAAGATGAGCCGGCGCTGTACCCCCTCTGCACGGAATACCGCCGTTACTATCGATTTTAGATTTGGGATTTTGGATTTTAGATTCGAGGAAGCAATATGCAAACAGATCTTTCGACATCCCCAATCCCAAATCCCCAATCCAAAATCCAAAATCCAAAATGGGACGCGGTGGCCTGCGGTCACATCTGCCTGGATGTGATCCCCGGCCTGGCGCACCTGCCGGCGGAGAGCTTCGCGCGCGTTTTTCAGCCGGGCCGGCTGATCGACGCCGGGCCGGTGTCATTCTCCACCGGCGGCTCCGTCTCCAACACCGGCCTGGTGATGAACAAGCTGGGCGTGCGCACAGCGCTCATGGGCAAGATTGGCGACGACCTGTTCGGCGCGGCCATCCGGCAGATTGTGGCGCGCTATGGCGACGATCTGGCCGGCGGCATGATCGTCGATCCCGGCGTGGCGTCGTCGTACACCATCGTCATCAACCCACCGGGCGTGGATCGCATTTTCCTGCACTGCCCCGGCGCGAACGACTCTTTCACCGCCAGCGACGCGCGCTATGACCTGCTGGCGCAGGCGCGCCTGTTTCACTTCGGCTACCCGCCGCTGATGAAGCAGTTTTACACCGACGACGGGGCGCAGTTGACCGAAATGTTTCGGCGCGCCAAAGCCACCGGCGCAACGACCTCGCTCGACATGGCGCTGCCCGATCCAACCTCGCTGGCCGGCCGCGCCAACTGGCCGGTCATCGTGCGCAACACGCTGCCGTATGTGGACATCTTCCTGCCCAGTATCGAGGAGATTCTGTACATGACGCGGCGCGAGACGTATGACGAGCTGCGCCGGCAGGCGGGAGGGCCGCACATCCTGCCGCTGGTCACCCCGACTCTGTTGCTCGATCTCAGCGCGCAACTCATCGATCTGGGCGCGAAGGTGGTCGGGATCAAGCTGGGTGAGCGCGGTCTGTTTCTGCGCACGGCCGGCCGCGCGGCGCTGGAAACGCTGGGCCGCGCGCAGCCGGGCGATCTGGCGTCCTGGGCCGATCGCGCGCTGTGGTCGCCGTGTTTTCAGGTGGATGTGGTGGGCACGACCGGCGCGGGCGACTCGACCATCGCCGGCTTTCTGTGCGCGCTGTTGCGCGGGCTATCGGCGGAGGATGCGCTGAACATGGCGGTGGCTGTCGGCGCGTGCAACGTCGAAGCCGCCGACGCGCTGAGCGGTGTGCGCCCCTGGGATGACACACTGCGCCGCATTCAGGCCGGCTGGCCCAAGCGCGCGCTGGCGGTGGAGGCGCCGGGGTGGGTGTTTGACCCTCAGCGCCAGATGTGGGTCAGATATGCGTCTTTTGAGCGCACGGGAAGCGCATTCAAGCCGGTATAATCGCTTCGGAGCAAGCCTCACGGCGCACAGGTTGAGAGCAATGATCTTGTAGCATGTAGTCGCATCATGGCATGTCCCAGCCCCTGATTTGTCCCCAGTGTGGCGCCCCACTCATTCCTTCGCGATTTGCGCGGACGGTGACCTGCGCGTATTGCGGCACAACGACGCAACTCGATCCATCTCATGTCGCCGCCGTCCGGTTTCACGAAGCCTATCGAGTCTGGAACGATCCCCAAGCACATGGCTATTCTTCCTGGCTTTCCCTGGGCAAGGATCATTGGGCAATCGAGCATCTGCTTGGCAAGGGAGACACAGCGGACGTATATGCCGGACGGCGTGCCAGATGGCCGACCGAACTGGTCGTTTTGAAGGTGGCGCAGGGGCCGCACAGGAACGCCGCGCTGGAAAACGAGTGGCGTGTGCTGCAATCTCTCCAACACAGCGCGGCGCCGGGCGCGGAGGCTTTTGGCAGGTTGCTGCCGCAGCCGGTCATGCACGGAGAGGTCACAGCCGGCTTCTTCAGCGGCCGCACGGTCAGCGTGTTTCGCCGCCAGTATGGCTTGCGACACTCACTTCAGGCGGTGATGCAACTGTATCCCGGTGGAATCCCGCCGCGTTCTGCAATCTGGCTGTGGCGGCGCGTGCTTGAATCGCTTTCCTTCCTCCATGCCTCTGGCCTGGCGCACGGCGCCATTCTGCCCGCCCACATTCTCGTTCAGGAAAACGATCACGGAGCGTCTCTGATCGGGTTTGGCTGCGCCGGCGAAATCGGCAAGAAGACATCGGACAGGCCGACGGATTCGGAAGCCTTTTACCCGGAGTCGGATGCCTGCCCGCTGACCCCCCAGCTCGACCTGGCTATGAGCGCCCGGACGATGATCGCTGCCCTCGGAGGAGACCCCGCCTCTCAATCCCTGTCGTCTTCTGTTCCTGCCCCCCTGGCTAGCATTGCGCAACGCATCGCGCGCCTCAGGCCGACGGCTGACAGCGAAAGCGCCTGGGATGTTCGGGAAATGCTGGGCGACCTGGCCGGACGCGTCTTTGGTCCGCCCCAGTTTTGTCCGCTGATCGGCCACGCTGCCTGATTATAGATTTCTGCAAAAGGAGATTCGACGTGGGATATGGCAATTACAGTGAATCGGCGCATCAGGCTTTGATCAGCGCCCGGAGCAGTCTGCCTGTGGAGCAGGTCTTCAGACAACGCGCCTGCCATCCGTTGATGAATCCGAAAGGGGTGCGCGTGCGCGAAAGCCGCGATAGCGCTGACCACCCGAAGTCGCTTGGAATTGTCTTCGCGCTCGATGTCTCTGGCTCGATGGGCGAGATTCCGCATCTGCTTGCAACCCAGCAACTGCCCCTCTTTGAAGGTGCTGATGGATTGCAAAATCCCCGACCCGCAGGTGCTGTTCATGGCTTTTGGAGACGCGGTTTGCGACACTGCGCCTCTTCAGGTGGGGCAGTTCGAGTCCACTGCCGAACTGATTGACCAGTGGCTGACCTGGACTTACATCGAAAGCGGCGGCTGCAGCGATCAGGAAAGCTACGAGCTGGCCATGTATTTCCTGGCGGCCCACACTGAAATGGATTGCTTTGTCAAACGAAACAAACGCGGTTACCTCTTCATGACAGGCGACGAGGTTCCGTACCCGATGCTTTCCCGGCACGTCGTTGAAGCCGTGGTCGGGGATCGCCTCGATGAGGACATCCCCTGCGAGGAAGTCGTCGCTGAGCTGCAAAAAACCTTCACCCCGTTTTTTGTCATCCCTGATCGCAAGCGCGCCCAAACCTGCGAACGGACATGGCGGAACCTGTTTGGCGACCATGTCCTCTGCCTGCGATCTTCAGAGGATGTTTGTTTTGTGACAGCGGGCGCCATTTTGCTGTGTGAAGGTCTGGTGGGTGAAGTAAATCAGCTTGCCTCGCTCCTGCGCCAGGCGGGGATGCCGGCCAGCCGCGAGAAGAGCGTGATGCAGTCCCTGCTCCCGCTTGCGCAGATTCGCCTGTGATCCTTGAGCGTTTATCTTCTGGTTGATCTCGGTTTCGGGGATGCCGGCAAAGGTCTGCTGACGGACTTCCTGGCTCGCCGCCTGGGCGGGGGCGTAGTGGTGCGCTACAACGGCGGGGCGCAGGCTGGCCACAACGTGGTGACGCCGGAAGGGCGTCATCACACGTTTTCGCAGTTTGGCGCCGGCATGTTCGTCGCCGGTGTCAGGACGTATCTCTCCCGCTATGTCGTCATTCACCCCGCTGCGCTGCTGGTGGAAGGCGACTTGCTGCAGCAGAAAGGGGCGCCGGATGTGTATTCCCGCCTGCGCATCAGCGAGCAGGCGCTGGTCATCACTCCCTTTCATCAGGCCGCCAATCGCATTCGGGAGATTGCGCGCGGCGCGGCGCGGCACGGCAGTTGCGGCGTCGGCGTGGGGGAGACGGTGGAAGACGCCCTGGCCAGTCCTGAAACTGCCCTGCGCGCGGCCGATTTGACCCGCTCGAGCGCCCTGCGCCACAAATTGCGGGAAATCCGCGCGCGCAAATATGAGTGCATCCGGCCCTTGTGCGCCGGCAAATCCGATCCACTGCTTGCGCGTGAACTCGAAGTTTTCACCTGCGATGAGGCGCTGGAAAACTGGCTGGTCTCCATCGAGCGCATCAAGCGGCTGGAGCTGGTCACCTCGGATGACGTTCTGAAGCAGTGGATGGAAGCAGCCGGGCATGTCATTTTCGAGGGCGCGCAGGGCGTGTTACTCGATGCAGAAGCCGGCTTTCACCCCTACACCACCTGGTCGAACTGCGCCACGGACAATGCCGAAGCGATCCTGCGCGCCCTGCTGCCCGGCGCAACCGCCTGTCGCATCGGCGTCCTGCGCTGTTACGCGGTGCGTCATGGGCCAGGCCCTTTGCCCACCCAAACCGAAGCCTTGAGGCTGTTAATCTCCGAACACAATCAGTCCAATCCCTGGCAGGGCGCCGTGCGCTACGGCTGGTTCGATGCCGTGCTGACGCGCTATGCCCTGCAGATTACAGGCGGGGTGGATTGGCTGGCTGTGACTCACCTCGACCTGCTTTCCCGATTGGATGAGTGGCGATATTGTCGAGCCTACGCGCTTGCGTCTGACGCTGCCGCAAATGGGTTGGCGCAGGCAGGGCGCTGGCTGACGCGCCTCCCCGATCAGCGCGGTCTCTCTCTGGTGGAACGGACGAGGCTGACCGAGTCGCTGGGAAGCGTTCAGCCGGCGCTGGACAGCGTCTCGCCGCAGGAAGAGACAGTCCTGAGTGCCATCGAAACCGCCCTCGACGCGCCGGTGGGGATGGTGTCTCGCGGCCCGCGCGCTATCGACGTCCAGATGCGTGCACATCTCTCCCTCGGTTAGGCTGCCAAACGCTCGCCTGAGATTGTGACTGTTTGTGCTACCATCGCGCGCCATGCGCGTCGATTACCACGTTCACACCCATTTCTCTTGCGACTGCAACTACAGCATGGAAGAGATGTGCCGCGCCGCCATCGCCGCCGGCGCGCAGCACATCGCCTTCTGCGAGCACGAGGAGCACAACCCCGGCGATGAGTGCTATCACACGCTCAACCACGACGCCTACTGGCGCGAATTGCGCCGCTGCCGCGATCTGTTCGCCGGCCAGTTGACCATCCGCGCCGGCATCGAAATCAGCGAGCCCCACCGCTACGCCGCGCAGATCGCGCCGACGCTGGCCGCCTATCCCTGGGACTATGCGCTCGGCTCATTGCACTGGCTGGACGAGCAAACCAACACCCTGCGCCAGGAGTTCGCGCACAAGTTTGGCCCCGGCCGGTGGCGCGAGTCCTTTCGTGCCTACTTCCGCGAAATGGAGCGCATGGCCCGCGACGGCAACTTCGATGTCGTCGCCCATTTCGACTACCCGGCCCGTTACTTCAAAGCGCCGCCCGGCGAGGTGTACGACATCGCCGAGTTCGAGGCTGAAATCCGCCCGGCCCTGCAGGCGCTCATCGCGCGCGGCAAAGGCATCGAGATCAACACCGGCTCGCTGCGCAAAGGGTTGAGCAATCCCTGCCCGCCGCCCATCGTTGTGCGCTGGTTTCACGAGATGGGGGGGCGGGTGCTGGCGCTCGGCTCCGACGCTCACCGCCCGCAGGACATCACCGCCGGCCTGACACTGGCCGCCGAGATCGCGCGCCAGGCCGGCTTCACCCACATCGCCACGTTTGAACGGCGCCGGCCCGCTTTGGCTGAGCTGACGCCGGCGTAACGCGCCCGATTGCGCGGTTCGCCGCAAGTCGCGCTTATAATCAGTCGCACATTGTTGAGGAGTGAAGGATATGTCAAGCGCAAGCACAGCGGTGAAAAACGACGCGGCTGCAAACGCTCAACCTGCGAAGCCCCCGTTTGTGAAAGGGTTGGCCGGCGTCGTCGCCGTGCAGACCGAAATCAGCTCCGTTGACGGCCCGCGCAGCACGCTCATCTATCGCGGCATCAACATGCACGAACTGGCCGAGCGCGCCAGCTACGAGGAAGTGGTTTATCTGCTGCTCTATGGCCGCCTGCCCAATGCCGCTCAACTGGCGTCGTTCAATGAGCGTCTGGCGGCAAACCGATGGATCCCCGCCCAGATCGTCGATTTGTTCCGCGCCATGCCGCCCGACACCGTGCCCATGACTGCTCTGCGCACGGCCATCTCCGCCCTCTCGTTCTATGACCCCGAGATCGAAGACATCTCGATTGAAGCCACCGAGCGCAAAGCGATTCGCCTGATCGCCCAGTTGCCGACGCTATTGGCGACGTATCAGCGCATTCGCCAGCGGCAGGAGCCGATTCCCCCCAATCAGCATCTGTCTCACGCAGCCAACACGCTGTACATGCTCGATGGCCGCACGCCAGACCCGGACTTTGTGGCGGCGCTGAACGCCTATTTCGTGCTGCTGGCCGACCATGGCATGAACGCCAGCACTTTCACGGCGCGCGTGGTCGCCAGCACCAATGCCGATCTGCATTCGGCTATCACGTCGGCCATGGCCGCGCTGAAGGGCAACCTGCACGGCGGCGCCAACGAAGCCACCATGCGTATGCTGCTCGAAATCGGAGATGTCACGCGCGTGGACTCGTACATCGACACCTTGTTTGCTGAGAAGCGCAAGATCATGGGCTTTGGCCATCGCATCTACAAGCACAACGACCCGCGCGCGCGCCACCTGAACTATTGGGCGCAGCGCATGGGCCGCAAGGTCAACATGCCCCAGTTCTACGAGATGTCGCTGCTGGTCGAGACCTCGGTGCTGCGCCACCGCGAAATCTACCCCAACGTGGACTTCTACAGCGCGTCGATGCTGTACTATCTCGGCATCCCGATCGACCTGTTCACGCCGATGTTCGCCTGCTCGCGCGTGGCCGGCTGGAGCGCCCACGTCATCGAGCAATACAAGGACAACGCGCTGATTCGCCCGCAATCTGAATACGTCGGCCCTGTTGATTTGCACTACGTCCCGCTGGACCAGCGTCCGTGAGCATTGCTGCGCTCAGCGCCCGATAACCATGCTGCCCATTGAATCGCGCCTTCGCCGGATGCTCGCCGAGCAACTGGTTGCCATCATTCGCGCCAACAGCCAGGAGCGCGCACTAAAGGCTGCCCACGCGCTGATCCGCGCCGGCTTCAAGCTGGTCGAGATCACCATGACGATCCCCTGCGCGCTCGAAGTGATGAAGACGCTGTCGGATAGCGCGCCCGCAGATGTGATGATCGGGGCCGGCACGGTGATGAGCGCCGCCAGTGCGCGCGACTGCATCGCGCAGGGCGCGCAGTTCATTGTGTCGCCCATCTGCGAGACCGACATCATTCGCCCCTGCCGGGAGGCCGGCGTCGTGGCTATTCCGGCCGGCCTCTCGGCCACCGAGATCGTCCACGCCTGGCGGCTTGGCGCGCACGTGGTGAAGGTGTTCCCGGTCGGCACGGTCGGCGGCCCCGCCTATATCAAGGCGCTGCGCGGCCCCTTGCCCGACATCCCGCTGTGGGTGAGCGGCATGGTTGCGCCGGCCCAGGCGCGCGAGTACGTCGCCGCCGGCGCCCAGCTTGTGGGCCTGGGCAGCGATCAGTTGTTGCCGGCGCGCCTGGTCGACGCCGGCGACTGGGATGGCGTCGCCACTCACGCCCACGCCCTGCTGCTGGCGGCCAAAGGTGTGCGGGAGACGTAATGCTCGGATTGATCCAGGCTATCATCCGACCGGCATATCTGATTCTTTCCACCCTCGTCGTCTCCCTCATCGGCAGCCTTATCGCGCTGGTCGGTCTGCAAGTGGCTTACGCCGATCGTGTTTTCCCCGGCGTGCGCTTTCAGGGCGTTGACCTGTCGGGCAAGCGCGCCGAAGAAGTCTTTCAACTGGCTCAGGCCGCAGCCGCTTCTCTGCGCGCGCCGCTCGTCACCTTGCGCATGAGCGATCGCTCAGTCACCTTGCGCGCCTCTGACCTGGGCCTGAACATTGACCCCGCTGCGACCACTGAACGGGCGATGCGGATCGGGCGCGCCGACGATCTGGCAGAGCGCGTGCTGACCCAGATCCAAACATGGTGGGCCGGCGCGGAAATTGCGCCAGTTGCGCTGATGGACGAGGGTGTCTTGAACCGGGTGCTGTCTCAACTGGCCGAGGAAGCCGAAGTCGGCCCGCGCGACGCCGGGGTGTCGTTTGAGGGCGGCGTCGTCCGCGAAATACCTGCTCAGACGGGCCTTGCACTGGACACGAACCGCGCATCGCGCCTCATTCGCGTTGCGCTTGCCGCCGGCAAGCCGCTCGATCTGGCCCTGCCGACGATTCCCGTGATGCCGCGCGTGCTCAGCGCCGCCAATGCCGCGTCGATTGCGGCGCAGGCAGCCAGCGCCGACCTGGTGGTGATGGCGCCGCGCTGGAACGACAGAGGCGAGCCAATTGAGCCGGTCGAGGCGTTCCGCATCCTGCGCGCCGACATTCCCAACTACCTGATCTTCGAGGAGATCAGCGCCACCCTCGGAACGACGCTCTCCCTCACGCAGACCGAGTTGAGCGTAACCCTGAACCGCGCCCGGCTGCGACCCATGATCGAGCCGCTGGCTGCCGCCGTCAACGAGACGCCCGAAAACGCGCGCTTCGTTTTCGATGACGCCACGCGCGCGCTGAAGCCTCTCTCAAGAGGACGGGACCAACGGATATTGAACGTCGAGGCCACCCTTGACGCCATCGCTGCGGCGCTGCGCAGCAACGAGCTGGAGCATCGCGTCATGCTGGTGGTCAATGCCACGCCGCCGCCCATCCCGGCAACGGCCACCGCCCAAGACCTCGGCATCACCGAGCTGATTACCCAGGCGACCACTTTCTTCAAGGGGTCGAGTTCAGCCCGGCTGGCGAACATTCGCGTCGCCGCGGCGCGCTTTCACGGCGTCGTCGTGCCGCCGCAGAGCACGTTCTCATTCAATCGTTTCCTGGGCGCGGTCAGCGCGGACGAGGGATTTGAGGAAGGGCTGATCATCGTCGGCGACCGCACGATCAAAGGCGTGGGCGGCGGCGTGTGTCAGGTGTCCACCACGGCCTATCAGGCTGCGCTGCGCGCCGGCTTTCCCATCGTCGAGCGTTATCCCCATGGCTACCGCGTGAGCTACTACGAGCGGGGCATGGGGCCGGGATTCGACGCTGCCGTCTTCTCGCCGCTGGTGGACATGAAGTTCTTCAACGACACCGATGCGCATCTGCTGATCGAAACTTACTTTGACCAGGCGCGGGCCACGCTCACCTTCAAGTTCTATGGCAGGCGCGACGGGCGCGAGGTGTCGTTCTCTGAGCCGGTGATCGAGAACGTTGTGCCGCACGGACCGGACATCTACGAGCCGGACCCGGAAGGCAAGCTGGGCGAAGGCAAGGTGCGCCAGGTGGAATACGCCGTCGATGGCGCCACGATCACTGTGCGACGCACCGTCACCCGCGCCGGCCAGACCCTCATCAACGAGCGCATCGTGAGCAAATACCAGCCGTGGCAGGCGATGTACCAGTTCGGCCCCGGCTTTACCCCGCCCGAAGGCGCCATCGTCAGGACAAAGCCATGAACTGCCTTCGCTGGGGTTTTGCGTTCGCGCGCTGAACCTGCCAGCCTGTGAGCCATCAGCGCATCAGCGACAGGCGCCCATCGCTTTCGCGCACCGGCGCGAAGATGGGCCGCTCCTCCGGCGACAGATTGGGCTTGTGCACGGCCAGCATCAGTTGCCCTTCGAAAGTGGTGAACAACATGCCGTGGCCGCCGTCGTCTCGATACAACGGCTCGGCGTCGTGCGTCCACGGGCCGGCGATGTCGCCGCTTGCAGAGCGCGCGATGCCCAGCGTGTAGCCGCTCTCGCTGAAGCTGGACCACAGCATCAGCAGGTCGCCATTGCGGGCGCGATATAAAAACGGGCCGTCGGTGACGAAATCGATCTGACCCTGAACAGCTCTGACCCACGGCGCGGCGCTGGCGCGGAAGAGCAGTTGCGGCGGGCTGATCGCCCGGCTCAGATCGGGCGCGAGGCGCATGGCGCATATCTCGCCGTCATGCACCTGCACCCATTCGTGGCAGAACACGATCCAGGGCTGGCCCTGCTGATCGATGTGCAGCGTCCCATCGA
>Ga0308419_1002990_pt1 | contig 10725 bp, 7 predicted proteins | sample HotsprSampleMS50_FD_203674 | JGI IMG/M metagenome (GOLD analysis project Ga0308419, IMG submission 203674) | Hot spring phototrophic mat microbial communities from Mushroom Spring, Yellowstone National Park, Wyoming, United States - 20090730_MS50 ... | reverse complement strand
TTGGCGGCGGCATGGCAGTGCAGGCAGTAGTAGCTGAAAACTGGCGCAAAGTAACAGGTTGTTTTTTAGCCGAAGGCTATGGGCTTACTGAAAGTTCACCTGTGCTTTCTTGCAACCCGACCGATGGCACAGGTCGCGTTGGCACTATTGGTATTCCACTGCCTTCTACGGAAATGAAAATTGTACGGGAAGACGGCAGCGATGCGCCTTTGGGTGAACCGGGCGAAATCTGGGCGCGAGGACCGCAAATCATGGCAGGTTACTGGCAGCGCCCCGAAGAGACCAGTAAAGTGATTAAAGACGGCTGGCTGGCAACTGGCGATATTGGTGTTGAGCTGCCCGGAGGCTACTTCAAAATTGTGGACAGAAAGAAAGAGATGATTCTCGTTTCTGGTTTTAATGTATATCCAAACGAAATAGAGGATGTGGTAGCGCAACATCCCAAAGTATTGGAGGTAGCAGCTATTGGCGTACCTGATGCTAAATCTACGGAGGCAGTAAAAATATTTGTTGTCAAGCGCGACCAATCGCTTACTGAAGACGAAATCCGCGAACACTGCAAAAACAATATGACCGCCTACAAGCAACCCAAGTACATTGAATTTCGCACCGAATTGCCCAAAACTAATGTAGGTAAAATCTTGCGACGGGCGCTTCGGGAAGAGGAAATGAAGAAGTATCAACAGTAAGTAAGCAAAACTACTCGAGCATTAGTCGCTTAACCACTGCTCCGCGCGAGGTTATTAGCTGCAGCAAGTACAAACCTTTGGGTCTGCCTTGCAGTGAAAACTCAAGTTTGCTGCCCGAAATAGTGCCTTTTGCAATCAACCTGCCGATTGTATCATACAATTGATAGTCGAATGCTTGCTCACTTGTAATTTCTACCCTGAACTCTCCCTGCGTGGGATTGGGATAAAGCCGTACTTGATGCCGTACTTCTTCCAATTCCAATCCTACGGTAGAGGTTAGCAATTCGCGGCGACGCGGGCTGATTTCCATTACTCGTCTCATGCGTTGTGCTTGACACTGTGTAAAAATATTCATGCAGAAATCATCGGTAAAATCCATGTAATTCTGAATCATAGTGGGGGTCGGTGCATTGGGGCAGTAGCGCGCACTCAGATTACAGCGAAAATTTTCTGCGTTGGTAGGCGGCGTATCGGCGCAAAAATCCCCATCGGTAGTACAGGAGTACTGGTCAAACGGATGCAAGAGTCCCAAGAAATGTCCCATTTCATGAGTTAGGGTACGCCCTAAGTTATAAGGACCGCGTGCTAGTTGCGGCACTTCTACCTTTCTAAAAGAGCCAATGCGGTTGTAGCGAATCACCAGCCCATCGGTAAGTGCCAAACCGCCTTGTGGCGGCAGCCCTTGTAAGCCGCTAAGGTCAGGAAACTGTGCATAGGCAATTCCTACACGGTTGTTGAGGCGAAGGCTGTCTATCACCCAGACATTAAGGTAGCGCGTAGGGTCCCAGATGGTTTGTGGCTTTAAGTCGCGGTCTAAGGTTTCGTTTGTCCAGAAAAAGCCGGGTATGCGCTGAATCCGATAGCGGCGGATGCCTCTTTCAGGCAGCAATCGCCCTGCAGAGTCATAAGCAGCAGGATAAAACTCAATGCCTACATCGGCTGCTACCGACTGAAATTCGGGTAAAGTTTCCGTGCGGTCAGGGTTCAGGCGGCGAAAGTCTTCATTCAGTACTTCTATTTGCGAATAGATTTGCGCAGCGCTGATATTAGTTCCCGTCCCAATAGGTTCGCCATAGTGAAATACATGGAAAATCAGCGGGATGCGATAAACAACATTTTCTGTACGAGCGTTGGTAGGCGCTTGCTCCAATTGAGCGACATTTTCAAAAAAGTAAGCCATCTTTTTCCGCGATTCAGGACTGAGATAAAACCCGCAGCGCGATTCTTCTTGTTGCGCGCTTGCTGTAAGCACTGCCGCAGAGAGCCAGACTAATACAAGCCACTTTTTCATATTCCCAAACTTACTTTTTTCTTGTTTTTCCACTATTTGTGCAAAATAAGGGAACTGTGCCGATTTTCAACTCTATTGCAAAAATGCCTACATTTGAACCATTTACAATCTACTAACCAAACAATAGTGGCTGTCAAAAAATTGTTGCAAATTTTTAAGCAACGTTTGACCAATTTGTCGGGTAATAATCGTTCGCTGGTACTTTTGCGGCTTTACATAGGGCAGCATATTGATTTACAACAATATGATTTTGTTCTTGGAAAATCTGCATTTGATATTATCCGGCAATTGTTAGCAAACAAGCCATGGATTCCGCTTTGTCAAGTGGTTGATGCACGCGATGCTGCCAACAATCGGGTCAGTTATCTGACCAAACAATTGCAACGCACTACACAGTCTGTTTTGGAAGAGCAAGGCGCAGAGAACCTCTGTGTTGGCTATCCTTTTGTGCAGGGAAAGTTGAATAACGACACCATCATCCGCTGTCCACTGTTGCTTTTTCCGGTTCGTTTGGCAATACGCAACAACCAATGGGGGCTAACCTTGCGCGAAGATGTGCCTGTGTCGTTCAATAAAACCTTCTTGCTAGCATATGCGCATCACAACGAACAACCGCTCAATCAACTGCTAAACGACTGGACATTGGAAAATCCAGCAGAAGATGCTACCGCATTTCTAACCATGCTTTATCGTTTGTTGGAAAGCGCATCGCTAGAACTACACTTCAATATAGAACAATTTAAGGAACGGTTACAGCCTTTTGTCTCATTTACCCGAAAAGAATTAGATGCAGCTACTGCTACGGGCAAACTGAAACTTGTAACAGAGGCAGTGTTGGGGCAATTTCCGCAAGCCGATTCTTACTTGGCGCCCGACTATGACCTGTTACTGACCGACAAACAGGCAGCCGATTTGGAAACCTTTTTTAATAAAGCTACTGTCCGGCAAGCGCTGCGCGAAGAAGAAATAGTAACGCCCTATGAAATAGATGCTACCCAAGAGCAAGTGCTGCGGCTTATCAAGGGCGGGCAGTCCGTAGTAGTGCAAGGTCCACCTGGCACGGGTAAGTCCCAACTGATTGTCAATCTGATTGCCGATGCGACGGCATCAGGTAAACGTGTGCTGGTTGTTTGTCAGAAAAAAGCAGCGCTGGATGTTGTCTACAACCGTTTGCAGGAAAAAGAACTGCACCATTTTGCAGCACTAGTACACGATTTTCAGCAAGACCGCACCCGCATTTATGCCAACATTGCCCGACAGATTCAGCAAGTGCAGGAAAAACACAAGAGTCGTGTAGATGTAGAAGCGCTTCAAAACGAACAGCAATTCTTACAATTAGCACGCCAAATCATACAGTACGAATGTGAGCTGGAAGACTTCCGTAAAGCCCTCTTTGACGAAAGTTTCTGCGGCATCAGCGCTAAAACTTTGTATCTGACCAGTTCACCTCAGCGCAGACACATATTGCTTGAAGACAATTTACGCAAGTATTTTCATGCTGAAAAAGCGACACATTTCGCGCAAATTTTGCAACAATATGTCGCTTATGCAAAGCAAACTGATGCGCCCTCATCACTTTGGCGCAACCGATTGTCCTTTGTCAACAAATCCCTTGCCGATTGGCAGCAGATTAGGCAGTTGTTGCAGCAAACACCTGCACAGGTGGCTGCCTTAAAGCGGTCGCTTGCTGCTAACCCACTAACAAACTCTTTCCGTAACAAAACATGGGCTGCTGTTTGCAAACTCTGCAAGTCGGCATCCCATATAGAGATATTGCAGCCGACACTATCTTATGCACGATTAGAAAACTACAATCGGGTGGCTGCCGAATGGTTGCGTTCACATCAGGCAAAACTACCCGCTGATTGGTACAAAGAACTTACCCAAATCATCGATTGGGCTGACGAATTGCGCCATATACAGCTACAAGAATCTGATATTCAGATTTTTAAACCCTTATTAGAAGCCTATGTAAAAAATCAGCGGCACTGGACGGGAAAAATTGCTTGGTTCTTGTCATCCCATAAACAAGCCGTGCGGTCGTGGCTGATGCGCTACCAACTACCCACTACGCCAGAGGGTGCAAACAAATTGTTGTACTGGGCAAATTGTTACGAAAGTTTGCATACTGCCAAAGGGCAACTACAACAGCGACTTCCTTTTTTGCCGTACCCTGAAACAACAGATTGGGACAGTTGGGTTGAATTTTCAGCACAAACAACCGGCTATCAGCAGTTTTTATACGGTTGGCGTAGATTTGCCGAGCAGTGGCTACCTGGCTTTGACTTGCTCTGTACCGAGTGGCAAGCCTTGCCAGAGCAATTGAAGCAAATGCTCGATACCTTAGGGCAAATAGCTGCTTGGCAAGGCACATGGCAAACTTTTCTTTCCAATGTACAACAAGAGCAACTGTGGGCGCATCCCCAACAAGCCATTGATATGCTTAGGCAAATGGATGATATGTTTGAAGACCTCTGTGCGATAGACATGCTAAAAGAGCAATTCAGCGAAGAGGAACAACAAATTATTTGCCGACTAACTGCCCAAGCACCCAATCAATGGGATGAATGGGTCAGTATTTTTGACAATTCATGGCGGCTGGCATGGCTAGCATGGTTAGAAAATCGCTTTCCTGTATTGCGCAAAGCAAGCGGACAGGCATTGCTGCAAACCACTGCTGCGCTTCGGGAGGCAGTGCTTCAAAAACAACAATTGAGCCTGCGAATTGCCCAATCGCGTGCTTGGGAAAGGGCTTTCAGCAATTTAGCGTACAATCGCCTGAACAATCTGGTGAGCTATCGCGACCTGCTCCATCAGGTTAGCAAAAAACGCGGTATTTGGCCGCTGCGTAAGTTGATTGCTACTCACTGGGATGAATTGGCGAATCTTGTACCTTGTTGGTTAGTCTCTCCTGAATCGGCATCAGCGCTATTTCCGATGGCAGCAATATTTGACCTTGTCATTTTTGATGAAGCCTCACAGTGCTTTGCCGAAAAAGGTATTCCGGCAATGTACCGAGGCAAACAGGTAGTTATTGTAGGGGATGACAAGCAACTTGCTCCTTTTGATTTGTACCGCCCTCGCTGGGAAGAGGTTCATCCGGAAGAAGAAATTGCGCCTGAATTGGAAGTAGAGTCCCTACTTGATTTAGGCAAGCGCTACTTGCCGCAAATGATGCTGACAGGACACTATCGCAGCCGCTACCCCGAACTTATCAGTTTTTCCAATCATTATTTCTATCAGAACAAATTGCACATGTTGCCTTATCGCAGCGACTGGCAACCGCAGCAAAGCGCCATTCAGTTTATTAAGGTAGAAGGCTTATGGGAAAATAAAACCAACCGCATAGAAGCCGAAGTAGTTATACAAGTCATCCAGGAGCAACTTAGGCAGCATCCTAACAAAAGCATAGGCATCATCACCTTTAACATTCATCAGCAACAACTTATCATGGATTTGCTGGAAAAAAGTGAACTGCCTTTACCAGAGTCTTTATTTGTCAAAAATATTGAAAATGTACAGGGTGATGAACGAGATTGCATCATTTTTTCAATTGGATATGCCCCTTCGCCCTCCGGCAAGTTGCAACTCAACTTTGGCAGCCTGGGCCTTGCCAGAGGCGAAAACCGCTTGAATGTGGCTGTTACCCGCGCTCGTGAGCGAATTGTAGTCATCAGCAGCATCTACCCGCAGCAATTACAGGTAGAAAATACAACCAACGAAGGCGCACGATTGCTGAAAGCCTATTTAGAATATGCTTTTGCCGTGTCGCAACAAGCGAATCAGCCTTATAGATGGGGAATTACCTCTCAATCTGCATCACCCCATACGTTGGCGTACCGCTTACAAACAAGTAGCCAAAGCTTGCGCCCAGGACAGCCTTTCGCTGACCTGATAGCTGTGGATGAACAGGAGCAACCTATTGAGATGATTATTACAGATGATTGGTCGTTTCATAGCGCGGTTTCTGCCCGAAGCATATTTGTTTATCAGCCGTTGCACTTTATGCGCAAATCATGGCAATATCGGTATGCATTTAGTCGCAATTGGTGGAAAAATACACTATGATTGAAGTGATTTTTAGGATTTTCCTGACTGATTATATTGATTTTCAGGGGTTTATAACTAAAAGAATACAAAAACCGCTTTTGATTGAGTATAATTAAAACTTGATTTGCAAATAGCTGATGATTCAGAATGTTATAATACCATTATGAATTGCATCATAGGTAAACTACCCCAAGAGGGGTTCAATATCGGTAGTATAATAGTTGTTCCCCCCTCTTCTCTGCTACTCCGTTAGGAGCTTCATAGATACCTATGCAGCCCCCACAGGGCATAAAAATGGGTGAGAATGGTTTTAGCGCTACCAATATGCAATCCCTGACGGGATAAAATGTACGTGGTATATGATTCATTTCGGTATAAGTTATACTCTTACAAGTTCGAAGGTGTATTCAGGTTCGGTTTTATCTATGTTTCGAGGTAACTTGAACCTAATTCGTAGGCTGTTTGCTGTGGATTCCAATACTGTAAGCGTAATTTCATTAGGCGTTCCTTTGTCCAGAATGATTTGGGTGTTGTTAGCTCCCAATGTCCACGTGCCTGTATTTGCCGGATTGATATTTGGGCGGGCAGGTGCATTGCCGGGAATAACATTATAGTTGGTTGCGTTGCCAGAAGCACTTTGAAAAGTAATGCGAAAGGCAGTATAATTACCCGTGTTGTCGGGATTGCCGTTGAGCAACACTCTTGATACGCGCCATGTACCTGAAATAAGTTCCACAGGTGTTTTTGCCGTTGCTCCACCTCCGCCACATTTAGACGACATCAACGCTAAGCCGGCTAACATGAACAAGAGTGTCAGAAAAGAAGCATGTTTTTTCATCATAATCGGACAAAAAATCATTAGTAAACAAATATACTTAATTTATCACTTAAAATCCGCAATAGAGAGCAAATCTGTACAAAGTTCTATTTCCGCAGGCAAATTAGACGCTATCACAATGGTGCGGTTTTGCTGTAATAGGATTTGCTCCTGAAACCACTTTGTATTGGCTGCATCAAAATTAGTTGTTGGCTCATCGAGCAGGAGCACCGGCGCATGGCTAAACAGCGCAAGCCCCAATTTAAGCTTTTGTTTCATACCCGATGATAAAAAACGAACTTCCCGATTGCATGCTTTTTCAAGACCGACGAGCGCTAACAATTCATTAGCTTGTACGCTCAAAGGTTTCAGCCGATGATGTAGCCAAATAGTTTCTTTAACCGAAAATTCTTCAATCAGTTCCATGTAGGGAGCAGCAAAGGCAATATGACGGAAAATATGATCTGCATCTGTTGCACCATAACTCACTGTGCCTTCAGAGGCAGGCATCATACCTGCCAGTATTTTCATTAGAGTAGATTTCCCGCTGCCGTTAGCGCCTACAATTGCATAGGATTTCCCCGATTGAAAGGTAACGGTCAGCCGGCGGAAAATCCACTCGAAGCCAAAGCGCTTGCCTAAATTATTGGCCGCAATCCACATATGGCTATTCGTCAAAGTCGCCTGAATTGTTTTTAGCCATGCCTCTCATAAGCCCGCGCGTAGCATTTTTAACAAATGTTAGTACTTCGTCGCGTTCGGCCGAAGGCGCTACCTCTTGCTCAATGGCAGCAATGGCGCGAGAGTTGTTTAACCCGCTCTGATATAACAACCGATAAATGTCCTGAATGTCTGTGATTTGTTCAGAAGTAAAACCTCGCCGGCGCAAGCCGATAGAGTTAATACCAATGTAACTTAAAGGTTCACGACCTGCTTTGGTATATGGAGGCACATCTTTGCGTACAAGCGAGCCTCCCGAAATCATCGCATGTTTGCCGATTTTGACAAATTGATGAACAGCGCTTGTGCCACCAATCACGGCATAATCACCAATTTCAACATGCCCTGCCAGTTGTACAGAATTGGCTATGACACAGTTATTGCCAACAATACAGTCGTGAGCGACATGTACATATGCCATCAGGAGGCAATTGCTGCCTACAATGGTGGTGTACTTCTCTTTTGTACCGCGGCTAATGGTTACACATTCGCGGATAGTGGTATTATCACCAATGACTGCGGTTGTTTCTTCCCCCTCAAATTTGAGGTCTTGCGGTATGCCGGCGATAACTGCTCCTGGAAAAATTCGACAGTTTTTGCCAATTCTTGCTCCCGGAAAAATAACTGCATTTGAACCTATCCAAGAACCTTCTCCTATCTCGGTATTGTCGTAAATCACGGCAAAGGGTTCAATAGTTACGTTATTGGCTATTTTGGCACCCGGATGAATATAAGCTAAAGGTTGATTCATAAGGAGCTATTCGAAAGTCAAAAGTAGTAGTTTTTTATGCGTCGCGAGCATCTTTCTTAAACAGACTGGCAGTCAGCACAGCTTCGCATACAAGATTGCCCGCTACAAATGCCTGCCCTTTCATCTTGAAAATGCTACGCTTGATGGGCGCTGTCAGCTCACAACGTATAACAAGCGTGTCTCCGGGAAGTACCATTTTTTTGAAACGGCACTCATCTATACCCAGAAAATAAGTCCAGTAATCGTTAGGATTTTCTACTGTGCTGAGTGCAAAAATGCCTCCTGTTTGTGCCATTGCCTCAATTTGCAGTACGCCCGGCATAACAGGATTACCTGGGAAGTGCCCTTGAAAGAATGACTCATTCATCGTTACATTTTTCACACCAATAACCGACTTATCGTCCAAATGAATGATTTTGTCTATGAGCAGCATAGGATAACGATGCGGCAACTTCTGGGTAATCTGATTGATATTTAGGATAGGAGTAGTGGAGGGGTCGTAAACCGGCGCTTGGTCAGGCTGTATTTTTTTCATTGCCCGCTTGATTTTACGTGCGAATGCGACGTTAGCTGCGTGTCCTGGTCGTGCTGCTAAAATTTGCGCCCGAAGCGGCTTTCCTACCAGCGCCAAATCGCCTACCAAATCAAGTAATTTATGACGTGCCGGCTCATTTTTGTAGCGCAACTCAATATTGTTCAAGATGCCTTCTTTCTTAACCTCTACCTTTTGTTTGTTGAACAGTTTGGCTAGATGCTCTAACTCATCGTCTTTCACTACTCTATCCACGATTACAATAGCGTTGTTAAGGTCACCACCTTTAATGAGGTTGTTTTTGTATAGCATTTCCAACTCATGCAGAAAGCAAAAAGTACGGCAGGCAGCAATCTCATCAGCAAATTGTCTGATATCATTTAGGTAAGCATGCTGACTGCCAAGTACTGGCGAATTATAGTCCACCATCACTGTGAGGCGATAGTCGTTGAGCGGGAGTGCTGCCAGTTCAACATTGCGCTCTGGCTCGGAGTAAAAAATGCCACTTGGCACATCGAAAAAGTCGCGCATCACGTTCTGCTCTTCCAGACCAGCCTCACGCAAGTGTTCAATGAATTGAATAGAACTGCCATCCATAATAGGAGGCTCCGGTCCGTCTATTTGAATCAGTACATTGTCTATTTGTAAGCCTACAAGGGCAGCCAGTGTATGTTCAACTGTATTAATTCGTGCGCCGCTTTGTTCAATAGTTGTCCCGCGCGATACGTCTACTACCAAATCGGCATCAGCATCTATGGTTGGCATTCCTGGCAGGTCGGTGCGTTGAAATTTGATACCATGCCCAGGTCTGGCAGGCAGAAAAGTCATGTTAGATACTACGCCTGTATGTAGACCAACGCCCGAAACAGTTACTGACTTTTTAATTGTATGTTGTCTGGTTTCCATTTGGTTTATTCCTGAGACTTGTTGTTAGCAATTGTTTTTTCTATTGCATCCAGCCGTTTAACCATTTCGGGTAGTTTTTTGAAAACGGCAAAAGACTTCATATAGTCTTTTACATCTATCACCGGTGAACCTATTAACACCTGATTTTCTTCTTTGATGCTTTTCATCACACCGGCTTGCGCACCGATATTGGTTCGGTTAGCCACTTTAATGTGTCCGGCAAAACCTACCTGTCCGGCAATCATACAGTTCTCCCCAATTTCAGTAGAGCCTGAAATACCTGTTAATGAAGCTATTACAGTGTTTTTACCTATCTTAACGTTGTGGGCTACTTGAATCAGATTATCAAGTTTAACGCCGCTGTGAATAATAGTTTCGCCCATAGTGGCGCGGTCTATAACGGTATTGGCGCCAATGTCTACATTGTCTTCAATGACTACACTTCCAACCTGTGGGACAGCTACATAAGTGCCATCTGCCTGGGGCGCAAAACCAAAACCGTCGCTACCGATAACTGCTCCTGAGTGAATAGTACAATTCTTACCAATAGTGCAATTATGATAAATTTTCACACCTGCATAGATGGTCGTATTCTCGCCGATGGTTGTATTGTCACCGATATGTACCTGTGGATAGATTTTGACATTTTTACCTATTTTCACCCCATGCCCGATGTAGGCAAATGCGCCTATATATACATCACTATCTATCTGTGCAGAAGGAGCAATGTAGCATGGCTGTTCAATGCCGATTTTTACTCCTGAGGCCTGCATTAGTTTCTGATACTCGTTCAGTAACCGGCTGAATGCGACATAGGCATCGTCTACCCGAATCAGTGTAGCACTGATTTCTTTTTTGGGAACAAAATCTTTATTGACAATAATAGCTGCGGCGGCGGTGGTGTAGGCATATGGCTCGTAGAGCATGTTAGCTAAAAATACGATGTCGGTTGCTGTGGCTTCCTGTATT
>Ga0308419_1002984_pt1 | contig 10739 bp, 10 predicted proteins | sample HotsprSampleMS50_FD_203674 | JGI IMG/M metagenome (GOLD analysis project Ga0308419, IMG submission 203674) | Hot spring phototrophic mat microbial communities from Mushroom Spring, Yellowstone National Park, Wyoming, United States - 20090730_MS50 ... | reverse complement strand
CCGTGGCCCCTTGCCCCCTCTTCGGTGCCACACTAAGTATAGATCTCCGCTCAACCCCGTCCAACGGTCTTGGTCCGAAGTCCCGATCGCCCGGCCTACTGCGGAAGCCCCCGCGCAGCAGGGAAGCTAGAGCCGAAGGACCTCAGCCTCGAGGCAGGAAAGGTCGACCACCGCGGCTGTGGGATCCCCCGAGAGCCACCCCCCGCACTCCCCCGGGTTCACGACCAACGGGCGCCCAGGCCGCACCTCGGCGCGGTGGGTGTGCCCGTACACCACAAGGTCGTACCGGCCTGACGCCACGAGGGCCTCCAGGGCCCTGGGCTCGTGCATGAGCACGACCCTCCGGCCCCGAAGCTCAAGCTCGTGGGGACCGGCGTGGAGCTCGCCCACCCCCGCATACCGCTCCCGAAGGTACAGCCTGTCCCCATCGTTGTTCCCAAACACGCCGATCACGGGAAGCCCCGCTTCCCGGAACACCTCGGCGGTGAACGGCGACACGAAGTCCCCAGCGTGGAGGACGCGCTCCACCCCCCGCTCCCGAAACAAGGTCAGGGCCCGCCGCAGCCGGTCCAGGTGGTCGTGGCTGTCCGAGACGATCCCGATCAGCATGGGGACCGCCCCCGAGGGGCCTTGAGCCCGGACCCGGTGAGGACGAGGACGACCCGCTCGCCCGGGCGGATCGTCCCCCGGGCGAGGAGCTCGGGCAGGGCCGCGAGCGCGAGGGCCGCGGTCGGCTCGACGTACACGCCCTCTCGCTCCGCCAGCTCGCTCTGGGCGCGGAGGATCCCCTCCTCCGGGACCGCGACGGCAAACCCACCGACCGACCGGAGGAGGAGGAGGAGCTGCCTTCCGCGCGCGGGTCGGGAGATCCGCGCCCCCTCGGCCACGGTGGGCCCTGGCTCCGGTTCAATCGCGTCAACCGCCCCGGAGCGGTGGGCACGGACGAGGGGGGCGCAGGCCGCGGGCTGGGCGGCGTGGACCCGGGGGACGCGCCCAATCCACCCGAGGTCCCGCAGCCTGCGGAACCCTGCGACGAGGCCGAGGAGGAGCCCCCCCCCGCCCACGGGGGCCACCACGTGGTCCGGGACCTCTCCCCCGAGGTCCTCGAAGACCTCGTAGGCCACCGTCGCCAGGCCGGCGGGGAAGAACGGGGAGGCGTTGTGGGACGCGTAGACGAGGCCAAGGTTCCCCCGGCACGCCTCCTCCACGGCGTGGGTCGCCCGCTCCCGCGGCCCGGGCACGCGCACAAGCCGGGCGCCGTAGGCCTCGATCTGGGCAAGCTTGGGCCCGGAGGCGTGGGACGGGACGTAGAGGACGGCCCGCATCCCCGCCCGGGCGGCGTAGGCCGCCAGGGCCGCGCCGGCGTTCCCGGACGAGTCGTCGGCCACCGCCTCCGCCCCGAGCGCCCGCAGCGCGGCCACAAGCACCGCCGCCCCCCGGTCCTTGAACGACCCCGTGGGGTTCCCTCCCTCGACCTTGAACCCCAGGTCCAGACCCAGCTCCGGCCCGAGGCGGAGGGACCGGACGAGTGGGGTCCCCCCCTCCCCAAGGGTCACCGGCTCAACATCCGGGAGCAACGGGGCGTACCGCCACACCCCCCGCCCCCGGAGCTCGGACGGGCGCAGCCCCTCTGGAGCCTCGCACCGGTAGTCCAAGGGGACCCCGCACGCCGGACAGAGGAGGGGCTCCGCCGCGGGAGGCACGACGAAGGCGCACAAAGGACACCGGAGCTCGCCCGTCATCCCCACTCCATGAACCTCAGGGCGTCGGCCACCATCGTGTCGTTGTTGAAGAGGACGTAGATGGTATCCGCCCCGAGCCGCCGCACGCGCCGCCCCAGAAGCACAAGGTCCCCGTCGGTGTAGGTGTACCGGTACATCCGGTCCCCGGGCGGGGCGCCGTGGAGGCGGAGGTAGGCGAGCGGACCGCCCGTCACAGGAAGAGCCGCGAACGGGTCTGTCGCGTGGACGAGCTCCAGTTCGGTGCACAGCTTTCGCACCTCCCCCGGCGCCCAGCCCCCCCGGGGCTCCCAGGCCAGGACGAACCCCTCCCGGTCGACGTCTCCCAGGAACCCGCGGAACGCCTCCACGTTCTCCTCCGTGGGCTCCAGCGAGGCCGGGCACTGCAGGAGGAGGACCCTCGCCCGCAGGGCCCGCGCCACGGCCGCGGACAGGGCGTACGCCCGGCGGGAGCGCTCCCCCCGGAACCGGTCCGCGTGCGTCACCTCGCGGTGGACCTTGACCGTGAACTCGAACGCGGGGTTCACTGCATCGGCAAGGTCCCGCCACCGCTCCGGGGTCCCCGGGCGGGGGTGGCGGTAGAACGTGGAGTTCACCTCCACCACGGGAAAGCGGGCGGCGTAGACCTGCAGGCGGTGGGTGTACTTGAGCCGCCAGTCGGGGAGGCCGACCTCGGCCGGGCGCAGGCTCTGCCACCCGCAGCAGCCCACCCGGAGCTCCATCCCCTAGAGGGCCTTGCCCTCCCAGGAGCGCAGAACGGGCAGGAGCCCGTAGGCGGTGAGGTCGAGGTGCAGGGGGGTGATCGACACGTACCCGGAGAGCACCGCCCACACGTCGGTGTCCTCCTCCCCGGGCGGGGGGGAGGTGAGCATCTCCCCGCTCAGCCAGTAGTAGGAGCGACCGCGGGGGTCCTGGCCGCGGACGAGGTCGTCGGACCAGGTCTTGCCCCCCAGGCGGGTGACCCGGATCCCCTTGGGGACCCCCCGGGGGACGTTGACGTTGAGGAGGGTCTTCGCAAGCGACTCCCTTTCCCGGAGGGCGCGCTGGGCGATGCGGGCCGTGACGGCGGCCGCGGTGTCGAAGTCCGGGTTCCCCTCCCGCCCCTCGTCCGGACCGAGGTCGAGGGACACGGCGATCGCGGGGATCCCCGCCGAGGCCCCCTCCATCGCCGCGGCCACGGTCCCCGAGTAGGTCACGTCGTGGCCGATGTTGGCCCCGAGGTTGATCCCCGCCACCACGAGGTCCGGCCGCCGGGGGGCGAGCCCGAGGAGGGCGAGGAGCACGCAGTCCGAGGGGGAACCGTTCGTCACATGGACCTCCTCCCCGTCCGGCATCCGCGCCGTCGAGACGCGCAGCGGCTTGTGGAACACCCGGGTCCGGGAGGCCGCGGACCAGTTCCGGTCCGGGGCAAGGACCCAAGGCACCCCCACCGAGGCGAGGGCCTTGCGCAGCGCAAGAAGCCCCGGGGAGAGGTACCCGTCGTCGTTCGTCACCAGGATGAACGGCCGGTCCGCGCCCATGGTTGGGGGCAGTCTAGCCCTTCCCTCCCTCGGGGACAAACCGGTACAGGGAGAGGACGGTCTCCCCGTAGGCCCTCCGCCACTCCAAAACCAGGGGGCCGTACCGGTCGGCGACGGGCTCCTTGTGGAACGACTCCACCACGACCACCGCCCCGGGGACGAGGGGCGCCACCTCCCCCAGGAGCTCGGCCGTCCGATGCGCCAGGCCGCTCCCGTAGGGGGCGCCCACGAACACGAGGTCGAACCGCCTTCCCCGTCGGGCCAGCGCTCGCACCGCGGCCAAGGCGTCCCCCTCCACCACCTCCGCCTGGGATTCGCACCCCAAGCGGCGGATGTTCTCCCGGACCAGGCGCACCGCCTCCGGGGACTTCTCCACGAACACGGCGTGGGCCGCGCCCCGGGACAGGGCCTCCAGGCCCACGGCCCCGGTCCCAGCAAACAGGTCCAGGAACCGCGCCCCGGGGACGAGGTCCCGCAGGGTGTCGAACAGGGCGAGCCGCACCCGGTCCCGCAGGGGGCGGATCCCGACCCCCCGGGGCCCGGCCAGACGGTGCCCCCGGTACTCTCCAGCGCCGATCCTCACCTTGCGCCCTCCTCCCCACGGGCTACGATGCGCGGGTCCCTGTAGGATACCCCAGGACAAAAGGAGCGAGCGGTGCGGTACGACGTGGCGGTGGTGGGGGCTGGACCGGCAGGGCTGTTTGCAGCCCTGGAGCTCGCCGGGTCGGGCCTGTCCACGGTGGTGCTGGACAAGGGCCTCGCCCCTCAGGAGCGGACAAGCAACACCTGCGGCGTGGGGGGGGCGGGAGCGTACTCGGACGGGAAGCTCAACCTGACCCCCCGGATCGGGGGCGACCCCGCGGCGATCGGCTGCTCGGTGGGGGAGCTCGAAACCCTCATCGCCCACGTGGACGAGACCTTCACCCGCTACGGGGCCCCGGCCCAGTACTCCGGGGAGGACCCCCACGCCCTGGCCGAGCTCCGGAAGGCCGCATCCCAGGCCGGGGTGGAGTTCATCGCCGGCCGCCAGCGCCACATCGGCACCGGCCGGATCCGCGAGGTCATCCACGCCATGTACGGGGACCTCCTCCGCCAAGGGGTCCAGTTCCGGCTCGGGACTGCGGTGGAGACGATCGAGCACCGGGACGGCCTGTTCCGCCTCGCGGTGGGGGGGAAGACGGTCGAGGCCCGGTTCGTCCTCGCCGCCCCGGGGCGGGTGGGGGCGTACTGGCTGCGCGAGGTGGCGCGGGCCCTCGGGGTGGGGCCTTCGTTCGGGCCCCTGGACGTCGGGGTCCGCGTGGAGTTCCCGGCCGAGCTCTACGACCCGATCGAGCGGGTCATGTACGACGCCAAGCTCCGGGTCCGCACCCCGACCTACGACGACATGGTCCGCACCTTCTGCACCAACCCCCGCGGGTTCGTGGTCCAGGAGGACCACGGGGAGTTCGTCCTCGTCAACGGCCACGCCGAGAACGACCGCGAAAGCGGGAACACGAACTTCGCCCTCCTCGTGCACATCGAGCTCACGAACCCGGTGGAGGACACCACCGAGTACGGTCGGGCGATCGCCAAGCTCGCGACGACGATCGGGGGCGGGAAGCCCATCGGCCAGCGGCTGAAGGACCTCTCTCAGGGCCGGCGCTCGACCCTGGACCGGATCCGCCGGGCCGCGGTCCAGCCGACCCTCCAGTCGTTCACCCCAGGCGACGTGTCCATGGCCCTCCCCCACCGGGTGGTGGTGGACCTCGTGGAGGCGGTGGAGGTCCTGGACCGGCTCATCCCGGGGCTCGCCTCGGAGGGGACGCTTCTCTGGGCGCCGGAGATCAAGTTCTACGACACCCGCTACGCGGTGGGTCCGGGGATGGAAACCGCCCTCCCCGGGTTCTTCGTGGCCGGGGACGCCTCGGGTCACTCCCGGGGGATCGTGTTCGCCGCCGTGACCGGGGTGTTGGCGGCGCGGCGGATCCGCGAGCGGGCCGGTCGATGAGGCGGATCGCCGTCCTTACCAGCGGGGGCGATGCCCCGGGGATGAACGCCGCGGTCCGGGCCGTGGTGCGAACCGCGGTCGCCCGGGGGTGGGAGGTCCTCGGCGTCCGCCGGGGGTACGCCGGCCTCCTCCAGGAGGACATGGTCCCGCTGGGGGCGCGGGACGTGGGGGGGATCCTCCAGCTTGGGGGGACGGTCCTCGGGAGCGCCCGGTGCCCGGAGTTCCGCACCGAGGCCGGCCGGCTGCGGGCCGTCCGCGCCCTGGAGGCGCGGGCCGTCGACGCCCTGGTCGTCATCGGCGGGAACGGGTCCCAGACCGGGGCCCACGAGCTCTCCCGCCTGGGGGTCCGGGTGGTGGGGGTGGCGTCCACGATCGACAACGACCTCGTCGGGTCCGACGTGACGATCGGGGTGGACACGGCCCTCAACGTGGCCCTCGAGGCCATCGACCGGCTCAAGACAACCGCCTCCTCCCACGGCCGGGCGTTCCTGGTGGAGGTGATGGGGCGGGGGTGCGGGTACCTGGCGCTCATGGCGGGGATCGCCGGGGGGGCGGAGGCGGTGGTGATCCCCGAGGTGGAGACCGACCCCGAGGCCCTGGCCGGGGAGCTCCGCGAGGCCTACGAGCGGGGGAAGAGCCACGCCCTGGTCGTGGTCGCCGAGGGGGCGGCGTACAACGCTTCCCGCCTGGCGGAGTACTTCCACGCCAACGAGAAGCGGCTCGGATTCGAGCTCAGGGTCACGATCCTCGGCCACGTCCAGCGGGGCGGGGCTCCGGGGGCCTACGACCGGCTGCTCGCCACCCGGCTTGGGGCCGCGGCCGTGGACGCCCTCGCCCGGGGCGAGCACGGGGTCCTCGTGGGGTGGGTCCGGGGGGAGGTCGCCACCACCCCCCTGGCCGAGGTGGCGGGAAAAGCCAAACCCATCGACCCCGAGCTCCTCGAGCTCGCCCGCGTCCTCGCCCGGTAGGGCCGGTCACCGAAGCGACGAAAAGACCGACCGGTACCGGTCCTGAAGGCGCCGGGCGACCCGCAGGGGGTCCGGGGGAAGCGCCCCCAGGTCCGAGAGGAGAAGCGGCTCCCCGAACGCGATCTCCACAGGCATGCGTCCCAGGGCGAGGGGCCGGCCCCGGCGGAGTGCACCCCGGATCTCGCGGTTACCCGCACCCCGCTCCCGGTAGGGCACGAGCCACACCGGCCGCTCCCCGGGCCGGTCGGCCAGGGCGAGGAGGATGCGGCCGATCCCGGGCCGCCACGGCCGCTCGCGGGACCCGCCGCCGCCCGGGGCGATGAGCACCGCCCCGCCCCCTCGGAGGTGGTCCGCCGCCAGGGCGAGGGACGCCCGGTTGCGGGCCTGGGCCTCCTCGGGCGGGGGCCCGCGGTGAACCCGGCTGAGCGCGGCCGTGATCAGGACCTGCGCCAGCCCACCCCGCCTGAGCCACCGCCACGCCTTCCCGTAGGGGAGCTCCACAGGAAAGGCGCACGGGGCGTAGCTCGGGAGGAGATGGGGCACGAAGCTCGCCGACACGATCCGCAGGTCCGGCCGGGGGACGTGACCGGCGACCAGGAACGGCGTCAGCATCGAGGGGTGGTTCCCGTAGATGAGGACCGGCTCGGTCGCGAGGACGGCGGCGGTGGAGGCCGGGACGCTCCCCCGCCACCCGGGAACCCACGCGTCCAGAAGCCACCGTGACGCCAGGCTCAGCCCCTCGGCCCCGATCCGCCGGTCGAGCTCGACGCACAGGTCGAGAAGCGCCCGCACCGGGTAGGCCCGGTCGAAGAGGCGCACCCACGGCCCCAGCCACGGGTCCCGGAGGCCGGAGGCGTAAACCGCCCGGAAGCGGGCGAGGTCGCCCGCCCCGTACGCGTCCGCGAGTTCGGACAGAAACGAGCTCAGCCCGCTCAAACCCGGCCCTGGAGCTTGGCCCACGGGTCGCGCAGGGTCGCGGTGCGGTTGAACACTGGCCTCCCCGGCCGGGAGTCGGGGTCGACGCAGAAGTAGCCCTTCCGCTCGAACTGGAACCTCTCCCCAGGCTGCACGTCCCCCAGGCTCGGCTCGAGCTTGCACCCCGTGAGGACGACGAGGGAGCTGGGGTTCAGGTTCACGATCCAGTCCACCCCCTCGGGGACGTCGAGGGGGTCGGGGACCCGGAACAGCCGGTCGTAGAGCCTCACCTCGCCCTCCACGGCGTGGGCCGCGGACACCCAGTGCAGGGTCGCCTTGACCTTCCGTCCGTCGGGGGCGTCCCCGCCCCGGGTCGCCGGATCGTAGGTGCAGTGGAGCTCGATGAGGTTCCCCCCCTCGCCCCGCACCGCGCGCTCGCAGCGGATGAAGTACGCGTACCGCAGCCGCACCTCCCGGCCCGGGGCAAGGCGGAAGAACCCCGGGGGCGGGGCGTCCATGTAGTCCTCCCGCTCGATGTACAGGACCCGCGAGAACGGGACCTTCCGCGTCCCCGCCCCCGGGTCCTCGGGGTTGTTCACCGCGTCGAACCACTCCACCTGCCCCTCGGGGTAGTTGGTGATCACCACCCGCAGGGGCTCCAGGACGGCCATCCGCCGCGGGGCGCGCTTGTTGAGGTCGTCCCGCACGCAGTGTTCCAAAAGCTCGATCTCCCGGATGCTCTCCGCCTTGGAGACCCCGATCCGGGACACGAAGTCCCGGATCGCCTCCGGGGTGTACCCCCGCCGCCGCATCCCGGCGATCGTGGGCATCCGCGGGTCGTCCCAACCCGAGACGTGCCCCTCCTCCACGAGCCGCAGGAGCACGCGCTTGCTGAGGACGGTGTAGGTGAGGTTGAGGCGGGCGAACTCGATCTGGCGGGGGTGGTGAACGCCGAGCTCGTCCAGGAGCCAATCGTAGAGCGGACGATGGTTCTCGAACTCCAGCGTGCAGATGGAGTGGGTGATCCCCTCGATGGAGTCGGACTGGCCGTGGGCCCAGTCGTAGGTGGGGTAGATGCACCAGGCGTCCCCGGTGCGGTGGTGGCGGGCGTACATGATCCGGTAGAGGACCGGATCCCGCATGTTGAGGTTGGGGTGGGCCATGTCGATCTTGGCGCGCAGGGTGCGGGACCCCTCCGGGAACTCCCCAGCCCGCATCCGCCGGAAGAGGTCGAGGTTCTCCTCCACGGACCGGTTCCGGTACGGGCTCTCCTGCCCCGGGGGGGTGACGATGCGGTCCCCGTCGCGGATCGGCTGGCCGCGCTGGCGGCTGAGCTCCTCCGGGGAGAGGTCGCACACGTAGGCCTTGCCCTTGCGGATGAGGTCCTCCGCCCACCGGTACAGCTGCTCGAAGTAGTCCGAGGCGTAGAACTCCCGGTCCTCCCAGTCCGCCCCCAGCCAGCGCACGTCGCGCTTGATCGCCTCCACGTACTCGGCGCTTTCCTTCTCGGGGTTCGTGTCGTCGAACCGGAGGTTGAACTTGCCCCCGAACTCCTGGGCGATCCCGTAGTTGAGGAGCACCGCCTGGGCGTGGCCGATGTGGAGGTAGCCGTTGGGCTCGGGGGGGAAGCGGGTGTGGACGCGGCTGAACCGGCCCGAGGCCAGGTCCTGGCGGATGATCTCGCGGATGAAGTCCCGGGGCTCGTCCATGCCCGTATGGTACCCGGGGCCCCTCACTCCCCGGCAAGGCGGGCGATCTCCGCCTCGTCCTCGGTCCACTTGGGCTTCACCCGCACCTGGAGGGACAGGAACACCTTTTTCCCCAGCATCACCTCAAGCTCCTCCCGCGCGAGCCTGCCGATCTCCTTGAGCTTGCTCCCTCCGGCCCCGATCACGATCCCCTTCTGGGAGTCCTTGGCGACGTAGATCGTGGCGTAGATCTCCACGATGGGCTTGTCCTCCCGCTCGGCGATGTGCTCGACGACGACGGCGGTCGAGTAGGGGATCTCCTGGTAGGTGGTGAGGTAGATCTTCTCCCGGACGAGCTCGCCGACCACGAACTCGAGCGGCCGGTCGGTGGGCATGTCCGGGGGGAAGAGGGGCTCCCCTTCGGGGAGGTGGCCCACGATCACGGAGAGGGCCCGGTCGAGGTTCGTCCCCCGGACGGAGGAGACGGGCACGAGGTCGGAGAAGATCCCCAAGCTCTCGTAGGCGAGGAGCGTCTCCGGGAGGGCGTTGCCCTTGGCCTGGTCGCTCTTGTTGACGAGGAGGACCTTCGGGCAGGGGAGGGCCCGGACCTTGGGGAGCACGGTCTCGTCGTAGGAGTCGATTCCCCCGGTGGGCTCGACCATGTACACGACCTCGTCCACCCCCGACAGGGCCTTCATCGCCTGGCGGACGAGGTGGGCGGAGAGCTTGTTCAGGGGCTGGTGGAGGCCGGGGGTGTCCACGAACACGATCTGCGCCTCAGGTGTGGTGTAGATGCAGCGGATGCGGTTGCGGGTCGTCTGGGGCTTGTCGGAGACGATGACCACCTTCCGGCCCATGGCGGCGTTGATGAACGTGGACTTGCCCACGTTCGTCCGGCCCAGGACGGCCACGGTTCCCGCTCTAAAGGCCATGGCACGGGATTGTGCCCGCCGCGGCCGCCTTCCGCACCCGGGCAAGGGCGTCCCCGAGGAAGAGGTCCTCCCCGGGGGGCGGGACGAGCTCCGCGAGGAGGGCGTAGGCGGGCTGGCTGGCCGGGGAGAGGTCCTCCTCGCCGGCGAGGGCCACCGCCCACCGCGCCGCCACCCCCTCGAGCGCGACCTGGGACAGGACGTTCTCCGCGACCCGCAGGGCCTTCCAGGCCGACGTCGCCCCCATCGCGTTGTGGTCCTCCTTCCCGCCCGAGGTGGGGATCGAGTCCACCGCCGCGGGGTGGGCGAGGACCTTGTTCTCCGCAGCGAGGGCCGCCGATGTGTATTGCAGCAGCATGAGCCCCGAGTTCGTCCCCGGCTGAGGGGAGAGGAACGGGGGGAGCCCGCGGTCGGTCGCGGTGAGGAGGAGGGAAAGCCTCCGCTCGCAGGAGGACCCAAGCTCCGCGAGGGCCACCGCGAGCCATTCCCCGACCAGGGCGAGGATCTCCCCGTGGAAGTTCCCGCCCGAGAGGGCCGTCCCCCCACCCTCGGGGAGGATGAGGGGGTTGTCCGTGGCCGCGTTCATCTCCACCCGCAGCCGGCCTTCCACCGCCCACAGGGTCTCCACCACCGGCCCGAGGAGCTGGGGGAGGCAGCGAAGGGAGTAGGGGTCCTGGACGTCGCCGCGGTGGGAGCCCGCAAGCGCGCTTCCGGCGAGGAGCTCCCGGAGCCAGGAGGCGACCTGGACCTGGCCCGGGTGGGGCCGGAGGGCGTGGATCCGCGCGTCGAGGGCCTCGGTCCTCCCGCGGAGGGCCTGGAAGGAGAGCGCGGCCACGGCGAGGGCCGCCCGCAGGGCCCGCCAGCCGTACGTCCAGGCGAGGAACAGCGTCGAGAGCATGTACGCTGTCCCGTTGAGGAGGGCGAGGCCCTCCTTGGGGGCGAGGTCGGGGAGGGGGACAAGGCCCGCCCGGCGGAGGGCCTCCCCCCCGGGGA
>Ga0308419_1002977_pt1 | contig 10752 bp, 4 predicted proteins | sample HotsprSampleMS50_FD_203674 | JGI IMG/M metagenome (GOLD analysis project Ga0308419, IMG submission 203674) | Hot spring phototrophic mat microbial communities from Mushroom Spring, Yellowstone National Park, Wyoming, United States - 20090730_MS50 ... | reverse complement strand
ACGCCGAGTTCTTCCGCGCGCTCCTCCAGGAAGCTGCCGGTGCCCGCGGCGCAGGCCTCGTTCATCGTGAAGTCCACGACGATAGTTCCGCCCGTCAGGCGTCCGCCGGACGGCCTTGAACCGTTCGTGCGCAAAGCGCCGGGCGCGTCCGGCGCTGCGGGTTCCGGCTCGAGGCTGATGAACTTGCTGTCTTGTCCGCCGATCTCGAAGATCGTGTCGGGTCGCTGACCAAGCAACCGGTCACCGACGAACGTGGCGCCGGTCTTGTGCGCCGTGATTTCGTCGTTGATGCTGTCCGCCCCCACCAGCTCGCCGATCAGCTCGCGTCCGCTGCCGGTCGTACCGACGGCCCGGACACGTATGCCCCAGCCCACCGCCTCTTCGATTTCCCGTAAGCAGCGCGTGACGACTTCGATCGGGCGACCCTCCGTTCGCGTGAAGATCGAGTAGATCACATCGCCCTGCTCGTCGATCACGACCAGCTTCGTACCGACGGAACCGATGTCCAGACCGAGGTACGCATCGACCGGCTTGCCGTCCTCCGGGAACCGGTATGGCTTCACCCGGTCCCGCAGGAGCACGACCCGTTCGAGGCTCAGCGGCCGCATGCGACCAAACGCCTGCCCGTCACCGCCTTCGGCGGGCGCCAACGCCGCCAGGCGCCGGCGCAGCTCGAGCTGCTGCTCTCCACTGTCCGCCGCCAGCAATGCCGCTCCCACGGCCGACAAGGACTCCGCCGCCTCCGGCACGAACAACTCCCCGTCCCGCAAATCGAACGCTTCCCGCAGCGCACGCACGACCGCCGTGTTGGCGGAGACGCCGCCCAGCAGCGCGATCGGTGCTACCGGCGTACGGCCACGCACTACCGCGGCCTTGAAGTTCGTGGCGACGGCGTTGCACAGCCCGCGCAACACCTCGGGCGGGCTGAAGCCCTTCTGCTGGGCGTGAATCATGTCGCTCTTGGCAAACACGCTGCACCGCCCGGCGATTTGCGCGGCGCGCTCAGCCTGCTCCACAATCTGGCCGATATCCTCGACCGCGAATTTCAAGCGCGAGGCCTGCTGATCGAGGAACGCGCCCGTTCCCGCCGCGCAGTCCCCGTTGGTACCGTAGTCGACAATTCCGAGCTTTCCGCTGGCCGGGTCAGGCTCGAGCCGGATGTAACGACTGCGTTCGCCCCCGATTTCAAACACCGTCCGCACGTCGGGATGAAAGAAGTCCAGCGCGCGGACCGCCGCCTGGAACTCGTTGCACGTGCCGACCTTCAAAATCTCCGCGGGCAATCGACTGCCCGAACCTGTCAGCATCAGCCCCCCGAGCACATCGACACCCAGCGCCTCGAGAAGTTCGCTCAACGACGCGCGCACGGCATCCAGCGGCCGGCCGCGAATTCGCCGCGGGGCCGTCACCCAGACCGCCAGGGACGCTGCGGCGGGCGTGGTCAGGCGGCGAAAGATCGTGTCCGCCGCAGCGCCCAATGCTCGCTGCGCTCCCTGGCCGGAGCAGACGACGGCCGCCTTCAGACTGACCGCACCGACATCAACTCCGAGAAATACACCCATTTTGGTACTCTCTGAACGCACGTCCCTCCTGGGACATGCATACTCGGCCTCTTCCACGTCGCGGCGAGAACCGGCACACGGGCAAACGTGCACCGGGTGGGGCGATTACAGAACCCCGGCAACCGCGCCGTCACCCGGTCGCATATAAAAACGCGTCCGGGCCGCGCCCGTCAAGCACATTTTCGGGCACGGCTCGCTCGCGGGCAACTCGACGGACCATCTTAAGCAAACCTCATATCGCGTCGAAGCCTCTCAGGTGGGTTTGTCATGCGCGGTTCAAGCAAAACCGTGCCTGCGATGCCGGCAACGGGCTGACACGACGCGCGCCACCGCACGTGGTGGACACCCGAAAAGCGAATAAAGGTGCTGATTGTCACCGATGCCCTCAATCTTGCTGTTGGACGCCGATCCGCAACGCTGCGCAGCCCTCACGGAGCGCCTTCAGCGCGAAGGGTGCCAGGCCCACCGCATTCCGCTCCGCCCCGATGCCGGCCCTGTGCACAGCGGGGAACACGACGCGGCGGTCGTGGTCGGCACGCCCGCAAGCGACGAGGCGGATTCACTGCTCCTGTCGGTCGTCCGGCGACTGGCGTCGGAACACGTCGCCACCCTCGTCTGGGCTCCCCAGCGCCCGGCGGCCAACGCCAGCCCCCTCATCGAGTGGCTTTCCCCGGAAGCCAGTCTGGAAGAGGTAGCTGCGAAAGCGGGTACGTTGGCCCGGTATGGACCACTGCTGCGGCTTCTGGAGCGGGAACTGCAACACTTCCAACGCCTCGGCGAACAGCTCAACGAGTACTTCAACCAGATCGATCAGGAAATGCGCCTGGCCGGCCGTTTGCAGCGCGACTTCTTGCCGCGCTGTTTGCCCGAAGTCAGCCCCTACCGTTTTCAGGTGGTCTATCGACCGGCGAGCTGGGTCAGCGGCGACATCTACGACGTATTCCTGCTGGATGAACGCCACGTCGGCATGTATGTCGCGGACGCCATGGGACACGGCGTAGCGGCGGGCTTGATGACCATGTTCCTGCGGCAGGCGCTGGTCCCGAAGCGAAAAACTGACCAGGGGGAGATCATCGTACCCCCGGGCGAAGCCCTGGCGGGCGTCAACGAGTGCCTCGTCCGACAGAAACTGCCCAACACGCAGTTCGTCACGGCGGTATATGGCGTACTGGATACGCAAGACAGGACGCTGCGGCTGGCGCGGGCGGGCCACCCCTATGCCCTGCATATCCGTGCCGATGGCACCATTCGGGAGTTGCGTAGCGATGGCGGCCTGCTGGGACTCGCCGACGTAGCGGTGCAGTGCGCCGAACTCCGTCTGCTGCTCTCCGAAGGGGACAAGCTTCTGCTGTACACCGACGGACTGGAAGACGCTCTGCTCGAATCCCGCGGTGAGCAGGACGAGCCGCGCTTCACCGCGCGGCTGTTGGAATGGGCCAAACTCCCCGGAAAGGACTTGGCCGCAGCCGTCGAAAGATACCTAGACGAGCGCGAAGGATCGCTGCATCCCGCCGACGACGTCACCTTGGTGATTCTGGAGGCGGCTGCCGCTTCACGCGCGTCGTGACCCCCGCCGCTGGCTTCCACACCGCCCCGGCCGTCAGCCCGCGACCCAGCATGTTCGTCGGCCGCTATCGCAATGACGCGGCTTGCGTAATACTGTGACGACTGGTCGTGCAATCGGCCCCGACGCTGCGTCAGCGGTGGAGCCAAGCCCCAGAGAGGCGCGCAGGCAGGGAGGCACGGTGCCTGTCGAACCGTGCTACGCCTCCCCGGCAAGCGCTCCCGTGCGCGGGATACTCCACACACCGGTCGCCGGCTGGTCGCTGCATAACAGGAACGTGGACGGATGCCCGAGCCGCCCCAACGTGTCATCCTCAAGCCCCCGGACGCGCCGGCAGAACGCGTCGCGCGCCTGGCCGACGCGCTGCGGGAAGCGATCAGCGTTCAGAACCGGCTGGCCGCCAAGTCGCCCTACATTTTGCGCTTCGTGGACGCGCTCGAAGAGCGGCCTGAGGCGTTCGTAGTGGCACACGAGCCGGCCACCCCTCTGGAGACGGCCACGCTCTTCGACCGACAGGCGGCCCCCATCGGGCCCGACGTGCTGGTGCGTGCCGCCCGCGCGCTGGCTGAAGCTCTGGCAGCCGCCCACTCGCCCGCCGCGGGCGGCCGACCCTTCGTGCATGGCGGGCTGTGCCCCAGCGTCGTCCTGACCGACCCCGACGGCCTCTACAAGGTAACGGACTTCGGTTTCGCGCCCGCCATCTGCAAAGCACTGGGCGTCGACAGCTACCTCAATCTCGCCGTCGGAGTCCCATCGCCCCAGACCGCGAGCCGCTACGGCGGCATGTGCACGGCGGTTTGGGAGGTTTTGTCGCCGGACGTGATGGACCGCGATGACCGGTTGTGCGCGTTTATCGACCCCGAGAAGTACGGCTCGGAAGCGTTGACCAGCTTTGAACCGGGGTCGGACATCATCGCGGCGGGTCTGATTCTGTACCTTTTGGCAGAGCGGCGTCACGCGTACTTGTTCGCGGAACCAGAGGCTCACCGTGTAGTGGACATGGCGCGGGCAATGGGGTGGGGTGTGCCCTATGCCATTACGCGCAAGGACTTGCGCGAGGCAGCGGATGCCGGGGTCCGCGCCTGGTGCGAACTCGTTCCACGCATGCTGGCGCGGCTGCCAGCCGAGCGGCCCAGCGCCGCGGAGCTGGTTCAGAAGCTGGGGGCAGCCGCTCCATTAACCGACCTCGACGAGGTGATGGCGCAGCGCTGGCTGGCCCAGCTCGAAACGCTGCTGGAACAGAAGGCCTGGAGCGACCTGGCGGTACTGATCGAGGAGCGGCCGGCTATCAAGACCTGGCCTGCTTCTCTGCTTGCTCGCGCCAAGACGACCGAGACTCGCGTGCGGGAAGCGCTGGCCGAGGCCGGGCGAGAGGCGACGATTCAACGCGAACTGCAAACCGCCGCTACATGGTTCAACCGGCTTCAGGCTGCCGTGCGGGCGGAGGAATGGGACACGGCCCAGGAGCTGATCGAAGCGCGGCCGCAGGTGGACCACTGGCCGGAAGGTGTGCGTGAGGCGGTTGAGCCGCTGGCGGCCCGAGTTACCCAGGCCGTTGCCGAGCGCAAGGCGCGGGCTTGGTTGAAGGTGCTCCAGAAGGCGTATGCGGGGCGAAACTGGTCCGGGGTCGAGAAGCTGCTTTCGCAGCGGCCGACTCTCGCGACCTGGCCAGCGGACCTGGAGCACGATGTCGCGACGATCGAGGCCGGGTATCGTCAGTACTTGGACGAACAGGAGCGCCAGCGACGGATCGTGCAAGAGCAGCAAGCGCGGGTCTCCGCCTGGCTTAGTGAGGTCCGTACCGCAGCCCAGTCCGGCCAGGTCGAGATGGCGCTGGAGCTGCTGTCGCGACCGCCTGACGCAGAACATTGGCCTCCGGGGGCGCGCCTGGAGGCCACGCAACTGGCGCAGTCCTGCCGGCAGCGGCTGGGGGAATCCATCGAGGATCGGCTGGCCGCGATCGAGCGCGACATCGAGCAACTCGCCCAGGCACTCGCAGACGAGGTGCTGGACGAGAACTTTGCCCGCCTCATTCGCCGCGGACGCGTCGCGGCTCGGACGGAGCTCGTCGTCTGGCACGCGGAAACGTCCGGAGCCGACGGACATGGCCGCATCGAAGTCGTGCTGCGTTCCGCGGCCGGGGAAATCTTGGGGGAACCAATCCGCGGCGAGCTGGACTTCCGGCTGGAAAACGACGTCGTCGTGCTCTGCGGCCGACAGGCCGAGTTCTCGGCTGCGGTGGCCGAGGGGCTGGCCGAACGACTCGCCAAGCTCCAGCGAAGCGAGTTGAACGCATTCGCCGACAGGCTCCGCCGTGGTTTTTTCCCGCAGGCGCTGGTTCGGGCACGGCTCGATCGCTTTCAGCCTCAGGTCACCGCGCACGTGCTGCCACGCGGGGAGGCCGCGGAAGAGCAGTCGCTGGAGGTCGAACTGCGCTGGGACGACGAGACATTGAAATGGCACCCCGCCGATTCGCAGGGCTGGGTCAGCGAGCTCATGACGCTGCTGCGCACGACGGCCCGGGACCTGGCGTGGCGGGAACTACTGGCGGCGTCACCGCTTTTGAAGACCTACCGGGATCGGCTGGCGCTGGAACTGGGCGAACCCCCGGCTATCGCGGCCGATCTGCCCAAGCCTGTGCCGCTCGGAGCCCGTTTGCTGCTGAACCTTCCGGACGCTGCGCCGACACCGCTGCACGTCGGCCAGCTCCTCTGCACGTCGATCGACCAAGTGGCATTGGATGTGAACGGGCCGCAGGTGGAGGCCAAACTGCGTGAACTGGTCGTCCGGTTGCAGGATCGCTCGCGCGAGGCGCTCAGTGAACGCGTCGAGCAGTGTGTCAAGGATAGCGGGGCGCGCGCCAAGCTGAATGCGCCGAAGCGCAGTCGCACGCCCGTCGATGAAATCGTGTTCGACATACGGCCGAAAAGCGGCAGACAACTGGTTCTGAAGGCGGCGTGGAGTGTCGCTACGCTGACCTTCGAGCTGCCGACAGGCTGGGAAAAGACCTTGCGCGAAGCGCTTGTTCCGCCAGCGCCGGCGACCGCGACCGCTGCCGCGGCGGCGCCGACACCGACGCCCAGCCCGCCGGCACCTGCTTCGCCCAGGCCCACGCCCGTCGCCACCGCCACAACAAAACCAGCGCGCAGAACCTCCGCCGCGCCAGCACCACCTGCTCTCACGCAAAGTCCTGAAGCCACTGGGGCGCTCCAGCCGGCCCCCGCGCGTGGCAGCCGACGCGGGCTCGTCCTCGCAGCCGCACTGGCCGGTGTCGCCGTGGTGGTGGGGCTGGGGGCGTTCGGCGTGCTGCGCAGCGGCCGAACGCCGCCCCGGACAATCGGAACCCCGCCAGCCGAGCCGCGGCACGCGGTAGTGGAAAGCCCGCCGCCCGTGACCGAGCCCCCCGACACTACTCCCCCCACGGAGCACACAGTCGTCACGCCGCCGACAGCGGAAGCCCCGCCCAGTCCCCCGACGGAGCAGACTCAGCAGATGCCTGAGCCGGCGCCGCCGGTGGTCGACATCGCAGAGCGGCTGCGGGACTACGTGGCTTCGCGTGCGGACGTGTTTGGCGCCAGGGCGCCGGTAGACACGATGCTGAGGGCGCTGGTCCCGTCCGAGGAGTGGCAGCGCGCGGGCTCTTCAGCCGCACCGCAGTCAGTATTTCTGGCGGGGGTAACGGTCAGCGCCGCTATCGGGGGCGACTTTCTGGCCGTAGGCGCGGACGCGGCGAGCCTCGAATTACAGCTCGAGCTGAAGGAAGGTGCGAAGCAGGTGAGACAGGCCTTCGTGTTGCGGTTGCGGGACGGAGCGTGGGAACCCATCCCGGAGAACACGCGGGCGCTGACAGAGCTGGCCACGGCAGCCCGACATGCCGCGCTGGCGGTTGTACAAAACGCGCGGGCAGAAATGGAAGCCAAGCTGCGGACAGGCGATCTGGTGGGCATTCACGCAGCCGCAAACGCGGTCCGCGAGCTGCGCGGTCTGCTGGCGGACGACACCGACGTCAAGCAGTTGGAAGCCCTGCTCGCCGCTGTCCCGCCCACCTGGGAACAGGCACGCGGCGAACTGCGCGGGTACGCCGCTGCGGGCGGGACGGATGCGCGCACTGGCTATCCCGCGCGACTGAAAGACGCGGAGGGTCGCACGCTGCGGCTCGTTGCGGTGTCGCCGGGGGACGAGCCGTGGCAGAAGCTCGGGACGGTGCCGGCACGGATGCAGGCTGCCATGGGAAGCGGCGGCGGCGCGACGGACCAGCACCCATGGCGGCTGTACTACGTGGATGAACAGGAACTGGGCGTGGCCAACTCGCTGGCACAGGCCCAAGAAACAGCCGAACGCGCGGGCCGCACGCTGCCGACCGTCAGCGAGTGGGTTCTGGCAGTGCTGACGTTGCGGACGGAGCTGCCCGTTGATTTGACCGGCGGGCGACGCGAGTGGTGTGTGGACGCCAACGACCCGCCCGCGGCGTGGGTTTGCGGCGGCGTGACCCAGAAGCTGCGCGGGCAAGAACGGGTCGTACCCCCGCTACCCGCGGACGCCGCCAACCTGGACGCCTTGTGGCGCTGGGTGTGCCACCCGCTGGTCGTCCAGCGGCGGGCAGCTACTTTCGGGGATGAGCTGACGGCGGTGCGGACCGTCCTGCGGGTCCGATGAGAGAAAGGCACGGGGGAGGAGTGACCGCAGCGGACTCTTCTCTCCGCGCACGGCCGTCGCGAGCATCGCAACCCAGCGCGCACGCCGTGGGGCTTGACGCGCGGTTCAGGTTCACGGGCGCAAACCGGCACGCAACCACTCTTGAAGCTCGCGACCGCGGTACACGATCACCAGGGCAGCCAGCGACCAGAGGACCAGTGCCGCCTGAAAAGGTCGGTCGCGGAGCAGAACGGCCGTCGGGCCGTCCACGCGACCGTGCTCTACCAGCAACGCGAAGCGAAAGATCGCGTACACGACAAGCGGCAACGTGTACAGCAGATAATTCGTCCCGAATTCGGCGAGCGTGCGCTGGTCGGTCGCGTACAGCATGAAGCTCACAACCGCGATTCCCGCCGTCAGGGTCGTCATGTGGTTCAACAAATCGGGGGTGTAGACGACGAGCGTCCGGCGGTGGCGAGCCACGGTCGCGCGCGTCTGATCGGCCAGACTGTTCAGCTCGCAGCGCCGCTTGCTGAAACCGAGAAAAAGACACAGCGTAAACGTGCACAGGACGAGCCACGGCGAAATGACAACGTGGACCAGGACCGCGCCCGCGACCGCACGGAGCACGAATCCCAGACCGATCAGGATGACGTCAAGCAACACGACATACTTGAAGAAAAACGTGTACGCGAGCTGCATCAGCACGTAGAGCACGACGACGACGCCGAACCCGCGGTCCAGCCAAAATCCGCCCGCCAGCCCCACGATTAACAACAGAACGCACACCACAGCCGCGGTGCTTAGAGAAACGCGGCCGGACGCAAGCGGGCGATCGCGCTTCGTCGGATGAAGACGATCCTCATTGCGGTCGTGTATGTCGTTCAGGATGTAGACGGCGCTGCTGACCAGGCAGAAGCATCCGAAGCCGAGCAGCACCGTCGCGACGTTCGTCCACTGGACGCGGCCGTCTTCCAGCAGCTTGTGGCCGAACACCAACCCGGCAAACAGGAAAAGATTCTTCGTCCATTGCCCGGGCCGAAGCAGTTGCAGCAATACCATCGGCGAACTTCCGTCGGCAGACCCGAGTTGGCCGCTGAACGCACGGGGGCATTGTGGTTGGAGCGGCAACGGGGGTCAATCGGCGGGTGACGCCACCAGGGTCGGCAGCGGCCCGTCCGGAACGACCTCGGCGGGAAATCGCCACGTGCCGGCCGCAGGTTCGCACAGCGTCAAGGCGCCGCCCGCCTCCAGACCGGCTGGCAAAGTCAACTCGGCACGTTCGGAAGCAAGCTCCACGGTGACGGAGAAAGTCGCAGGGCTTTGAACGAGGTTGGCACGGGGGACTGATCCGGCATCCGCCCGGTCCGCGACAAGAACAGTCACAAAGACGCACTCGTTCGCGCGTCGCGGCGGCTCGATCTCGATGCGCCCCCAGTGCCGCAGCAGACCGAAGTGCGGGCCGAGCACTTCGGGCGTACCCAGGCGGTACCACGCGTTCAGGGCTCCTGGCCGCTCGGCGGGAAGCACAAGGCGTTCAAAGCCGTCTTCGTCACCGCCCATGTACGTGCGGCCTGCCCACGGGCCGTCGCGGATCGTCTGCGTTCGGGCCGGACCGCCGACGACGCGGAGCACTCGCGGTTCGGGGAGCAACGCGGTCAACCAGAGCGCTCCGTCTCCCTCAGTCCACCGCAGCCACTCTGCCCCGTCACACCGCCAGACGCCCGCCTCGCTGGAGCGACCCGCCACGCGGACGTCGTCCGGCAACGGCTTACCGTCCACCAGCGGCCGAGACGGGACGTTCACGATCCACGTCGGCACGGCGAGGCCCGGCGCGAGTCCGATGCGGTCAATCACGACCAGCACGCGGTCCAGCAAGAACACGAACTCGCGGGTGTACGAACGCACCACGCGTTCCTCGTAAGCCGGGGCCAGATCAAGGGCCAAATAGGCCGCCGCGTGCTGCGATTCGCCGGCGTCCTTCTTCTCGCGCAGGCCCACCCCTGTCGGCAACGCAGAGGCCAAGGCACGCGTCGTCGGCGAACCGAAGCAGTGCTGTCCCCACGCCACCGTTCGACCAGTCTGTCGCCGCTGCGCCGCCAGAGCCGTCGCAAAGTCGGTGCAGGTTTCCTCGATCCAGCGCTGGCCGCCGACCGGAACGCACGGCACGCCGTACCACCGGGCAGCCGCCACCTGATCCCAGAACAGAACGCAGTTGTGGGCGATCGTCGCCGCAGAAAACTGTTCGAAGTCGAAGGGCTGGGTGCGCGTCCCGAGGCGCTGCGAGCCACCCTTACCGGGGATGGCCTCGAAACTCACGTCGTCGGCGGCATCAACCGCCAGGTGGCCGCCACGGCGAATCAGGAAGTGGCCCGCGTCGAAATGCTGCCGGCGCCGCAGGAACGGCTGCGCGGCGTCGATCCACACCAACGTGGCATCCGGACCGTGGCCCCCCCGGAGAATCACGGCCCCGCCGAGGTGCCGACCGACGGGCAGACGGTGCAGATCGCAGCGTGGCGCGTCACGCAGATCAAAGACGATCGGCACCCAGCGCCACGCCTGAAGGGGATCATCGGTCGCCGCACGCAGGCTCTCCGCTACGCGATCGGCGACGTGAGCAGCCGCGGGGTCTCCGGTGCGCGCCGCCAGGAGGGCAGCCGTCAGCGGTAGCAGGTTGCGGCCATGCGGCGCGGGCGTCAGGGGAGCGTGGTTGCCGTCGTCGCGCAGAAACTGGTGCTGAAGTTCAGGGTGGTCCACCGCGACCAGCACGTAGTGCTCCATCCAGCGACCGACCGATGCGCGGTATTCAGTCCACACCTCGCCGCCAAGCAGAACGGCGGCCAGTTCGACCGCCAGCACGCTGTCGCTTTCCTCACGGGCTGCAACCGCCGGCCCGGTCGGGCTCAGGCCCCGCCACGTCACAAACGTTGGAAACGTGGTCGTGAAGTACTTCCGCGCGGCATCGAGGATCGCGCTGCGCAGGACGGCCCA
>Ga0308419_1002976_pt1 | contig 10757 bp, 6 predicted proteins | sample HotsprSampleMS50_FD_203674 | JGI IMG/M metagenome (GOLD analysis project Ga0308419, IMG submission 203674) | Hot spring phototrophic mat microbial communities from Mushroom Spring, Yellowstone National Park, Wyoming, United States - 20090730_MS50 ... | reverse complement strand
ACATCTCATAAAATCCTATTTCGCAGAACGGCAGGCTGACCTCCTTAACACCTCTTATTCCTTCCCTTCTGCTTACAGAGAACTCCTACTATCATATGGATTCTCATTTAACACCATCAAAAAGTTCGGTTTCGCCGCAATGCTCCCAACAGAAGAACAGCGTGAGTTCCCTTCCCTCATTATCCCTTATTATGACGATAAAGGTAACATTATCCAATTCAAGTTTATCCGTTACTTCAACAAACTCAAACGAAAACAGTCAAAAGAAATCACAAAACCAAAGTTTATTATCATCAACAATACAAAAATAGAACTCAATAATAAAAACCTTACTTACAACGCTTGGAACATCAAAAATGACGACTCACCCATTTTAGTCGTTGAAGGTGAACTCAAAGCCGAACTCCTAACCCAATGGGGATACACAGCCATTGCTCTCGGCGGCACTGACCCACCAGAAGACTACAAGTCTCTTATCGCAGAACGAAACATCATTATCATGATGGATTCAGACCCCGCAGGAAGAGACGCTACTCAAAAAATCATTAAACAATCAAAAGATGCTTTATCAATTAAAACTCTTGACCTATTCCCTGACTCAGTCTCAAAAGCAGACCCAAATGACATCATTGAATTCAGCAAAATTCACAAAGAAAACGCACAAGAACAATTCAAACTCATCTTCAAACACAAACCAGTTCTATTCAAAGAACATCACGAACTCCAAGAAGGAAAAATTCTAACCCTCCACGAAATACTTGAAGCCGATACCGATAACACTCAATCGTGGATTATTGAAGGCATTATTCCCAATGAAGGTGTTTCCATTGTCTTCGCTCCACCACGTATCGGTAAAACTTTCTGGCTCATTGATATTTGCTATGCCATTACCGCAGGAACAGAACCTATGGACGCACCTCTCCTTAAACCAAAACAAACCGGTCGCGTCCTTTACATCTCTCTTGAAGATACTCTCGCTTCTTTCAAAGAACGTGCGCAACATCTTAAACTCTCAAACCCAACCGCAAACAAACTCTTTCACGTCGCAACCAATTGGAGACCCTTTCAAAATGATTCAGGTATCAATGATATTCAACGATTCCTAAACGAACACCCAGACACAAAATTAGTCATTATTGATACCTATGTAACCGTTAAGTCAAAACAAAAAGATTCTTCAAAAGCATCAAGCTACGAGTTCGGAACAGAAGAACTGATGAAACTCAGAAAAATCTGCAGAACATACAAAACGGCTATCATCTTAGTATGGCACACAACAAAAGCAACAATGTCTCTTGAAATTGAATCCATCAATAAAGACAACTTTATGCAGTTCGCTATGGATTCAACTTCTCTTACTGCCTCTTCAGATTCCGCAATTATGCTTTTCAGACAGGCGCAACGAAACAACGAAGGAAAAATCCTTGCTAAACCTAAAACAGGTAAAGTTATTGAACTAAAAGTAAAATATGACGAATCCACCTGCAAATGGTCTATTATCAATGAGTTCTCCGATTTAGCAAAATATGCTGACGAACAAGAACTTACTGTCCTTGAAGTCATTTACACGATGAATGAAGCCTCTCAAAAAGAAATTAGCAAAGCCGTAAAACTCTCCGACAAACAACTCATCTTAACTCTACGCTCTCTACGAGAAAAAAACTTTATCGTAAAAAAACTATCAGGAAAATATACCATCGCCTCCGAACAACTAAAAAACGAAATACACAAACGAATCAAAAACGCAATCAAACCAAAGAAAAAAGACAACCCAACTGAAAAAATAAAAAACGAAACACATTCCACAATCCACAATCCAAATTCCACAATCCAAAATCCAAACTCCGAAATCGACAACGAGCCATTCTAACTAACCAAACAAGACAAATATGGAAATAGATATTAGAAAACTGATTACAGAAGAAATTTTAAAAAAGAAAATGTGCTTTGTGATATTTGATTACATTGACAAAGAAATGTATTTCCAATCAAACGAAACATTTGATAGTAGAGAACAATACAACCCACTCACTTTTAATTTCAAAATCCTGAAAAACATTCCATCAAACGAAAAACAAACCAATAAAACAAACTAAACAAAAAGTATGTGTGAAGAATTGAGATTAAAAATAATGTTAGTAAAAATAATCAAAACAGTTCTGAAAGAAGATTACAACAAAATCGTTGAGTTAGTTAAAAATGGAACAATCAAAACAGAATGGAACATATACCCAACTAACTATCCATCATTCGTTTCTTGCACATTCCGCCACAACAACATACCTTTATGGTCGTTCTCACTCACCCCTGAACTCAAAGACAACCTCGCTGATTATTTCTCTAAATCAATCTCACAGCGTATCAACACGCTCTATGATGAATCAATGATAAGAGTTAAACAAGATGTTTCAAATAAACTCAAAACACTAAAATTATGACAAACGAAACATTCATTAACGAAACAAAAGACCTAAAAGAATTAGTCCTAACAAAGGTGTTTGTAAGAAATATCGGGTGGATAGAAATAAAAGAAGATATAAGACAGGTATTCGTATCGCTTATCAAACCCTTATCCATTTACGAGTTCTTGGAAAAAGCCAAACGAGAAGACCCTAAATCGTTTTCACAGTTTATCGCTTTTGAAGTCGCAGGAAAAAATAAAGAAAACAAAAATGTAAAAAAAGTATTCCTACTATCAGAAAACAAATAACACTCAATCTTCCAAACACAACCTAAACCAACATACAACTATGACAATAAAACAATACATAGAAAAATATCCAAACGAATCTAACGATATGATTTACTACCGTATCGTTTGCGATAGAGACGACGGTAACCTATTCGGCGTTGCCTTTTACGGAGAAAAAGGCACACCAAAACAACGAAGAAAACTTAACTACATCTGGAAAACAATTCTCAAACACAGGCAACATTTAGAAAACGAGTGAACAAACAAAAAATACTACCGCATCATCTCAAGAAAAATAACTCAAAATAATACAACTATGATAATCTATAAAAAAGATGCAATTAAATGGCTGTATAACCTTGCTCGGACAGACGAGCAACTTGACTTCCTAATGGAAGGCGAAAAAAGAATGAAAAAGGAAAAAGACTACGACTTAGTCTACGACTATGTTCTCACGTTTCCTTGCCCACCTGAATTTAAAGGATTTATATTCTCCGATTCAATCTTTTTCACAAGAGAACGTGCAATAGAATATGGTCTTTATGAACTCCTTTGCGAAATAGAAGCACACAAAAAAACGCAAAATTGAACAACATTTTGTTCAAAAAAAAGCACTGTTCGATAAATGACGAACAGTGCTTTTTCCATAGAACAAAATCACAGATTATTTCCAACAAAATCTAAACTAAAACAAATTACAACAATAAATATGAAAACAACATATCAAGTATGGGGCTACGACTTCAAATGCCACGATTTCAAAAAAGATTTAGGCAAACACGACGATTTAAAAATCGCAATTCAAATCGCAGAATACCACACAAACGCCATAGTCAAAGAACTCGTAATAAATAAAAACGGAAGTATTTGCGATTTAGGTGTTATTCACGGCTCTTTTGATAGCGATAAAAGCGAAGCGTTTTTTACTTTCAAAAACAAGTTCCCAGACTTTTTCTTGTGAATCACCGCTTAAATAAAAACAAAACAGTAATTTACCACTTAATACCGCTCAATAAACCTATTACGATAGTCCACATAGTCCATAGACCGTTTCGCCAACACCTCTCCCCCTGCCTCCGTCATCACCATCGCCCGCTTAGTCTCACGAACCAACTCACTAAGCAACTCAACCTGTTTCGCTTCCATTTTAACCTCCCGAAAACCACCAATACTATTCCCCATCAACCCTAATTGATTTACTATCCGATTCGTTTGCATATTATTAAACACACGTGCAACCCCTCTCGTCGCAACAATCTCACTCGTGCGGTTCAATGTCCCATCAGGATTCTCACCAACAACCGCAACGCTCCCACCAGGTATTACTCCGCCTGACGATAACCCTAAAAACCCTGCTATCGCACTCCCACCAGGTATAAAACTCAAAGCCGCCGATAACAACGACCGACCTGCTCCCTGTGTCATTGACGATACCAACAACTGTGTCAATACCTGATTAAATACTTGTCCCGCAAAATCTGCTGTCTCCGAAAATACTGCCTTCAACCGACTCCCAAATGTATCAACCTGACTCTCTAAATACTTCGCGCGCTCCTCTTCTAACACCTGTAACCGCAACCGCCGCTCTTTTTCCGTCTCAAAATCTTCTTGCAACAATGCCTCTCGTTTTTTACGATACTCCAATTCCTTTAACTCAAATACCGCCTGAGAGTCAAGTTCCTTTCCGCCCGCAATCGCACTAAACACTCCACTCACAAACCGACTACTTGCCTGTGTAAATCCCGCTGACAACGCACCCGCCAACGCTAATCCACGTGTAGCCATATCACCTGCTCCTATTATGTTCCCACTCTGAAAAATAGACACCGCCGCTTGTGATAACTGCGACATCCGTCCCGCACGAACACTCGCTACATACGCCTCAAACGCAGGTTTCACACGCTCCCTATCCTCCTCAGGCAACGACATCATATAATCAAACGCCTGTGCTAACTCCTCATTTATCCCCATCACAATCCCTTTATCCGCACCACGAATCGTATATCCAAACGCTTCACGAAACGATAACTTCGCTCCCTCTTGTGTCAACTCACCTTTCCGAACCAAATCTCCTATTGTCCGACCTATCTTTATCGGCGTCAGTTGTTCCACGACCGCAATGTTCTCCTTTACTTTTGACTCCAACTTCCCAAACGCTTCTTTCGTCTCAAGATACTTCTGCTCCGCTCTCTCTATCTCAACTTTTAACACCGAAGCCTCTTCCATATTCCTAACCCGCTCCGCCTCCTTTAACTGATTCTTTAACTCCTCAATCTTCAACGCACGTTTTTCAACCCTTTCCTCAGCCCGCTTCAACATACGATTCATCGACGACACATACGACGTCTGATAATTCAAATCGCTCATCACTGACTTCAACACTTCTGGAGCATTATCCCGACGAAACCGCTCATCTTGCGCCTCTAACCGCATCATCTCAACTTCAAAATCATCAGCCATATACTCATTCGGAACTCGCCGCATCTTCTCTCGCGCTACACGACCGCCACGACGCGGCTTATCCGGTAAATATGACCGCAAAGACTCAACAGCCTTCTGTAACTCCCTTTCCTCATGACTCATTTCCTTACCCTTCCCAGATATTGACTCCATATACGCAAACGCACCAGTCGCCAATGCCAACCCTTGTAACGGCGTCTCTCCAATTTTTGGAATTATCACAGAACGACCATACACATCAGGCTTATACTGAATAACTCCAGTAATACCTCTTTTCAATAAAATATCCTTTAATATCTTAACTTGCTCAGTTCCAAGAACACTCGCAATCGCAACCAACTCCGCTTCGTCTTTTGTCAATTCCTTAAAATTACCAGTCTTGTCAGTCTCCACAGGCTTCCCTATAAGCGATTTTACCACATCAGGAAAATCCTTATACTTCTCAATCTTACCCTGTTTTAACTGCTCAAAAAACTCTATTGGATTCTCAAACCCGAATCTCTTACTCAACTCCTTTGCCGCATATATAAAACTCCCTGGTTCTATCTTATCCTGTCCAGAATAATCAAAATTCGTTACCTGCGCCATTTGCAGTAACGCCTTTCGTGCTTCTTGCGGTGACTGACCCCCACGTGGAACTATCTCAAACGCATCAATCCCTGCCAACCGAGCATTCACACTCACTCCACCATAACTAAACTTCAATGTATCCGCATCAACTATCTCAACAGTACCCTTCTCTCTCGCAATCTCTATAAAGTCCTTCAACGAAACTTCTACCGCATCATCATATACATTCGACCGCTTCACACGACCACCCAAAAACCAAACGCCAGCATCATCAGAAATATGAACCTTCCCATCAGCAACTACATATCTCTCTGTCATCGGCTTCTTCTTAACCCTTTCATCAATCTCTTTCGCCTGCTCAATACCCTTTAACACATCCTGCGCTCCCGCAATCATAGGTCGCTGTTCATTTATTGCAGACACCAACGCTCTCGCTATCGCAGACATAATTATATCATCCCGTTTATTTTCAGGCAAAAGAGACAACTGACTCTTTACAGCATCTATCACTCTTTTAAAATCATCGTCACTTACTATCACATTTGAATCATTCGCAAAAGGAAAATCAACCCCTGTAATTTTCTGAAACTTTAACACCATATTCTTATAAAACTGTCCTAACACTTGCGCCGATATTTCCCCACGACTCAATTCATCCTCTTTCCCAAACAACTTCTTAACAAAGGCAGTAAGATTACCTGTTATCTGACCTGACCACCCACCAGCATCAGAATACAACCCCCTCACCAACTCCATCACCGCATCTTCCTTTTGAGACTGAGTCAACTTATCCGATCGAAGCTTCTGTAACACCAAATCAATATCCGCCGCAATCCCACGCCGAACCTCTACTTGTAACTTCGCCCGATTCTCTCGCTCCTGACGATTCCGCTTTATCGCACTCGTGTTCTCGTTTAGTGCCGCCGTCTCCGTCTCAAGACTCACCCGCGCTTCATTCGTCTTCTTGATATACTCATCTAACGGCACTAACGCCTCTTTCAAACTCAACGAAGATTGTTCAACACTATCCCCAAACGCACTAAACACCGCTATAAGTCCCGTCAAAATCGTCATAATTAAAATCGCACGCTGTTGTAAAAAGGTAATCACCTTTGTCGTATTCCCAACCTCAATGTTCAAAGACTTCAACGAATGCGTTACCGCTGTCAGCGTCCCAACCAACCCCATCAACGCCACCCGAACCGTTCCCGCAAACATTAAAAACGATGTAAACGATGACAATACTCCTCCCGTCGACTTATCTAACTCCATAAACAAACTTATTACAGAACTCAGCGAATTCTGAACCGATGATAATGCCCTATCTAACCGATGTCCAATTGCCGCCGCAAACTCTTCTATACGTTCCGTAAATATCGCTTGCTTCCCGCTTGTCGTCTCTAAAAATCGCTCATATGACCCACTCACAAGTGCAACCTGTCGCTCAAACTCTTTCATCACCGCCGTCGCCTTCTCCGTCTGCGTCAAATCAAACAACGTCCGCTTCCCTATCGTCTGTGCATAATCCGATAACACCGCTCGCAAATCCTTCATAAACAACTTATCCGCTAACGGCGTCCCTTCCAACGACCCAGACAACGCTTGTTTCATTCCTAACACCGCTTCTTTTAACGTAAGACCCCGCGCCGTCGCTAAATCAAATAACCCACTCACATTCTCCATTGTCTTTCCAACCTGACCAGCCTGCGCCGACAACTGCGACATCACGCTTACAACCTCAGCCGCAGTCTTCGCATTGATTTGCAACGACCGCATCGCCTCTTGCTGTATCTTCGTCAACTCCTTAAACGACATCCCACTAAACGCCGCACTCTCCGCTAACTGCCTCTGCGCATCCTTAAACGCACGACTCTCCGCTATCAACGGCTCATACATCTTCGCTAACACAAACATCGCTTCACGAACTACAGCAATACTACCTGCCAACTCCAAATACGCCTTACGCGCATTCGCCGCCGCTTCCTCTTGACGACGGTGTATCTGCGCTTGCATCCTCGCCTCAAACTCATAATCCGCTCGCTCCCTATCACTCCGAAATACTATCTGCTGACCTGCCGCATTCCTTAACCCACTTACATAACTACCATCCGCACGACGGTAGCCCATCGGAACACCAAACTCCTCAGTGCCAGGTATAAAATAATACGTCTGACCACCAGAAGTAACCGTCGTCCGACGACCATATCCACCTGAACCGCCTTTACCGTCAGAACCACCTGAACCACCTGAACCACCTGAACCACCTGAACCACCTGAACCACCGCCACCGCGATTTCCACGACCCCCACGACCACCACGACTACGATTCGCCATTTTCCATTACCCTTGATTTAATTGTTCCGATAAACGAAAATGAACATCAAATAGCATCAACTCACCAATGCTTCGCTCATAATACCAATGCTCATACCGACCTGAACGAACACAAGTCAACGCAAGTAAGTCAATATCACGCAAAGAAGACATTAGCCCTTCCCTTGCTTGTTCTACCATCGGAAACAGACTCGGATGCTTCTTACGATACGACTCAATCTCCTCACGGCATATGTTCATAAACTCGCCAATTTGGACTCCAAGTCGTTCCACCTCACTCGCGACATATATTTGCGATACCGTAACGCGGTAAAAAAATCTCGCACCGCTCCTTCTACCTGTGCAAACGATACATATCGCTCATCGCCTTCCTCATAATTCTTAAACACAACACGACATACTTTCGCAAACAACACCTCATCCTCATCAACCTTATCTAAAAATCCCTTCAATATCTCATCGGTCATCGCCGATAATGCTACTCCGCCTATCAATCCCAACATCTCCGTAACCTTTGCAAGCGACGGAAACGATACCTCCAAATACTTCTCATCATCTATCCGCATCACAGGATATACTCCCAATGCAAACTTCACGCGCAGTTCAGGAAACGTCCCTAACACCGCCTCCTGAAATATTGGCGCGGCAGTTGAAAACAATTCCTTCGCCTTATCCTTCGGCATCGATATTAACTCATCAACCGTCTGCTTTATCTGTCGCGACACATCTTGCGTCATTTCCTCAAAAAAAGAATCCACCTCACGTGCCAACTTATCATCATCAATCAACGGCACTCCACCTACCTTCTTCTTACCCCTACCCTTCACTTTCCCATTCTTATTCCCCTTACGACCAACACCACTACCAGATTTTTTCTTAACAGCCATATGTATTCCAGTTTTTTACGTTTAGTGTTTGCTGTCTGCCTTTCAATCCACACTCCGCATTCCCAAATCCGCAATCAGTAGATTCGTTTCAGCACCACCCGCGTCTTACCTTCTCCACGCTTTGGCTCCGCACGAACCACACGATACCGCTTCCCTTTATACATCACCTCTTTCCCAACTTCATCATATACTCCTACAATTTCCCCCTCTATCCCAACCACATTCCGCCTCACCTGCTCCCATATCCCCATCGCATCATGCTCGTGAAACAACCGCCATTCCCCCTTATAAAACATACGATACACAATACCCATATAATCCTCCATACCTCGATAATCCAGACCATACTGACCATTAGACAACCACTTCGCCACCGACGGAACAACCTTATAAAATGACGGTCTCGGATAAGTCACCTGAATCATAGACCCACCAGGCGTAGGCAACAACACCGCAGGCTTCTCAACCCTCAACCCATCTTGGTCATAAACCTTCCTTAAATAAAACAAAGCATGCCGACTTAACCGACCTAACGCATACCCATTATAATGATGACTCTGACCAACATCAAGCAACGCAGGAACTCCATAAAAATATTCTAAATGACTATGTAAATTACCAAAATTATGATAGTTCAATATACCATTCTCCACACGGGGCGGAGTAACATTCCAATTCACCGATAACGAACTACCCAAATATACCCCATACAACCCAACTGCCGCTTGAGCGTGTCCACCATACCATTTCAGTTGTATATCATACCCCTGTGGAATATGTAAAAAATGACTCTCAACCCGAAACAATCCCTCCCGCAACCGTGACGCACTATAATACGACTCAAACCTAGGCTCTACCCTCATTGAATAACGCGCCTCCCCATATACCCCCCACTTCGCATTAAAATACCAATTCGGTGTCGTAAATAATGTGTTATCAAGTAAATTGTAGTCCAACGCCCAATTCTGTTCAGGTGGTGGAAAAGTCCCTCCATTCACATAATCACTCCCAACATCAACAGGGCGAAACAACGGTAACACATACACCATATCCTTTTCCCGTCCCTGTAACACCTTCTCATAATACCCCTCTAACACCTCTACATCTTCCGCATCTCCACTGCTCGGCAAATACGACGACACCAACCGAAACCGCTTATCCCCGCTAATCACAATACGTAAATCAAATAACGACAATAACCGACCCAATGCCTCTCCTACGGTCTGACACAAACTATCCCCGTCCGTCGCCCCCATAACCTTCTGCGCCGATACCACAAACCGCATCATATCCACTTCATCAATCCGCTCCAACTCATACCACTGGTCAGAAACAGCCTCTACCCGATTATTGATGATTCTTCTCCCAGTGTGCAAACAATTAAACACCAACACTTCAAGCTTTACACCAGGTATCACTAACCGTTCAGGAACACTCCGCTCATCTAACCCTAATATCACCGCAAAATGCCGTAGCCAAAACCCTAACGTAAAAAACGCAGGCGGATTCTCCTGCGAATACGGCGTCCGATACCGCCATTGACCTCCACTATTCCTACTAAACCAGCTTACAAAATCATACGCTCCACCATCTATCATCTCATACGGCTTTATCGAAAAAAACTCAATCAGTTGATTACGGTCAAATTCACCGTCCGCAGTCAGTAACTTCTCCTTTAATATCCGAACAACCCCATTCTGAAACTCTACACTCACAACCCCAGTCAAACTATTATATGACACCCGACGCTCTCCCGCACTCGTCTCAATCTCACCACTAAATATCAACCGATTATTCTCATCATAATACCGAAC
>Ga0308419_1002971_pt1 | contig 10766 bp, 8 predicted proteins | sample HotsprSampleMS50_FD_203674 | JGI IMG/M metagenome (GOLD analysis project Ga0308419, IMG submission 203674) | Hot spring phototrophic mat microbial communities from Mushroom Spring, Yellowstone National Park, Wyoming, United States - 20090730_MS50 ... | reverse complement strand
CACCAGAGCCTGGCGTGCCGTAAGCCGCACCGACCCCGCCGCCGCCAGAGCCTGACGTGCTACCGCCCGAGCCTGACGTGCCGACGCCAGAGACTGGCGTGCCGTAAGCCGCACCGACCCCGCCGCCGCCAGAGCCTGGCGTGCCGTAAGCCGCACCGACCCCGCCGCCGCCAGAGCCTGACGTGCTACCGCCCGAGCCTGACGTGCCGACGCCAGAGCCTGGCGTGCCGTAAGCCGCACCGACCCCGCCGCCGCCAGAGCCTGACGTGCTACCGCCCGAGCCTGGCGTGCCACGAGAGCCTGGCATAGAGCCTGGCATAGAGCCTGGCATGCCACCACCCACGACCGCCCCACCGCCACCGACAAAGCCTGGTACGTCACTCATAGCGCCTGGCGCAGAGCGTCCCATGACCGCCGCACCGCTGCCCGCTGTCACAGTGCCGCCCGCGACCGCCGCACTGCTGCCCGCTGTCACAGTGCCGCCCGCGACCGCCGCACCGCTGCCCGCGGCGCCAGCAGCGATGGCGCCAGCCCCCCCCGTCGCAGCAGTTAACGCGGCCGCTGTCGCAGCTTGCGCCACTTGTCGTCTTGTTTCACTTGCATCAACATCCTGCGCCGGCGCGTCATCGCCGGATTGCTTGATGCGTCCTCCTTTAAACCGGTGGATAATTGAACTTGCGGCTGCCAGCGCTATATCACTGGGAGACATATTCATGACGTTCGCCATCGACGGCGCCAGCACCGTCGATAGCGCCGTCGATGGCGCCGTCGATGACATGGTTTGCGACGCCCGCGAACTCATATGCTCCTGCCAATTTCGACGTGCGGACATCCACGAAGCGTTCAACGCTTGCGCAACGCCGTCCTGCATCTTATTGACAAGAAAAAGCGAACACGCGATTGATACTGACCCCAACAACTCAAAAACGATCTGTGAAAAGTCCACGCCGACCACGCTCCCGATTGCTCCACCGATGGCGCCGGACAATCCTGCAAAAAATCCCAGCGAGATCGCCAAAAAAACGGGTTGAATCGACGCACGGATCGTATGTTTAACCCAAGGGGCGGCAATCGTCGCACGGGTGACGGGATGCGTGCATGCAACTCCGACAATTGGCAGCGCAGCGAACAAAAAGGTGAGCGTCAGGAGGCGCGCTATCGACCAGACAATGATAAAAACCAAGAACACAACATGAAGAAGCCCCGCGATAGCGAGCGAGAGCGCCATCGTCTGGGGCTGAGAAAAAGAAATGCGCACCACATCCATCGACTGCATCGAGAGAATCGCCGATGACACTGTGTTCGAGAACGAGAGCAGCAGTTGAACTACTGCGGCAGGCGATGACAGAATCACGAGATAGATCATCCAGTAGAGCAAGTCTTCCCGAATGACGTTTCCTATATCGTCTTGCTGCAAGAGGCAGGGGAGAAGACGAAATCCGAGAAAGAAGGGGAGCAGCGCAACGGCAAGCGCTCGAAAAAGATCCCAAATCCCCCCCATGGCTGGTGACGTAAACAGCGACGGCGGCGAACAGAAAATAATATTGAACGCCGTACAGTCGCGCGGAACGATCAATGTTCCGTTATTGACAGCCATACCGAATTGCATCATGGCATGGGATATCGATAGCACCGCAAACGCTTGCGCGCCCGAAACATTTTCAAGAAACCATCGTCCAGGATTAACATTGTCGATGAGCGACCCCAACCAATCGCCGAGCGACCCTGAAGACGACGGAGGCGTGTCTTGTTCCGATGGCGGTTCGGGCGGCGGATTTGTCTCTGCAAACGCCGGTTGCGCCGCCATGAGCAACAGCAGCGCAACTGCAGCACACAGGACCAGCGCATGCACAGTGCGGCGCCGCCACGATGGGATCAAGACGGAAGGGAACGAATTGATCATGTTCTGCACCTTTCTTTAAAAGAAGCGCGAGAGTGCGCCGGAGCCGACGACGACCACAAACAGAATCTGCACGAGAACGCCCACAACTGCCATTGCGGACACCAGCAGCAGCCAGAGTTTTCGCCGCTCGATCATCTCGCGAAAAGCGTCGTACAGGATTTGATCCAGTGTCGCCTGGATGTCGGTCAAGACAGGAAGAGGGTCTGTCCCTTTGAGTTCGGATTGGCGTAACAGGATGGCGACGTCAACCAACTCGCGTACGCCGCGGTCGCGCGCAACCTTTTCGAGGGCGGCAAACGGCAGCATGCCCGCTTGCATCAAGTCCAGTGCGTCCATCACAACGCGCTGCATTGGAGCAAGTCGTGTATCTTGACGGGTCGCATAGCGCAGCAATGTTGTCTGACGTGGTTCGTACCCGGACAAGGATGCACGCAAGTAGGAAATAAACGACGGCAGCAGCAGGCGGATGTGCTTGCGCTCTTGCTGTTCTTGCACAAGCGGACGACGAGGAATCACCCATGCTATCGCCAGATACGACAGCAGCGCACTCGCGTAGAATAACAGTTCAAGCGGCGCATCCGCAAAGCGAGCGAGCACGATCGTGACCACCGCCACGGGCAGTGAAACGAGATGCCCGACGAGAATGCGCGTTGAGATCGTCCACGTGGATTGTTGGCGTCGAAATCCCGCCGTCAGGGACCGAACGGATTCGATAAGCGAGAGCCCGAACAACGCAATGACGGCGCCGACAAGGATAAACGGCGTTACCCATGCGCCTGGAACTCCGACCCACGACCAAATAGCCGACATAATCCCTCCTGATCGCCTCAATACACGATATCATCAAACTGCGCGAGCACTTGTCCCGCAATCAAGGGAGAGAGGGTGAAGACGCCAAGGACGACGGCGACGATTGGACCGAAGGGGCTGGAATAGGCGGTAATAAAGCGGTCAAACTGCGCTGCCGCCATGTAGCCCGTGATAAAGACATTGATGAGGAACAACGCAATGCCGCTGTTGCGCATCTGCGACAATTCCGCTTTCATCATGCTGTTACGCCGAACTCCCTCGGAGAGTGCGACATAGGCGGCATTAATCCGCGCCAATTGTTCAGAGAATGGCTGTTGCAACGCGGACTCCAGCAGCAGCAGAAAGGCTGCGTGACGCGTGGATGGGGTCTGGAGCGCCATCGCTTCGCACACGGTGTGCACCATCGCCATTGACCCAGAGCTCAAGCGTACGCCGATGTGATCGAGAATCCATTGCCACTCAGTCTTGATCGGCCCAGGATCAAGTTCGTTCGTCACAGCGCTGAACGCGATCTGGAACCCATTTCCGGCGCGCATCTGGGTCAGCAAGCGTCCAATGGCGGAGATCATGGCGTTATCCAGACGCTGGACATAGAGCTGCTCAGCGACGATCACAGACACGAGCGCTGGAACCAAAGCAAACCCTGGTGCCAGGAGCATGGCGACCAGGAGATTATTTCCCGACACCGCCAGGCTCGTCGCTGCGCCAAGCAGCGATCCGACGAGTAAGATCAGCGAAAGAACCTCCCCCGGTATCGTCTGGAAATGGTAGATCAGCGCGGGATCGGGAACCTTCGTCTGCGTGCGGCGTTTGCGGACGGATAGCACCACCTGGACGATACGTCCAGACTGTGAAGCGAACACCAGCGCAATCAAGAGCAGTGCGATTCCGGAGGCCGCTGCCGAAGGCAAGGTCAATGTCCAGGCGGTGTCTGCATGCGTCAACGGAATGTCAGGTCTCATGCGGGAGGTTCTCCTTCGTTTTCAAGCGCCAGTTGGCGCACGGTCTCGGCGACATCGCTGTGCAGCATATTCTCTTTGGCAAGCGATTGCACCACGCGACGCCGCGTTTCCCAATACAAACGCCGCACCTCACTGCCGACCGTCAAGATCTCGGAGGACAGTCCGCGAATCCGTCGTGCAACGATCACAAGGTCCTCGACGCGCTCAGGGAGGGCGATCGTGCTCAGTTCGCTGCGCAATGCGCGTTCGCGGCGCAATCCGTCGTCGATCTGGGACAGCAGCGACCCCCACCCTTCTTCAGGGAGACATAACGCAGCCATCGCTACATGCGAGAAAATGCGCTTTCGCAGCAGCATATCGGCGGTTTCCCACTCGCATGCTCGCACCGCATTCTGAAGCTGCGCGTAGAGGTCCGCAGCGGTGGCGGAGATCTCCGACGGGACATCGAGATACGGCAGGAGCTGCTGCGCCGCTGCCAGCAATTCCATATCAAGACTACTTTGCCATGTTGCTTGCATCACGTCGGTCGCCTGGCGTCCATGCCCAGAGGAGGCGAGCGCACGCGCCGTTTGGATCGTCTCACGCACCACGTGAGACGTCAGCAGGGCAAAACGTGCTTGCCTGACGCGCATGGAGCGTCCCACCACATGGCGGACATGGCGAGGGATGCGTTCATCACCGAGAAAGGCATCAATATCAAGCGGCACCTCGACGCGCCAATGTACGCTCTCCTGTGTAAATTCGACCTGGATCGCTGGAACAATGCGAATGTCGTGACGAGCGGCGTCATAGTCTGGGAACCCGACAAATGCGAGCACACGCTGTGATGTCCCAGATTGTCCCCAGGAATGCTCCATAACGGCAACGGCATGAAACCCCAAGGCGGTCTCTTCCAGCGCATCGTCGTAGCGACCCTCGTACAGATAGGAGCCTTGCATGGCGGCCAGCGTAGCGAAGCGTCTCACGGCCTGGTCGGCGCTCCCGCCATGGATGGTGGTCACCACGGTATGTCCCGTCTGCAGCAATTGCAGAATTGCTCCCGCTTCCACCCCGCGCACCTCGCCGGGACAGATAATGTCCGGGGTTTGGCGCAGCGCTTCACGGGCGGCGCGGGAGAACCCATGCGGGTCGGTGACCGTGTCGATAAATTCCGGCGTCCAGACCTTATCCGACGCAATGGCGATCTCGCGAGACAAATCTTCAATGGTTAAGACATGCGCGTTCGGTGGAGCTTCGTTCACAAGCGATTCCATCAGCGTCGTCTTTCCTGCGCCAGTTCGTCCGGCGACGAGAAAGGAGCACCCAGACTGCACCAGCAGCAGCAAGAGGCGATACGCTTCTTCGGAGAGCGATCCACGTTCGCGCAAGGTGCGCAAGGTCCAGGGGAAGGCGCGACCGCGACGAATGCACACGAGCGCGCCGACCGAGCTATCCACGCGCGGCGGGATGGTGACATGCATGCGGGTGCCGCTGGAGACGGGCAGGGTCTCTTGCGGATTGCTGGCATCCAACCGCACGCCCAAAATGCTGGCGACCAGCATGGCGCGCGACGACACATCGTTCGGCGATGCGAAGCGCACGGGGGCAGGAACAAACGGACGTCCCGATTCCTGCACCAGAATGGTCGTTCCATTGATCTTTACTTCGTTGACTTTTGGGTCGTCCAGATAATCCTGCGCTGGGCCCCATCCGATCGTTTCTGCATACCACAAGCGCAGCACGTCCAATGTTGGGGTAATGAATTGCAAGGGGCCGTCGGGCAAGCGTCCGCGTTGCCGTGCGTCCAGAAATATATCCATCAGCGTGCGATACCGCTGATCGGCATGCGAAAACGGATCCAGCACCCACTGCAGCGACGTATCCTGCAACGCCATGCGGAAAACGTCACGCACCGCCGTCAGGACATTCGGGTCCATCGGTGAAATGGTGCCAATCGGTGAGGAACTGATCAGTGAACTCAGCCCCTCATCGTCATCGAAAGAGCGGATGGATGACGCCCCCTGCGGAGACGATGACGGAGACTGGAAGGATCGTCGAATCATGCTCCCACCTCGCTCTGCACGTCGGGATCACGCTGGTTCAGCGTCGAATTCAGGAAGCGGTCCGGCGCAATACGACTGAGAATCTGCTTCCACCACGCGGACGATGGTTTGGGATTTGGCAAGTATATCCCAGTCTTTTGCGCGATAGCTTCCACAATATTGTGCGTCTCCACACAGAGTTGGCGGTGGGGACCGAGTTCCAGCGGCGACACGAAGCGACCGGATTCTTCCGACGCGGCATCCGCCAACGAGACGATATACGCGTCGCGCGGCATGCGACCGATGATATCGACCTTCGGATACTGACTCTTCACCAGATGGGTCACGGTTTCCACTTTGTTCTGTGATCCGCGTTCCGGTTCCATCAGGACAATCATGCAGCGATGGAGCGCATCTTCCGAATACGCCGTCAATTTCCCCATGAGCGTTTCCAGACCATACCGTTCGCCCGAGCCGGGCGGGGCGGGGATGACCGCCCATCCGTTCATGCGCGACAGCACCTCCAGCGCGTAGGGGCGACGATTAATATCTGGTCCAGTGTCCACCAGGGCGACATCGTACTCGCTCAGGCGCAAGACATTGAACATCATGGCCAACCAGTCATTCAAGCGAAGGTCGGCGGCGACGTTCTGGTCATCCGTCCCCAAAAGGAAATGAACGCCGATGTCCGGATGCTGATAGATAATCTTGCGCAAGCGATCCGGAGTGAATCGCTCGGAAGTCGCCGTGTCGCGTTCCAGCGAGGTGTACGGTGTGTACCCGCGCGGGATGCGGAAATGCGGAATGAGACCGGAATTGGTCAAGTCGCTGTCCACGACAAGGACGCGCACGCCGCGCTGCGCCAACCCGACGGCGATCTGCGCAATCAGGAACGTCTTGCCGATGCCGCCTTTCGCCCCCGCGACGCAAATAGGAACGAATGCCGCATGGGTTTCACGCTGCAACCGCAAGGTTGATGCAATAAACTCCACGGCCGCTTCGACAATAGCATCGGGCGTCCGCCGATCCGATATGCGGGCGAATCCAGACATATCCTCGACATTCTGCACCAACGACTCGGCGGCTTCCGTGCTCTGGAACATCTGCACAATCACCGCCACCTGGCGCGTCTGCGCAAGTTTTGCCATTCGACGAATGACGTTGTCGTCAATGCCGCGCAGCGTATCGTCCAGATACACGGCGCTGGGCGTCTGTCCGTTCTCCAGCAGCGCCATCAATCGTGTCACATTCGGTGTCGCCGTCGCTTCCACCCCATAGGGCACCAGCGCTGTAGCGATTGCAGCGCTGTGCGCTGACAACAGAAAGATTTCCTTGTTCATTCCTTTCCTCACTCAGGAGCGAAACCACGCGCCTTGCGGCGGATAGCGCGGTTCCAGCATCGCCGATGTCCCGTTGAACTCGAACAGCAAATTGAACGGCAGCGGGTCTCCCGGACGCGATTGCGTCGGGATGGTTTCGATAATTTCCGTCACCGTCCGACGTCGTCCGACAAACCCGATATGCGCTGCCACTAATGGAACGGTTCCGCCGTTGAGCAGCGCACGAACATACTCAGGTCGCGCCTTTGGGTCTGACATCGCCATGCGCTCTAAATTGAGCAGTGCGGAACGCGCGTCAGCGGCGTGGATCGTCGCCAGGCCAGGGTGTCCCGTCGCTGCGGCTTCCAGCATCGCCAGTCCCTCTGGTCCGCGCACTTCTCCGACCACGATCATGTCCGGTGCCTGACGCAAACAAAAACGGACACAGTCAGCGAACGACATATTCGCCGTCAACGCTTCCACAGAATTGCCACTGGAAACGGGACGCGGCAATTCCGTGGCATCTTCGATAATGATGACGCGGCGATTCTCTCCAACCCGTTGCAGGATGGCGCCGGCGAGTGTTGTTTTTCCTGAGCCAGTCAGTCCAGAGATGAGCAAGGTGGCGCCGGACCGCGATGCGAGCGTCAGCATGTCCGCCGCTTCACGCGTGATGACCCGCAGCGTGATGAGGTCGTCGATCGTTCGCCATGTTTGCGGCAGCGCCCGCAACGTAATGCTTGGCCCTTCCGGAGTGTACGGCGGACGGGTCAGGGCATAGCGAATGCGTCGCCCAACTGATGCATGCATGGCATGCATCGGCGATCCCATACGGCGCCAGTCGTCTGGTGCGTCAACCGACACCAGACGCGAACGTAACAGCAAAACGGTTTGCAGCCATGTCACCCATGTTGGATGCAGGGAGACGCCGACATGCACAAATAGCGCCGAACCTGCATCCTTCACCTGGATGGCGTACTCTGGCGGATCGATGACGATATCCGACCAGGACGGAAAGGACGCGAAGGCAATCTCCAACGGTCCCCACCACGTCATGCGCGCCCATGCATCCCACGACACGTCGATGCCGTGGCGTCGCAACACGTCATCCATAGGCGCACGCCAATCCAGCAAATCCCGTTGTGCGAGAAAGCGCAGATCGGTTTCAAGGTCGTGTGTATCAGTGGTATCAATGGTCATTGTCCAGCCTCTCATCAGCGCATAGTGACAGTTGGCGGTTCATCACTGATCGCCGCTCGTTTAATCGGAATCAGTATTCGGCGATTCGGGCGGACTGGACGCACCGATCGGCGGAGCGTACGACGGCAACCGCTGCGGCTCAACCCGGATCGTTTCCGAAACGGGGCGCGTCAGTTCCGGCAATACGACTTGGGATGCATCGAGACGCTCCATGTAGAGCAGCGGATTGCTTGCGGCCCCGTAGCGTTCGGCCCAAAACTGCACGCCCCGCGCTTGCAGCGCACGCAGGGTAAGCGATTGTGCGGGCGTCAAATGAAGGTAGGCAACGGAGCCATCGATAAAGAGAATCTCAACGGCGGACATCAGGCGACATGCATAGCCTGGTGACGAATCGGTGACCACCAGCGGCGGCGGAGGCGGGAGAACGACACCGAACTGCACATCGGCGCGCGCACGATCGCACAATACAGGATCGTCGGCGATAAATCCGACATTCAGCAAATCGGAGTCGTTGATTGGTCCGACATTCTCAAGAGAGAAGGGGACGGGCACCATGTTGGGAAGAAGTTGCCGACCGTTCGGGTAGACGGGCGTATCCGGCGGGATATCGGAGATCATCGTGGCGTTCAGCAGATCGTTCGCCCTCATCGTTCGTGCGGCGTACTTGCCGACCACCTCGCCTGGATCGGTGAATCCGCGCAGTGGTTCAGGACGGTAGTACGGCATTTCGATGACCGATAAGTCGTCCGGGGAGATTTGTCGTCCGTAGGGGATATCCCGCGCAGCGATAATAACGGGTTCTACACGACGGCTTTCGATATACCCGTACACGCCAGCCGCGAAGAGGACGATAATTCCGATAACCAGCACCACAATGCCCGTCAGTCGTCCTCTTCGCGGTACCGATGAACGGGCGATGGTCCCGACACCTCGCTGCGTTTGTCCGGTAGATAAATTCATACGTTGTTCACCACCTTCTGTGCATAGAACCATGGGCTGCAATCGCCACTCTAGATGTACTCGAAACATGCATCCTTGTGGAACGCAAAAGAGAATCATGTTCGTCGTGATTGCAATGAATGCAGCAGTACAGATCAAAAAAAAAAAGAAAAAAACAGCAAAAAGCATGCGCCCAGGCGACGGCATGGCGGCGATACGTCGTCCCTGTTGCCGTTCCTGGATCCCCACGGGGGGGGGGACCGCTGCCCATCAAAGCGCACGTTCGCCGTCCCATGCAGCGAATCCGCGGAACGTTGAACGTCCCAACTCCTCCGTCTCGACGTCGTCTGCGTAGCAGATGAAGCCGAGACGTCAGGGGGCAGATGACCATGTGATGGAAGGGCGGGAGGACGCGCTGAACTGCTGTGTCGCCCGGTCATGCAAGACAGAATCAGCACCCGACCCCACACAGCCCACGGACGCGGCAGCACCGCTGCACGAATAGAACCGCAAGCGCCCCCCCGCAGAAGGTTAATCGCAGATAGAAGCAGTCGAGCGTTCCGCTCCACAATGGGGGCGGAACGCAGGGATAGCAGAAGATAACGAGAATGTCCGATCTGCGTGACGTGTGCAGGGGAAGGAATCGTCACGCAGGGTTGGAGACGAATGAAGGTGGAGAAGCATCGACGGAGCAGGCTCGGCGTCGCGATACAGCAGGAGCGACGCCGAGCCTGCTCTGCAGTTCGCGCGCTACGCGGCGACTTGCCGCCACAATGGACTGAACGTCAACGAGCAAGGTGGAGGCAATCTCTTCTTTCTGCATCCCATGGAAATACTTTAGTTCGGCGACCTCGCGGTCGAAATGGGACAGATGCGCCAACGCTTGTCTCATCGTCAAACGCCACTCTATTTCACTGATCCCGCCGTCCACGCTCATGGGCGACGCTTGTTCCTCAAATGGAACGAAAAACGCCGTACAGCGCATCCCAACGGCGATGCGCACCTTCGGAGAGCGCATCAGCGCGCACAATCCTCGCTTGATCACGACGAGTGCATACGTCGAGAATGCAAATCCGCGCATGGGGTCGAATTTGTCGACGGCGGTGATCAAGTGGATGACCCCCTCCTGAAAGAGATCATCGTATTCGAGCGCGCCCGTGTTGATGATAGATGGGATGACATGTCCCACCAGTCCGAGGTGATGAGTAACCAGCAGTTGTCGCGAAACCGCTGTGCACTGACGAATCCAGGGAGACGACTGCTGCGCCCAGTAGTGAAAAACATGCAAGCGATGAGCTTGCTGTGGCGTCAAGGTAAGGAGAGAGGAGACGCGGAGGCGCTGCAAGCGGCGGGCAAACCAGGGTATCCAGCACGGACGGAGGTGGCAACGACGGGATGAGGAGGCGCGGGAACGCGGCAAGCGACGAGAAGCCTTGGGTTTCTGGAACGGGAAGCAACGACGACGCTGCAAGCGGCGGACAAGCGAACGGCGGACATCGGTCATTCCTTGTGGCATTGGTGCGTCCTTCTCTATTGTATAGATCGTTTTGACTTTCTCTCGTATTATCTCTGTCTCGCTTATTTTGTCAAGGGGGGGAAAGAAAGAAAAAAA
>Ga0308419_1002967_pt1 | contig 10772 bp, 10 predicted proteins | sample HotsprSampleMS50_FD_203674 | JGI IMG/M metagenome (GOLD analysis project Ga0308419, IMG submission 203674) | Hot spring phototrophic mat microbial communities from Mushroom Spring, Yellowstone National Park, Wyoming, United States - 20090730_MS50 ... | reverse complement strand
GTCGTGGTCGTGGTCATGCGCAAAGCCCACTTCGTGAACGTGCGCTTCGCGCCGCGCCCGGCTGCGCTCCAGCGCGGCCAGTTTGTTCGGCGCGTAGTTCCCTACGCCGAGGATGAATTCCAGCGGTGCCCGGCCAAAAGACACATCCAGAATGCGGGCCGCCGGCGCAATCTGGCGCGCCCAGTCGTGAACGGCCTGTCGTTGCGCATCGGTCACCAGATCAACTTTGTTGACCACAATCAGATCGGCCGCGCTCACTTGCTGGACGGCCAGTTCCATCTGGTCGCCGTTGAGAGACAGAACCTGCTCGGCGTCGACGACCACCAGGATGGCGTCCAGCTCAAAGAAGTGGGCCAGTTGCGGCAGCATGAATGTCTGGGCGACCGCGATCGGGTCTGAGACGCCGCTGGTTTCGATGATGATGTGCTGTGGCGCGGGCTGGCGGTTGATCAGCCGCGCCACAGCCGCCAGCAAATCGCCGCGAATGGAACAACAAATGCACCCGTTCTCCAGGCTGATGATGTCTTCCTCTTCCCGCGCCTCGGCCACCAGTTGCGCGTCAACATTGATGGCGCCAAAGTCGTTCACCAGAACGGCGATGCGCAGTCCGTGGTCGGCGCGCAGGATGTGGTTGAGCAGCGTGGTCTTGCCGGCGCCCAGAAAGCCGGAGATGACGGTTACCGATAGTTTCCTGCTCATGCCGCACTGGCCTCCACAGTCGCTTTGTTATTGAGAAATTTTCTCAATAAAGATCGCAAAGAAAAGCGCGCGCAACAACGCGCGCGGCGGGCATCATATCACGCCGCGCGCAGGCCGACCGTCCGGGGCGTCAGGCGCCCTGGGCGCGCCCTTCCACATCGCTCACCGCCCACCATAGCTTCATGCTGTTGTGCTGAGCGCGGATGATGTATTTGCCGTCTTCGCGCTGGCAGCGCTCGCTCAGATAGCCGGCCAGCAGGCGGCGCTGCTCTGCGGTGGACACGTCATATCGCTCGGCGTAATCGTCCAGCATCGCCTCGAACGACTCGAATGTCTGTTGGCGAGGCGTGCGCAGCGTCGTCACATGCGGATAGACGCCCATCTGACACAGCACCTGGAACAGCAGGTCGCTCTTTGGGATGGGGTAATGCTCCTTGCCGTGCAACAGCGGCCACAACACCCGCGCTTCCGCATCCCAGGGCTGATCGCCGATGTGCCAGTAAATCACAATCGTTCCCGATGTCACGGCCATCATCCTGCGGATGCTCTCGCGCAAATCCAGCATGCCCATCGAATACGAGGCGATCGTCACATCGTAGGGCGGTTGAAGGTCGCGCGCGATGTCGATGTCGTCCCACGTTTTGTGGACGATGTGGATGTTTTCAATGCCGCGTTCGGCGATGTGATCGCGCAGCACTTCGACCATGCCTGCCGCCGGCTCGACCGCCGTAATGTGGCGCACGCGCGCGGCCAGCGGGATGGCCAGTGTGCCCGGCCCGGCGCCGATGTCCAGCAGCCGGCTTTCGGCGCTGCAAAAGGACAGCGTGTCATTCAGGCGCTCCTGCGTGCGCGGGTTGTCCTGAACATTTTGCCAGTACTTCAGCGCCGCGCGTTTGCTTTGCCAGGCGGATGGGCAGCCGCCTCCGCGACCGGCGTCGCGGCTGCGCTGCTGGCGCGCCATCCATATCTGGTTCCAGTCGATGTCGTCAAATGTGTTCAGGGGAGTTGGATTGGTCATGGCTTGTGTCATGTGGCGCTGTGCCGGACAGCCTGTCAATTCTCCCGCGCCTGCTGGAGCAGCGCGGCCCAGGCCTGCGCCGGGCGAGCGCCGTAGATCAGGCGTCCTTGAATGATGGTGGCCGGCGTCTGGCTGAAGCCGAGCGGATTCCGGTTCTCGAAGGCGGCTTGCAGTTTGCGCGTCTCGGCATGGATGCAGCGCGTGTTGTACTCGCCAATCGCCGATTTGGAAATGCGCTGCATTTCCACGTTGTTGTCATAGCGGTCGGGCAGATCAATCGCAAGGCGCAGAAACTCCAGATAGGCGTCCGGGTTTTTCAGCGCCACGCAGCGACCGACGCCGGCGAACAGGAACGACTTGCCGGTTTGCGACAGCGGATAGTCGTAGATGCGCACACGGGCGTCGGGCGCGGCTATCAGCGCCGGCGCGCTCTCGCGCAGGTAGTCCAGGCAGGCCGGCTCGCGGCAATAGACTTCGAGGTAGATGCGCACGTCCAGCGCCGCGTTGGCGCGCTCGTTGTCCCACACCGGGGCGAGCTGGTCCAGTTGCTCTGGCGCAGGCGCAGGCGGCAGGGTCGCCCATTCGCCCGACCCGCCTGCCCCGGAACAGGCGGCTGCCAGCAGCAGCGCCATCACAGCAATGAAAACGCGCCGGTCGCGCAAGATGCCGTTGCTCATGGCGACCCGTCCTCCACCAGCCGGGCGATCTGCGCCGCTGTCAGGGCGCCCTCAACCAACCGCCCCCCGCTGCCCGCGCCCACGTAGGTCACCGGCACGCGCGTGAATCCGAGCGGGTTGTTGTTCTCGAACAGAGCTTTGATGTTGCGGATTTCGCGTTGCAGGCAGCGCGTGTCGTAGCGTTTGCCGGCCACTGCTTTGGCGATGCGATACATCTCCAGCTCGTCTTTCAAGGCGGTCGAGCGCGACGCTTCGTTGAGGTAGCGCAGGTAGAAATCCGGCGATTCCTGCGCCACACAGCGGCCAATGCCGGCCACCATGAAGGATTCCGCAATTTGCGAGAGCGGGTAGTCGTAAATGCGCACGCGAGCGTCGCTCAGCGAGAGCAGTGCCGGCAGGCTTTGCTGGATGTAAGCCACGCACTCCGGCGTCTGGCAATACGGTTCGATGTAGGCGCGCACGTCGACGCCGGCCTGTGTCTGGCCGTTGTCCCACACCGGCGTCAACGCCTCGAACGCGGACAGGTCGCCGACAGGCGTCGCCGGCGGCAGAGCATCTGCCGCCGGCGCGGGCGCGCAGGCTGGCAACAGCCACAGCGCGACCATTGCCAGCCCGGCCCCGATCCCAAAGGCGCGCATGCACCTGGGCAATCTCATGGTTCTCGCACCCAATCCATCCACAAAGCGGACAACAGGCCGTCCGCCGTTTCGTCATCGACGCTGTAGACCGTCTTGAAGAATTCAATCAACCATTGCTCCAGGTTGACGTCTTCAAACTTGTCAGGGTAGATCGCCTTCGCCATCACCATCACGTCGATCGGGTATTCCAGCCGCTTGTCGCAATTGCACGGACTCCACGGCAGCGAGGCGATGCGCCGCTCCTGAATGGCGCGCATGGTCGCCAGGTTTTTGAAGTCCGGCGTGTCGTACAACTCGCGCGGCGGATGATAGCCGTTGGCCGTGGGCAGGATAATCACGTCCGGGTCGAGCGCCAGCACCTGTTCGGCGTTCAGGTTCTTGCTGAACGAGTCGTCCTGAAAGGCGTTTTTGGCGTTGACCACGTTCTCCAGCAAATAGGACTGGATGCTCTTCAAGCCGTCGGCGCTGCCCGATCCGCCTTCCTTGCGCACGTTGGGGTTCAGCCCAAAGATCAACACGCGCGGCTTCTGCGCATCGGCAATGTCTTTCGTGCGCTCTTTGACCAGGCTGACCTGGCTTTCAAGGTAAGCGGCCAGCCGGCCAGCCTCGTCGCCTTTGCCGAACACCTGGCCGATGATCCTGACGGCTTCTGACAGCGATTCAATCGACGGTTCGCCGCTGAAGTTTGGCCCGTACACCACCACAGTCGGGATGCCCAGCTCCTTCAGCTTATCCAGCGTGCTGTTCATTTTGGCGTCGTCGCCGGCCTTCCAGTTGATGGTGCACGCGCCGGCGTGAATAATCAACACGTCCGGCTTTGCGGTGGCCAAAGCCTCGAAGTTCATTTCCGTGCCCGGCTTGATGAAGAACGGCAGATCGCGCATGTACTCCATCAGGTAGTTGGCCGGGTTCATCCCGCCGAAGTACGAGAACTTCTCGCCGCTGTTCGACGTGAAATCGTATGTGAAGTCGCGCACCAGGCAGGTGGAGCCGATGGTGTTCACTTTCGCGTCCACCTTGAGGGCGTACATGACCTCTTCCACCAGCGCGTCGCTGATGGTGGCCACCGTGTTCACTACAGCCGGGATGGTGACCTCGACGCCCCGGCTGTCGATGACGACGCGGGTCTGGCCGGCGTCTGGCTGAGTGGCCGGCGCGGCGGTCGGTGTGTCGGCCGGTGCTTGCGTTGGGGCGGAGGTAGGACTCGCCGTCGGCGCCGCTGGGGGAGGGACGGTTGGCGCGACGGTCGGCGCGGGGGGTGCGCCCGCGCACGCGCTGACGATCAACGCGACAGCAGCCAGCGCGCTGCTGCGCATGACGGTTGTTGTGTGTTGTCTCATATTGGCAAATACTCCTTGTGGTTGTAAGCGGCCCCGGCCGGCGCTGAGCCCCGCCGGGGCGCGTTTGGCAAACGATGTTCGCGCGCTGCGCGGGCAGCGCATCAGGGCTGAACGGCGGCGCCGGCCCGGCTCTCGATGTTCCTGGGCAGCACCACTTGCAGGCCGTTCACCGTCTCAACCTGGCACAAGCCTCGATAGATAGCGTCGAGCGTGGTTGCGTTGAGCGCCTGGCTGGGCGGCCCGTCGGCAATCACGCGGCGGTTGCCGATAACGACGAGCTGATCGCAAAACCAGGCCACGTGGTTGGGATCATGGCTGCACGCCAGGATAGTGATTCCCTGTCGCGCAATCTCGCGCAGCAGGTTCCAGGTTTTGATTTGGTTGTTGAAATCCAGCGACGAGGTGGGTTCGTCCAGCAGGATCACCGGCGTTTCCTGGGCGATGGCGCGCGCAATCAACACCAGCTGGCGCTGGCCGCCCGACAGGCGGTCGTAGGATTGGGGCGCAAGGTCGGCGATGCCCAGCCGGTCGAGCGCCTCCAATGCCTTTTGATAATCGCGCTGAGCGATGCCGAAGATGCCGCTGCCCATGTGGGGCGTGCGCCCCATCAGCGTCACTTCGAGGGCCGTGTACGGAAACGGCGGCTTGTGCTCCTGCGGCACGTAGGCGATCAGTCTGGCCAGCCGGCCAATCGACAGGTTGCGCGTGTCCTGGCCGTCCACTGCCACGCGCCCCTGCCTGAAATTCAGCAGCCGCAAACAACAGCGAAAGAGCGTGGTCTTGCCGCTGCCGTTTGGCCCAAACAAACCGCACAAGTGGCCGCGCGCGATACGGAAGGAGATGTCCTCCAGTATCGGTCGGGCGCCGTAGCTGAAGCTGAGGTGTTGCACGTCAAACATGCGCTCAGCCTCCCAGGGTGTAGCGCCCTTTCGCGCGCAACAGGTAAAACAGATAGGGCGCGCCGATGATCGAGATGATGATGCCGATCGGGATTTCCGCCGTGGTCAGGGTGCGAGCGATGGTGTCGCACACCAGCAGCAGCGCCGCGCCCAGAATGCCCGAAGCGGGAATCACGAAGCGGTTGTCCGGCCCCAGGATCAGGCGCGTGGCGTGCGGCATCATCAACCCCACCCACGAGATGATGCCGACCGCTGAAACCGCCAGCGCGGTCATCAGCGTGGATAGCACGATGAGGATCAGTTTCAGGCGGTCGGGATCGACTCCCAGCGCGCGCGCCTCCTCATCGCCCATCGACAGCACGTTCAGCCGCCAGCCCATCAACCAGAGCGCCGCAAAACACGCCGCGATGACCGGCGTCAGGCTGGTCACATCGCGCCACGAAGCGTAGTAGAAACCGCCCAGCGTCCAAAAGACGATCGCCCGCAGCGCCTGATCGTCGGAGATGTATTTCATGATGGACACCACCGACTGGAACAGCGCGCTGATGATGACGCCCGCCAGGATGAGCGTGACGACCGGCGTTTTGCCCTCCACGCGCGCCAGCAGATAGGCCAGCCCGACCGCGAGCAGCGCAAACACAAACGCGCCCACCTGCACGCTCAGAAAGAACTGCGGAAAGACGATGCCCAGCGCTGCGCCCAGCGACGCGCCGGCGGACACGCCGAGGATGAACGGCTCGACCAGCGGGTTGCGAAACGCGCCCTGGTAAACCGCGCCCGATGAGGCGATGGCAACGCCCACCACAATCACCAGCGCGATGCGCGGCAGACGAATTTCCCAGACGATGGTGTTGTACAGCCGGTCGAGCGCGGCCACGTCCCCGCCAAAGACGTGCGCGGCAATCACCCGCCACACATCCTCCAGCGTGATGCGATAGGCGCCCATCAGTGAAGTGACTGCCGCCAGCGCGAGGGTGGCCGCCAGGGCCAGCGCCAGGAAGACCCACTTGCGCCCGTCTGAGGCGAGACTGCGCGCAGCGCCGCCCGCAAAGACAGCGGCGCGCGGCGCGGCCGGCGAACCAACGGGCGGCAGGCCGGCCTGTGCGGATGTCAGGTTCTTTTCCACGGCACGGCAGTATACGGCACTTTGTGATTTTTGCAAGAAATTGCAAGAACGGGCCGGCCGGCCAGGTGCTATAATCCCAGCGCCGGCGGCCCGCGCGCGAACAAGGGCCTCTTGCCTCGTTACCTGTTATCTTGAAGAGGAAGGACAAGCCGATGAAACAGGCAGACGCGCTCCAGGATGCGCTGCTTCGATTGCGCGACGAAGGCGAGCGCCTGACGCATCCGCGTCGCAAGGTGTTGGAAGTGTTGACCCGCAGCGGCGATCATCTGACCGTCGCCGATGTGCAGCGGCAACTCCGCCGGGCCGGCGAGGAGATGGACACCGCCACGATCTACCGCGTTTTGCAGTGGCTTAAGCGCATAGGGTTGATCTCGCAGACGGATCTGGGCGGCGAGGCGATCGTGTATCAGGTCATCGACGACCACCGGCATCACCACCTGGTGTGCCTGTCCTGCGGAGCTATCATCGAGCTGGAGGACAGCGCGTTGGATCACCTGCGCCGGACGCTGCGGCGCGATTATAATTTCGAGCCGCGCATCGATCACCTGGCGATCTTTGGTCTGTGCAAGCGGTGTCGCCAATAGCTGCTGCCGGCTGCTCGCCGGTCAAGGAGGGTCATGAGTCGCATCATCACAGCCGGCGCCGGCCCCTATGCCGGCTTCACCAACGCATCGCTGCAACGCGCCGTGGATGACGTTGCCGCAGCCGGCGGCGGCGTGGTCGAAGTTCCCGCCGGCGTGTACCGCATGCGCGACGCCCTGCATCTGCGCAGCGGCGTGCGCGTCATCGGCGAGCCGGGCGCCACACTGCTCAAGGAACCCAGCGTCACTGTGCCGCTGCTGGACTACCTCGGCTACGGCCACTACGAGTTCACCGTCACCGAGCCGGACAGGCTGCAGGTCGGCATGGGCGTGCACATCACCGACGACGACTCGATGGGCTTCTACGACACGGTGGCTACCATCGTCGAGCGCCGGGGCGATCTGTTCTTCATTGACCGCATGCTCAATCACGACTACTGGCCGGCCAAACGCGGCCGCGTCACGACAATTTTCCCCATCGTTGACGCGATCGGCGTCGAAGATGTGGCGCTGGAGAACATCACCATTGACGGCAACCCGGACGAAACTCAGCGGTTGAACGGCTGCCGAGGCGGGGGCGTCTTTCTGCTGATGGCGCGCCGCGCGCGCGTCGAGAACGTTGAGGTGCGCCATTTCAATGGCGACGCGATCAGCTTTCAACAGTGTGTAGATGTGATCGTGCGCGGGTGCCATGTCCATCAGAACGCCGGCGGCGGCATCCATCCCGGCAGCGGATCCGTGCGCTACTGGTTGCGGCGCAATCACGCCCACGACAACGGCGCGTGCGGCGTGTTCTATTGCCTGCGCACCACGCACTCGATTTGTGAAGACAACCGGCTGGAGCGCAACGGCGAGGCCGGCATTTCCATCGGCGAGCGCGACACCGATCACTGGATTCGCAACAATATCATCGCCGACAACGGCGGGTATGGCGTCGAGTTTCGCGCGCCCATCGCGCACGGCGGCGACCGCGCGCGGATCGAAGGCAACACCCTGGCCGGCAATGCGCGCCGCATCAGTCCCCCGGCCCTGCCGGCTGAGATTCACATACCAGCCGGCCTGCGCGATGTGTTGATCGCCGGCAACACCTTCCAGCCGGCGCCCGACAGCCACGCGCTGCTTATCGACGCCGGCTGTCCAGGGGTTGGCGTGCGCGGCAATCAGATTCATGGACGCTCGCAGGGCGACGGCTTTCCGACGCGCGAGGGCGACTTCCCCGATGTGGGGCCGGCGGCGCTGCCGCTCGATGGCGCGCGGCATCTCAATATCGAGCGGCTGGATGCTGTCGAGCGATCGACCTTTTGGGCCGGCTGAGGCGTCAGTGGCGCCCGTGGCGCTGGCGTGGACGCTGCGGCTGCCGGGGATCACCAGCGCGTTCATCGGCGCGTCGAGCGTGAAACGGGTCTAGGAGAACGTCGCCGCGCTGGCCCATTGGTAGGGCAAGCCGCCGGGCCTGCACGATCAAGCCGAGCTACGACACATCCCCGGAATCTTTAAGGTTCCGGGGATGTGTTCGATGATCCTGCTTCTGAGACGTTCAACACCATGCGATAGGTGGTGAATGAGCGCAAATCACGCTTTGTGTGTTGAGCGCATGGCTGTCTTCCTGGGTCAATTATCTCTCGGCGCGGGTATAGTCGGTGTGTGCTGTTCTGTCCATTATGCTATCCGGCGTGCGCAGACATGTGCTGTGTGATGAATGCGTGAGGCGCTCCATGAGGATACCCGCCCTCAATCCACTGACGAATGCTCCTGTCGCGCTCGACATGGCGGATGGCTGCGCCTGTCTGTTGCCCGGCGCCGACACCCCGCCGCCGGTCAACGTCTTCCTCAGCCCCGGCTGGTTCGATCTGCAAGTCAACGGCTTCGCCGGCTATGACATCAACGCGCCGGATGTCGAACCGGCGACGGTGGCCGGCATGGTGCGCCGGCTGTGGCAGGAGGGTGTGGCGCGCTGTTGTCCCACTATCGTCACCCAATCCTTCGAGCACATGGCGCGCTGCGCGCGAGCGGTGGCACTGGCCTGCGAGCAGGACGCGCAGATCGCGGCGTCGGTGGCCGGCATTCATCTCGAAGGGCCGTACATCTTGCCGGTGGATGGGGCGCGCGGCGCGCATCCTCGTGAGCACGTCCGCCCGGCCAGTTGGGACGAGTTCGCGCGCTGGCAGGAGATGGCCGGAGGGCGCATCCGGCTGGTCTCGCTGGCGCCCGAAACGCCGGGCGCGCTCCCGTTCATCCGCCGGCTGAGGCAGGCCGGCGTGGTGGTGGGATTGGCGCACACGCTGGCAACGACGGACGAAATCGCGGCGGCGGTCGATGCCGGCGCAACCCTTTCCACCCACCTGGGCAATGGGTCACCGGCGACCCTGCCGCGCCACCCCAACATGATCTGGGATCAACTGGCTGAGGATCGCCTGTGGGCCAGCGCCATCTTCGACGGCCATCATCTGCCGGCCAGCGTGATGAAAGTGATCGCGCGCGCGAAAGGCATCATGCGCACAATTCTGGTCAGCGACGCGGTGGCGCTGGCGCGCATGCCGCCTGGCATCTACGAGACGACCGTGGGCGGCAAGGTCGAGCTGCATCCAAATGGCCGGCTGTCGGTGTTCGGCACGCCCTACCTGGCGGGTTCAGCCAGCTCGCTCAAAGATTGCGTGGAGAACGCCGTGCGGCTGGCCGGCTGTTCGCTGGCGCAGGCCGTTCAGATGGCGTCGGCCAATCCGGCAAAACTGCTGGAGGCATCCGACACCTCTGAGGTGTCGGACACCTTGAGCACATCGCTTACCCTCTTCCGGTGGGATGATCGTGCGCGCGAGGCGACGATCCTGGCGACTATCGTCGATGGCGCCGTTGTCTACAGCAACGACGCCGACTCGGCATCCAGATAAAGCGTGGCGTGCGGCACGGTGCGCAGGATCGAGCCGGGGCAGTCTTCGGTGATCGGGCCGGTGAGGGCCGCCTTGACCGCAGCAGCCTTGCGCCGTTCGGGCACAATGCACAACAACCGTTTTGCGGCGAGCAGGGCCGGGATGGTCAAGGTGATGGCGTGCGTGGGCACATCGGCCAGCGTGGGGTAGTGCCCTTCGCCCACTTGCTGCCGCCGGCTGGCTTCGGCCAGGCGCACCACCTTCACCCACAACGGGTCATTGAACTCGGCGAAGGGCGGGTCGTTGAAGGCGATATGACCATTCTCGCCGTAGCCCAGGCAGCACAGGTCGGCCGGATGCTGCCGCAACAGCGCCGCATAGCGGGCGCACTCCTGCTCCAGCGACGGCGCTGCGCCGTTGATGGGGTAAAACGCGCCGGGGTTGAGCTGCCCCAGAATTCGCTCGCGCAGAAAGCGCGGGAAGCTGGCCGGGTGCTGGTCGGTGATGCCCACGTACTCGTCCATGTGGAATACGTTGACCCTCGACCAGTCGAGATCGCCGGCCTGACGCAGGCCAGCGAACAGGCTGAGCTGCGAGTTGCCGGTGGCCAGGATCACATTGGCCTGCCCCCGGATATCTATGGCAGTCTTGAGCGTGGCGATTGCGGACTGCGCGGCCGCCATGCCCAGTGCGTCATTGGTCGGATGAATCTCGACCGGCAATTGATCGATGCGCTGGTGAAAGGTTGTCATAGGATCGTCCGTTGGAACCGATTGTATGCCCGCTCCAGGGCAAACGCATCTACTGAGTCTTGACAAGACAATGTCGTGTGTGTCAAAATAGGCCGCATGAGAATAAAAGGGTCAAATGCAGTTGCTGATGCACGACGCGCGCGCGGCCTGGCCTTGTTAAGCGAAGGAAAGACAT
>Ga0308419_1002966_pt1 | contig 10772 bp, 9 predicted proteins | sample HotsprSampleMS50_FD_203674 | JGI IMG/M metagenome (GOLD analysis project Ga0308419, IMG submission 203674) | Hot spring phototrophic mat microbial communities from Mushroom Spring, Yellowstone National Park, Wyoming, United States - 20090730_MS50 ... | reverse complement strand
ATGATTGGGTTGCGCGGCTGCGATCACGTCGAATGCCGTCACCCCGATGATAGGCAGATTGCGCGCGGTGGCGAGTCCTTTGGCGATCGCCAGCCCGCAGCGCACGCCGGTGAACGAACCCGGCCCAATTGCCACTGCCACCGCGCCGATGTCTGCCGGCTGGATGTTCGCAGTGCGCATCAGCCGGCGGATCTGTGCGCTGACGCCGGCGGTGTGATGGCGCTCTGTTTCCCACGCGCATTCCGCGCGGATCATCGTCAGGTCGCGCAGCGCCACGCTGCTGCGGCGCGTGCAGGTGTCGATCGCCAGCAGGATATCTGGTTTGCGATTGACGATTGACGATTGACGATTGATAGAGCCAGCGATCCCTGTTGCCATTTCGCCTGAGATCTTTTGAGTGTTGTCCATCCTTTCAGTTGTAACCCGGCATTGCTATTCGTAAATTGCCAATCGTCAGTTGTCAATCGTCAATTGTCAATTGTCAGACGCCAAAGGCATTCTTGCGGAAGGCCAGCAGGATCTGCCATGTGACGGTGTCCTGAGTGGAGAAGGTGAGCCGGCGCTTGTTCTCGTGGATGATCTCGAACCTGACCCGGATGGCTTCGTTGGGAATCAGGCTTTCGGCGCGCTCGGCCCATTCAATGATGGCGACGCCCGTCTGGTCATCCAAAACTTCGTCCAGCCCCAGTGTGGCGAGGTCGCCGGCGCGCTCGATGCGGTAGAGATCGATGTGATACAGCGTGTGCGCGTCGGCGGCGCGGTGATGTTCCTGCACCAGAGTGAAGGTTGGGCTGCGCAAGGGCTGCGACGCGCCCCAGCCCAGCCCGATCCCGCGCGCGAACTGTGTCTTGCCGGCCCCCAGCGAACCGTACAGTGCGATGATGGCGCGGGCCGGCAGCGCCGCAGCGAGGCGCGCTCCGAGGCGCTGCGTCTGCTCCTCGCTATGACTGACGCATTCAAAAGACAACGGTTCGAGAACGGGCATGGCGTATCGCGTATTGCGTATTACGTATCGCGTATTGCGTATGGCGCTTGAAGACTCTACCACGCGCGTTTCAGGCGGGGTTGATGAGCGGGTTCAGGACCTGGAAGCCGCGCACCAGACCTTCTTCAAAGCGCGCGCCGGAAAACACCGGGTCTTCGTGCTCGATGGCGATGCCGCCGTCGTAGCCGATCTCGATCAGCGTCGAGATGTACTCAGCCCAGTTCACCACGCCATAGCCGGGGATGCGGTAGCGCCAGCAGTTGTGGTGGATGCCCAGGATGCCTTCGCGCCGCAGATTGTGATGCAGCATCTCGGTGTCTTTCGCGTGCGAGTGGTAGATGCGATCCTTGAAATCGCGCATGGCTTGAATGTGATCGATTCCCTGCCAGACCAGATGCGACGGATCGAACTCCAGACCAAGCGCTTTCGACGGCACGCGGGTGAACATCTCGCTCCAATTGCGCGGCGACCAGGCCAGGTTGACGCTGTGCCAGGGGATGTCGCCCCACATGCCCGGCCAGTTCTCAAACGCCACGCGCAGACCCATATCCTCGGCGGCTTGCGCGATCGGCGTGAACACCCGCTCGAATCGCTCCATGCCTTCCCTGTACGGCCGATCGGGCAGGTTGCCGGCCATCGAGGTGACGACGCCGACGCCCAACAGCCTGGCCAGCTCGAAGATGGCGCGATACCGGGCCAGCGTGACTGCCGGGTCGTCCAACAGCGGATTGCTATAGTGCGCAATGGCCGACAAGGTGATGCCTCGCCTGTCCAGCGCGGCCTGCGCGCGGCCGGCCACGGCTTTCAAGTCGCCCGGCGCATCCAGAGAGTCGATCAGCGATGTGGCATGCACTTCGAGGCACTGGAAGCCGAGCCGTTGCGCGCGCTCCACTTCCTCGACCGAGAACTTGCACAGATACCCGAGTTTCATGAATGCTCCTCCAGAAGATTCAGACGCATTGTCCGACAGATCGGATGAGAACGCAAACCAGCGCGCCTACAATACGCTGCACAATTCATCCTCCAGGAGATATGCAATGGAAGAACCGACCGTTCAGGATCGCGTCCGCACGTATTCCCGCCCGTCCGACCTGAAGATCACCGATCTGCGCGTGACCGACATCGTCGGCGCGCCGATGCGGTGCTGCCTGCTGAAGATTTACACCAACCAGGGGATCGTTGGCCTGGGCGAAGTGCGCGATGGCGCCAGCCGCACTTTCGCGCTCATGTTGAAGAGCCGCATTCTGGGTGAGAACCCATGCAATGTGGACAAGCTCTTCCGGCGTATCAAGCAGTTCGGCGGGCACGCCCGGCAGGGCGGCGGTGTCAGCGGCATCGAAGTGGCTTTGTGGGACCTGGCCGGCAAAGCGTATGGCGTGCCGGTCTATCAAATGCTGGGCGGCAAGTTCCGCGACCGCGTGCGCATCTACTGCGACACCGACGCCGGCGACCGTCCCACCGGGCGCGACATGGGCCGCGCGCTGAGGCAGCGCATGGAAAAGGGCTTCACCTTTCTCAAAATGGACCTGGGCATGTGGCAGGCCATCCACGAGCCGGGCGCGCTGAGCATGCCCACCGGCGAGCTGGACAAGTGGCGCACGTATCACAGCGCCGGCCGGCGCAGGGTGAGCACGCCCGAAGAGCGCGCCATTCGCAACCGTGACTACGACTTCCACAATGTGATGCACCCCTTCACCGGCGTGCATCTCACTGAGAAGGGTCTGGATTTTCTGGAGCAGTACATCGCCGAAGTGCGCGACGAGATCGGCTATGAAGTCCCGCTGGCGATCGACCACCTCGGCCACATCGCGCTGCAGGACTGCATCAAGCTGGCGAAGCGCATCGAGAAGTACAACCCGGCCTGGCTTGAGGATCTGGTTCCCTGGCAGTTCACAGACCAGTACGCGCAACTCAGCCGCGCCACCACGGTTCCCATCTGCACCGGGGAAGATATCTACTTGAAGGAGAACTTCAAGTCATTGCTCGAAGCTGGCGGTGTGTCGGTCATCCATCCCGACGTGCTCAGCACCGGCGGCATTCTGGAGACTAAGAAGATCGGCGACATGGCGCAGGATTACGGCGCGGCGATGGCCATTCACATGGCCGAGTCGCCGGTCGCGGCGATGGCAGCCGCGCACGTGGCCGTGGCCACCGAGAACTTCCTGGCGCAGGAGTTTCATTCGGTCGATGTGCCGTGGTGGGACGATATGGCCATCGGCCTGCCCAAACCCATCGTGAAGGATGGATTCATCACTGTGCCGGACAAACCCGGCCTGGGCATCGACGACCTGAACGACGAGGTTCTGGCGGCGCACATCGATCCCGATCTGCCCGGCCTGTGGGCGCCGACCGATCAGTGGGACAACGAGTTCTCCTGGGATCGGGTCTGGTCGTAAGCGATTGCCGGGTGATGGAGATGATTGCCATCGACGGCGGCAATCTCATCCCGGTAGTTGTTGGCGTGCTGGCGCTGGTGTTCTACAACGACCCGGCGGTGCAACAATACTTTGCCATGTTATCATCTGATCGAAGCAGATATATGTGATTGCCTGCCGGCAACACAATCCGCCTGGCATTCCAGCAGCCTCTTGGGATCAGATCAAGAGGCTGCTCTGTTTGGTTTGGTGTGGTGTGGAGGGATGTCAAATTGAAGATGGATCGCCGGGATTTCCTGAAGGGATGCGCCAGTTTTGCCGCCGTCGCCGCTGTGCGCGGGTTCGGCATCTCCAGTCTGGTGTTCGACTCACAGTTGGCCGGGCCGGCGCGCGCCGCAGCGCCGCAGTCGCCGAACCAGCCCCCGCCCAACAACCGCGACCTGCTGGTGCTGGTCTTCGTGCGCGGCGGACTGGACGGGCTGAACCTCGTCGTGCCGTTCAACACCAGCGCCAAAGACCGTCAGCAATACTACAACGCGCTGCGGCCCACGATGCACATTCCCGCTCCCAATTCCAGCGCCCCGCGCAAGGCGATTGACCTGGATGGCCGGTTTGCGCTGCATCCCGACGCCGCGCGCGGGGCAAGCGGAGTCAATGTGCTCAATCTACATGCCAGCGACACCGGCGGGTTGTATGCGCTCTACACGCGCGGCGACCTGGCCATTGTCGATGCGACAGGCTCGCCCGATGTCACCGGCTCCCACTTTGACACCGAGCTGTACGTGGACATGGGCGGCAAAAACAACCTGGCCGCCGGCGGGTGGCTTTCTCGCTATCTTGACGCCATCGGTGAACCGAATGACGCGCTGGCCGTGGCGCCGCAATGGAACCCTGCGCCATCGCTAATTTCCCCCACGGGGCGCAGCTCGATGGTTGTTCCCAGCGGCAAAGATTTCGGCCCGCAGTGGCGCACGTCAACCTGGATGCCGGATGCGACGCGCGCGGCGCTGGCGCAGGCGCAGCGCAATTTGCTTCAGCCCATGTTCCAGCGCGGCAGCGCGTTTGTTGAAGCAGTGGGCGCGTCTGCTTTTCAGGCATACGATCAACTGGCCAGCGTTCTTTCCACGACCTACACGCCGGCTGGCGGTGTCAGCTACGTCAGCGCCGGCTCGCATGTGCCGGACTATGGCCACTTTGCGCAATCGTTGCAGGTGGTGGCGCAGATCGCCAAAGCGTCGCTCGGCAATCCGCTGCGCGTGGCGGCGATTGATGTGGGCGGCGGCTACGACACGCACGACAACCAGGGCACGGTGGACTGGAACGGCAATAATCGTTTCCCGCGCCTGATCACCAACCTGGCCAACAATTTGAAAGCCTTTTGCGACGATATGAACGCCGATCCACAATGGCGCGGCCGCTATGTGATCGTGGTGCTCAGCGAGTTTGGCCGCGTGTTGTACGAGAATGACAGCGCCGGCAGCGACCACGGCAGCGGCAACGTCATGCTGGTGATCGGCAGCGGCGGCCAGTATGGCGCCCCCAACATCAATGCCGGTGTCTACGGCGACTGGCCGGGCCTGTCTCATCTCGGATTCAACGACGGCCTGCAAATCACCACCGACTATCGGCGCGTGATCGCCGATGTGCTGACGGCGCGCATGGGCGTTTCGTCGTCTCTTATCAACACTACCGTCTTCCCCGGCTTCACCTTCTCAGCCGGGCTGGGCATTGCCGTGCCGAAGTGAGCCATGAAGACTGTTTATCCCCTTGCGTTGTTCATCGTGTTTATTGGGCTTGGGATTGGGACGCCGCCTGACCGCGCGCAAGCCGGCCCGCACAGTCCTCTGGCGTTCGAGTGGACCCCGCTTACGCCGATCGGTGTCGATGCGCGCCCCACGTTGCAAAGCGAGCCGGCGGTGGCTGTGTCGGACAATGCCAGTCTGATTGCCTGGACCGACTCGCGCAACGCCATGCCCGATCTGTATGCCGTCTACCTTCCCAACCCGACGGCGCAACAGGAGTTGCGCGTCACCAACCGCACCCCGCACTTTTCGGGGCAGGCGGCCAGGAATCCCGCCGTCGTCATCGAAAACAATCGCGCGTTCTTCGCCTGGGCCACTGCGCAACACCTCTTCGTTTCCCGGCTCGATCTGGCCACAACCCTGTGGACATCCAGAACCCAGGTGACCAGCTTCAGCGCCTGGGAGCAGACGGCGGATCAGCCGCGCATGGCCGGCAACGGCAGCGGGCAGCTCACTCTGGTTTGGACCGACTTTCGCGCGTTGAGCGGCAACTCGCGCCCCGGCGACATCTACGCCGCGCGCTGTGACGGCGCGGCTACGCCGGTTTCCTGTTTCGCCAGCGTCAAAGTCAATGACGACTCGAACACCGCCAACGCCCAGCGCCGCCCGGCCATCAGCCGCAACGGCAGTCAGGTGGTTGTGGTGTGGGAAGACACGCGCGACGCCGGCCTGGATTACCCGCGCATCTATGCCAGCATCTCGAACGATGGCGGCCAGACCTGGGGCCCGAATGTGCGCGTGAACAAACGGCTGGATGGCAGTACGCCGGGGCCGCGCGACTCGGCCTCGGCGCCGGCAGTGGCTCATGCTGCCGACGGCTCGGTCTATGTGGCGTGGGAGCATCGCTCAGGCTCACCCGTGGCGCCGGCGGACATTTACGTGTCGCGCTGGGACGGTTCAACCTGGAGCGCGCCCTGGCGGGTGGACAACGCGCCGGCGCGCGTGCGCAGCGCCCGTCCCGCCATTGCCGCCAACACAGCGGGTGTCTTTGTCGCCTGGCAGGACTACCGCGCCGGCAGCGCCAATGCCGATATCTACACAGCGCGCTGGGATGGATCGGGCTGGCTGGAGATTCCGGCTGTTGTGCAACCGCGCCTGCAAACCCTGCCTGCGCTCGCCGCCAACGCCAGCCAGATCAGGCTGGTCTGGCAGGATGAGCGCGCCGGCGCGGCTGATGTCTACTCTGCGCTGTGGGGCGGCGCCAGTTGGATCAGCCCGACACTGGCGCATGGCAATCCGGCGCGCCTGCCCTATCAGATGTATCCCGCCCTTGCCAGCTTTGGCGGGCAAACCTGGATGCTGTGGACGGATCAGGTGCTGGCTTACTCTGATCTCTACATCGCGCGCGCGGTGTCGGCTACACAGTGGACTACGCCGACAGCGATGCCAACACAGGCCACAGTTGGCGGCTCACTGGACATCGGCAGCGGCGGGCTGGCGTTTACCTCGGATGGCCGGCTGCACGCCGTCTGGAGCGACGGTTACTGGACGCGCGGCACGCGCGCCATGTACTCCGTCCTGAGTGGCACAGTCTGGTCGCCGCCGATCTTCCTCAGTCGCGTCACAACAGATTCGGAGATGCTGGCTTCGCTGGCCACGTTCGGCAATCACCTTGCCGCTGCGTGGACCAGGTACGATTACACCACCAACACCGCCAACCTCTATGCCACCTGGAATATCGGCGCTGGCTGGGTGACCGAAACCGCCGTGCTCACCACCCCGCGCAACACCTGGCAGATTCCGTTTGCCGTTGCCGTTGACGCCGCGAATGTCTATGTTGCCTGGCAGCAACCGCGCAGCGGCATGGGCGATGCGCTGATGCTGGCGCGGCGCAGTCTGAGCGGGGCCGGCGGCTGGACCTACAGCCGGATCGATCAGGATCAAAATGTGTCGTGGTGCGTCAACACTGCGCCGGCGCTCAGGGTGGATGCCGGCGGGGCGCTGCATGTCGCATGGTCGGGTTGTCTGCGGCGCAGTCCCGCCAACACCTGGCCGTTGGATGGCTTCGCTCTGTATGCCTATTCGACCAATCAGGGCGCAAGCTGGAGCGCCCCGCTCAAACTGGCGCAAACCACCGCGAACAACGGCGACGCCCGCACGCGCCCGGCGCTGGCGATCGGCGCCGGCGGGCGCGCCATGGTGGTTTTCCCCTCCCTTGCCGTCAACAACGGCGGATTTGTCGCGGCGATAGTGCAATCAGGCACGCTGGCGTTCACCCAGACGATTGCGGCGAATGCCGGCTGGGCGCCGTCGGGCAGCTACGAAAGCCTTTGGTATGGCGGCGACAGCGCCGGCAGCGTTTCATTCGATCCCGTGACGCAGCGCTTCATTGTGGCTTTGATCGACCGCAGCAGCGGGCGCGCGCCGCGCATCCTGACGACAACCTACGGCGACACTGCGTTTGTCCCCCGCCTGTTTGTTCCCATCACACAACGGTGACACGATGAGCGTATTTGTGAATCTTTCTACACCGCCCGGCGATGCGCCCGCATTGGCGCGGCTGGCCTGGAATCGCCTTGCCTTTGGCCCCCGCCCCGAAGACATCGCCACATTCGGCAGTTTCGATCTGACCACTTTTGTCGATCAGCAGCTCGACTACGAGTCCATCAACGACGCCGCCTGTGACGCTTACCTGGCCAGTATGCCCAACACAGCCTCCGACAGCAGCGCCGTGCCGCCGCTGGACGCTTCGCTGGCCCAACTGAACGCCTACGTCAACGACAGTTTTACGCGCGAGGCAGCGCTGCGACGCTATCTGTGGATGGCGACGTACGCCCGCGCCCTGCTGAGCAAGCGCCAGCTTTTTGAAGTGATGGTGGACTTTTGGACCAATCACTTCCACACCGATTTTCCGACCGACTACACCAAGTACTGGGAGGATTACTACGTCATTCGGCAGCACGCGCTGGGCAACTTCCGTGATTTGCTGGAGGCCAGCGCCAAAAGTCCGTCCATGCTGCGCTTCCTCAGCAACCGCTACAACGACGGCGGCAATCCGAATGAAAACTACGCCCGTGAGTTGTTGGAGCTGCACACGGTGGGCAGTTACAGCTATGTGCCCGGCCCCGGCTACCGCACGGCGCCCAACTACACCGAGCAGGATGTGCACCAGGCCGCCAGAATCCTCAGCGGCTGGACGAATCAGCACTCGCCCAACAGGGAGTTTCACTTCAATGCCACGCGCCGCTGGCCGCGCCACGACTGGACAGAGAAGCGGCTGTGGATTGGCAACGATGATTTCTACTACTTCCCGCACGGCGGCGTCGAACAGGGCGAACAACTGCTGGACATCCTGGCCGAGCATCCCAGCACGGCGTATTTCATCTCGTTCAAACTCTGTCGCCGCTTCATCTCGGACTATCCCGATGTTTTCTGCCCGGACGCGGTGCAGGCCGGCGCGCAAGCCTTCCTCACCTCGCACGGCGACATTCGCCAGACGGTGCGCGCCATTCTGCTCCATTCAAAGTTCGCCCAGAGCTGGGGGCAGAAAGTCAAACGCCCGTTCGAGTTCATCGCCTCCACCATGCGCGCCTTTGGTCTGACGGAAATGCTCGATCTGCTGCCCGACAACTGGAGCACAAACGGCCCGCGCGATTTCGAGAAGATGTTTGGCATGCTGGGGCAGGTGCTGTTCGAGCTGACCGCGCCGACCGGCTATCCCGATGTTGCGCTGGCCTGGTGGAACAGCAATCAGGTCTTTGGCCGTTGGACACTGGCGAACATGCTTGTCGCCCGTTTCTTCGGCGAGCAGACCAGCGAGACCAGCGCGCCGGCCAATGCCTCGCTGCACAGCGCGCTTGGCCTGCCCAAAACCGCTGAACAGGTGGTGGACCTGTTGATCGAGCGATTCATTGGGCGCGCCATTCACGCTGATGACCGGACTGCGATGATCCAGTACCTGGGCAACGGCAACGCCTCAGCGACCATCAACAGCGATTCGCCGCGTCTGCGCCCGCTGCTGGGCGTCGTGGCCGCCTCGCCTTACGCGCAGTGGCGCTGAGCCGGCCCGGCCCCCGCACTGGCGGTACACTGCGCCCTTGCTCAATACAACAATCTTTTCTGGAAGCAGGACAAACGAACATGAAACTGCATGGCAAAGTGGCATTGGTGACGGGGGCGGCGCATCGTGTGGGCAAGGCGATTGCCCTGGCGCTGGCGCGCGAGGGCGCGGATATCGTGGTGCACTATGGCAGGAGCGCCGGCCCCGCCCAGGAGACGGCGCGCGAGATCGAGGCGCTGGGGCGTCGGGCGTTCGTGGCGCAGGCCGACATGGGCGACTGGCAATCGGCTTCAAATCTGGGCCGGCAGGCGTTGCAGCGCTTTGGCCGGGTGGACATTCTCATCAATAGCGCGTCCAGCTTTGTGGCCGCCGATTATCTGTCCACCACCGAAGCGCAGTTCGATGAGGCCATGGATGTCAACTGCAAAGGGCCTTTCGTCCTCAGCCAGGTTATTGGCCAGTGGATGATGGCGCAGGATTTGCCCGAAGGCACCTTCTTCAACATCATCAACATCGTGGACGAAGGCGCATTCTTCCCCAGCAAGACCTACACCGCCCACGCCATCTCGAAGGCTGCGCTGCTTGCGCTCACCCGCTCACAGACCTTGATCTTTGGGCCGAAGGTGCGTGTGAACGCCATTTGCCCCGGCCCCATTCTCAAGCCCCCTACTTAGAAATTATCTCAAAAACCCTTTGCGGCTGTATGATTTCTGTGCTGACGGCGTATGATTTCTGAGCCAACACAGGTAGACGATGAAGAACAAAAAGAAAGCCCTGCCAACGATTTGGGCAGTTCCTGACGAATTATGGCGGCGCATCGAACCTCTCATTCTGGAAATGGATCCGCCAAAAAAGACCGGCAGACCCCGGATGAACCCACGCAATGTGATCGATGCGCTGATCTTTCGCATGCGCACGGGTTGTCAGTGGAATCACATCCCGCGTGTGTACGGGGATGACGCCACCATTCACCGCACGTTTCAACGTTGGGTTGCCATCGGTTTGTTTGCGCGCATCTGGGCCCTGTTGGTAGAAGCGTGCGACGAACTGGGCCTGGTCGATTGGGAATGGCAGGCTGCCGATGGATCGATGGGCAAAGCGCGTTTGGGTGGCGATCACATTGGCCCAAATCCTACGGATCGAGCCAAAAATGGCTCGAAAAAGAGCCTTTTGACGGAAGGCAACGGCGGACCGCTGGCGATGATCGTGGCGGGCGCAAATGTGCCCGATACGAAATTGCTGGATCAGACCCTTGAAGCCATTGTTGTCGAGCGACCCAAACCAAGCAAAGCCAAACCGCAGCATGTGTGCCTGGACAAGGGCTATGACAATCCAACCGGAGAGGCGGCGGTGGCAAAGCACCGGTATACGCCTCATATTCGGCGCATTGGAGAAGAGAAGCTCCGCGCCGGCCTTGCCGGCACGATTAAAAAAAGTATGCGCCTCGCCGCTGGGTCGTGGAAAGGACATTCGCATGGTTATCCAAGTGCCGTGGCCTTTTGATACGCTACGAGAAGAAGGCGAGCAACTACCTGGCGCTCCTTCAACTTGCCTGTGCGTTGCTCTGGTTCCGCAGACTGGCTCAAGCCGACTTTTGAGATAATTTCTTA
>Ga0308419_1002963_pt1 | contig 10776 bp, 10 predicted proteins | sample HotsprSampleMS50_FD_203674 | JGI IMG/M metagenome (GOLD analysis project Ga0308419, IMG submission 203674) | Hot spring phototrophic mat microbial communities from Mushroom Spring, Yellowstone National Park, Wyoming, United States - 20090730_MS50 ... | reverse complement strand
CGACAGCCCGCACCAGTTCCTGAACTTCTTCCATGCTCAAGGTGCTTAGCGTGCGGCTGACACCGGAGTAGTCCGCCCAGGCGGGTTGCTGCCAGGCCTGCGCAACGGCCTGATCCTGGTCGAGGGGATGAGCCGCCCGGCTGATGTCCTGGAGATAGGGAAGGCCACCCAGGAGAGCCACCAGGAATTCCAGGATTTTGGTGTGTGGACTGTGTTTGTATGTCTTCTGGCGCAAAGGAACGTTGTGGATGGCCTGAATCAGACCTATATGTTGGGCAAACCACCCCCAAGCCACCAGAAAGGCGTGCTGGGTCTGCTGTCCGGACAGGTTTTCTTCGCTCATTGCCACCATCCTTGATGTTTGGAGTGGCAATAAGAATATCCGTTTCTGGGTTCAGTTGGTAATGTGCAAAATCTTGCGATTCGAGGCCGTTTTTCACGATTCGGTCGCCAGTTGCACAAAAGTTAGGTTAGGTTTAGAACCTGTCGCACGGTCTCGTGAGAGATGGAAGGGACAATTTCTAACTTCACCAGTTTATCTGCCAGGAGGCGTAAGGTCCAGGCTGCGTGCCCCTCCGGCGGAGAACTGCAACGGAGGACAATAATCTGGGCTTCTATCTCCCCATCCACCAGGCGAGGCTGATACTTGCGCTTCCGGCGTGCCAGCGCCGCTTCCAGACCGTGTTCCGCAAAGCGCTGACGGATATTGGCGACGGTGTCAGGATGACAGCCGAACGCATTGGCTACTGCTTCATCTGTCCAGTTTAGGCCGTCGGCATCCACTTTCAGCAGAATGTTGGCATCGTATCTTGTATGCTGGCGCCTCGCCGGCGGAAATGATCTTCTGCAAAGTTTCTCGTTCCTCCTCACTCAGCCGGACAATGTAGCGCTTGTTCATTTGGACACCTCCAGGGAAGAGGACTCTCCCCAAGAGGTACAACACATAAGTTCAAACCAGTGCCGGACGGGTCACAACCCGCCGCCGCGAGGCCGGATTGTGATCCGGCCCGCACAATTGTGATCCGGCCTGCACAATTGTGATCCGGCCTGCACAATTGTGATCCGGCCTGCGCAATCGGGTGCAGGCGGGTCACAACCCGCCGCCGCAGGGCCGGATTGTGATCCGGCCTGCACGATTGTGATCCGGCCTGCACGATTGTGATCCGGCCCACACAGTGTCTCCGGCGCGTGCGATGCCCTACCCACATCGCTGACGCAGCGCAGCCTCGACTTTTTTCGCGATCACCTCTTTGACGAAATGATAAATCTCCCGCGGGTCGTCTCGCCGCGCCAACTGCGCCACCTGGCGGATCTCGTCTTCATCCAGGATGATCAGCATCTTTTCGATGCGCTGTTTCGCCATTGCGCCTACACGATCTCCCGCAGGGACTCGACGGCGTAGCGGACGTCGTCGGCGGTGTTGAAGTAACCGGGGCTGAAGCGCAACGCGCCGCAGTCGAGCGTTCCGGCCGTGCGATGCGCCTGCGGCGCGCAGTGCAGGCCAGCGCGCGTCGCCACGTCAAAGACCTGATCCAACACGGCGGCCAGTTGATCGGGCGAGTACCCCTCGACGGTGACGGAGACGACCGCCGTGCGTTGCGCCGGATCGCCGGGCCCCAGTATACTCGCCCCTGGGATTTCCCGCAACCCCTCGATCAGCAGCCCGGACAACTCCACCTCGTGGGCACGGATGCGCTCGATGCCCTGCTCCAATACGAAACGCACGCCCTCCAGCAGGCCGGCGATGCCGGCGGCGTTGTGCGAGCCGGCCTCCAGCCGCGCCGGCAGCGCCTCCGGCATCGTCTCGGAGGCGGATTCGACGCCCGACCCGCCCTCGATCCACGTCTCCAGCACAACGCCCGGCCGCACGACCAACCCGCCGGTGCCGTGGGGGCCGTACAGCCCCTTGTGCCCGGCAAAGGCCACGAGGTCGATCCCCATTGCGTCCATATCTATCGGCAGCGCCCCGGCGGTCTGGGCGGCGTCCACCAGGAAGAGCACGCCGCGGCTGCGGCAGAGGGCCCCGATCTCGGCGACGGGCAGGATCGCACCCAGGACGTTGGAGCCGTGGAGCATGGCGACCAGGCGCGTCTCGGGAAGGAGCGCCGCCGCCACAGCGGCCGGATCGAGCGTGCCGTCGGGCGCGCAGGGGACGGCGGTCACCCGGACGCCCGTCCGCTCCAGTGCCTTGAGCGGCCGCCAGAGCGCGTTGTGCTCGATGGATGAGGTCACGACGTGGTCGCCGGGCCTGAGCAGCCCCTTGAGCGCCATGTTGATGGCCTGGGTGGCGTTCATCGTGAAGACGATGCCCTGCGGGTCGGGAGCGTGGAAGAGGCGGGCCAACGCCTGGCGGGTCTCGTCGGCGATGCGCTGCGCCTCCTCCTCGCGGCGGTGGCCGCCCCGGCCAGGGGTCGCGCCCACCTCGCGCATAAAGCGCTCCACCGCCCGGTAGACGGCCTCCGGCTTGGGCCAACTGGTCGCGGCGTTATCCAGATAGACGGTCATCCTCTTCCTCCACCGGGATACCTTGCCGCCGGGCGGCCTCGCGCACGCGGGGCGCCACCACGCGCCGGAAGAAGGCGGCGGCCCCCTCCACGTCGCGGTCGAGCACCACCTGCTTCAGTTCGATGATCTCCGGCTCCTCCAGGGTCAGCCAGATGTGGCGTGGGGGTCGAGATTCGGTTGCGGTCACCTTTCCTCCTGTTGGGCAGCCTCGATCGGGCGGTTCGCCGGCGACCTTGTTTCAACGGTGGCCTCGGCGTCGGCGGCAGCGGAATTTCCGGCCTGACCTGCCCAACGTCGCCGCCCGGCGGCGATGCGCGGTCCGCATTCTGGCAGGCGAGGCTTGATCCGCGTCGGGTCCAGGAATGCCATCAGCCAGACCCGCAGTTCCGCCAGCGCTTTTTCGTCCACCGAATACTGCACCCATCGGGCATCCAGGGGGTCGCGTGCGGCATAGATCAGCCCGGCCTGGCGAAGCACCTTCAGATGGTGGGAGATCAGAGTGGATCAGGAAATCCCGCCCGCGCTACCGGCCGGTTCGAGGAAAATCACCTCATCAACATCGTCATAAGCCAGCAGTTCGGCATAGCGTCCCCAATTGACGGCGATCTCGATCTGCCTGTCCGCCTCGTCGGGTGGAAACTCCAGTTCCAGCGCCGTCTGAATGACCTCCCTCTTCAGGCGTTGCCCAGGGGCCGAACCGAGCAAGGCCAGTAGCCACCTGAAAATGGGCACCCGTCGGATACGTGTGGCAAAGATCTCCTTGCGCGCCAGGATGCTGGCCTCGGCGAAGGTCTCTCCCAGGGGCGTCAGGGCGATGTCACCCTGGCCGATGGTCGCAAAGCCCAACAACTCGGCAACCTCGGTCAGGCGCAACAGATGATCGGAGTCCGCCCGCAGTTCCTCGGCCAGCCGGTAGATGTCGTGGCGGTGACCGGGAGCCTCGGCCAGATGTTCCAGGAAGCCGGCCAGATCGTTGATCGTGATATGCGGCAACGAACGGATGTGTCCCGTTTCACCAGGGGCCACGCCCAGTTCCATGTGTTCCGGCTGCGTCTGCCCGGCCAGCGCGGCATAAATCTGATCCACCATGTCCAGAAAGGCTGGCGATTTGCGCTGACGGGGATGTGGTAGTCCGACCGTCACCTCCGTCACGATCCGGCCGGGTTCTTTTTCCATCAGCACGATGCGATCGGCCACAAAGACGGCCTCCTCGATGTTGTGGGTGACCATCAGGATCGCCTTGGTGGGAATCTTGCCGCCCGTCCACAGTTCCAGCAGTTCGCCGCGCAGCGCCTCGGCGCTGAGCACATCCAGGGCGGAGAACGGCTCATCCAGGCATAGGAGTTCGGGTTCCACGGCCATGGCGCGGGCAAAACCGACCTTCTGGCGCATGCCGCCGGACAGTTCGCGCGGATAGGCCATTTCGAAGCCGTCCAGCCCAACCCGATCCAGCAGGTCGAGGGCGCGGGCCGTGCGCAGTTTGGGCGGCACGTTGCGCGCCTTGAGCGCCACCTCGACATTGTCCAGCACGGTCAGCCAGGGGAAGAGGGCGAAGGTCTGGAAGACAATGGTCGCCTGGGGATTGACGCCGCGCAACGGCTGCCCCCGGTACAGGACCCGTCCCTCACTGGGCGGTTGCAGGCCGGTGATGATGCGCAGCAGGGTGCTCTTGCCGCAGCCCGATGGCCCCAGAAGACAGACGAACTCACCCTCGCTGAGGGTAAGATTCACGTCCTGCACGGCGGTGAACTTGCGTTCGCCGCTGCGATATATCTGGCTGATGTGCTGCAATTCCAGGAGACAACCGTTTGTTGACATGGCTCACTCCATACGGTAGCGTTCTTCGGCCAGGCGGTAGAGCCGACGCCATACCAGGCGGTTGATGACGACCACGGTGAGGATCATCGCCAGGGTGGCAGCCAGGAGCAGGGGATAATCGCCGCTTGCGGTGGCCTGGGCGATCAACGCACCGATCCCTGTCGTGTGCAGCGTGCGCCCGCCGAACTCGACATGCTCGGCGACGATGCTGGCGTTCCAGGCCCCGCCGCTGGCGGTGATGGCGCCGGTGATGATGTAGGGGAACAGGGCCGGCAGAACCAGCGTGCGCCAGCGCTCCCAGCGGCTCAATTGCAGCAGCGCGGTGGTGTATTTCAAATCATGAGGGATGGCCGACGCCCCGGCGATGATGTTGAACAGGAGATACCACTGAGTGCCCATCAACATCAACAGCACGGCGGCCAGGTTGAGGCCTCCGGCCAGACCGACCATCAGGAGGAGAAAGACCGGGAAGAGGGCCGTGGCCGGCACGGAGGCGGTGACCTGCACCACCGGTTGCAGCCAGGTAGCCAGGCGGGGGTTGGTGCCGATGGCCACACCCACCGGCACGGTCCAGGCCAGGGCGATGGCCAGCGCCGCCGAGACGCGCAGCAGGGTGGCCAGGACGCCCAGGCCAATCGCCTGCCACTGAGCCGGCGGCACATGCAGCAGCATCCCGCCAGCGCGATAGACGCCGTAGACCAGAACCAGGCCCACCATGGCGGCCAACAGATACAGAGCCCAGGGACGGCCATTACCGGCGGGCTCTCGCTCGTCGGACATGGGGAAGCGGCGCAGCAACCAGGCGTCCACGCGTTCGGCCAGTGGCTGCCAGAGCGAACGGGACACCCGGTCAATCAGGCGCGAGCCGCGCAGCAGGTCGTAGAACCACGAGGTGGGCGGGTTGTCGCTCTCGACCATCTCTAGCTTGAAGCGGTCGGCCCAGGCCAACAGCGGCCGCCAGAGCAGTTGGTCGAGGGCCACGATGACCAGGATCAGGGCGCCCAGGCCGTAGAGGATGGCCGGCAGGTCGCCCTGATTAGCTGCTTCCTGGAGGTAGGCGCCCAACCCCGGCAGGCGAAAGTCGCGCTGGCCGACGGTGAAGATCTCGGCGGCCATCAGGAAGAACCAGCCGCCGGCCCAACTCATCATGCTGTTCCACAGCAGACTGATGGCGCCGAAGGGCAGTTCCAGGGTCTTGAAACGCAACCAGCCGTTGAAGCGAAAGGTCGCGCTGGCTTCGCGCAACTCTGTCGGGATGGTGGTCAGCGATTGATACCAGGCAAAGGTCAGGTTCCAGGCCTGGCTGGTGAAGATGAGCACGACCGAGGCCAGTTCCGCCGCCACGTTCTCGGGCAGGATGGCGCTGAAGCTGAGCAGGACGACCGGCAGGAAGGAGAGGATGGGCACGCTCTGCAGCACATCAAGCAGCGGCATCAACACCTGCTCGGCGCGGCGGTTGTAAGCGGCCAGGTAGCCGTAGGCCAGGGTGAACAGCATAGACAGCGCGTAGGCTGCCGCCATACGGGCCACGGAGAAGAGGGCGTAGCGGGGCAGGGCGCGGGGCGAGAGGGAGATGACCGGCCCTTCCACCATTGCCGGGGCGCCCAACGCCAGGCGCACGCCAGCGTAGATCAGGACGGCCACGCCGATCAAGACGAGGCCATCACCCCAGGTGAAGGCCCGGCGAATGGGCTGCTCGATCTTGAAGAGACGGGAGAGAGCCATACGAGACTCCTGGATAAGGCCTTGCCCAAATTCTACCGCACGGTCGTGGAGAACGCAGAAGAATTCAAGGTTCTGCGTCCCAGCGACGAGTTACTATAACACGGCACAGCAGAACTGGCAAGGGGAAGTCCGGGAGCCCGCGTGCTCAGTACCCCAGCCGTCGCGCCCGCCGGTGCATGAGCACGGGCGGCACCATGAACAGCAAGCCACAGGCCAGAAGCAGGGCAAGGTCCAGCCAGGAGCTGAGCGTCCCCATCCCCAGCACGGCGTGGTTCATCAGGTCCTGAGCGTAGGTCAGCGGCGAGATGTAAGCCACGGCGCGGGCGGCCGGCGCCATCTCGGCCAGGGGGATGAACACGCCACTGACGAACATCAGCGCCCAGCGCAGCAGCGTGCTGGGCATCTGCACGTCGCCGGGATTGCGTGTGGGGATGGAGCCAAAGATCAACCCCAGGGCGGAAAAGGAGAAAGAGCCCAGGGTGATCCCGGCCACCAGCAGCCAGGGCCGGGCGATAGTCGCGCCGAAAGCCACCACGCCGACGAGCAGCGAGAAGACGGACACCCCCATGGCGAAGAGGGCGCCCACCGCTGCCTTGCCCGCCAGCAGGGTCAGAAGTGACATCGGTGCGGCCAACAGCCGGTCGTAGGTGCCGACACGCCGTTCCAGGGGAATGATGAACGGCCCGGCGGCTGAGGCGGTGAAAAAGGTCGTCAGCGCCAGCAACCGGGCGACCCCCTGCGCGGCGGCCATGTCTCGCCTTACCGCGAAGGAGAAGAACATGAAGAACGGCATCAGGAAGGCGAACATGATCATCCCCGGCCGCAGGTACTGCGTTCGCAGGTCTTTGAGGATCACCGTCCAGGCCTGAGCCAGCTCATCGCGCAGCCGTTGCCACTATGCGCTTTTCATCGTCCACCTCCCATTTGACCTTTCATTCCCCGTCGTCGTGGCCCCTCTTCGGCCATGTCGTGGCGAATGGTCCCCACCTGCTGTCCGGTGAGTTCCAGAAAGACGTCCTCCAGGCTGGGCCCCAGCGTGCTGAGGCTGATGAGCCGCAAGCCGCTTGCCCGCGCATAGTCCGTTACTTGAGGGAGCAGCATGGAGGGATCCTGGGTGTACAACCGCCACTTGTCGCCCATCTTGACCACGTGGGTCACCCCGGCCAGCGCGGATAGCGCCCCACCGTGGGTCTGGCCATCCGGTTCCAGCGCCACCTCCACCGACTGGACCCGCCGAAAGGCCGCTTTGAGCCGCTCCGGAGTGTCAATGGCGGCGATATGCCCGTGGTTGATGATGGCCACCCGGTCGCAGAGCTGATTGGCTTCCTCGATCTGGTGGGTGGTCAGGAAAATTGTCGTCCCTTCGGCGTTCAACTGGCGGATCAGATCGCGGATGGCATGGGCAGACTGGGTATCCAGCCCCGGCGTCGGCTCGTCCAGGAAAAGGAGCCGCGGCCGGTGGATGATGGCCATAGCGATGCTCAGCCGCCTGCGCATCCCCTTGGAAAAGTTCTCCACCCTGACGTTGCGCTTCTCCCAGAGGCCAAAGGACTCCAGTAACTGCTGCGCCCGTTGGGCCCGCTCGTGGCGGGGCACACGGTAGAGCTGGGCGGTGAACATCAGGTTGTCCCAGGCAGTCAACTCCGTGTAGACGTTGGATTCCTCCGGCACCAGGCCCATCTGGCGTTTGACCGGGTAGGCGTCACGGGCCAGGTCGTGGCCGAAGATGACGATGCGCCCGCTCGTCGGTTCCAGGAGGGTGGTCAGCATCCGCTGGGTGGTTGTCTTGCCGGCGCCGTTAGGGCCCAGGAAGCCAAACACCTCGCCCTCGTGGACCTCGAAACCGATTTGATCCACGGCCAGCAAGCCCGTTCCCGGCCTGCCGTAGACCTTGGTCAGGTTCTCCACTACGATCGCTTCGCTCATATTTCCTCCTATTTTTGCCTTTGTGTCCCTGCCGCCTGGCCAACCTCACGTCACAGGATCAGATAGTGGATCAGTCCGCAGACCGCCCCGCCCAGCACCAGCCACATGGTATCGGCGCGGAAACGGAGCAGGGCGACCAGGCCGGCCAGCAGGATGGCCGCCGTCCAGACGTCCACCACGGCCGAGCGAAACAGCGCCAGCGCCACCGCCAGGATCAGGGCCACCACGGCGGCATTCACCCCGCGCAGGAAAGCCTGGGCCGCCGCCCAACGGCGCAGGCGGGGGATCCACGGCCCCACCAGGGCCACGATGACGAACGAGGGCGTAAAGACGGCCAGCGTGGAGACCACCGCCCCGGGCCAGCCGGCCACCAGGTAGCCGATGAAGGTGGCCGAGGAGAGCACCGGCCCCGGCGTCATCTGGCCCACGGCGATGGCGTCCAGGAGCTGCTGTTGGGTCAGCCAGCCGTAACGGTCCACCACATCCCGCTGGATGAAGGCAAACAACACCATGCCGCTGCCGAAGAGGAGCGAACCCACCTTGAGGAAGAAGAGCCCCAGACGGAGCAGACGGTCGTCCGACCCAGGCAGGAGCAGGGCAGACAGGCCGGCCGGGAGGCCGAACATCGCCCCCTGCAACCGGGTGGGCAGACGGGGCGGCGCGTAGAGCAGGACGCCCACGACCCCCGCCGCCAGGAGCAGCACCACTTCGCTGATGCCCAGGAGGGCGGCCGCCAGGCAGGCCACGGCCAGGGCGATGGCCCGCCAGTCCCGCAGCGCCGTCCGCCCCAGGCGGTAGGTGGCCGTCAGGATGATGGCCATCACCGCCGGGTTGATGCCGTAGAAGAGCGCCGTCACCTGGGGCAGGGTGCCGAAGCGAACGTAGGCCCAGGCCAGGGCCAGGCTGATGAAGAAGGCCGGGAGGATGAAGGAAACTCCACCGGCCAGCAGGCCCGGCCAGCCGGCGTGGAGGAAGCCGATGTGGCTGGCCATCTCCACGGCGTTGGGGCCGGGCACCAGGTTGGTGGCGGCCAGCAGGTCGAGAAAGTGCTCGCGGCTCAGCCAGCGGCGGCGGGAGACCGTCTCCTGCTCCATGAGGGCGATGTGGGCCGCCGGCCCGCCGAAGCTGATCGTGCCCAGCTTCAGGAACAGGCCGGCGACCTCGAACAGGTTGCGGGATTGCGGATGATCGGACACCCGGGCCTCTTCTGGGCCTTGCCGCCTGGCTTACCCGGCCGCTTTCATTTCGGCGAGGCGCTCCTGGACGGCCTGGACCTCCGCCTGCAACTCTTGCAGGTACTCCTCCAGCCGGGCGATGCGCTCTGCCCGCGTGGGGAAGCGGCGGCGGAAGGGGAAGTCAGGCCCCCAACCCCCGCCCTCGCAACAGCATCCCCCCGCATGGCCGTGCCGGCTGGGATGTTCGTGACACATCCTCCTTCCCTCCGCGTGGCCGTGGTGGCCGGGATGTTCGTGACACATAGTTCTTGCCTCCTCTCAAAGGTATAACACCGCTACGCCCCTACGGAAAAATGGGACTCGTATTCTGCCAGGAAACGGTCCAGCCGCTCGCGTGTGCGACGGATGGTGACGGCCCAGGCATGCAGGTATTCCCGGCCCTGGTCGGTCAGTTCGTAGACGCGGCGGGCGGCGCCGGCGCTGCTGGTATCCCAGGAAGAGCGGACCAGGCCCTCTTCCTCGAACTGGCGCAGCGTGCGGTAGAGCAGGCCGGGGTCGGCGGCCGGGGTGTCCTCATCGCGGCCCAATTGCTCCATCAGTTCGTACCCGTGGGCCGGCTTGCGCGCCAGGAGCAACAGCAGCCAGGGTTGCACAAAGCCCCACATCCGCGCGGTCCTGGGGCAACGGCCGGCGTGGTGTTCGCCATGGTGGTCGTTACACATCGCGTTCCTCGCTGTATACTAACGTCTTTTATATGACATCAGCATATATTGTACCACAAGAAGGCTGGAGTGTCAAATTGGGGGCGGGTATACGGAATGCTATCGTCAGAGCAGCCGGGCCCGCTGCAGACGCTCGCGCAACGCCGGCCGGTTGGCGTAGCGCGCCTGCAGGCGTCTCCGTTCGCGAAGGGGAAGCGGCTACCTTTTCCGCAAGGCGTCCACGAGCCAGCCCAGGAGCGCGCCTGCTGCACCCAGGGCCACGACGAGCAACGCCACTGCCCAGAGGGGCCACGCCTGACCGAAAGCGCGGGCGGCCTCCTCCAGGGGTTTTCTCAGCCCGGCAAGCAGCGCCATCGCCAGCGCCGCCAGGCCCGCCAGCAGCAGAGCCAGCGCGCCCCCGCCTGCCCGTTGGGCCCAGACCTGCCAGGCCGGGACGGGCGGCGGCTGCAGCGGATCCTGCCAGGGTGAAAGCGCCACCTGCCAGGCGGCCTGCCGCTCCAGGACAGTTGTAAGCAACTCGTGTTCCTTTTTCCGCCGTGCCGCTCGCCGGATGGAAGCCAGCCGCTTTTGCCAGACACGGTGTTCTTTCTTGTTTTGGGGCAGAAAGGCAGACAAGAGTTTCAGCAGCGCATTTGCGGCCACCTGGCGCACGTCCCATTCTTTATCCTTGAGCGCCTTGATCAAGATGGGGATGGCCTGCGGATCACCGATGTCTCCCAACGCAATTGCTGCTGCCCAGCGTACCTTCTTGGTATCATTCTTGAGCGCTTTGTGCAGTGCGAGGACAGCCTGCAGGTCGCCGATCTCCCCCAGTGCTAACGCTGCCTCATAGCGCACCTCTTCATCTTTATCTTTAAGTGCCTCCAGCAAAGTGGATACACTTTGTCGGTCAACGATTTTCTTGA
>Ga0308419_1002959_pt1 | contig 10784 bp, 7 predicted proteins | sample HotsprSampleMS50_FD_203674 | JGI IMG/M metagenome (GOLD analysis project Ga0308419, IMG submission 203674) | Hot spring phototrophic mat microbial communities from Mushroom Spring, Yellowstone National Park, Wyoming, United States - 20090730_MS50 ... | reverse complement strand
CACTGAAGCAACACTAACATACTGGAACATACTTATTTTTCCTTTATTACGATTTATAATTTTTCTTTTAGTTATTTTTTATCCAGTAAAACTTACTATCAAAATAAAGAATTCTTTATTAACAGTAATTTTTGCTCTATCATTCATATCAATATATTTCTTGTCTTCAAAACCAAATGGTAATGGCATTGATGGATTACAACCACATATAGCTCCAATTCCATATTTATATCATCTATCCTATATGCATATTAATTATAAAAAGATAGCAAGAAAAAATGTTGAAATAAATGTAACCCATCATTCGTTAATTGATAACATAGTTTTAATAATAGATGAAAGTGTTAGAGGTGATTTTATTGATTTAAATTACAATAGGGAAACAACTTCGCATTTGATAAAGTTTAAAAATAGAATAATAAATTTTGGTTTGGCATTGTCATCCTATAATCGAAGTAATGGAAGTCATGCATTATTACGTATGGGAATTAATCCAAACGATTTCATAAGCAAAGATGGATATAAGATTTTATTTTCAAATCCTTTAATTTGGCAATATGCACATAAAGCTGGATACAAAACTTATTATATTGATGCTCAAAAAAGTACTTATCAAAATTATATGGATAGTACGGAAGCAAAATATATTGATTCCATAATTTGGATTAAAAATAACGAAGGAATCTCTTGGAAAGATCATATACTAGCAAAAAAAATTAATCAAATATTACAGCTACCAGGTAAAAAGTTTATTATAGGTGTTAAAGATGGTGCTCATTTCCATTATGAGAATAGATATCCAGAAAATGAACGCATATTTGAACCAGTAATGACACTAGGGATCCCAACTAATGACCGCTTAAAACTTATAAATTCATACCGTAATGCTGTCCGATGGAACACCGATATATTTTTTAAGATTTTACTTGCAAATCCAAATTTAAATTCCACAATTATCATCTATACATCAGATCATGGGCAAAACCTATTTGATGCTGGTACAAATGATGTAAATTTGCGACATGGAACAAATAAAAATTCTTTACCTCAAGAAGTTATAGTGCCACTACTTTTAATAACAGATAATGTAAATTTAAAAGAAAAATTAAATTTTGCTGCAAAGATTAATTTCAATAAATGTTCACACTACCAAATATTTCCTACTATTTTATATTTTATGGGTTATGATGAAAATAAAGTAAAAGAAAAATATTATTTAACACTGTTTGACAAAATGGATAATTTACCCGGATTTTCAAATGGCAATTTACGTTTTGGAAACCGTAACCTAATTAAAGTACAATCCGATTTAACTATGTATATTGATCCAGAAATTGATCAATTAATCAAGCGTTCTCAAAAAAGAACAACAAAGTAAAACTTTTTCATAAGGACAACATCATGCTAACCCCAGAAGAACTTGAACTCTATCAGCGTCAGCTTATTATCAAAGGCTGGGGCAAAGAATCTCAGGAAAAAATAAAGAAAACGCACATCTTTATTGCAGGAGCTGGTGGGCTTGCTAGTTCTGCATCATTGTACTGTGCAGTAGCCGGGTTTGGTACAATCACTCTCTGCGATTATGACACTATCGCCTTATCCAACCTCAACCGTCAGATACTTCACAATCATACCAGAATAGGTATGCACAAGGTTGATTCAGCTTATGCAACATTAACTCAGGTAAATCCATATATTCAATTAAATATCCAGAAAACAAAAATTACACAAAAAAACATTCATGCGCTTATAGAAAAGGCACACATCATTTTAGACTGCCTGGATAACTTTGAAACACGACATATTCTAAACAAGGCATGCGTACAACAAAAAAAGCCATTGATCCATGCTGGTGTGGAAGGTTTCAGCGGCCAGCTTACAGTCATACTTCCCGGCCAAACTCCGTGCTTATCGTGTTTTCTGCCAAAGAAAAGCATCAAAAAGCCTATCCCAGTAGCCGGCGTTACACCCGGTATTATGGGCACACTTCAAGCGCTTGAAGCAATTAAACTTGTAACAGGCTTAGGCACCATTACAGCAAATCAGCTTCTTTTATTTGATGGCCTTTACATGCGCTTTTCCAAAATATCATTAGAAAAAAACCCACATTGTAAAATCTGTAAGCAATAAAAAGGCCGCTTATTTAAAGCAGCCTTTTTATTTTAGTATGGGCGATAGTTACTGTACAGTAACTATCGGTTACTTATTTACTCTTTGCCTGCTTAATATTCAACTGAGCTATCGCCAATTTTGATAATGGAATTGCGTACGGTGAACAGGAAACATAGTTCAAGCCCACATTCATACAGAATTCGATGTTATCAGGGTCAGCACCGTGCTCACCACATAGCCCCATAGTTATATCAGGCCGAGTAAGCTTCCCGCGTGTTGCTGCAATTTCAATTAGCTCCTTAACCTCGCGCCCCAATACCTTAAACGGATTATGCGGAATCAGGTCATACAGTGAATAGCTTGGGAAAAATGAGTTAATATCATCGCGCGACAACCCATAGGTGGTTTGCGTCAAGTCGTTGGTACCAAAGCTAAAAAACTCAGCATATTGTGCAATACGGCCAGCACCCACTGCAGCAGCAGGCAATTCAATCATAGTACCCACTTCATACTCTAAATCATCAATGCCATATTCTTCCACCACCTCATCCTTAATATCACGGATACCTTTAACCGTCTTTCCTTCAATCTTTTTGCCATTTTTTATAAACTTGATTTCAGTTTCGGTCATAACTATTGGTATCATAATCTCAGGGACAACATTGATGCCTTCTTTTTTCAGCATGCATGCTGCTTCAAAAATTGCCCTGCACTGCATTTCGTAAATTTCAGGATATGTGATGGCAACACGGCAACCCCTGTGCCCAAGCATGGGATTCATTTCCGAAAGTTCTTCACACCGTGCACGGATTTCAGCATCAGTTAATCCTTTCTTGCGCCCTTTCATATATTGGATGAATTCTTTCATACTGTCTTCTGTTCGTGGCAAGAATTCATGAAGCGGTGCATCCAGCAAACGGATAGTGACAGGATGACCCTGCATAATCTTAAACAATTCATAGAAATCGCCACGTTGCATGGGTTTAAGGTCATCCAGTGCTTTTCGCCGTTCTTCTTCAGTTTCAGAAAGTATCATCTCCCTGAACTTCATGATGCGCTTTTCATTAAAGAACATATGTTCAGTACGGCACAGTCCTATACCATCTGCAAAGAACATATTAGCTACTTTAGCATCACGCGGCTGATCAGCATTTGCCCGTACATCAAAGTCTTTAATGTAGCTTTGAACTATCTTTAAAAAGTCAATTAAACCATTCTTTTCAAAATCAGGTTCAATTAAGCCAACTTTGTCTAAATAAATTGTTGGTGGCTCATAGTATGGAACATTGATTGAAACATAATCGCCTTCTTTTATGGTTTTCCCTGCCAGTGTAAAAGAATTCCCTCTAATCTTCATCTCAGGCTGCACCATTGCCACCTTGCCCAAGCTCCGTGCTACAACGGGAGCATGCGAAGAGAATCCACCCTCTGATGTGATAACTCCCCGTGCAACCTCAATGGCCTTAACATCCTCAGCATACGTTGCAGGCATAACCAGTATAAGGTTGGTATCCCCACCATGCATCACCGCGCGTTTGTATTCTTCAAGCAGCTTGTCGGTAGAAAAGAAGACCCTGCCAATAGCAGCACCGGTTGAACCAGCTATTCCACCTTTGATTGATTTCACATTCTTTGTTGTGCGTGGGTCAATAACCGGATGCAGTAGCTCATTAAGCTGGCTTGGCTTTATAGATTCAATTAAGAATTCTGGTTGTATTACTTTACGTGTATGCAGGTCAAGCAATGTCTTGATATGTGCCTGAGTTGACTTTTCATCAACCTCGCGCTGTTCAATGAGCCAGAAATTGCCTTCTTCTATTGTAAATTTTATATTACGTATTTCCTTAAAATTGTCTTCCACTTTCTTTGCTATTTCAACTAACTTGTCGTAATATTTTTTATCAATTTTGGCAATATCCTTTGGAGTGCCACGGTCAACATCAAACTCATTCTGCAAAAACTCACCCTGGATGAGTGCATCACCGGTAATAATATTGCGGGTAAAATAATTTCCTGCAAAGGAATTCTGGCCAAAGTTGCCATACACCATTGCCTGAATAGTTATTGCCAGGGAATTGTCAACATCAATATCCGAATCACAGTACCGTGCAGCAGCCCCTTTTAAAATAAGGCCCAACTGATCATAGACATCCTCACTAAACTTATCCCCCAAAAACTTTTTATATTTTGCAACTACTTCTTTATATTCTTTTGCTTTTGCATTTTTGGGCAGCTTCCCTTCCAGTTCATCCAGTTCTTTTTCATCAATACCATAAATCTTTGAAGCAATGCTGCGTAGCAAAAACCTGTACTCACCCCAGGCAAAGTCTTCACCGGTAAATTTGGCAAAACCTGTAACAACTTTGTCATTTAAACCAACATTGTGAATGGATGGGAAAAACGGTACATTCAAATCCGAACTCAAAACTACCTTTAAAAGCAATGGCTTCTCGCTATCGCCATATCCTTTTTTCATGTCTTTTTCAATTTTATCAACAAAGGTCTTTATCAACTGTTTTACATTAACCTTTGGCAATTTCATGGTTAGGTCTGCATCTATGATAAATCCCGGAGCTATCGGTAACCCCATTTTTGCTAAATCTGCCGCCCTGCGGCCTCTGATACCTAACTTCTTGTATTGCTTATCATCTACACCGGTAAAATCTTTATTAAAAAAAACTATATTTTCCATACTACCCTCTCTTTTTAATTTGTTTCATATGGTATTAGAAAAGATTCAATACTTTCCCAACAGCTATCTTTAAAAACTGTTCAAACCGTGGCGAAGCACCTTCAAACAAGTACTTCTGCAATTTAGAAACATCCCGTATATTTTCACCAACCACCTGGAAGAATATTGGGTCGCCGTGTTTTACCTTCCCCCATTTAAACAGTGAGTTGATATCATTAATCTTTTCGCCTTCATGGAAGATTAACACATCTAAATCCGGATGAGAAACTTTAAAGCTTTCAATAATACGCTTCCACGCTTCAACATTGCCATTGTGAAACAGCTCGTTGGTAACCGTAACAGCGTATTTTGGCGTCATATTCTTTTTACCGGCAGCCGCAACAGCCGCTGGAGTTGGCTTTTTCACTTCTTTAACAGCAACAGTTTCATCAATAAACTCTTTGTTTATAAACACATCCTTTCCGGCAATCATTTCTTCAATAGCATTTATTGCTTCTTTTTCAACCTTTGGGTTTGCTTCTTTTTTCTTCTTTACATAAATGACCATAAGCTGGTCACGGACAATCTCACGTACCCTTTCCCAGTGGGCTGCATTTTTGGGGTTAATAAGGATTGGCTCGCCATTGACACTGAAATACACTATAACAATATCCAGCGCTGTCCATTTTGATGTTTCCTCAACCATTTTGCTGAAATCATTCATTGTGACCGGCACATTATATGAATCATACGTGTACTGGTATTTATCACGCAAAATAGCCCCAACCATAGGCAATACCTGATCCACCATTAAATCCCCTTCGGATAGCATGATGTTTACCACATCAGCAAAATTTCTTCCCCCTTCAACCTCATCTACAACATCATTGACGCTAAAGAAGTGATTTAATGCCTTGTTAAAATTAGCTTTAGTAGCTAATGCATAAAATGTTGTTTCCATAGATTTCCCTCTTTTTGAAAATTTTGTAAGAATGCACTCAAAGCAATGGCTATATATAAAATAATCAAAAATAAAAATAATTTTTTGATTTTTTACTATAATGGTATTATAAAATTATAAAGATTGTTTTACAAGTATTTTTTTATTTTTATAGGCGATAGTTACCAGTGCCTTTGCCGAGATTGCATATTAATTTATTGACAAAAAGAAACACATGCACAATCCTGTCGCCAGTACAAGCGGGTGTAGTTCAATGGTAGAACTTCAGCCTTCCAAGCTGATAGCGTGGGTTCGATTCCCATCACCCGCTCATTAAAATAAATATCAATTCAATCCTTGTCCCCAACCATTTTTCCAACCATTTCAACAAATTCTTTTGCAACATTTGCATACTCTATTGCTTCATCCATACTAATTTTTGCAAATTCTTTATAATCGCCTTCAAATCGCAAAGGTCTCTTTTGCCTGCTGTAACCTATAATTTATTAGCGTTTCCCTATAATTCATATAGTAATGCCTTCGTTATATATATTTTCTATAATAGGTGCGTGTTTCACAGGTGTTTTAGTTAATTCATATTCATCGACAATCAAAGGCGAGATAAATATATCATTTTTAAATCCTATTTCCCAGGCTAAGTCATAGATTATGTCTTTTTTTGGTTTTGTCAATTCATCTACTACAATAAGAATATCTAAATCGCTATATTCATCATTTATTCCTTTTGCCCTGGAACCAAACACTTTAAAATCCAAAACATTTACGTGTTTCTCTATAGCTTTTTTTAATTCATAAGCTAACGCATAATCTCTATCATTCATTGTATTAATCCTGACATTAATTATAATTACAGTATTGGTTTAATGTAAAATGTAATGTATAAATACTATGGTTATGGTGTCAGAGCCAAACTGTTTTACAGCCTCATCAATAATACCGGGATTTTTGACTGCAGCACTATTCATTAACACCCTTGACAACCCTTCCTTCTTTCATGTCAAGGCATGGCATAATTTTAATTGTTTTCATAATTTCCCCTTTTATATACATTACATACAGTAACCAACACCTATGATACAACACATGCACAGTCAAGATAAAAATGTTATTCTACACATCCTGTTTTTATCCAGCGTGAAATCAGGGTAACTATCTCATGAAATGTTTGGGTATCCTGGTTTTGATTGGCGATAGCATCAGCATCTCCAACAACTAAAAGATTCTTGTCCGCATACAAAAAGCCCACATTGTCATAATCATTTGGCTGATATAAAGGGATACCGTCATTTAATACTTCCAAACCAGGATGGCTTGCCTCGCCCCACAGGGATGAAGGTATTGATAGAAGTATGCCAGTATTTCCTTTCTTACTAATCCCAGCAAGCCTGTGAAAATAAAGGTTTCTCTTTTTCCAGGAAATTACAACATCAAAAAAGTTTCTATCGCCATCAGTGATAAAGCAAGGGACTATTTCAAGGTTACTATCGCCCAAAAAAGAATATACTTTTGTATTGACTGCACCCAACGCAATAAGGCGCTTGCCCCACACCGTTGATGGCAGAAGCTTTTGATAGGGTTCAATAAAGATGATGTTTCGTTTTGTTTTGTGGATAGAAGCATCAGGTTTTGGAATTACGATTATATTAATTGACGCATCGTGCTGTAATGAAGGGTTTATGGTTGTAAGTGCATTGATGAAATGCTGTACGCCCGAAGGCGAATTGTCAATGCCAACACACGAGTTTTGTGAATCAAAACATGATATGGAAATAGCATGCTGTGCAGTATGCCTCAGGCGTTTTTCCAAAAGCCATTCAATGCAATGTTTAAAAAATGACATATTTTGGCCAGCATGTATGCCAACTTTTCCATCGCCATTCCACAACATCTCGCTGTCGCCAATGACAAGCATTTTGCCTTTGCCGTACGTACATCCGGCAGCTATAACGGCATCCGTTTCATAATCCCGCAACAACACCTCAAATGAATTGTTTGTTCCATAAAGCGGCGCCGAAAGCATGTGCAAAACATTGTTAAGTTTAAATTTTTTTGAATATGCCTGGTTGTTCAATGCATCAAGCGACGCTACATGTTCATTATCTTTTCCAGCGGCAGAACTATTAATGGTGATGCCAATTTTCTGGGTTACTGCATTCAAAAATGTTGCACAATTGTACATGTTATCATGTTCAGCTATAACAAAAAGAAGTCCACCACTGTGAACAAAGTTGCAGATAGCATCAATTTCCCTGCTATCAAATTCCTGATACTTTGCCACTGATATCATGAGTATTGTTTGCTTATAACCAGAAGAGTGAACAGCGGTAAGGCATTCATCCAGATGTTTGATAGTAACTGATGAAATAACCCCATTCTGCTTTAAAAACATTGCACTATGCGAATACCCGCAATAGCCATGATCCCACAATCCCCACACATTGTTGTGTGATTGATCATAAATGATTTGGGCAGTAAATGGTGTGTAATCAGGAAATTGTTGCGAACAGCCTATAATACAAAGCAGGATGAAGATTATCCTTTTCATCATTGTAGTTTATAATGCATAGTATAGGGGCACAATGTAATGCGCCCCTATTATAGTGTCATTTACCTACTTTAGGTAAATCATGCAGTGCTTTATCAATTAATTCTTTTGGATATTCATAATCTTCAAGCTGGCCTGACAAAAATTTGTCATAAGAAGCCAGGTCAAAATGCCCGTGGCCACTTAAATTGAATACGATAGTTTTTTGTTTACCTTCTTCTTTTGCCTTTTGTGCTTCAATTATGGCTGCCCTGATTGCATGAGATGATTCAGGTGCAGGGATAATCCCTTCAGTCTTTGAGAATAAAATTGCTGCTTCAAAGCATTCTTTTTGATGCAACGCCATTGCTGATATTAATCCTTCATGATACAGGAAACTCACCAGTGGCGACATACCATGGTACCGCAATCCGCCAGCATGGATTGAAGGAGGCATAAATGAGTGCCCCAATGTATACATTGGCATGATTGGTGTGAGTTTTGCAACATCGCCGTAATCATATGTATATAATCCTTTTGTCAATGTAGGGCATGCTGCAGGTTCTACTGCAATAATATCAATTTTCTTGCCGTTCATCTTATCTCTGACAAACGGGAATGCAAGCCCGGCAAAATTTGAACCACCACCAACACAGCCGATAACAACATCAGGATAATCGTCAACCATCTCAAATTGCTTTAATGTTTCAAGGCCAATAATTGTCTGATGCAGGCATACATGGTTTAAAACACTTCCCAGCGAATAATTGGTATCCTTGCTATTTGCAGCTTCTTCAACAGCTTCACTTATTGCAATACCTAAACTTCCGGGGCTATCAGGATTCTGCTTAAGTATTTCCCTGCCACTATTAGTAAGATTGCTTGGGCTTGGTGTTACTGTTGCTCCCCACGTTTCCATCATGAACTTTCGGTAAGGTTTTTGTTCATAGCTTACGCGTACCATATACACATGCACATCGATGCCAAAGAAATTACCAGCAAGTGACAGAGCACTGCCCCATTGCCCGGCACCGGTTTCAGTTGCTAATTTCTTGATGCCTTCAAGCTTATTATAGTATGCCTGGGCAACTGCAGTGTTTAGCTTATGGCTTCCTGCAGGGGAAACACCCTCATACTTATAGTAAATATTTGCCAGGGTACCCAATGCTGCTTCAAGACGGCGAGCTCTGAATAGCGGTGCAGGTCTCCACAAACGGTAAATATGCAAAACATCTTCAGGAATATCAATGTATTGTTTAGGGCTGACTTCCTGCTCAATTAACCCCATTGGAAAAATTGCATGCAGCTCATCTGGTGTTACCGGTTTTCCTGTAGCAGGGCTTATGGGCGGATCCATAGGTTTGGGTAAATCAGCCAGAATATTATACCATTGCCGCGGCATCTCCTTTTCGGGTAACTGTATTTTAGTTGAATCCTTTGCCATTTCATCCTCCTTTGTGAATCATTTGATTTTAAAAATAGTGCTTTATGCAAATAAAAAGGCTACGGTTAACATATAGTATCCGTAGCCTTTAAGGATTTTCGTATGTAAATAATTTCCCTTAAGCGCCCGGATATATGTTATCCTGGCGCCACCACCACCAAATCAAAATAGTTATGTTAAGTTTACCCAATATCATGTACATAACTCGTGAATTATTACAACATAAACAATGCATGAAACATGTAACAAATGTCAAGAATTTTTTTAATTACCAGCGTTTAATCTGCTCCAAAAAGCTTTTTAGCCTGTGAAACCAGAAGACCATAAATGCCGTCAAATCCGCCATTACTCATGACAACCATAACTGCATGTTTATTATGTATCTGTTTAAATGCTTGATGTACTATTTCATCAACAGTATCAAACACATAAGCTGGAATGCTCTGACCCTTTATGTCATCAATTACCTTTTCTATATCAATCTGTTCATGCTCTGGAACCTTGTCCAAACGGTATGGCCGTTTCATGAAGACATAATCTGCATCCAAAAATGCCAGTGGTAGCTCGTTCTGGAATACATTGCGCCTGCTGGTTGCTGAACGTGGTTCATAAATGGCAATGATGTGTGATTCCGGATAGCGCTCTGACACCTCGTGCAAAACATTTTTAATTGCTGTTGGATGATGCGCAAAATCTTCAATAATTGTGAGATAGTTACTGGAATAGAGTATCTCCTGCCTGCGTTTTACTCCTTCAAATGACTCTATTGCGGTAACTATCGCCCTTTCAGATACCCACAGGGTCAGAGCCATTGCTACCGCTGCAGCAATATTCTGATAATTAAAATGACCAAAAATCTTTGGCTTTGCCTGCACTTGCTTGCCATCCATGGAAATTGTGAGGATTTCATTTTCATAATGGTAAGTACAATCAGCCCCAGGGATGCCATAACTTTTGGTAACCGATAGTGGCTTACTATTAATTGTACTTAAATGCGGATACATGCTATTATACACAATGCATCCATTTCCAGGGATAAGGTTTTTAAGGCGTGTAAACCATAATACTATCT
>Ga0308419_1002957_pt1 | contig 10785 bp, 8 predicted proteins | sample HotsprSampleMS50_FD_203674 | JGI IMG/M metagenome (GOLD analysis project Ga0308419, IMG submission 203674) | Hot spring phototrophic mat microbial communities from Mushroom Spring, Yellowstone National Park, Wyoming, United States - 20090730_MS50 ... | reverse complement strand
CGCTCTCCCAACCGCTTTGCGCAGATGGAGGAGTACGACGTGCTGCGGAGCGCCAACGGCAGGGCCGAGATATTGGTGTGTCCGGAAGTGTTCCTGCGGATCCGCGAGCGAAGTTCGGTGCGGCTGTTGTCAGGTTCGGTGGTGGAGCCGCGCTATGAGTTGTTGTACGGCTCAATGATCCTGGAGGCGCAGGAGAGGCCCAGGCGTGGGTCGGTCGAGATTCTGTGGAGGGAGTTCAAGGCCACGGTTTCCAAGCGCGCGATTTTCCGGCTGGACAGCGCCACAGGGAACCTGCGGGTGATCGAGGGGGAAGTCAACGTGCTGGCCGGCGGCAAGCAGGTGCGCGTGACGCGGGGGCGGTGGATCTCGCTTAAAGAGAACCTCGCGACGGGCAAGTTTGACCGGACGCTGGGCGATTCGTTCGACATCTGGAGCGCGCGGCGGTCGCAAGTGCTGGCCGCAGAAGCGATGCGGCGGATGCGAGGCGCGAGACCGTTCCGCCGGCCGCCTGCTCCCTATAGCGCATCCTCGCCGGCGATGCGCTAGGCGGCTGCCTGCGAGCGGTTGTAGCAGGCCTTCCGATGAGCGATTGCGCGAGACGAATCCCGTTCGGAACGTTTGTGAAGCGGATGCTTTGAGGCGGGCAGGGGCCGTGTGGTTGTGCGTGGTGGGGTGGGCCGCAGGCTCGCCTATGCGGCTCGAATCCGGTTACAGGGTTGCGCGAAAAGGGCCCCGGCAGCGCTTTCGAGGGCGAAGGGCTCAAACACGGACAAACGTGCAACGGAGCAGCTCACGAGAAGCGCACAACGGGAAGCAAGAGCGCGGCGAGGGAGGGGCGCCCAGGTCGGCAGGAATGCCGGTCGCAGGCAAGAATACCTGCCCCACAACCAGCGCCTGGTCCACGGCAGAATGCCTCTGCACAGCGGGGAGGGACAAGCCTCGCAATCCGGCCGACGGCAGGACTGCCGGTGTGGCACAACTGGCGGTTTGCTGCACGGCGGGCGGAGGGCCCTTGTTGCGGGGAGGTCTCGAACACGTCGACGCGGGCGTCCTGTGGCGGGCAAGGAGGGATGGGAAGGGTATGGCGCGTCGAGCGCGCGGCGGGGTAAACTGGAGAAGAATCGGGCCGTGGCGCAGCCTGGCTAGCGCGCTTGCTTGGGGTGCAAGAGGTCCCGGGTTCAAATCCCGGCGGCCCGACCAGCCATAAGTCTCTCCGCAGTTCCTCCTCACTGCTTCTGATATACTCCCCGGGAGGAGAATCCAGCATGAAATTATGCCGATCAGGGATCCGAATTTTGCCCATCGCCCTCTCATGTCTTTCTCTCTTCGCGCAGTCCTCGACCCCGGACCTGCGCGGCACATGGCGGTGGACTTGTTGCCGGGGAACTAACGCGGGCACGTTTACAATCGCCGTCCAGAGTCCGGACGGCACGTTCTCGGGAAGATTTGGCAACTCGCCTGCCGACGGCGGCACTCCGCTCTCCGGCAGGCTAACCGGAAGCAGCCTGGAGTTTACAAGAACATTCTCTGGGCCGAATCAGATCCAGACGTGGAAGGCTCAGGTGACTGGTTCATCCAACAGCCTCAAGATCAGCGGCCGTTGGAGCGGCTACGGTTTTGTCGCGGGTCACGACGATTTCCAGGCAGAAAGGATTGGAGCGGTCCCGCCCCCTTCCGACGCCGGCCTGAACGGCTGCTGGAACAACTGCGGTGTCCATTTGTTCCAGAATGGACCTAACGTTTCCTACAGCGCCACCTGGTTCAACGATGCGAAGACTTATCCCACTATTCCCGGCTGGCAGGTCGAGTTCGGTGAAGGGACTATCCAGGGCAATGACGTCCACTTGCGTGCCGTGCACCGTTGGCAGAGCCCTAACGGCGTTTATACACGACGGAGCGAGATGTTTCTGAAGCTCTCGGCGGACGGCAATCGCCTGACGGGCTACTACACGATCGACGGCCAGCGCGGCGTAAACGCCGGTGGCGCAAGCATTGTTTGGAATCGTGACGTGCCTCGGTAGAGGCGTGCGTGGCTCTGCAGGCTCGGTTGCCCAAAGGGTTTGCTGCGGCTGTTATGCCACTCGGAGCCCAAGCGAACTCGGATGGATCAGAGCCCAACTCTCGTTTGAAAGCAGACCTGATCGAGAAGGGATTAAGAAGCCAGCCGCGTCCGGATCTTGTTTCGTTGCCTCCTCCGTTGCTTAACCCGTGCCGAGGCAATGCCGATATGCGCAGCTGGCAAGCGGCGGTAGAATAACGCCTTCGGATTCACGTTGTCTTGGCCCTTATGCCCGGGCTGCGACGCAGAATGGAGGCTGTGAGATGGCAACCATGGCAGGCGCGGTCGCCGATACCATCGAATTGTTAAGGAAACGCATTCAGCAGATTCGCGAGCGCAAGGAGGTCCTTGGGGAAGAGAACACCAAGGCCACGCTGATCGACCCACTGCTGGCCGCGCTGGGCTGGGATCTCCATGAAATTGACGAGGTGCGCCGGGAGTACCGCCGCAAGCCGCAGGATAACCCCGTCGACTACGCTCTGTTCCTGAACCGCACGGAGTGTCTCTTCATCGAAGCGAAATCCCTGGAGAAGGACCTCAGCGACCACCGCTGGGTCACACAGAACCTCTCTTACGCGACGGCGGCCGGCGTTCAGTGGTGCGTGCTGACCAACGGGGATGAGTACCGCATCTACAATGCCCACGCCCCGGTCGTCGTGGAGGAGAAACTGTTCCGGAGCGTGCGGATTTCCGAAACAGACGCGGAAAACCGACCGCCACCCTGCTGTTATTGTCCAAGCAACAAATGCGCGGGAGCCTGCTCGACGAATTGTGGAAACGCCATTTTGTGGACAGACGAATCGACCAAGCCCTCGCTAGCCTGCTGGCCGAACAGGACAGCAAATTGGTGAACGCCATTCGGAAGAGAGCCGGCGAGCTCTCCCCGGCCGAGATCCGCGCTTCCTTGAAACGCGCCAGAATCCAGGTCGATTTTCCCGCGGCTGTGACCACGCCCGAGCCGGCAAAGGCCGAGGCCGGCGCGCAGCGCGCCCCGAAGGCGACGGTCGCGACCTCACGGCGCGGGGCAGGCAAGAAGGCTTGGGAAACAAGAGGAGTTGCTGCCGCGGTCACCTTGGCAGACCTGATCGCCGCCAAGCTCGTTGAACCTCCGCTTGAAATTGAGCATGACTACAAGGGGGTTCACCTTGTGGCAGTTATCCAGCAGGGCGGCAAGATTGAGTTTGCCGGTAAGCAGTATGACTCCCTTTCGACGGCTGGGGGCGTGGCACGCAAAACCGTGACCGGCAAACACATGCAGACCGGCGGTTGGACGTTTTGGCGGTACCGCGACCGCAAGTCCGGCGAGTTGCGCGAGATAGACTACCTCCGCAAGCAATACCTTGCGGCGAGGAAGTAAGCTCGCTGCGGAGACGGCCGTAGGATTCCCTCGAAGGCTCAGAAACCGTTGGAGACTTCTGTTTCGCTTTCGAACCCTCAAAGGCAGGAGCGCGCCTAAAAAAGAGCACGCTCCACATCAGAATGCCTGCTCGGAAGACGGCGAGGAGAAAACGCCAGGAGCCAACCACCGGCAGGACTGCCGGTGTGGCGCGCAAGACTGCGCGCTCCACGGAGGGGTCGGTGTCGCAAGTCTGGCGGCATGCTCCCCGGCGAGCGAACACGACCGGATTGAGAGGAGGGCAGTGGGCGAAGGGCGCCCAGGCCGGCACAGGGATGCCGGCCGCAGACAAGAAATTCTGCCCCACAACGAGGCTGCTCCACAGGGCTGCCCGGGCGCTATTCGAGAAAAAGATTGTGACGCCGTCACTCCGGCAGAATGCACTCGGGCAAGGACGTTGCAGTCAGGGCAGGCATCCGCGCCGCCAGCGCGTCGGCGGCCAGCCTGAGATAGTCTGTTCCCCTCTGGGCAAGCGCGCTCTTAAGAGGGGGGGCTACATAGGACAAGTGGTCCCGGAGAAAGCTGCGTGCGGCATCGGCTGTGATCTCCGCGTGCTCGGAGGCGCCGCAAGCGAGGGCGTAAGCTTGCTTCATCCACAGCCAGGCCAAAAAGCCGGTCTCGATCGCGACGTGGTCCGGCGCTTCTGTTTCCTCCGGTGGGTAGGCGAAGGCGTGATAGTAAGCGGTCAGCTCCGAAAGCAGCCCACCGAACTCCACCAAACCGCGGTAGCTAACCTCCCGGGGGGATACCGGTCCGGCCGGCAGGAACACGGAGTGATAGAGCGCCTCACTGCCCTGCACGCTGGCCAACCGCGCGGCCTCCTTCAACGCCGGATCACGGACGGCAGAAGCCAGTCCGGCGATCTTCTCTCGCCAGCCGGCATTCGGGCAACGAAACAGCAGGCCCAGCAGACACCACTCTGAGGCCTCCTCGAGCAATAACCGCTGTGGTTCATCCATCTCTTGCCTCCCTCAGAGCCCGGACTGGCGCAGCAATGGCACCCATCCGGTGCGCATCTTGCGCGCGCCCGCCTCGCCGTGCGAACCCTCCCAAATCGCGAATGCGACCTGGGTCCGTTTCCCGGAGGTCAGGCCCGCGGGCAGCGGCCTGGTAATCACCACCAGCCAACCGTCCCGGCTCCTGATGCCTCGGCCGGACGACCGGCTTTGACCCGCGGGGGTCAAAGTGCCGGGGCCCTGGGCCACCAAGTCTTCGACCGGCGACTTCCTGGGCCCCACCCGGCGGTTTCCGGCGGCATCGGCCGGCGCGTAACGCCGGGCCATAGCCTGTTGGGCGGCAGAGCCAGGCTCTGCCGCGGGCGCCTGGAAGGGGTAATGATCGACCGAAGCGTTGGGGTACAGGCTCTGAATGTCATCGGCGCGCCCGTTCACTGCGGCCTGCCAGTCCGCCCGCCAGAAGGTGATCTCCACCGGTCGTCCCGGTTCGCCCATTTGCGGGGCCGGAGTTTCGCCGGCCACATCGCGGGGAAGTTGCACTGCGCAGCCGTCCGGAAAACGGCTGGGAGCGGCAGCGTCATCGAGGGTGGGATCGACCCATTGCAGCCGGAAGGCAAGGTTGGTCCCATCGGTGAGCGCGCGGACACGGATTTGAGCCGTAGACGGCGTCATTAATCTAGGTTCCACGAGGTCCTGCAACAGTAATGCGCCGCTGAATTCCGGGGCGCGGTTCCAGCGCGAGTCTCCCGGATCCTGCGGCAATGCGGGAGAGGCGGCCGCTACCACCTCTGCGGACGTCACCGGCCGCTTCGAACATGCGGTCCCGGACGCCAACAGCAGGACCGCCAGACAGGACAGTACGATGGTCTTCATGCTTGCACCTCTCCCTACGGGCAATTCGTCCGGATCACCCGGAACTTCGGATCGAACGCGGGCCGCACAAACACCGGTTCCCGAACGGGAACCCGGACGACAGCGGCGCCTTGGTCATCGCTCCCGGTGACCGTTTCGCCCTCACGCCGCCAGCGCGCGACAACCGACTCGGTAGACCCGAACAGACACAGCAGCGCGGCCAGATCCGGGTCGCGAGCGGCGTTGCGGTACAGGTTGACCGCATGGTCCGCGCCCGGCCCGAACATCTGCCGCAGAAACGGCAGAGGGACGTGTACGGGCGGGATGTAGTAGACGTTCGGCTCCAGTCCGAATTGCGGAAACAGAGGCAGCGCCACTTTCCGCACGTGGACCAAGTAATCGATGGGATTCTCGGAACGGGCCTGCTGCGGCTGCGAAACCCAGCCCGCCAGCCGAATCTTGCCGATGCAATTCACGAAACACTGCGGCTGGAGTCCCTGCTCGATCTTCGGGTAACATGCGATACATTTCTCCGACGTCCCCGTCATCGGGTTATAGAACACCTTCTTGTAAGGGCAGGCGCGAACGCACTCCTGGTAGCCGCGGCAACGGGCCTGATCCAGCAGCACGATCCCGTCTTCCGTCCTTTTGTAGATGGAGGCCCGGGGGCAAGACGCCAGACAGGCGGGATAAGTGCAGTGGTTACAAATCCGGGCCAAGTAGAAGAACCAGGACAGGTGGGGCAGTGACAGGCTCATCCCGTGGTCCACCCGGCCGGCGCAGTCATCCTCCCCCGTGTTGGGATAGGCGTAGTCTTCTGAGCTTGGCCTCCAACCCAGGACGCGTTCTCCGGCGGGCGCGGACTCAAAGATGGTCCTGCCTTCATAGACGTTTCCGCGCCAACGGCCGGCGCCCAACATGTCCAACAGTTTCACATCCCAGGTCAGAGGATAGAAACCGTAGGGCTTGGTTTCGACATTGTTCCAGAGCATGTATTCCTGGCCGCGTCCCGAGGTCCAGGTGGTCTTGCAGGCCAGGGTGCAGGTTTGACACGCGATGCATTTGTTGATGTCGAAGACGGCGGCAAATTGACGTTTAGGACGGCTCTCGGGGTACCAATAGGACATCTCCCTGCCGATCTGCCAGTTGAATACGCGAGCCATATCTATTTCTCCTCTCCGGGCGAAAAGAACTTACCGGCCAGGTAAGAGCTCATCGCCGCAGATTCATAAGCTGGGCGGATGCCCAGCGCGGCGGGCCTCCACAGGCCGGAAGCGCCCAAACCGCCCGGCTCCGCGCGGGTGATGCGCACCACCGCCTCCCGGGGCGCCCCGGTGGGGCAATGCACATCCGGCAAGAAGCCTTTGCCGATGCCCTGACCGAACAGGTTTTTCCGGACCAGGGAGTCGGTCATCCAGGTGGGCTTCAGCCAGCCGCGAGTGGCCGACTGATGCGAGCCGGAGCGGAACATCGCCTGGTATTTCGTCCGAGGGTTCTTCGCCAGCCCGTCCGGGCGCTTCTTGTGCCCCTCCACGGAACCAGGAGTCGCGCCGTACATGTTGAACCACATGCGCGTGACGCCGCGAGGGGTTCCGGGGTAGTAACGGGCGCGGCACAACAGGCGCGCGAACTCCATATCCCGGCGGTTCTTTTGCCAGCCACGGAAGGGTCGGTCCTCCGGGTCCGGATCGATCCAGACGTAGTCGCCGTCCTCGATGCCCAGCTCCCGGGCGTCGGCGGGGTTGATGTCGACGTAACCTTCCCCTACAAACGGGCTGCGTTTATCCCGCCGGTAGATGTCTCCAAAGGGGCCGAAAAGAATCGCGATCATGTCCGTGTCGATGGGGGTGGTGTGGGCGCCGTGCCGGTATTTCGGCGTGTGGAAGATGAAGCGGAAGCCCTCTTTGGCCCGCGGGTGTGCGGTGGCGCGAAGTTCGGGCCAGCTCAGCACGACATTGCGGCCGCAGCGGATCTCGCAGCGCAGGTCATTGCGCGCCACGCCGTAGGATTCCGGGGAGGCGGGACGTAGCGCCTCGTGTTTCGGCGCCACGATGACATTGGGCTCGTAGAAAGTCGAGTCGACCGGCTCGCGATGGACTGGCAGATTCTCTCCGGCCTCGATGAACTCGTCTTCCTCGCGGTAGAACTCCAGCCGGCCGCTCTTGGTGAACCAGGGCCGCGAGTCGGCGATCTGTTCGTAGCCCACCGCCTTGGGGGAGGTGCGGGAATTCAGCAGCGCCGGAACCCCCTCGCGGGCCTTCGCCTCCAGGTCGGAGAAGCGGAAGCCCTTGGTGTTGGAGGAAAAATCCAGGATGCGCTGCAAGTAGACCTCGGTTTGACCTTCCCGGACAAACTTCCAATAATCCAGAAACCGCTTGTCGCCGGTCAGCTCCGACAGCTTGGAGGCCACCAGAGCCTCCACTTCGATGTCGCCCATCGTCTGAAACAGACGCGGCGCCGGGGTGCGGGGAAAAACTTGGAGGAAAGGATTGGTCACCGAGGCGGTCATGTCGGAGTGCTTCAGTTCCGCCCAGCAGTCCACGCCAAAGACGATATCGGCCCATTCGCAAGAGGTCGACCACCACCACTCCTGGACTGCGATCATTTCGATCCGCGGCAGCACGTTGACGACGGTGTTGTAGTGCCACTTGACGTTTCCGAGAATCGAGTTGGCGTTGGCGAACCAGAGGGCCTTAGTGGGCGTGGGGAGGTGGGTGGATCCGGTCAGCAGCCGGTTGCCGACCCGCAAGGGGTGATCTTCGTGATTGTAGTAGTGCGCGGATTCGGCCCTCCAGTATTGCCGGGGCCGGGCGGGCTTGGCCGGGTCGAGCTCGATGTCGAACGGGTTCTCGTTGATGTACTGCGGCGCGCCGTTGAACAGCGCAACGCGGTAGTTGCCCGCGTAGGAGCCGACATTGCCTCCGATGCGTCCCACGTTGCCCGTGAGGGCGGCCAGCAGGAAGATGTCCCGGTCCTTGTTGTCGTTGTTGAAGAACTGATTGGGGCCCATGCCCACGGCAAACAGCGTGGTTCCTGGGTTGCGGGCGATGTCCCGGGCCAGAGCTTGAACGGCGGCTGCGGGAGCCCAGGTCATTTCTTCGACGGTCCTGGGGTCGAAATGAGCCGCGTACTCGCGCACCAGATCAAAGACGGGACGGCAGCGGACCTTCTGGCCGTTTTGGAGCGGCACTTCAACGCTGCCTTCCAGCAGGGCCTCGCCCACGTCCGAGTTCCGGCCCACCTTGTCGCGCGTCAGCGCCCTGGGACGGTTGGCGGCCTTGTCCCACCAGACGTAATCTCCCCACTCGCGCCGCAAAGACTCCGGGGCGATCATTTCATCATGGGTCACCGCAGGGGGTTCGGGCTCGCCTGGTTTGAGGGTGCGCAGGCTGCGCAGCGGCGCCGGTTCCCCTCCAAATACGTCCTGGGCTCTCAGATACTTCAGCGTGTCCATTCGGACCAGCAGGGGCAGGTCCGTCCACTGGCGGACATAGGCGGCATCGTAGAGCTTCTCCTGAAGGATGACGTAGGCGAGCCCCAGCGCCAGGGCCGAGGTGACGCCGGGCCGGACGACGATGACCGTATCGGCTTTGCTCGCCGTAGCCGAATACTCACAGGCGATGACCACCACGCGCACGCCCTTCAGCCGGGCTTCGGTGAGCCAGTGCGCGTCGGGCATTTTGGTGGTGATCCAGTTCATGCCCCACACCACGACCGTCTTGCAGTGCTCGACGGCGGACAGGTCGAACTCGACCGTCTGCTGGCCGGTGACCATGGGGTGGCCCGGCGGCAGATCAGTATGCCAAGAGTAGTTGTCGAAGCCGCGCGCGCCCAAAGCCTTGTCCGGACCGGCCTTGCGGATGTGGGCGTCGAGCAGAGCCATGGAGTTGGCCATGCGGTACAAGCCGAAGACCCGGGTGATGCCAAGCAGCGGCATGCCGCCGCGGAATTTCAAGACCTGCGTCCCGGCGCCCTGAGTAGCCTCGATGGTGACCTCGTCGTAGTGCTGGGCGCGGAGCCGCCGTTTGCCCTCCTCGCCGGTGTAGGTTTCAGCGATGTTTTTGAGCGCAGCGGCGGCGATGCGCGCGGCCTCATCGTGAGAAACGCGCAGCCATGCGTCGCGGGCGCGGTTGAAATACTCGCGGGGCGGCAGGCCGTCTTTGCCCCGCGGGAAACCGGCGTCAAACCAGCGCTTGAATCCGGCGCGCACCATGCACTGACTCACCCGGCGGTCGCCGTAGAAGCGGCGGGTGAGCGCGAGCCCTTTCTGGCACACTCGCGGGTCCCAGCGGTGGCTGGCGCGGTTCCCGGCCAGATCGGTGGCTTCGCCGTAGCGCATGGTCGGCCCGATGCGCACGATGACGCCGTCCCGCACGTAGGCGTTCAACAGGCAGTTATGAGTGTCGTTGGGCGCGCACAAAAACGTGAATTTGGAATCGTACTTCCAGAGGTCCCGGTAGACGCGCTCCCAGCCGCGCTCGGGATAAACGGCCAAGGGATTGGAGACGGCATCCAATCCTAGAGTTCCTTCGGCGGCGGCCACCAGCGCCCCGAAGCCGGAAGCAGTCAGCATCCCCAGAAACTCGCGGCGGGCAATGGTATGTTTCATGGCTTGGCTCCCTCCCAGGAGCGGATAAAAGCGACGATGTCTTCAATCTCGGCGGGCGACAGCGCCCGGCGGGCCGGCGATGGCGCCGAGAAACCTTCCATCGCAGTCTGCCGCCTGCCGCGCGCGATGGTTTCCACCAGGTACGTGTCGGTGGCGGCCGACAACAAGACCGGATTGTTCAAGGCCGGACCTTCCAGGGTTCCTTCTCCGTTCCGCCCGTGGCAACCCGAACAGGCCGCTGAATAGAGTTGCCTGCCCGAGTCTGCGCGGCCTTGTACCCAGCGTTTGGGTTTGGGATCAGGCGAAGGCTGCACCCCGCCTAAGGTGCGAAGGTAGGCGGCGACCTCGCGGATCTCGCCCGCGCGAAGCCCGCCGTCCATTTCCCCCCAGGCGGGCATCTTCCGGCCGGGACGGCCACGGCGCAAGGTTTCCAGAAGGAATTCATCGGAGGCCAGGCTGAGGAAGTCCGGGTTCGCGATCGAAGGGAAGTTCTGCACGCCTGCGGCCCGCATTCCTTGGCCCTGCACCCCGTGGCAGCCCGAGCAGAAGGCGCCGAACAGGGTTGCGCCATCGCCGGCGAATTCCCGCTCGCCGAATTTCTCCGCCCGGATTCTGTCCTTTGGAAGGTATGCGCCGGGCAGATCCTTCCGTCTCAACGAAAGCGTATAGAAGGTGAGCAGCTCGACTTCGGATTCGGACCGGCGCACGGGCGGCATTTGTGAGCCGGAAACCACGGCCAGCGGAGAACGGAAGTGTTCGGCCATCCAGTTCTTCAACGTGCGCCCGCCGGGCACGGCGCCGAAGGCGAGCTGCCCGGGGTCTTTGAGTCCCGCGCGCGTCAACTCCGGTCCTTCGTCTCCCCCCACACCGCTGACTTTGTGGCAGCCCAGGCAGCCGGCGGAGAGGAAGACGG
>Ga0308419_1002952_pt1 | contig 10791 bp, 7 predicted proteins | sample HotsprSampleMS50_FD_203674 | JGI IMG/M metagenome (GOLD analysis project Ga0308419, IMG submission 203674) | Hot spring phototrophic mat microbial communities from Mushroom Spring, Yellowstone National Park, Wyoming, United States - 20090730_MS50 ... | reverse complement strand
CGGCGTGAGCGCCGGCTGTTGGCTCTGGAGCTGCCGGAAGTTCGCCGTCAGGACCTTGTCAGCGTCCATCACCACCGTCATCGGGTTGGTCGTGCTGCTGCCCGTGATGTCTCCACTCCACCCTGCAAACTCGTACCCCGCAGTGGGTGCCGCCGTCAGGCTCACTTGCGTCCCCGCAAGGTGGCTCGAACCGGTCGGACTCTGCGTTATCGTCCCGCCATTCGACGGGTTCGCATTCACCGTCAGCGTGTAGTACACCGCCTGCGCGCTCACCGTTATCCCTATCGCGGTGCTCGTCCCCACCGCTCCCTGGTTGTCTTGCGCCTGCACCGTCAGGATGTAGCTGCCTGCAGGCACACCCGTCCAGGTGTAGCTGTAGGGACTGGTGCTGTCGGTGGCAAGCAGCGTCGTCCCGGCGTAGAACCGCACCGCGGCGATGCTGCCGTCACTGTCGGTCGCTGTGGCGGTGATCGTGATGCTCGCCGGCGCGGTGTAGGTGGCGCCGTCATTCGGGCTGGTGATGTTTACCACCGGACTGGAGTTGGCCGGGGGAACGTACGTGAAGTTCGCTGTGATGCTCTTGTTTGAGTCCATCGTAAGCGTGACGGTCGGGTTGGTTCCCGTGGCGTCCCCGCTCCAGGTGGCGAAAGTGTAGTTGGCGTTCGGGGTCGCCGTCACTTGGATCTGGCTGCCCGCAAGGTATGTCCCGCTCGCCGGACTTACCGTGCCGCCGTTGGCCGGGTTGGCCGTTGCGGTCAGCGTGTACCACACCGCAGGCGTGCTGCTGGACAGCACCGTCACCGTGACCACCGTTGACGTGCTGGTCGCCCCCAGGTTGTCCTGCGCCACCGCCCGCAGCTGGTAGGTGCCGCTGGAGACGTTGGCCCAGGCATATTCATACGGGCTCGTGCTGTCGGTGTTGAGCAGGGTGCTCCCCCGGTAGAACCGGACATGGGCAATGCTGCCGTCCGAGTCGGTGGCGGTCGCCGTCAACTGAATGGTCGTCGGCGCGGTGTAGGTGCTGTTGTTGACCGGACTGGTCATCGTGACCGTGGGAGGCTGGTTGGGCGGGTAGACCGTCACGTTCACCACCGCAGAGGTGCTTACCGCCCCCTGGTTGTCCGTCGCCGTCGCGTACAGCTGATACGTCCCGCTGGACACACCGGTCCACGTGTAGGTGTACGGACTGGTGGTGTCCAGATTGAGCAGGGTCGTCCCGCTGTAGAATCGCACCGCGGTGACGCTGCCGTCACTGTCACTCGCCGTTGCAGCGAAAGTAATGTTTGCAGGTGCGGTGTAGCTGCTGCCGGTCACCGGACTGGTCAGGCTCACAGTCGGTGGCTGGTTCACCGGTGTACCGGAGGAGTACACCGTGATGTTCACCACCGTTGACGTGCTGGTCGCGTTCTGGTTGTCGTAGGCAATTGCACGCAGGGCGTAGCTGCCTGCCGCAACTCCCGCCCAGCTGTATGCGTACGGGCTTGTGGTATCAGCGTTCAGCAGTGTCGCCCCCGTCCAGAACTCCACCCGGGTGACACTGCCGTCCGGGTCGCTCGCGCTTGCTGTCAGGTTCACAATTGCCGGAGCCGTCCACGTGCTATTGTTTGGCGGCGAGGTGAGGTTCACCGACGGTGGAACGTTCACTGACGCTGTGGAACGTACATCCTGCCACACCGTAGTGCCGTACGCACGGATGAGCGTCCCCAATTTATGCATGTGACAAAGGTCGCCGATACACGTCGCTTTACCGACCATTTTTGCAAGAACATCCGAAGTATCTCCGAGCACGTGCGCACGCAACGTGAAAAACGTCCACGCAAAATCTGGAGCATTGTAGGCGTTTTCCCCGCCTTGATAGTTCTGCTCCCAACCGGGGACATTTTTGTAGAGGTACTCTCCGTAGCAGTAGTCCCCCCGCCACACGAACCACCCGGGATAGGTGCCTTGCGCATGCTGCGCCCAGTCAAGGCCTATCCGAAAACCCAGGGAGTTCTGTGCCGCGCTGAGCTGGTTCTCTCGGATAAATCTCCCGACTTCAGGTGCGTAGTACAGCACCACCGTTGAGTCTCCACGCCACGTGTGAAAAAGCGGATAACACCAATCGTGGTTAGGCATCGTATTCGCTCGTTGACCCATCATGGCGGACGAAAGCCACGTGTTGTAGTTGGAAGCATTCATCGCCGCGACTGCTTTCGCCTCAGCATCCGCCGCCAGCGTGGTGTTGCCCAGGCGATGGGCGATACGTGCCATGCCTATCAGCCCGACGATCTGTCCGTAGCGCGTTGCGGGTGCTGTGTATGAATTGTATATTGACTGTATGCTGCTCATGTTGCTCTGCAGGTAACTCCAGTTGCCGGTTGCATCCGCATACTGCCAGAGTGCGTATAGGGAATCCACGTGTATGGTCGGCGGAGGCCATATGTTGTGCACGATGGGTGCCATTGGGTAGTATTCCCGGCGGTTGCCTGCTTGCGAGAGATCTTTCATACCCCATTCGCTATCGCCGTGTATGAAACGACGGGTGAACGGGTTGTATCGTGTAATGTAACTCTGGAGATACGTTCTCAGGTTCTCTCTGACCGCCGCACTAGGGAGCAAGGGATAGACGTCGCTCAGGAAACCGATCACCTCCATCGGCTGCCCGTAGAGTAAAAAACCTTGAATGATGCCGACGCGGTAGTACGCCGGTTGCAGATGGCCTCCGTCAACCGCCTGGTTTCCCGTGTTCATCATTTCCACCACCAGAGATTCCAGCTCGGTGCGGTACGCGTCGGCGGCGGAACTGACGTTCACGACAACCGGACGTTCCCAGACATACCTGGACATCTGGCTGTGCAACGGGATGGTCAAGGCCAGAAACAACGCGAGAGAGGATCGGTATCTCATGGTTACGCTCCTTTACTGGGCCATGCGCACGAGGAGTCCCCATCGCGCGAACCAGTAGATGGCGTTATCCGCCACCACCGCCGCGTTACACAATCCTCCTCCAGAACCGCCGCCCGCCTGCACGGACCAATCCGCCCAGCCGGCCGCCGAATTGTACGCTTTCGGGTTCCACGGAGCATTGTAATCCTCCTGCCCTTGATGGCTGGAAACCACATGGCGTGCCGCTTCCGTATCGTGGCGGATGTACCCCAGAGTTCCACGTCCCGAAACCAACAAGCCGTAGGCGTCCGCTGAAATGATCGCCGTCTCGTCACCGATCACGTGAATTCCGGTTCCCTTGGTCGCTTCCGTCGCAAAAAGAGTGTAATTCCCGGTATCCGGGTTGAACTTCGCCGGCTCACAGCCGAACGACCGCACGATGGAACCGCTGTCGAACCGTGCGTACCGACTGCGGCAGATATACCAAGCGCGGTTGCCTGTGATGTCAATGACCGGCGGCACCGGCGTCGTCCCTTCACCCGAAGTATAAAGCACCGGTGCTACGTACTTTTCCGCACCATTGCTCGTATTCAACGCCCAGAACGTCTTGCTGTCCGGCTTCTGGGCAAAATGATTCCTAATGTTGTTTTGTTCCTGTGCCCAGAGCGTCGGATCGCCGTCACCGCTGTTGTAGTTCCCCCCGAGCACCGAATCACCCTCGCCCAGTATCTCATGGAACACATTGACCGGCTGCGTCCGGAAGAAGACCACTCCTTTGGCATCCCACACCACCGGCCAGTACGAGTTCATGCTCTGGCCGCGCAAACGTATCTTCCAGCGTTCAGCACCGTTCGCCGCATTGACGGCGAATGCGTACACACCCTCATTGCCGCAGTACACCGTACCGTTCGCGTATGCGGCGCACGTCAGAATGGGACGACCGCTGTCGTACGTCCACAACACCGAACCGTCGGTGGTGCGTATGGCGTACAACCGACCGTCTTCGCTGCCGATGTAGATCGTGCCGCCGGCGAGACACGGTGCTGTTTGAACAGGACCGCCGGTCTGCACCTTCCAGGCGAGCGTCGCGTCATTGAGCCGCACCGCGTACACCGCGCCGTCGTGACAGCCGAAGTAGACGCGTTCCGCATCCATCGCCGCGGTATGGGTGATGGGTCCACCGGCCTGGAACTCACGCAGTTTCCCGCCGGTGAGCGCGTTCAGCATGTACATTTTCCCGTCGTAAAAGCCGACGCACAAGATACCACCCGCGACCACCGGTTGCGTTCTGCCAGCGACGGATGTTTGACGGTCGGGATGCCACCGCCAGCTGACGTTCGTCGCCGAACCTGCGTTGTCCGGGGAGTAGCCGGTCTTCGCCGCGTCGCGCGCCAGCTGCGGCCAGTCGGATGCGATGAGGTGAACCGCAAGCAACCATACGACAGGGACAGCACATCCCGCTTTGTTTCTACCACCCATGGGGGAAGCCTCCACGATAGGGAATGAGAAGGCGCTGGTTCATCTCAGTCGCTGGTGCAGACGGCGGGAAAGCGCATGTGTTGCAGCGTGCAGAATGAAAGGAGACTAGATGCTTGTTCTTCACTGCGATCACCCCGCGCATGCTCGCAGCGAACATGTGCATCCAATATGATATTTGTAGCTACAAAATTCACGTTCTCATGTCAATAGCATCACCTCCTCGCAGCATGCTCCAGTGCCCCCCGCTACGATTCCTTGATGGTACCGTCAATCCCGACGACAACTTCGCAGTACGGGATATTCTTGCGGCTGTTCTTGAGCGCCGTTCGGACCAGATCCCGCAACCCAAAGCAACAGGGAACTTCCATGTGCACGACGGTGACACTCCGTATGGAGGCATCCTGGAATAGCCGTTCCAATTTTTCGGCGTAACCGTCTATCTCGTCCAGCTTTGGGCACAGTATCGCCGGAACCTTATCCCGGAGGAATTCCCGATGGAAGTTCCCGAAGGCGAATGCGGTGCAATCGGCGGCGATGAGCAGATCGGCCCGCTGGAGGTACGGAGCGGCAGGGTTCAGCAACGCAAGTTGTATCGGCCACGTACGCAACTCGGAAGCAAGCGGCGGAACATCACCACGTTCGCGATCTCCATGTTTCATCGCAGGAGCCGTTCCACCCCATGAACGCGCCATGGTACCGGGACAGCCGCAGGGAAGTGTTTCCGCAGTATCGGTTTCGTGCTCGTGAACCGGTTTTTGAGGGACCACGCTTCCTGCTTCACCCGCCCTGCCTATGCTCTCCAGATGGCGATGTACTGCATCTGCGTCGAAAGCATCTGCTTCCACTTCGACGATTTTCAGCGCACCGGTTGGGCACTCTCCCAGGCAGGCGCCCAATCCATCGCAGTAGCTCTCCTTGACCAGACGTGCTTTAGGACCGTCGGGGGTGTCCACGACCGCGAGTGCTCCTTCGTGACACGAAGGCACGCACTGTCCGCAACCGTTACAGCGATGTTCATCGATGGTGATGATCTTGCGCTTTGCCCGTTTCATGTCACCCTCCCGTGTCACCGCATTTTGTATACCTGTTTTGTATACAATACATAATTGGCCGGGCCTTTGTCAAGGGGGCTTGGAGCATGCGGTCTACAGCCGGCATTCCTTTTCGGAGAGGTTTTGTTCGACACCCGCGTATTGTTTTTCGCTCAACCTGTCGCCGATGCCGGTGTTCACTGCAGGTTTTTTTTCGGAGGCTCTCTCAGAACGAGAATCCGGGAAGCACTTCTTTCAAAAGCACCGATGCCGAAGGCATCGTGCCTCTCAAGGGATACCGCCACGGAAAACATCATTCCCGGCACTGTCTTCCCCCAGAATGACCATCACGTCCACCACATCCCCGGCATACTCGGCTGTCAACTGAGTATGCACGTCTGATATGTTCAGCAGCGCGGCCAGGCGTCTCACGACCAATGGATTCCCCGTACGGTCGATGATGCGGCTGTGCGGAATGATCTTCCCCCATGTCGTCCAATCGAGCACGTCATACCCGTGCGATCGCAGGTATTCGGTTCCTCGCAGCGCCATCCGGGGGATGCCCGACGCATTGTACACCTTCACAATGCACCGCGCAGGCTCGTCAGGCATTGAACCAGCGAGACGCCGTGCCATAACCGTCCGTACACCTTCGCCGAGCACCAGGTAACGACCCTGGGGATCGCCCTTCAGGGAAGAAAACCATAAGGACGAGCGGTGGAGACGCCTGAGTTCGACCGCAATCGCGAAGATATCCCAGAGGGACAGATTCGACTGCACCGCGCGGTGAAACCGCCACACGATGAGCGGCAGTCTCACCATTACGACGGGATGTACGATGCGGGATAAGATGGCTCGCAGGAACTGCTGTTGCCGCCCGATTCTGCCGAGATCCCCCGATGCATCCCGGAACCGGACATACTCCAGGGCGCGCGCCGCATTCAATCGATGCGTACCGGGTTCGAAGTGAATGTGCAGATCGCCCGCCGCATCGTCGTAGTGCATAGGTTCGGCGACGAAGATCGTTACCGGCTCCACCAGTTCCAGCAGCTCGCGGAACGATTCGTAGGACAGAACCGTCACGTAATCAAACACGAGCGGGGTGGACGATCCGATGATCTTCCCCAGAGTATTCGCGAGTCTCCTCCCCGCGGTGAGGCAATCACCGCCGGCGGCCTTGACGTAGAACGCGTATACTTCGGCAAGCTTGCGGAACCTGGTGCCGGGTTCATCGATGCGGGTGTCCCGCGGGATGGAAATCACGTCCAGTATCCGGTGCAGCGGCTCGTAGCTGGCGAGGATGACCGTATCTGCATGGGGCGCAGTCGGTATGCCGTCTGTGCCGACGATTAACATAGTCGTACGACGTCCGGCAGCGGTATTGCGCAGCATCGGACTCCGCAGGCTGAATACCACGCACCCGCACAACGAAACGACCGTCGCCGCAAAAAGAAACCGCCTCGCGCGGATGCCGTTTGATGCATTGTTCATTGGTAGAGCCTATGACGGATGATGTACACGCGCACCGGTTCCGGGACCAGATACCGGATGCTCTTCCCCATCTTCACACGACGGCGGATATCGCTGCCTGAAATCTCCACGTGCGGAAAGTCCAGAAACACCACACGAGAACGATCGATCTCTCGGGGAATGCGACGCTCCTTATGGACGATACGCTCGCCGACCACCAGCTTCGTCATGCGTAGAATGCTGCGCCATTCCCGCCATGTGGTAAAATCGAGCAGTGAATCCAGACCCACGAGAAAATGGAACACCGTTCCCGGGAAGCTCTTGCGAAAATGCCGGATGGTCTCGTGTGTGTAGGATACCCCCCCACGCCGCAGCTCGTGTGCGCTCACCTCGAATGAAGGGTGGCCCCCGACAGCCATGCGCAACAGCTTCAGGCGGTGTTCCGCCGGAGTCGGCGTGTACCCGATTTTGTGCGGCGGCAGCGAGCACGGAATGAAGATGACACGTTCGGCGTGCAGTTCTTCGCGTGCGCGCTCGGCAAGAATCAGATGTCCGCAGTGCACGGGATCGAACGTTCCGCCGAACAGCAACACCCGCTCCCGCATGGTCACTCCCTAACGGCTCCCCTGCCGGATACCAGGTACTTGCTGCTGGTCAACTCACGCAATCCCATCGTGCCGCGGGCATGCAGTTTGGACGTGGAAATACCGATTTCGGCGCCGAATCCGAACACTCCGCCGTCGTGCAGGCGGGTGGAGGCGTTGACGAACACCGCCGCCGAATCCACCTCGGTGCAAAAGCGCTCCGCCGCCGCGGGGTCCTCAGTGATGATGGCGTCGGAGTGGTGCGAGCCCCACGTATTGATGTGGTCGATGGCCGCGTTCAACGAAGGAACCACCCGCACCGCCAGAATGAGCGCGAGATACTCCGCACCCCAATCCTGCTCCGTCGCCGGAATCACCCGGACACCGTTGCGTCCGAGTATCGCGCAGGTATCGGGACATCCCCTGAGTTCCACGCCGTTCCGAATGTACTCCTGCGCCATCGGCGGCAGGAACGCTTCCGCCGTATGCCGGTGCACGAGGAGTGTTTCCATGGCGTTGCATACCCCGGGGCGCTGCACCTTGGCATTGAGGCACACCCGCTGCGCTATCTCGAGATCGGCCCGGGCATCGACGTACGTGTGGCAGATCCCGCTCCCGTGGGAGAGGACGGGTATTCGCGAGCGGCTCCGGATGGCGGAGATCATGTCCTCCCCGCCGCGTGGAATGACCACATCTATGTATCGGTCCATCGTGAGTATGTCGTAGAGCAGGTCGTGCGAGGTATCGTCGATGAACAGCGAGATCGGTCCGGGCGTCCCTGCTGCTTCAGCCGCTCGTGCAATACATGCCGCGAGTGCACGGTTGGAATGGAGTGCTTCCGATCCGCCGCGCAGGATGCAGCAGTTGCCCGACTTGATACACAACGCCGCCGCATCAATAGTGACGTTCGGCCGCGATTCATACACCACACACACCACCCCCAGGGGTACCCGCACTTTGCGTATGGTCAAGCCCCCGGGACGAACCCACTCGTCAAGCGCGGCGCCGATCGGGTCGTCCAGCCCGATGATGGTATCCAGGCTCCGCGCAAGATCTTCGATGCGCCCCCTATTCAGCGCGAGACGATCCAACATGGCCGACGACAGTCCACGGCGTCCGGCTTCCTGCATATCCTGTTCGTTCGCATGCATGATATCCTGCGTGCGGCGCAGGAGTTCGTCTTGCATGCGGCGGAGCAGAGCGTTTTTAACCTCCGTACGAACAGCGGCAAAAGAGTATGACGTTTTCTTGACCGCAGCGAGGCGATCCTGCCAGGCAGTCATGTAAGGGGATCCCTTCCTTTTGCAGGAGTTTGATTTTGATACAATATACCGATTTTCGCGTTCGGATGTCAATCAGGCGTTTATGCAGGGCAGGGGCCGTGGCAGGGTGCCCGTCGGGTGGGATCGGATGTACTTTGCAACGATCGCGTCCGGAGCATGCGTCTGCCAACCGCTGACCTCCGGAAACGCACGGTCGCGCCACGGCGATGATATTTTGACCATCCGGCGCAGGCGCCCGGCGTTCTTCTCGTCGCATTCTATTCAGCCGTACCCCTGCGCCCTCCCCGTTCTAAGACGGGTTCTCGTACGCACGGCCGTCGGCGGTCCACACCCGGTAGCCGATCCCGAGCTGTTCCGCGAGCTCGATGAGTTCCGCGGTACGGTCTCCGTACACAAACCCAAGGTGATTGGACGGCCAGTGTTTTGCGAGCACGACATCGGGCACCGGCACCACACCTTCGATTATCGGCCACGCTTTGTTGTACCGTGCGAAATGCGTCCGAGGGACATGAACGGTGGGCAGCACTGTGCCAGCAAGGTACAGCCGCCCGCGCTCTGAACCGAGGCGCGCCACGGTCAGCCGCTGGCCGCCCGCCGTCCGCATGCGCACCGCCGCCCCGCCCGCAGCGTAGAAGTGTTCCTGACCGGGGAAGTCGGTCATCCGCATTTTCGTCGACCAATCGTCCGTCTCGCGGGCGGCGAAATAGACCGGATGCTGCCCGCAATTCACGATGGCCAGCACGGTCCGATGCCCTGATGTTTCGACGTACCTGAAGTCGCCGAACCCCGCCGGTTTACCGGTCAGTCGCGAGAGGAACAGCTGCGTCAGGAGCGTCGGCATGTCGGTTTCGCAGGAAGCGGGTATGATTCGTTTGTGGGTGCCATCCAGGTCACGGTCATTGCCGAGGAACGATGTCGCGATGCAGCAGGTGCAGAATCTCGCCGAACACTCATCCTGGCACTTGATGGTGACCGCAGTGGCACCCCGTTCCCGCGCAATATCACTCACCGCGTAATACATCGCCACTTGCACCGCGAATGTGTCGCGCGACACGCTTCTCCCCGGAATTGCACGGAATTTCTCCGGGTGCACATCGTAGAGGCGCTCCACCGCCCCCCGCACGCGGCTGTCTCTGACTCCGGTCACCGGAGAACACCCGGGAACGTCCTTCCATGAAAGCATCGCCAGTGCGCGGTCAATGAAAACCTGCTGATCCAGATTCTCCACCGACACGCCCCACCGCGCCATAACCGCTTCGTGGTCTATTCGCGTCGTGGGCATCTGGAGGGAGAACGACCCGAATTCAAGGATGTGCTCGCGGTGCAACCCGGCGACGATCCCGGCAACGGCGCCGTGTGACGCAGCGGCTGCGGCGAAGTCGTCGAGCACGACTGTCAGTTCCCGCAGGAACGCAGGTTCTCGGAAATTCCCGAAGACATGACTGTACGGGATGCCCAGCCCGCGCAATGCGCCGCCCGTCGCCATGCCCGACACCATGCCGGGGACGTGGGAATCCTGCACGGAAGCAATCACCACGCGCGGCACGAAGCGCGCATCTCGCGAACGCATCTTCTGGATGAATGAGGTGATGACCTTCTGACTCAGCTGCGGGAAGGTCCAGGTCTGGTGCACGTTGACGAGCACATCTACGCGCTCGTGCGCAAACCGGGCGGCGTATCGGTCCGCAAGCTCCATGGTATAGCAGAGCCGTGCGTCGCCTCGCATACGTTCACCGGGCCAGACGACATGGTACGTCCCGAGCCGTCTCAGGTCCGCAACGAAACGTTCCAGCACCCGAATGTCACCCGCCGCACATTCCCTCATCACCCACGGGCGCGGATCATACCCGGAAAAAACTCCCACCCTCAGTCTGCCTGGCGTCAAGGATTTCACCTGACGGCCCTCCGTATCGTCGGCCCCCGCTGTCGATTATGGTACAACAATTGTCTGCGAAATACAACCGGAGCCGCTTACACCGCTCCCCGAAACTCAACCCGCTTGACAACCGCCGGTCATATGCGGTATAGTAAGATGAGTGTTCAACCGCACCGCCGCAGGAGGATTGGCATGGAGGACTT
>Ga0308419_1002947_pt1 | contig 10800 bp, 7 predicted proteins | sample HotsprSampleMS50_FD_203674 | JGI IMG/M metagenome (GOLD analysis project Ga0308419, IMG submission 203674) | Hot spring phototrophic mat microbial communities from Mushroom Spring, Yellowstone National Park, Wyoming, United States - 20090730_MS50 ... | reverse complement strand
AGTTCAATAGCGGGGAGGATAGCACCTAAGATGTTTCCCAGGTGGGGCTTACCGGAGCTCTGGATGCCGGTAAGGACACGGCTCATGGCGTGGGGTTAGAGGCCGAAGGCGCAGGCTGCGTGCCGGGTAATGGCTGTTTATTTTTAGGTTTGTGCGGGCGGAATTTGCCGTAGGAGCCCCGCCAGATTTTTCCGCGGCGGGTGCGACGATCACCTTTTCCCATGGGGCGCAAAGCTACGAAAAGAGCCGCACTTAGGCGGCGCGCAGGGGGGCGAGGCGCTGCTCGGCGTCTGCCTCCGTGATGACGATGTGGGCGTTAGCCGGGCGCGTGAAAAGAACCTCTTCCAGGACGGTTTCCAGGAGGCTGCGGAGGGCTCGTGCGCCGGTACCCAAGGCCATGGCTTCCCGGGCCAGCCGCCGAAGGGCCCCCTCGGCAAATTCCAGCTTGATGCCATCCCAGCTCAGGAGCGTCTGGTACTGCTTCACGAGGGCGTTTCGGGGCTCTGTCAAGATGCGGTAGAGGGCTTCTTCGGAGAGGGGCTCCATGGCAGCGATCACCGGGAGGCGGCCAATGAACTCCGGTATCAGGCCAAACTTGCGCAGGTCTTCGGGCTGGACGTAGGCGTAGAGGTTTTCGGGTTTGTCGGCGGGACCTTCCCCCCGTCGGAAGCCGATCGTTTGGCGGGAGAGCCGCCGAGCCACGATCTTATCCAGCCCCTCAAACGCCCCCCCACAGATGAAGAGGATATTCTCGGTATTGACCGGGATGAAGCTTTGCTCGGGGTGTTTGCGGCCACCCTTGGGCGGAACGTTAGCGATGGTGCCTTCAAGGATTTTGAGGAGGGCCTGCTGGACGCCCTCACCGCCCACATCCCGGGTAAGCGACGGATTCTCAGACTTTCGGGCGATTTTGTCTATTTCGTCAATGTAGACGATGCCGATTTCGGCGGAGGGTACATCGTAGTCGGCCGCCTGGAGAAGGCGTACCAGCACATTTTCTACATCTTCGCCCACGTAGCCGGCTTCGGTGATGGTAGTAGCATCCGCTATGGCAAAAGGCACCTGGAGAAACTCCGCAATAGTTCGGGCCAGGAGGGTTTTACCGGTGCCGGTGGGGCCGATGAGGAGGACGTTGCTTTTTTCCACGCGGACGGGGGGCTTTTCGCCGGAGAGAAGACTATCAATGCGGCGGTAGTGGTTGTAGACGGCGATGGCGATTTTGCGTTTGGCGTCTTCCTGGCCGACGATGTACTGGTCTAAGTGGGCCTTGATAGCCTGGGGGGAAGTGGCGGGGAGCTGCCAGTTTTTAGCCCGGCGACTTTTCTGGAGTTCTTTGGCAGTCAGCTCATGGATGTAGCTGGCGCAGTCCAGGCAGATGCGGGTGGGCTTGAGGGGGGACTCTACGAGGGGAACGCCGGTTCGCCCGCAAAAGTCGCATGCCGGGGGCTCTTTGTCGCGTTTGGTACTCACTTAGGCTTTGGTGCTGAGCTGACGGGGGTTAAGGACCTCATCTACCAGGCCATAGGCCTGCGCTTCGTCGGCACGCATCCAGTAATCGCGGTCCGAGTCTTTCCAGATTTTCTCGTAGGGCTGATCGGTGTGGAAAGCGAGGATTTCGTACAGCTCGCGCTTGATTTTCTGGATTTCGGCGTGGACGATCTCAATGTCAGAGGCTTGGCCCTGGACGCCGCCTAAGGGCTGATGAATCATGACCCGGCTGTGCGGAAGCGCAGAACGTTTGCCTTTTGCGCCGGCTGCCAAAAGCACCGCCGCCATAGATGCCGCCATACCCGTGCAGATGGTATTCACATCCGGCTTCACGTACTGCATCACGTCGTAAATGCTCAGACCGTCATACACGGAGCCACCGGGGGAGTTAATGTAAATGTAAATGTCCCGCTTGGCGTCGGCCGACTCGAGGAAAAGGAGCTGCGCTGTTACGATATTCGCAATCTGGCTATCAATGGGGTAGCCGAGAAAGATGATCCGGTCCATCATCAGCCGGGAGAAAACATCCATGACGGCGATGTTGAGCTGGCGCTCTTCAATGATGTTGGGTGTGAGGTTGTAAATGCCTTTTTGCACGCGGGCTTCGTACTGGTCCAGTCGGAGGCTGGAAATGCCTAAATGCCCCATGGCATAGCGCCGAAACTCCTGTCCGAGACTACTCATAAGGCGGCTAACAAAATGGTTTGCAAAGGTAGTGCCTTCTCCGGTCTGGGGCCGTAGGTCGCAAGGAGCCATTCATCGAAGCGCTTGTAGCGCATGTAGTCGCGGACTTCATCCCGTTCCTTCTCGCCTAAGAGGCTACGCAGGAGGTTCTGCTTACGCTCGTCATCGCTGGCGGTTTGGGCCAGGAGGGATTGGCCTTCTTCGGTGGTGGCCAGGCGGGCTTCTAAAGCCTTCCAAAGGTCGGCATCGAGCTCTTCGTCGGAGATTTCCAGGTCGGGGACGTGGTCTATGTGGCTTTCCATGAAGAGCCGCCAGGCTAGTTCCTCCGTAAAGGCCTCATAACTAAGGGGTCTGGACTGCTCCCTACCTGCCCGCGCCTGGAGGTAGGTGAGGTAGTTGATCTGAGCGATTTCGGGTGGAACTTCTATACCCACGGCATGGAGGAGGGTATGCCGGTAGGTGTGGAGGTTGAGGCTGTCCAGGATGCGGTCCACCTCGCGCGCTAAGAGGGTGCGCCAAAACTCCTCGTTTAATTCGGGGAGCTTGAATATTTCGGCCAGTTTTTCCTCCGATGCGGGCGTAAAGGCATTTACGGCGCGCACTTGCACGGTGGCTTTCTCCATGCTCAGCGGCGAAAAGTCCGGCACCACGGCTCGAATCGCTTCAACATACGGTATAAGGTGGGAGGGGGGTAGCTCAAACTCATCACCGACTTTTTTCCCGGCCAAGTACGTATAAGGAAAAGGGGCGATAAAGCTCACCCACGAAAAACTCACTATCTCTTCGCCAGGGCGAGGGAGGGAGAGCTTGACGTATAGCTCGCTGTCTGCAGGCAGCTCAGCAGGCACTTCGGGCAAGGACTGCCGCTCGCCCATGAGCATCCGGATGTAGCGCTGAAAGAGCGCTATTTCCTCATGGTCGGTTTCGTGGGTGTAGCGCGGTGGCAGCGCACCCTGAAAGCGCAGGGGCTCCGCCGGCCGCACCAAGGCCTTGAAGTTAAAGGCGTAATCCGGATAGGGCGGCTCTGGGACAAGCTCAGCCGGCTCCCGCTTGATGAAGGGGATTCCAATTTGCGGCCTTCCCGAGAGCGTCCGATCCAGCTCCTCCCGGAATATTTCCGTTAGCACCCTTTCCAGGGTTTCTTTGCCGAAGCGACTGCGGATGTATTCCGTAGGCACATGCCCAGGCCGAAAGCCCGGCATCTGCGCCGCTCGACGCAGCGCCCGGAGATTCTCCTTGTATGTAGGCCCATACTTCTCCACTGGAATCTCTATCCGCCCCTCTGCTACGTAGGGCTTCACAAAAGTTAAGCTCACGTGCGGATGGAGGGACTCGAACCCTCAACCCCTTTCGGGACTGGATCCTAAGTCCAGCGCGTCTGCCAATTCCGCCACATCCGCTTGTGGCCCCGGCGGGACTCGAACCCGCATTTGGAGTTTAGGAAACTCCCGTTCTATCCGATTGAACTACGGCGCCTTTTTCGCACAGTTTCGTACCTTAGCAAAGGTATGCAAAACCTCTTAGTGGCTGACTTGCGCCTCTTCACCGAGGGCACCCCGCAGGACCGGAGCCGGTTCATTGAGACATTGGGTCAGGCCTTCCACGATATTGGATTTGTGATTATTCAGAATCACGCTGTACCGCCGGACCTGCAAGCGGCCCTGTATGAAAAGGTAGAAGCTTTTTTCCGCCTTCCCGATGAAGTGAAGGCCCGGTATGTCGTTCCGGGCACTGCTGGGCAGCGGGGCTACACCCCGAAAAATCTTGAGCACGCTAAGGACCGCGCCGTACCCGACTTGAAGGAGTTTTTTCACGTCGGCCCCGAGATCACCGACCCGACCGACCCCCTCTATCACCGCCTCCCCAAAAATGTCTGGCCTACCGAAGTACCCGGCTTCAAGGAGGTCGTCCAAGCGGCCTACGAGAAGTTTTTCCAGACGGGGCAGGCGCTATTACGGGCTATCGCGCTCTACTTAGACCTGGAAGAGGATTACTTTGACAGCCGCATCCGAAATGGCCCCAGTTTGCTAAGGCTTTTGCATTATTATCCCTTGCCACCTGAACAGCCTATCCCAGAAGGCGCCACCCGAGCCGCCGAACATGAGGATATCAACCTCATCACGCTTTTGATTGGGGCGAGTGCGGAAGGTCTGGAAGTACTAACCCGGCAGGGCAGCTGGCTCTCCCCGCGCGTAGCCCCCAACGAAATGGTGGTGAATGTAGGGGATATGCTGGAGCGCCTGACGAATAATTACCTTCGTAGTACCACGCACCGGGTGGTGCTTCCGCCGCCTGACAAACGGCATCTGCCGCGCTTTTCGGTGCCGTTTTTCCTGCATCCGCGGCCGGAGGTGAGCTTGGCGTGCTTGCCCTCCTGCATTACGCCCTCCCGGCCGAAGGCCTATCCGGACACTACGGCGGAAGCCTTCTTAGAAGAGCGTCTCCGAGAACTTGGCCTAAAAGCCTGAGGGATGCCCATCTGGCGCCCCTTCACGCCCCACCACGACGAGACGCCGCCGCCCCTCCGCATCGTACGAGCACAAGGCGCCTACCTCTACATCGACGACGGCCGTAGCCTCTGGGATGGCACCTGCGCCTGGTGGGTCACCGTCCACGGCCATGCCCACCCCTACATCGCCGAGGCCATCGCCCGACAGGCCGCTACCCTGGACCACGTGCTCTTTGGCGACCTCATCCACCCCCCCGCCGAAATCCTCGCCGAAAAACTCAGCCAGAAAACCAGCCTACCCTATGTATTCTTTTCCGACAATGGCTCCACCGCCACCGAAGTTGCCATCAAGATCGCCATTCAGTACTTTTTCAACCAGGGGCGGCCCCGCAAGACCCTCTTAGCGCTGGAAGGCGCCTACCACGGGGATACCTTCGGCGCCATGGCCGCCTCGGCGCGAGACCTTTTTACCCGGCCGTTTGAACCGTTCCTCTTTGAAGTGAAGTTTTTGCCCTTCCCCAGCCCGGAAAATGAAGCGCGCTTTCAGGCTGCCCTCGCCGAGATAGAAAACGACCCCGATATTATTGGCTTTATTGGGGAGCCGATTCTCCAGGGGGTAGCGGGCATGCGGTCGTATACCCCGGCGGCGTGGGACGCGATCGCCCGAGCCGTGCGCAAGGCTGGGGGCCTGGTGATTGCAGATGAAGTCTTCACGGGCTTTGGGCGGACGGGTAGCTTTTTAGCCACTGACCAGTGCCAGGAGAAACCCGACCTTCTGTGCCTCTCCAAGGGGGTTACGGGGGGCTTTCTGCCGCTGGGGCTGACCCTGGCCGCTGCGCACGTCCTCGAAGCTTTTCGGGGGAAAGACCCCCTGCGCACCTTTTATCATGGCCACTCTTACACAGGCAATCCTATTGCCTGCGCCGCCGCCGTAGCGAACTTAGAGCTGTGGGAGCGGCCCGAAACCACCCAAAAACTCCATGAGCTGGTGCAGGCACAGGCCACCTTAGCCGACAAGCTTCGCCAGCTCCTACCGCCTCATACAGTGCGCCATACGGGGCTGGTCCTGGCCATAGACCTACCCGGCACGCCAGGCTACATAGCGGAACACCGCCACCATCTCAAAGCCTATGCAATAAGTCGGGGCGTTTACCTGCGGCCGCTGGGGTCTGTGGCCTATATCCTGCCTACCCTTGCCAGCCGCCCTGAGGAGCTTGCGTATGCGGCTGAGGTGGTATTGTCGTATGTACAGGAAAGGGGTGCAGTGGCGGCCTTGTGAGGGGAGAGGGGCGTCCAGACATAATGCCAGCTTGAGACAAACGTTTCCCTTGAACGGAGCGTTCTCTTAGCGGTCCCGGAAAAAGCTTTTTGCCTGTATCCGCTACAAACCCTAACTTTGACCGCCTATGGACTCCCATCACCTGCCCCCCCACGGCCAACAGCCCGAGGCTATCCTATCGGAAATCCACCGCCGCAAACAGCATGACGTCGATGCCCTCGGAAGCCGGGCCTGGAGCTTGGTTTATTATCACAGTCCCGAACTGCATGACCTCGTTCAGAAGGTTTACGGCTTCTACATTGCGGAAAATGCCCTCAACCCCATGGCCTTCCCCAGCCTGCGGCAGATGGAGCGGGAAGTGGTGGAGATTGTGGGCGGCCTCGTGCACAGGCCTGAGGGCGGCGGCGGCACGATGACCAGTGGGGGGACGGAGAGCCTCTTTCTGGCGCTCAAAGCGGCGCGGGATTATGCGGTGCAGCAGCGGCCATACCTCTCCCAGATGGAAGTCGTAGCGCCTATTTCCGCCCATCCGGCTATTGACAAAGCGGCGCACTACCTGGGCCTCAAAGTCATTCACACGCCCACAGATGCCGATGGCGCGGCCGATGTAGAGGCCATGGAGGCGGCGATTTCGGAGCGGACAATCCTCCTCATTGGCTCGGCGCCGTCGTACCCGCACGGGATAATGGACCCCATTCCGGCCATAGCGTCCCTGGCTCGCCGGCACAACCTCTGGCTCCATATAGATGCTTGCGTGGGCGGCATGGTCTGGCCCTTCTTAGAAAAGCTCGGGCATCCCGTCCCTCCGTGGGACTTCCGGGTGGAGGGTGTTACCTCCATCTCGGTCGACCTACACAAGTACGGCTATGCGCCGAAGGGCGCCTCGGTGCTTTTATACCGGAGCCGGGCTCTGCGGCGCTACCAGTTTTTCGTCTATGGCGGATGGCCGGGGGGTATTTATCCGTCGGCCACTTTTTTAGGGACGCGGGCAGGAGGGGCGATTGCCGCCGCTTGGGCTGTGCTGCACTACCTGGGCGAAAGCGGCTACATCGAGGCTACCCGCCTCGCCTACGAAACCACCCAGCGCATCAAGGAAGCCATTGAGGCCCTACCGGAGCTTTACATCGTAGGGAAGCCCCGCATGACGATTTTGGCTGTGGGGGCACGACCGCCCTATGATATTTATACGATGGGGGATGGCCTGTCGGAACGGGGTTGGTTTATAGACCGCCAGCAAAAGCCCCCCAGCCTGCACCTGACGGTAAGCCGAGGGCATGCCCGCGTGGTAGAAGAATTCCTCGCTGACATAGAAGCGCTGATGGCGCAAGTCAGACGACAACAGCCATCGCCGCTTTCGCGTCGGATAGGCCGAAGTCTGGTGCGCACCGGTCTAAAAGTCTTGCCCGAACGGTGGGTGCGGGCCATGGCCCGATGGGTCTCCCGGACAGCCCGCAGTAACGAACCGCCCCGCCGCACCGCTGCCATGTACGGCATGATGGGCAGCCTCCCTTCCCAGGGCCAAGTCGAAACCTTAGCGCTGGACTTTCTGGACCAAGCCCTCGGCGGGTAAAGCCTACTCGCCGCTCCCCTGTCCCAGGCGTGCCGCTTCTCCCACAAGACGCGGCATCAGGGTATAACTCCGTACGCTCTTTCCGGCGATTTCGGCGGGGTCTAAGGTCATGCGTTTACGCTGCCCCCGGTGGAAAAGCTCTACCTGGTCAGCATAATGTGGCGTGCCCGGCCGTCCGGACACCCCCAGCGGCAAAATAGTCTCTACCAGGGGAAATGGCTGCCGCCCCTCCACTTGACGGGGAAGGAAGCGCACCATCTGGATGTACGTGTCACCCCCTTCTACCCGGAAAAAGCCGCTTCGCTCGTCCCAGGAGCCATAGGCCGGCGCTAACTGCTCAGGTAAGCCTCCCAGGGGATAGCGGCGTCCCTGGACTTCTATGGCCTGCACTTCCTCCCAGCGCGGGTCCAGCCGATCATAGTGCTTTTGCAGGCGAGTGGCCGCCCAGTGCAGGGCCTTCCACCGGCCCTCGATGGGAATCTCCACCTGAGCCGTTTCTAACCAGTTATATCCAGACAGCTTGTACTGCCGAAAGGCCCAGTAGACAGATAGGGCACATAAGGCCGCTTGCCGGTTTTCTCCCGCCCCCGATAGGTCCCACTGCCGAACTGCCCGCAGCGCCTGCTGCAAGAGCGCATCCGACGTATCTGGCAAACTCGCAAAACTCTGCCAGATCTGAGCGGCAGGACCCGCCGAAGGATACTGCCGGTCATACTTGATGCGCACAAAGTCTTCCCAGGAAAAGCGCGCCCGCCCCTCCATCAGCTCTCGTAGCCGCCGCTCCCGATTATTGTGGCAGTTCCACTCCCACCCCTCCCCAGGTGGATAGTCCGACTCTCGGGGCGAAGCCTCTGGACAGCTTACCAGAAAGGGGCTGTTATTCACGCTAAACACATAGCCGCAGTCAGGATTAAGCGCCTGGGGGAGCTCTTCTATGGTCAGGTAGCGCTGCCACAGGGTCTTTCGGGTATCGCCGGGCAAAACCCCTTGCCAATTCCATCCCGCTGGCCGCTCCGGCAGCGTCGCATTGAAAAGGTAAAAGATCGTGTCGGGGTCGGCATACACGAAGTTGAAGTGGGGAATACCCTGCAGGCGCAGAGCCTGGTAAAACTCAGTAAAGTTCTGGGCTTTGCTGAGACGGTACCACTCTTCGGGCGCCCGGAAGAGCTTCTCAGCCGGGAAACGCAAGGCATACACACCCTTTTTCGTGCGCACGACCGGTCCGAATAAGCTCCATTCCAACTTTTTGGAAACGGTGAGAAAAGGTCCCCGTGCCGGAGAAAACCCCTGCACCGGCCATCCTTGGACGACCTTCCCGCGCGGGGCGAAGAGCCGCACCTGCAGACGAACCTTCTCTACCCGGAGCGTCTCCCAGGCCTCATCTACCCGATAGAGGCGGGGATTTTTAGGGTGCATTTTGAGCTCATAAATGTCCACGAAGTCGGGCCAGTTAAACGTGACGGCCCAGCCATGATGAGGGGTAGTACCCAATCCCGGCGCGATGCTTCCCGGGAAAAAGCCCCCCAGCACCTGCCAGCCCTCATCGCTATGGAGGTACGCCTCGTACCAGCGAAGGGCCCCCTCTATGGGGACATGCGGATTGACCAGGAGAAAAGTCTGGTTCTCTTCGGTGCGAGAGCGGTGGATAGCCATAGCATTCGAGCCCGCCTGGACACTAAACCGGTAGTCAGAGGGATGCCCAGATAGGGTGGCTCTCAGGGCCTGCCCCGCTCCAATCATCCCACTGAGAATGACGATATACCCCTGCAAAAGCTCCTGCGGCGTGAGGGGAAAGAGCTTTTTATCCAGAACCTCGTGCGGGTGCGCTTGGGCATAGGCGTTGAGACCGGCGACATAAGCTTCTATAACGCGACGAATATCCGCAGGCAGGCTATCGTACTGCCTACCGGCCAGGTGGAAGGCCCCCGTAAAGTGCGCAAAGTAGTCCATGGCAGCTCCATTTTTCCCGATAAGGCGCCCTAACCGCCCTTTCGCTAAGGCTATGACATATTGTAACCGTGCAAAATCATCCTCGGCATGCGCCCAGGCTAAGCCATACGCTACCTCGGCATCCGTCCGGCCAAAAACATACGGCGTCCCGAAGCTATCCCGGTATATCGTCACCTGCGCCCACACCACCCCAAACACGACCCACGCCCACCGCATACACAAAGGTACATCGCCTCCCCGCCTATCCAGCCCATGCCCCCCCCTTATTCCCAAAATGCCGCAAGTAATGCGCGCACATCCCCACAAGTGCCTTATCTTTGCCTCCATGCGACACCTTGCAGTAATCAGCACGCTGCTCCTAATCGGGAGCACAACATTGTACGGACAGGCGCCAGCCCCCACAGGCGGGGATGCCTGCGGCTATCGGTGGTATACCACGCAAGCTACCGTCCAGGATTCTACACCGACTTACAACTGGGTGGACATCTCCAGCACGGGGCAGCTCCTCTCTGGCCTCGGCGATGATAACTACGCCGGACCGATCAACCTGCCCTTCCCCTTCGTGTATTACTGGAATAGCTACAGCAAAGTTTATGTCGGTTCCAATGGGTACATCACCTTCGGGCGGGGGCACAATGTTTCCAGCGGAGCACCTCCTTACTTCAATCGCTTCCCCAATGCGGCCGCGCCCAACGAGTGGATTGGCGTTTATTTGGCAGATCTGACTTTCACAGATGTTCAAGGCAACCCCGTACCAAGCGCCAAACTCCTTTATGGTACGGACGGTAATGGCCGTTTCGTCATCACCTGGGACAGCGTCCCCTACTGGAATGGTAACGCCCCCGGCCAGTGGCAGGGCCGCAACTCCTTCCAGATCATCTTAGACCCCAGCGACTCCTCCATTACCCTCCAGTACAAGCTCATAGAGGGTGGCTATCATAGCAGCTACGGGAATGGTAACTACAACGTCGTCGGCATGGAAAACATTACTGGTCAATCGGGCTTAGATATTGCGGCGGCGTGGCCTGTGCCCTTCCAAAACTTCGCTATCAAAATCTGGCATCCGCGTACTTTCACTTGCAGCAGTACGGATGCGCAGTTAGAGTGGGTACTAAACTCGGATGGACTGGGGCAGTTTGCACTGAAAGGCGGCTCCGCGCCCACCTTCCAATCCGGCGTGCTCAATAGCGGGAATCAGCCTATCTCAGCTAACATCCGCAATATCCTCAATGTCCGCGGACCCGCTCCGAGTAACACTATCATCCATCGGGATACGGTCTTCATTCCGGCACCAGCCATAGGACAAATCGCCACGGCCAGCTTCACGAAACCCTTCAATCACAACACCCGCGGCACACCCTCTAGCCTCTCCACCGGCAG